>OKSB01000010.1_pt1 | contig 168578 bp, 160 predicted proteins | sample 1601171 | NCBI WGS metagenome assembly OKSB01 (sample SAMEA3541496, study PRJEB24748) | human gut metagenome | biome: human gut; feature: human-associated habitat; material: faeces | place: China | collected 2012 | reverse complement strand
GTAGAATCAGTACAAAGGGCTAAGAAAATACAGCATGCGGCTCTGCGACAGCAGATCCGGCAATTTGCGACAGCAGATCCGGCAATCTGAGGCAGCAGAGCCAGCGATTTGCGGCAACCACCGAGGACTGCCGCCGAGCGGAAGGGTTCATTAAGCCACCGCTACCTGCGCCGCAGTTATGGTATAATGAACCCATCGATTATAAATACAGAGGGAGAAAGAAAAAATGATTTATTTAGGATGTCACCTGACATCTTCAAAGGGATATGAAAATATGGCCAAAGAAGCCGTTTCGATAAATGCAGACACTCTGCAATTCTTTACGAGAAATCCCAGAGGAGGCAGAGCAAAAGCTATAGATCCCGAAGATGTAAAGCGATATATCAGAATAGCTGAGGAACATAACTTCGGAAAAGTCATAGCCCACGCTCCGTATACTCTAAACCCGTGCTCAAAAGAAAAAAAGACCAGAGAATTCGCCCATATGGTGATGACCGATGACCTGGCCAGAATGGAATATATCCCGGGAAATTACTATAACTTTCATCCGGGAAGTCATGTCGGACAGGGAACTTTGGCAGGAATACAGATGATAAGCGATATGCTCAACGACATCATAAAGCCGGATCAGACCACCACGGTGCTCCTTGAGACCATGGCAGGAAAAGGCAGTGAAATCGGCGGCAGCTTTGAAGAACTCAAAGCCATAATAGACAAAGTCAGACTCAAAGATAAGATAGGGGTGTGCATGGATACTTGTCACGTTCACGACGCCGGATATGATATCGCAGGAAATTTAAACGGCGTACTGTCCCGTTTCGATGACATAATAGGGCTTCAATATCTCAAGGCCCTTCACATAAACGACAGCAAGAATCCGGTGGGGGCTCATAAGGATCGCCACGATGTCATAGGAGCAGGCCACATAGGAAAAGACGCTTTTAAAAAGATACTGACATGCCCGAGATTGCAGGGGCTTCCCTTTGTGCTGGAGACTCCGCAGGAAAACCTCGCAGGTTACGGCAAAGAAATAAAGATGCTCAGGGAGATGATTTGACATGAAACACACAGACATCCTGGTGATAAACCCGGGTTCAACCACTACTAAGATCGCAGTCTTCAGAGACATGAAAGTACTGTTTGAGGAGACCATAACTCACGATCCGGCCAAACTTAAAGAGATGGGAGATATATTCGGACAGATGGACTTCAGAGAGGAGCTCATAAGAGAAACTCTCAGGGAGCGCAGATACGATGTGAAAGACCTCTCGGCAACAGTAGGAAGAGGCGGAATGATAGTGGGCCTTTGCGGAGGCGGATACAAAGTGACTCCAGAGCTGTGTCAGGCCATGAGAAATCCGGACAACCCTCCCCACGCTTCCAGCATGGGAGCAGAGCTTGCCTATAATATAGCCCGGCCGCTGGGAATACCATCATTCATATATGATTCCACCATGGGCTGCGAACTCACAGAAGTGGCTAAGATAACAGGCCTCGAAGGAATCGAAAGATATGGATGCTGTCACGTACTAAACTCCAGAGCCCAGGCCATGAAATATGCCCTGGCTCAGGGCAAAAGATATGAAGAATTGAATCTCATAGTCGCCCATCTTGGCGGCGGCATCTCTGTAAGCGCCCATCAGAACGGAAAGATAATCGACGACAGCACTTACGATACTGGACCGATGGCGCCGGAGAGGACAGGAGGCATACCTCTCATACTGTGGACGAAGCTGTGCTTTTCCGGAAAGTATACGGAAAGTCAAGTGGAAAAACTCATAAGCGGCCGCGGCGGACTGGTCTCTTATCTGGGAGTAACCGACTGCAGAGAAGTAGAAGACATGATAGAAGAAGGCAGTAAAAAGGCCGCTCTGGTATATGAGGCCATGGCCTATCAGGTGGCAAAGGCAATCGCTGTCATGTCCGTAGCTCTCAAAGGCAGCGTAGATGCGGTGATACTGACAGGAGGCGCAGCTCATTCTGAGCTGCTGACCGGGATGATAGAAGATTATGCAGGCCACATAGGAAAATTTGTCATAATGCCGGGAGAGAACGAGCTTGAAGCTCTTGCCTCAGGCGCCGACAGGATATTGAGAGGCCAAGAAGAAGGAAGGATATATTAAATGAAACTTTTATTTGTAAACGCATGTATGAGAGGAAAAGAATCCAGAACTCACCAGCTATGTATGGATTACCTCGAGAAATTTTTACGGGCGAAAAAAGAAGAAGACTGGCAGATCGAAGAATTGGATCTAAACTCCATGGACATACAGCCTCTCACCGGAGATAGCCTTGCAAGGCGAGATTTTCTTTCGAGGGACAAGAAATTCGAAGACGATGAATTCGCTCTGGCTAATCAGATGATAGAAGCAGATCATGTGCTCATAGGAGCGCCTTATTGGGATCTGTCTTTTCCTGCAAAATTAAAGACGTATCTTGAGCGTTGTTCAGTGACCGGCCTGACCTTCATCTACAGCCCGCAGGGAGTGCCGGAAGGCCAGTGCAGAGCAAGCAGCCTCACATATATAACGACTTCCGGAAGCGCGATAGCAGATTTCAACTTTGGATACGAGTATATTAAGGGACTTTGCTGCCTCTTCGGAATCCCTAAGACGCATTTTGCTTCGGCAGAAGAACTTGACATAATTGGAAATGACATACATAAGATCATGACCTCTGCCAAGGATAAAATTACCGACATAATAGATGAACTGTAAATCGTATATTTGAAAAGTCCAAACTCATAATAACCTTATGAGTGAAAAGATTTTAGAGATTTTAGTTTTTGTTTTGGGCGGAAGCGCCTACGGCCTGATGGAGATTTTGTTCAGAGGCCATACCCATTGGACCATGGTCATAACCGGCGGCGCCTGTATATTGACGCTGTACCTGTTGTCCGGCTGGCTGATGAGCATACCGCTGATCTTAGCCGCCGCCAGCGGAGCTCTTATCGTGACGGCTTATGAGTTTTGCGTCGGAATGATCGTAAATGTGCGCTTAGGGTGGCAGGTATGGGATTACTCAACTCTGCCGGGCAATATAATGGGGCAGATATGCCCCGTCTTTACGGCGGCGTGGTTTTTACTGTGTCTGGCGTTTTTAGGTATAGTAAAAGTATTGACATGATGAGGAGATAATATGTTAGATTACAGCAAACTTCAAAATGGCAGCGATATAAGAGGAGTGGCTCTTGCAGGCGACGAAGAAGTCAATTTGGGGAGAGAAGAGGCCGCCAGGCTTTCGGCGGCTTTTGCAGAGTGGCTTTCCGAAAAACTGAAAAAGCCGACAAGTAGTCTTAAGATTTCAGTGGGACACGACAGCCGGCTTACGGCAGAAGCGCTTAAAAGCGCAGCCTTAGAGTCCATGTGCCGTCAGGGCGTTACAGCCCTCGACTGCGGATTGGCGTCCACGCCGGCTATGTTCATGTCAACCATATTTGAGGAATTTGCATGCGACGGAGCTATAATGATAACGGCCAGCCATCTGCCAAAGAATAGAAACGGATTTAAATATTTCGATAGAGAAGGCGGACTGGATAAGAGCGATATAAGCCGGATTATCGCATTGGCAGAGCAGGAGGACATTCTATCTGCCGCCCGAGATTCTGGCAAGGAGCCTGTAAAGGCAGACTTGATGAATACATACGCCCGTCATTTGAGAGAAAAGATTAAAAGAGAAGTGGGAGGAGAAGCTCCTCTGTCCGGCCTTAAAATCGTTGTGGATGCAGGCAACGGAGCGGGAGGTTTTTATGCTGACGATATATTAAAACCTCTCGGGGCGGATATAAGCGGCAGTCAGTTCCTTGAGCCTGACGGAAATTTTCCGAACCATCAGCCCAATCCGGAAAATAAAGAAGCTATGGCCTCCGTCTGCCGCGCGGTAAGAGAAAACGGAGCGGATCTTGGCATAATCTTTGACACCGATGTGGACAGATCGTCGGCAGTAGACGCTTCGGGCAGAGAGATAAACAGAAATGCCATAGTAGCTATGGCGGCCGCTCTGATTGCGCAGCAGCACCCGGGAACCACCGTAGTCACCGACAGCATCACCAGCGATCAGCTGACAGAGTATCTCGAGGAGTGCCTCGGGCTTAGACACCTGAGATTTAAGAGGGGCTACAAAAATGTGATAAACAAGGCTGTAGAACTGAATCGATCGGGGATAGACTGCCAGCTGGCCATAGAGACCTCCGGGCACGCCGCATATAAGGAAAATTATTTTCTCGACGACGGGGCTTATCTGGCCACAAAGATAGTCATAAAAGCTGCTCAGATGAAGAAGGCCAAGGCCGGACTCGAAGACGTTCTCCAAAGCCTTAAAGAGCCTTTGGAATCGGCCGAATACAGGTTTTCTGTAGGCAGAGAAGACTTCTCGGACTATGCGCAGCGAATCCTCGAGGATATGCAGCAGTGGGCTCAGGAGGACAGGGATAAGATAGGTATATCATTAGTAAAACCAAATTATGAAGGCGTAAGAATAAGATTCGACTCCCCCGGACTTGCAGGTTGGTGCCTGATGAGAAAATCTCTTCACGACCCGAAGATGCCGCTTAACATAGAAGTGACAGAGGGCAGCTGCGGAGAAATATTAGATGTGATATCGGATTTTCTGAAATCATACGATGTTTCACTGTAGCTGATGGCGCCGATTATTGAGGGACAATAAAAAATACAAAAAATTTTATGTTTTTATAATAAAAGTGTTGACAGAGTATCTATATTTAGGTTATGGTAATATATAGATTTGAGGAGAGGAGACTCACTATGCAAAAGAGTATCAGCGGAGCAATGATGATGATGGATATGTGCATGGATATGGCCATGTGCAAATCTTCACGTGCGTTGCTTCGAGACTTATGATACTTTGAGAGAGTGAGATCTTCACCGGACAAAGACTTGAGCATAAGCAGGAGGCAGACGCTTCCTGCTTGTTTTTTTATCATCCGAAAAAAAGAAAGCGGTCATCGTTTGGAAAGGAAGCCCTAAATGATTGAATTAAAGAATTTAAGCAAGATTTATGACAACGGTAAGACCAGAGTAGAAGCGGTCAAGGACATAAATCTCACTATCGAAGACGGAGATATATTTGGCATAATAGGTCTCTCCGGCGCAGGAAAGAGTACTCTCATAAGATGTATAAATTTTCTGGAAAAACCTACCGAGGGACAGGTGATATTTGACGGAGTGGATCTGGGAGCTATAAGTCATAAGGAACTTTTGAAAAAGAGGCAGTCCATGTCCATGATCTTTCAGAATTTTAATCTTCTGAGCCAGAGGACGGCTCTGGACAATATATGTTATCCTCTGGAGATAGCCGGAAACAGTAAAAATGAGGCCAGAGAAAAGGCTCGAAGGCTGCTGGCCATAGTGGGTCTGTCAGATAAAGAAAAATCGTACCCCGTACAGCTGTCAGGCGGTCAGCAGCAGAGGATAGCCATAGCCAGAGCTCTGGCCACGGATCCTAAGGTGCTGCTCTGCGACGAGGCCACCAGCGCTCTGGACCCGACGACGACTTCTTCCATCTTGAATCTTCTCAAGGAAATAAATAAGAATATGGGAGTTACCATAATAGTTATAACCCACGAGATGAGAGTCATAGAGCAGATATGCAATAAGGTGGCTGTCATAGATAAAAGCCACATAGTGGAAGAAGGCCCGGTAAGAGAAGTGTTCACCGCTCCTAAATCACAGATAGCCAAACAGCTGATACTCCCTAAAAATCAGGGAGTCCCTGCCGCAGAAGGCTTCAGATGTCTCAGGCTGGTATTCGACGGCACTTCAGCTTTCGAACCGATAATATCCGCTCTCAGTCGCCAGTGTAATACCGACGTAAACATACTGGGAGCCAATACTAAGAATATAGAGGGCGTAGCCTACGGGCAGATGCTGATACAGCTGCCCGAAGATGAGGCTAAGGTCGCCGGCATAAAAGAGTTTCTGGACTCGAAAAAAGTTAAGTATGAGGAGGAAGGTTTAAATGTTGAATAGCGCAATGATAGATCTTTTAGGGGTATCCCTCTGGGAAACACTATATATGGTAGTCATATCCACAATACTTTCATATGCGGTGGGCCTTCCTATAGGAGTCATACTCAATATAACAGGAAAAGACGGCATATGCCAAAACCGCGTCGTCAATTCTATCCTCGGGGTTATCGTAAATATCTTTCGGTCCATACCGTTTCTGATACTGCTGATATGGATGATTCCTGTGACACAGGCGATAGTAGGCACCATGGTAGGACCGACTTCCGTGATAGTACCTCTGGTAGCGTCGGCGGCGCCCTTTGTAGGAAGAATGGTAGAATCATCTCTCAGCGAGATCGACGGAGGCGTCATCGAGGCGGCTCAGTCCATGGGTTCGAGTTCATGGCAGATAATATATAAAGTGCTGATACCTGAAGCAAAGCCTTCTCTTCTGATAGGAGCGGCAATATCTGTCACCACTATTCTCGGGTATTCGGCCATGGCCGGCATAGTGGGCGGCGGAGGCCTCGGAGCGGTGGCTACCAACTACGGGCTGTATCGTTACGACAACGAGATCATGCTCATAACTATCGTCATAATCGTCGTGATCGTTCAGATCTTTCAGGAGATAGGAATGATCACAGCGAAAAAATTAGATAAAAGACTCAAATAACATAGAAAAGGAGAATCAGTTATGAAAAAGAAAATTGTTAGCGCATTGATTTTAGCTTTAGCTCTGACATCTGCCATCGCATTGACAGGCTGCGGAAGCAAAGAATCGGATGAAAAGGTCATCAAGGTAGGAGCGACTCCTGCGCCTCACGCAGAAGCCCTCGAAGTAGTAAAAGATAAGCTGGCAGAGGAGGGATATACTCTCGAAATCGTCGAATACAACGATTACATTCTGCCTAACAGGGCCGTTTCGGAAGGAGAGATAGACGCCAACTATTTCCAGCACATCAGTTATCTGAACAATTATAACGAAGAGAACGAAACAGATCTCGTGAGCGCCGGAAGCATCCATTATGAGCCTTTCGCCCTCTATCCGGGAAAGACTGCTTCTATAGACTCCCTTGCAGACGGGGCCAAGATCGCAGTGCCTAACGATGGAACCAACGAGGGAAGAGCCCTTAAGCTTCTTGAGGCGGAGGGACTGATCGAACTCGATCCTGATGCAGGTTTCCTTGCGACAAAACTGGATATAGTAAAAAATCCTAAAAATCTTGAGATCGTAGAGATGGAAGCAGCTCAGCTGCCTAGAGTCCTCACCGATGTAGACATGGCTGTCATCAACGGCAACTATGCTATCGACGCCGGTCTCAATCTGTCAGACGCCATAGCCGTAGAGGCAGACGACTCTGAAGCGGCAGAAGCATATGCCAATGTGGTAGCCGTTAAGAAAGGCAACGAGAACAGCGATAAAATAAAAGCCTTAGTAGCGGCCCTTCAGTCAGAAGAAGTAAGAAAGTTCATGGAAGAGACTTACGGCGGAGCGGTAGTTCCTCTGTTCTGATAGAAGACATGAGATAAACGATATAAAGACGCATAATCTACAGACGAGTTCTCGTAGCCTATGCGTCTTTTTTTATGAAAAAAAGTAAAAGTTTGAATATCCGCATAAACATTATACCTATTGACAAAAGAGATAAAAGAAAAACTGTCCGACTTTTTTAAAAGCAGAGAGAAAATGACAGTATTGGTGTGATATAATACGGATATGAAAAAATCGAAAAATGGGAAGTTGATGGAGGGGATTGTAGATGAGAAATTCGAAGGTTAGAGGTCAAAAAAGAAGATTAAATAGTTTGTTGAACAATATTGATAAAATTCAACCATCGTTTGACTATATAGGGGAATATGAACATTTTCATGTACCTTGTGGATGGTGGATATCAGAACCTAAAACGAGTAGTGGAGTTAAAACTGAATTTTGTAAAAAATGGTTAAAAAAACGCAAGAAATAATAAATTCCAAACCTAAAAATAATAAATTCTGTAGAGTTGTTGCTGACATAACAAGTCCTTGTTTTTGGAATTCGCAAATTATAGTTTTTTATAGTGAAGATTATTTTAATGATTTTTTTAATCGTACAGGTCCATATCAAACATGGACATTGATTGAAAATAAGTCATTTGTAAAATCAAGAAGTATAAAAACCGAACTAAAAGAAAAAGGATATATTGAAGTGTTAGATGACGAAGATGGAGTTTATAAGTGTGAAATTTGGTTTTATGGAGAAGTGTGAATGTAAAATCCCGGTTTAACTGAGAGAAAAATTGGAATTTAAAAGGAGATAGTAAAATGCAGTTAACCAAAATTGAAAAGAATGGCATCACTTGTGCCGTCGTAAATAGTAACGAAATCGTCATCACAGATGCACAATCTGCCTTGGATGTGCTTATGTCTGCGAAATACGATATTGGTACAGAAAACATCGTTGTCGATAAAAAATTGATTACAGAGGACTTTTTCATCCTCAGCAAAGGACTTGCAGGTGAGATTCTACAAAAATATGTGAATTACGGTGGTCGCATTGCAATTTACGGTGATTATTCTCATTATACAAGCAAGCCACTAAAAGACTTTATTTATGAAAGCAATAAGGGCAAGGATGTGTTTTTTGTTGTTACGCAAGATGAAGCCGTTGAAATGCTGACACGATAAATCCCGCTTTGTACGGTATAGCTCACCTTGGCTGTGAGCGAGCATGTGGTCAGCGATTATTTACCCGTTATCCAGCAAAGGGGCGTAAGAAATTAGAAACCTTATATGCTGAAAGTATGGGAAAATCGAATAAGAAATATAAAAGACAGTTGATTTCATGATGAAGTTGATTGTTTTTTTTATGAAAAAACGTGTGGCGAGAGTCGGCGCTGATTATAATATCTTTGTAACATCAAAAAACGGAGGTCTTTTATGAATAAATACGGATATATTCGTGTGTCGAGCAGAGATCAGAATATCGCAAGGCAGGTAGAGGCAATGCTTGATATAGGAATAAGAAAACAAGATATGTATGTGGACAAGCAGTCGGGAAAAGACTTCGACAGGGGAGAATATAAACGCCTTGTCAAAAAACTTAAAGCAGGCGATGAGCTGTATGTGAAGTCCATAGACAGACTGGGCAGGGATTATGAAGAAATCATCGACCAGTGGCGTTATCTGACCAAGACCAAAGATATAGATATAATCGTTTTAGATCTTGATCTGCTGGATACGAGAAAAGAGATCAATGGAATCACATCAAAGTTTATCGCCGATTTGACATTGCAGATACTCTCATATGTAGCCCATATAGAGAGGGACAATACCAGAAAGAGGCAGGCAGAAGGCATAAGGATAGCAAAGGAAAAGGGCGTAAAATTCGGAAGACCCAGGGCGGAAATTCCTCCTGACTTTGAAGAAGTCCTCACGCTGTGGCAGGAGAACAAGATAAGTAAACGTGAAGGCGCAAGAATACTCAATACCAATCATACGACTTTTTCACGATGGATAAAGAGCCGCGAAAAGGAGTAAAAATTAAAAAAGTACAAAAAGTACAATTATTGTGACGCTAAAAGTACACCTTTTGTACGATCTGTACGATACGCGAGGAATGATTTTATACTCCGTATTTTCTTGAATTCTATACTCTTGTCATTTCAATATTATAATTTATGAAATCAAAATTGTCTACATATAAATGGAACAAAAAGTGTACCTTTTGTTCCATTATAATTTTTATCACCAGAATAGAAAGAGGGATTATACTCGTAAAGAAATCTTGCCTTGTCCTGTTTACTTTAAAGCGAGGAGGGAAATATGCGGCTCAATATAACCACGGATTATGCGATACGCATAATCCTGTACTTATCCATGAAAGGAGGGATTATATCATCCAAGGAATTATCCGAGACGATGAAAATACCAGAAAACTATGTTTTAAAAGTAGCAAGGAAACTGACAAAAGCAGGGCTGACCAGGACATATGTAGGTAAAAACGGCGGATTTGCCGTAAATAAACCGGCTCAACAGATAGACCTTTTGAGCATCATTAGGATTATGGAAAACACGGTTAAAATAAACCGATGCCTGGAAGAAGATGAATATTGCAGCCGCTTTGCGACAGCAACTTGTCCCGTAAGAAGCTTTTACTGCATTTTGCAGGACGAACTGGAAAGTAAACTGTCTTCGATCACAATTAAAAGTTTACTCGATGGATCTAAAGAATAAAGAAAGGATGGAGGCTAATGAAAAAAACAAAGGCATTTCTTGCGCTGATGGTGATGTGTACCCTGATATTTGAATTATGCGTGCCGGTCGCGGGGGCTTTTGCCATGGACGGCGCAAATATGCACGCTGATATAGTACATAACTTTGATCTTCAGTCGGTGGTCAGAACTCAGACAGGTACTGCGCCGTTTGATTCTGATGACGAAGCGGGCAACGACTCGTCAGGCGATAATTCCATCGTCAGATCATTTGATAAGGTGCAATACGACATGACCTATTCGGGAGAGATCTCTACAGATGTCCAGAGCGTGGAGATGGATGTGGAGCTGTCGCTTAATGTACCGAAAAAATATGCTCAGTTTAACACCGAGCTGTTATCTTCGTGGATGACAGATATAGTCCAAGAAGATGTCGGAGGGAAATGCGTACTGACCGGAAAGACAACATACGCTTACTCCGGCGGGGCTACGGGAGGTTTTCAGAGTTTTTCTGAAACGAAAGTAGTCGAGATAGATGTAAAGGGAATGAACCAGGGTGAAGAACTCATACCGACTTTTAAGGTAAAAGTCAGCGGCGAAACTGAATGGAAAGAAAAGACCATGAGCGCAGACTCGGAGAAAGCAGTCGTTTCCGCTGTTCCTATGTATGACGTCGAATTAAAAAGCGTAGGAGAGGTGAATTCCCTGGGCAATTTTGATTTTTCGACAGGCGGCAGCGACGCACCCAATAAGGGGGCGGGGGATGTCTACGGAAGACTGCTGGATTTTGCAGTAGCAATCCGCCTGAAAGCCGCAGACAACGATAAGGGAATGAAAGGCTTTTATGTGCCGGAAGAAGTTGAAGAGTGGACCTTCAGGATAGATACTAAGATCATGGAGGACAAGAATGAGACGTCGCTGCAGGCGCTTCTGTGGGATTATAAAGAAAACAAGAGGTCAGAAACGGGTCAGAACGGAAGAGATCTTACTAACGGCTCAAGCGGGCAAGGCCTCTATTTCGCAGGCTCTCTGCCCCTCACCAATTCTTCGGGCCAGTCCAACAGCTATACTGTCAACGACGGAGGAACGTGGACATTTACACAAAACGACGACGGAAGCATAGATGTGACGGTAAAGGGAGCAAGCCTCTACGATGAAAACGGACAGCTAATTGCGCCTACAAGACTCGGCAACGGAAGTTCGGTCATAAGCCCCGCTCCTTCTCAGGGAAATATGTATCTATCGACGGCATATTTTCAGATGGTAGTTCCCATCGATAAGAATTCCGCAGAAAATAAGAAGTTTGAGCTGCAAATATCCGACACCGATATGAAGGTTCCTTATAAAGATGGACAGGGAAATGAAAAGACTGCCACCTTACAGACCAATACTAAAAATGACAACATAATCAGAAGTTATGAGACTTTTGCCAATGGTACTTACGGATTATATCACTATTATGCAGAAGCTGATCAGAAGGACGGCTTCTGGGGAGAAAATCTTTCCAGCAACAAGTCGGGAATGGGGCTGGACGCATATACTCTGAAGGATTCTACTGTGCAGGTAGTGGGCAGTTTCGCATATTCGGGAGATGACAAGGATAATCTGAAGGCCGTCAATATGCTGATGAAAATAGATGATGAAGCTTTGCAGCCCAGCGCTTCGGCCTCTGACGGGGTACCCACCAGCAATAATTTTAAGGTAGACGTAAGGCTTTTGTACGGAGCTAAAAAAGGCGGCGAGGGCTGGACGTCCGACGACGAGATGGCGTCTGCAAAAGAAGAAGATCTGGAATATTTTGATTCCATGGCTTCTTTAAAAAAGAAATATCCGGACGGAGTATGCGTGGCTGTTTTGGCCGAAGTGAGAGATATAAAAGACTTTACCCAGACTACTCAGCACATGATCGGATTTAACGCCGATATAGTTGAAGGCGCAGAAGAAGGAAAGGTATATCAGAACGTCAATACGGCGTCATTTTATATGGCGGATAAAGGTATTACAAAAAATGATACTCGCTTAGGAGGAAAAAGCGACGATAAATTAAACGATCCCACTATGTATCTGAGGGATAATAATCGTTATGATAAAGCTCAATATGATGATGAGCATCAGATAACAAACGGCGGTTCAGCCTATGCGTCTTATATAAGAGGAGCTTCCCTTCTGGTGGTAGGCGTCGAGGCCGGTATCGAGAAGACTATAGACACTGCCACCACCACATTTGATCTTTCCAGCGGAATCACGTTTATTCCTTATCGCCTTAGGCCTGTCCTCAATGTAGCCGACAATAAAGAGGGATCTGTCATAAAGACAGTAAAAGTAACAGATATATTGCCGGAACAGTTGAAGGTATCAGATGATACGAAGTATTATTACGGCGATAAGGAAATCTCCCCTGATATAGAGAAATTGAGCGACGGAACCACCAAACTGGTGTGGACCCTCAATAACGTAAAGACCGGGTCGGATCTGCCTGCAATAACATTCAAGGCGGAACTGGACTTTACGAAGATAGACCTGAAACTACCGAGGCATGATGTACAAAACACTTCGTATATCGAGGCAGACGGAGATAACAGAGTCTTCAGTTCAAAGTGGGATTCTCACCCCAATATGTCAAAAGCTTCAGCGACTTTAGTGGTGAATAAATCCATGAACCTCTCTAAACAGGCGCTGGAACCTTTAGTTGAAATAAATCAGGATATACGCTACAGGATAGCGTTTACTAATACCAATGCGCTGGATTATACGAACTATAAAATGCTGGATGTGCTTCCATACAACAATGATATGAACGGAAGCAGTTTTGAAGGAACGTATACGACCCAGATAAAGCTGAAGGCGCCTGCGGGGATAGAACTTTACAGTTCTGAAAGTACCGACGTACGAAGCAAGAAAGTGTCTGACGCAGATATCAACTTGTTTAAAAAGGTCGATCCGGATTCTGAAAAAGACGGATATAGGTATTACAGCCTTTCGGAGGACACCACAGCGCTGCTGCTGACGGGCACGCTTCCGTCGATGGATCAGTATATATTGGATATAGTGTTAAAGCCGGCGCAAAACAGCGGCAGCGATGTATATGCCAATACGGCTTCTATGAAGGCGGATAACTTGAATGATCTTGCGACTCCCGTATCAAAGGTAGAAGTATTAGAGAGGAGCCTGTCGGGCATAGCATGGGTAGATCAGGATAAAGACGGGCTCATCGGTTCGGCGGAAGAGAGGATAGCCGGACTGACAGTAAAGTTGTATCAGATCAATGCTCTGACGGGAATAGAAGAAGAGGCAAGGGACATAAACGGTGATTTATGCTCCCAAGTGACCGACAGCGACGGAAAGTACGAATTCACAAAATTGACTTCCGGAACCTACAGGGTGGAATTTTCCGATAAAGACGGAGAGCCTGTCCTTATGGCAGATTATACTGTGACGAAAAAGGGCGCCGAAAATCAGGAGAAGGTAAATTCCAAGGCGGATCCCATATTAAACGATGAAGGGGAGATGACTTCTGCTGAGATAACCGGTATAGAGCTGCCTGATTTAGAAAAGATGCGAGATGAGAAGATCAAAAAATATCAGAAGGATTATCAGAATATAGGCATATATAAGATTGAGACATCCAGGTCTGTCGTCAAAGTATGGGATGATAATCAGGATCAGGACGGCATCAGGCCCGGCGAGGTGAAGGTTCAGCTGTATAAAGACGGAAAAGTGATAGAAGAGGCGACTCTCCATGAGAAAAATCAGTGGACGCATGTCTTCAGCGGTCTGGAAAAGTATGAAAAAGGCAAGGAGATAGAATATACCGTGAAAGAATCTGTCGTACCGGCAGGCTATCAGGATGAAGTTTCGGTGGATGACGACGGAAATTTTACCATAGTCAACAGCCATACGGTTTCTGTCCCTCAGCAGCCGCAGGATCCGCCGCAGGGAAGCGATACCTCAGATACTCCTAAGACCGGCGATGATACAAATTTAGGAGCGATGATATGGGTGACAGGCGCGTCTTTGCTTCTGCTCCTTATTCTCATCATGAAGAATAAAGACACAGGAAAAAGAGTACAGAGATAAGATCGGATACTTAAGGAAAAGGGGTATGTAAAAAGCCTCCTCTTGTAATAAAGCGGAGGCTTTTGAATCCATACGGGAGCCAGATCATAAATTCTCATATCTGACCGGATCGCCGTCTTCAAAGTAGACGCTGTAACCTCTCCCGGCTGCGGGGATCCAGTTCCAGAAAGTTTCTGCCGGAAATCTGAACAGGTGACACATGCAGGCGGCTATGACTCCGCCGTGGCATACTGCCGTAGAAATACAAGGCTGGCCGCTGTGACGGTGAGAAAGTTCTAAAAGCCTGTGGTATCCCAGCAGTTCGTCGAGACCCTTCTTTGCCCTCTCTGAAAAGCTGTTAGCCGACTCTCCTCCGGGGAAGGTGAAAGAACCTGTTCTGTCGTTCATCCACGTATCAAACCCCGGAAGCTGCTGAAGCTCGTCAAAAGTCTTGCACTCCCATTGGCCGAAGTTCATCTCCTTCAGATCGGGGATCGCCGTATAAGGCACTTTGCCGTAGATGGCCTCCAGCGTCTGATTAGCCCTGAGCATACCGGAGGTGTAATAACTGCCTCCTGATTCGGGATATATACCCTGTGCTTTCAGATCTTTTATCTCTTTGATCCCCTCATCTACCAGAGGAAGATCTTCAAAGCCGTAATACCATTTATTCAGGATACCCTGGGTGATCCCGTGACGTATAAAATGAATACAAGATAACATAAAATCTCCTTACTTGATCTTCTGGCCTATGCCGCAGAAAACTCTGTATACTTCGTCGGCCTCTTCGGATAGATAGAGCATGGCCCTGCCTGTGGCTTCGCGCCAGGCTCTCAGGGTTTTATCCATGGGAACCACGCCTTGAGAAATATCGTCTATTATTATTATTTTGTCTTTCAGGTCATCTCTGCGGGCCGCCAGCATATCGGTAACGTTGACGTTTTGCTTTACCAGATGAAGAAAAGCCTGCTCCAGATTGCAGAGGATTTTAGCCTCCTGATCTGCCTCGAAGCCTTCTGTACACGTAAAGACCTGCCGGTCTGTGACGCCGAACTTTTTCTTTGCAAAGTCCAGTTTACCCTGATAGGCTCCTCCGAAAATTAAAATCATAGGTTCCTCCTTAAAGAATAAGCATAGCGAAGATACCGAAAAACTCTCCCCAGGTTATGGCATAGCCGGCGATGTCGCCGCTCATGCCGCCAAGACGTCTCTTTGCAATCACGGCCGAAAGATATGTGGCCGCCGCTGTGACGGCTACAACTATAGCCGAAGGCAGAAGATAAGAAGATAAAAAAGCTCCGGCCGTACAATATACAATCAACTGTATCAGTATTATGATCACTGCCTTTCTTTTCTGAATCTTATCATCTGCGCCGGCTCCTTCGGCATATTGACTGTGGTCCATGGGCTTTCTCAGCAATACGTTGAGACCGGCTATCGATCTGCTGATTATAGGTATCATGCAGAGGTCTATAAAATCTATGCCGGTGCTTATGGCGGTGGAGATACATGAGTAACAGCCCAGAAGCATGAACACCAGACTCACCGCGGCGAAAGCCCCGCAGTGAGGATCTTTGAGGATAGCTTGTTTTTCTTTTAGAGGTTTTCTGGACATCATGGCGTCGCAGCAGTCCATGAACCCGTCCAGATGCATGAATCCGCACAGCGCAAACGGTATAAAAGTGACGAGGAAGGACAGCACCAGATAAGGAAAGCCCAGCCACACCATGGCTACGCATAGCCCGGCCCAGACGACTCCTATGATCATGCCTATGGTAGGCAGAAATCCCAGCATATAATTTTTCAGGTCATTATCCCATTTTTTGACCGGGCACGGTAAGGAAAGAAAATTCCCCCATGCCATAAATAATCCAGTAATGATCTTCATCAAATCCCCCTTATTTAAATTGATTTATAAAACCGTATGAAACTTCTAATACCCGGTCGCATACCCGGGCCAGCCGGCGATCTGCGCGGGCCAGACCGCGCCTGTATTCTTCGGTGAGCGATTCATATGAGAATGCGTCAGAATATATGTAGTCCGATACGAAGACGGTATTTCCTGTTCTGAGGGCAAATTCCGAAAGGTCGGAGGCGACTCTTTCGGGAGCCTCGAGATCGACCTTCCCGTCCGGCCGGAACATCTCGTTGGAGAGAAGGGCGGTGACGCTGTCCAGAAGAAAAACACCCTCTGGATGCACTGCTTCGCCTGATACAGTCCGGCCTTTGAGACAGCCGCATATGTCGAGCCCTCGTTCTATCGTATCGAAGCCCCAGCCCTCGCGTTCCTTGAGATGCCTTTCTATTCTGACTCTGTCCTCATCGTCTACGGGGATCATGGTGGCCAGATAATAGAGAGGCAGACTCTTCTCCTGAGCCATGGATAGAGCCAGCTTCTGAGCATAATAAGATTTTCCGTTTTTACAGCCGCCGCTGATAAGTATGTTCATCAGAAGAAATTTCCTTTCTCAGCTTCTGCCAGATAATCGGCGTCGATGGAGCCTTCTTCGAAAGTAGCCATTCCGCTCATGGCGGCGCATGCAGTCTCTATGATATTGAAGCTGATAGGACAGCCGCTTCCCTCGCCCAGCCTCATGCCCAAGTCAAAATAAGGGTCAAGGCCGATGGCCTCTGCGGCGATCTTGTATCCCTGTTCCTTTGAGAGATGAGAACCGAACATGAAGTTTACAGCGTTTGGAGCAAGTTTGGCAGCAGACAGGGCAGCTACACAAGAAATATAACCGTCTACCACTACGGGCAGTCTGTAATAGGCCGCTCCGAGAAATGCTCCCGTCATAGCGCATATATCGAAGCCACCCACCTTTGCTAAAATATCTATTACATCGTCGCCTTCACACTCTGCGGCGGCTTTTCTGACGACCTTTATCTTCTTGGCAAGACCCTCATCCCCCAGGCCGCCGCCTCTTCCAACTACGTCGGAGGCTTTGCTCTTCGTGAGGGCGGCCAAAACGCAGGAGCTGGTAGTAGTGTTTCCGATTCCCATCTCTCCTACGCCTAAGATGTCGTATCCGCATATTTTAACTGCTTGTGCGCAGGCAACGCCCTCGAGAATCGCCGTCAGCGCCTGATCTCTGGTCATGGCAGGCCCTGCGGCCAGGTTATTGGTTCCTCTGGCGATGCTCCTCTTCAATATTTTTTTTGTGAGACGGCCGTCTTCGAAGGGAGTATCTGTGTACAGCGAATCGGGAATAGGCAATTTGACTCCCATATCTACCACCAGGAGATCTATGGCGAAATGTTTAGCTATAGAACTCACTCCGGTGAGGCCTCTGATAAAATTTATGGTCTGAGATAGGGTGACGGACTGAGGCGCTGAAGCCACGCCTTCTTCTACTACTCCGTTGTCCGCAGACATTATTATTATCGCTTTCTTAGTTATTTCATTTTTGATTTTTCCGGTGATGCCTGCTATCTGAACAGATATATCTTCCAGCCTGCCCAGGGCTCCTGTAGGTTTTGCCAGAATTTTTTGACGCTCTTTAGCGGCCAGGACTGCTTCTTCAAACAGCGAACCGTCTCGAGCTATGGACGATAAGATCTCTTTCAATCGGTTTTCCATGTTGGTCTCCTCTTTAAATATAACCGCGTAAAGAAAGCCACTCCATACATGAAAGGCACTCGAAGGCCTCTATGGTAAAGGTGACATTCGGCGGGCAGCAGTTTTCTATGGCTGTTAAAACAGAGGTCATATCCAATGAGCCGCTGTCAAAGTCGTTATGAGAGTCTTTGTCGCCATAGTTGTTGTGAAGATGAAAATGTCCGATGTAAGGGGAGAGAACTTCTATCCACTTTTCCACGGAAATATCTTCTGACGTCATGGCGTTGGCATGGCCCGTATCCAGGCAGATCTTTATGCGGTCGTCCGTTATGCGGGACATCATATCTTTCATCATGTAAGGTTCGTCTTCCAGGACGTTTTCTATATATATGCTGAAATCTTCAGGTTTATCGGCCATGAAATCCTGCCAGAACAGGGCGCCGTTTTCAGACTGCCATTCTTTAAAATATATAAAAGGCAGCCACCCGTTATGTACGACCATGTTTTTGACGCCGAGATCGCGGCACACGTCGAATGATTCGTTCAGGCGTTTTTTTGCCATCTGGCGGGCTCGGTAATCTATGGCAGCCGGATAGATTTCTGTAAAGGGGCCGTGAAGCAGGGCGCGGCCAGAGCCCGACGCTTCGAAGTCACGTCTCATTTCGGCCAGCAATAGAGGTCGGTTTTTTGGATCCAGAGACTCAGATATACAGGTATGGTTATATTCGAGTCCCACGCCGTAGCGAGCCGCAGTTTCTACAGCCTTATTCTGAAAAGTCGCGATGTACAATCTGTCTTTTATATTAAACATTAAAATATCCTTATTACAAAGCTTTCTATATAGAGTTAGAGCGTTGGGTTTGTCAGCGTAAGGTCTTCCTCTCGGCAACGCCGCCGCAAAATGCCGGCTCTGCTGCTACAGAGCCGCATGCTGTATTTTCTTAACCCCTTGTACTGATTCTACAACATTTTAGGAAGAAAAACAGCTTAAATGACGGTGCAAAGGCGTATATGCTGTAAATTATGATTTATTATTGCGATTCTACAACTATTTTAACAAATTCTGTTGTAGAATCTACGCTTTTTTCTATAGAATACAGCATGCGCTGTTTTTCACCGCAGCAAGCGCGGACGCGCCAGCGGCCGGCCGTATTTCTTTAGAAATACGGAGTTTATGATACAAATTTCTCTTATGCGTCGAAATCTTTGATTTCGCTAACGCCGTGAGGTTATTATACCACAAAAAAATGAGGAAAAAAAGGTGCGACTCGTGTAATAGCCATGTTGCAAGAATGAAGGTTTTTTGATAGAATCAATGTGTGGCTTAATTTAATTAAGAAGAGGAAAAAATTATGAGCAAAAAAATGCAGAGCAACATCTTGCTGCTGATCACCGCATTTATCTGGGGATCAGCCTTCGTGGCCCAAAAAAGCGGAATGGATTATATCGAACCATTCACTTTCAACGGTATCAGGACTCTGATAGGAGGGCTTGTATTGATCCCGGTAGTGCTTCTGATGAACAGAGGAAAAGATAAGGCAGATCAGACGCAGGAGATTTCGGCAGAAGAGCAGGCAAAGAACAAGAAAAACCTCATAACAGGCGGCATATGCTGCGGAACAGCTTTGTTTGTGGCCAGCTCCTTTCAGCAGTTCGGAGTAAGTTACACTACGGCCGGAAAAGCAGGCTTTATCACCACTTTATATGTGGTCTTTGTTCCGATCATCAGCGTGATACTGAGAAAAAGAGTAAGACCCGTAATGTGGCTTTGCGTAGTGCTTGGAGCTGTCGGCTTGTATCTGCTGTGTATGACGGACGCGGCCTTCAGATTGACTTTCGGAGACTCTCTGGTCCTTCTGTGCGCACTTTGCTTCGCAGTACATATCATGACGGTAGATTACTTCATAACAAAGGCTGACGGTGTAAAGCTCTCGTGCATACAATTTTTGACGGCAGGCATAGAGGGAATGATCTGCATGATGATCTTCGAGAGCCCGGATATGGGAGCCATATTGGATTGCTGGCTGCCGATATTATATGCGGGAGTTCTCTCCTGCGGCATAGGCTACACTTTCCAGGTGGTGGCCCAAAAGCATGCAGAACCTACGGTAGCGTCCCTCATCATGAGTCTGGAATCGGTATTTGCGGTCATATGCGGAGCAATTTTGCTCAGCGAGACCATGTCGGCCAGAGAACTGTCGGGCTGCGCTATAATTTTTGCGGCGGTGATAATTTCACAGCTGCCTGAGAAGAAGAGAAAAGAGGCATAAACAGAAAATGATGACAAGAGAAGAAGCTTTGGATCTGCTTAAAAAGTACAATAAGGAAGAATTCCATATTCATCACGGAAAAATGGTTGAAGGAACTATGCGTTATTTCGCAGAGAAACTCGGGTACGGCGATGAAGCCGATTTCTGGGGTATCGCAGGACTCCTCCACGATATAGATTTTGAAATGTGGCCCGACGAGCACTGCAAGAAAGCGCCTGAACTGCTCAGAGAGGCAGGCGTAGACGAGCGGACGATACATGCGGTGGTTTCTCACGGATACGGTCTGTGCTCAGACGTCGAGCCTGAACACGAGATGGAAAAGGTACTGTTTGCGTGCGATGAACTGACGGGCCTGATCGGCGCGGCGGCTCTCATGAGACCATCCAAGAGCTGTAAAGATATGGAACTTAAATCTCTGAAGAAGAAATTCAAAGACAAGAGATTCGCGGCCGGATGCAACAGAGACGTGATCATAAGCGGCGCTCAGATGCTGGGGTGGGATCTGGACGAGCTTTTGGAGCAGACTCTCGAAGCTATGAAGATTTGTGAAGAAGCTTGATATACGATAAAAATGTGGTAAAAATGTGACGGACGGTGCAAGGCTGCGTCACGATTCAAAAAGCGGACTTTTGTGGGTGAAGGCCGCTTTTTTGTTCGTAAAACTGTCGAAAACAGAAGAGTTTTGAAAAAAACAGTCGACAATAACGAAAAATATCCGTACAAAATGTTGAAAGAAGTCTTGGAAAATGTTATAAAATTTATATTCTTGTTTTTATTTATTAACGAAATCTTATCGAGGAGAAAGGAATTATGGACAAATTTTTCAAAATTTCTGAGCATGGCTCAACTGTGAAGACTGAGATCATGGCGGGCTTCACCACCTTCTTCGCTATGGCGTACATAGTATTTGTAAACCCCAATCAGGTGACAGGCTTTACTGAGGGGCTGGACGACATATGGAATGCTGTTTATGTGGCTTCTATATTAGTCGCTACCATAGGAACGCTTCTCATGTCGCTCTACGCCAGAAAGCCTTTTGCTCAGGCTTGCGGAATGGGACTCAACTCATTCTTCTTCGTAAGCTTTGTGCTTCCCCAGGTTATCACGGGAGGAGACGCAGTACAGGGATACCAGGCAGGCCTTGTTATAATCCTGCTTTCGGGTATCATATTTATGGCGCTGTCGCTGACCGGAGCAAGACAGTATATAGCGAAGGCTATGCCTGAATGTCTGAAAAAATCTATTCCGGCAGGTATAGGTCTGTTCATAACTTATATAGGATTCCAGAATGTAGGTATCATCCAGACTAACCAGTACACTCTGACTCAGTTCGTAGATATTCACGGAGCTATAAACGGCGACGGCATAATGACTGTATTGCCTGCGCTTCTGGCTCTGGTGGGATTTTTGATCATAGTAATATTACAGAAGCTCAATATTAAAGGAAACGTAATAATAGGCATAGTGGCCACAACCGTTATATACTATGTAGTTTCGGGAACTGTGCCGTCGTTTGATATGGCTCAGATCGGCCAGTCCTTTAGGGATTTTGCCGATATAGGTATAACAGGAGTATTCCAGGGAGCTTCCTGGGAGCATGCGTTCAGCCCTGCCTTCGTAGGAGGCGTTTTCAGCGCTATAATGTACATAATAACTTTCTGCCTTGTAGATATGTTTGACACCATAGGTACGCTTTACGGAACTGCTTCCCAGGCGGGTATGCTGGACAAAAACGGCGATCCGGAGGATCTTGACAAATGTATGGCCTGCGATTCTATCGCCACCGTTACTGGAGCTGTTTTAGGAACTTCGACTTGTACCACATTTGTAGAATCTGCTTCCGGGGTTGCGGCAGGCGGAAGAACTGGTCTCACCAGCTTGGTGGTTTCGGCTTGCTTCTTCGTATGTCTGTTCCTGTCCCCGCTGGCAAGTATAGTGCCTAGCTGCGCCACCGCTCCTGCGCTCATATATGTAGGAGTATTGATGCTGGGAAACTTCAAGAACGTGGACATGTCGGACATGAGATCTGCTGCTCCGGCTTTCCTGACGCTGATAATGATGCCGCTCACTTATTCTATAGCTAACGGCATAGGAATCGGTTCCATCGCTTATACTCTGATTTCTGTTTTCACCGGAAAATTCCAGAAGAGAGATATAATGGTGGCTGTGATCGGACTCTTGTTCTGCCTCAAATTCATATTCATAACTATGTAGAATTTATAAAAAAGGGCCTCGCAGACTTTCGGGGCTCTTTTTACTTGTGATATTTCAGGCGGAGAACCGAAAAGGGGAACGGTTTTTATTACCGGTTTATCTTGTCATCTGATTCCTGAGGGAGTATAATTATAAAGTAATTTCTTCGATTTAAGAAAGGGAGAGACCTTATGTTTTACGAAATGACTATAGCAGGTTTAAAGAGACAGCTGCCTTTATGCAAAGTTACAGACGATTTGTACATCGCAGCCTTTATCATGTTCAGCGACGTGGAAATAACCAAAGCCGCAGCGGGAGAACTGCTCAAGAGGGCTCCTCAATTCGATATAATGATAACCGCCGAATCCAAGGGAATACCTCTCGCTTACGAGATGGCCAGACAGTCGGGCGCAAGCGATTATATCGTAGCCCGCAAAGGCCCAAAGCTCTATATGCAGGATATAATCACGACAGAGGTGGACTCCATAACTACAGACCATGTTCAGACCCTCTGCATAGGCAAAAAAGAGGCTGATCAGATGAGGGGAAAAAGAGTTCTCATAGTGGATGACGTCATAAGCACAGGCGAATCGCTGACCGCCATAGAAACTCTGGTGAAACAGGTAGGAGGAGAAATAGCGGGCCGCATGACAGTTCTGGCAGAAGGAGAGGCGGCGGACAGAGAAGACATAATCTATTTGGAAAAATTACCTGTATTTAATCCTGACGGCAGCATAAAATAATTCTCATGAAAGAGATAAGACTGATACCGGATGAACCGCTTCACAACTATGTGGAGATTTCTGTGATAGATTTTCCCGCCGGCAGAGACGAAGAACCCCGCAGACGATGCAAGGTAAAAGTGGAATTTGCAAAGGTCGACGTGGAACAACTGAAAAAAAGAGGATTGGGCTACAGAGAAGCCGTAGAAACATATCAAAAGAAGTTGTATGACGTGATAAAATTCCACCTGGCCCAAGACTGGGAATGTGAAGACGGTTATGAAGATGTGATGAAGATAATAAGAGAAAAAGTCTCGGCTTATTATTAAAAATCAAGAGGGGACTGTGGCAGAGATATGAATCATAATATAAATTTCAGACACGGGCCTGTCATGATCATGGAAGGCTGCGGCTCCGAACCCTATCATATGCACAGAAACGCCAATGAGCTGATATGGGTTGTAGAAGGAGAAGCAGGTATAACTTTTAACAATAACGAATACATTTTAAATACGAAGGATGACCTGATCCTCATAGTGGATGCAGATTTTCATAAGGTACGTAAAATAAGCGGTGAATTGAGATATTTGTCCTTTTATATTGATTTGCCTTATTTCCAGAAGTATATTAAGGATATACTCAATGTGGGCTTGTATGTAAACCCGGGATATAAACCGCCTGAGCAGGAACCTCATCTTAAAAAGATGAGGAGTCTTTTGGTAGATATATTTCAAGAATACAGGGAAGATGATTCTTCCAGGCATCTGATAGATATGACCAACCAGCTGCTGCGCCTTATCCGAGATCATTTTAATTTTTTAGGCACTACCAGTATAGATTATCAGGACCAGCATACTTTTAACCGTATGTTTGGCGTATACGATTTTGCATACCGACATTATACTCAAAGAGTAAGTCTGAGCGATCTGGCCGAACACCTTCATGTGAGCCAGGCATATCTTTCAAGAAGCATAAAGCAGACGACAGGCTTCAGCTTTACGGATATTTTAAATTACGTCAGGTGTGAAGAGGCGTCAAGACTTTTGCTGGAAACGGATAAGAATATTACCACTATAACTTATGACTGCGGTTTTTCTGACCCAAAGTATTTTCATCAATATTTCATGAAGTTTTTCCACGCCAGTCCGCAGGAATTCAGAAAAGCCCATGTCTCTAATGCGGAAAATTATTCGCTGATGGACTATCAGAGGCCTGTAGATTATGACGAAGTGCTTGCAGGTGTTTTTGATAAACATAGAGATGAGAATGAACAATACATACCCATCAGATTTTCGCTTCCGCATAACAAGACCCGAAATACAGCCGACAGAGAGCTATCCGTAATTGTATCGGAGCAAGATCTCGGAGATTCTCTTAGGCTGACATCTCTGCTGGGAGAGCTCAAAAGGGATATCGTCAGATTTGAGTTGTCACATTGGGAGGAAGAATTGCCTGATTGTCAACAGAGACGAAGAAGCCGGGCGGAAGAGCTGGGAGAGTATCTTCTTACTAGACGGACAAGACTCACGGCTTTGCCGGGAAGCATAGATGGTCTATATACTGCAGACGGAGCTAAAACACCTCTTTATTATGTAGCAAGGGAGATAGCCGGTTCTGATGCGGGACAATGGGAGTACACGGATTTCTATGCAGTCTCAAGGATTACAGACAGTGCGCAGGCCGGACAGACGGTACGAAAGCTGATGCTCTTTGCCGCCAATGATTCTACCGAAAGAAATTTAGAATTCAGACTTATCTTTGATAAAGGCATAGATACTTCCCGTACAGCTATAAGTTATACTGTTTCGGCCGGCGCATCTGAAACTGCCGGTTCAGTACTCTTTAATTTAGAAAGAGGAGATTTATCAGAGAAAAGAAAAAAGAGGCTGCTGGATGATATATGCAGACCTGTGTGTATGGCATGGCATATAAACGAGGAATGGGAAGAAGTTCCGTTCAAAGTAGGTCCGGGTGAAATAACCATACTGATAATAGAATAATTCTTAGTCCGATCTTTAACCAGGAAGATCGGATTTTTTTGACTTTTTTGATATTTATTTCGATTTTTTTGACTTTCTCATTGGCAAGGACACGAAGACAGAATCAAAAGAGTAAAATATATCTGATAATCTGAAAAAAATAATTAGAGAAAACGCCTATCTTAATAAATAAAATAAGATTGTGCACAAGAAATGACGAAAGGTATACCACATGGAAAAAGCATGGAGGTGAAGAATGGCAGAAAAATGTTTTACGAGAATGGGTCAGATAGGCATTGCCGTCAAGGATATAGAGAAGGCCGGACAAGTCTGTAAAGAGTACGGTATGGGACCTATGAGATCTTTTATCTCAACTGACAAATCTGTTCAAAACGGTGAGCTCTACGGAAAAAAAGTAGACGAAATCAGATTTGGTACTCTCATGTATGAAATGGACGGAGTAACTTTTGAACTGCTTCAGCCTATAAAAAATACTGTATGGAGCGAATTCATAGAAAAGCAGGGAGAGGGAGTGTGCGACATAATGTTCACGCCGACCCCAAGATATTATGAAGTTCTGAGAGAACGCAACATAAAAGAAATTATGAAATTTACATTATATAATCATAAGTTCTCTGAGACTGATATTTTTACTCAAGTCATGCGTATGCACGATACCAGAGCAGATCTTGGTTTCAATATATTTACATGGGATCAGACGGAAGAAACTAAAAAAAGAGTATATCCGACAGACCATATAGCTACCGGGGCTTATGTGATACTTGAAGACGGGACTGAAGCGTATTTGAAAAATCCAAAGTATGTCCGCATGGAGAAGATAATAATTGTAGTAGAAGATCTTGAAAAGACGGTAAAAGCCTATGAGGCATATGGATTTGAACCTGCTTCAGAACCGAAGGATTTTGGCAGGGAATACAGAAGCGTTTCATTTTCCCAGAACACCGACGGCAAAGATGTCATATTTGAAATCATACAGCCCCTTGACATGCAGACGCCCTATGGAGAATATCTTTCCAAATACGGACGGGGAGTTTATAACATAATATTCGAACAGAATCAGAAATTCAATAACGTGATAAAAACTATGACACAGGAGGAATAATATGGATATTTTAACGAAAATCGGCGATACCGTAGTGGCTATGTCCAACTGGCTCTGGGGCCCTCCGCTGCTGATCCTTTTAGGAGCCGGCGGTTTGTTGCTTACGATAAGATTCGGATTCGTACAATTCAGGCATATAGGATACATATTTTCGCAGACGTTCGGAAAGATGTTCCAGAAAACGGAAGGCGGAATATCATCATTTTCCGCATGTACTGCCTCTCTGGCTGCATGCGTGGGGGCATCCAATATCACAGGAGTGCCTGTTGCCATAGCCTTTGGCGGGCCGGGAGCTCTGGTGTGGATGTGGATACTGGCTTTTGCCGGATGCGCTACCAAACTGTGCGAGATAGCTCTGGGAATAAAATACAGAGAAAAGAATGAAATGGGCGAATATGTAGGCGGCCCTATGTACTACATGAAAAAAGGCATAAAAAATAAAAAATTCGGCGCAGCTCTCGCTTTTGCCTTTGCTATGATAATGATGCTGGAAAACGTACCGTCAGCTGCTACTCAGATGGTATCGGCGATACAGACGGCCAAAGATATAGGCCTTCCGGCCATGGGAACGGGAATAGCTATAATATTGATTGTAGCAGTAGTTGCGCTTGGAGGAATCAACAGAATAACTAAAGTTACTGATAAGATGGTGCCTATAATGGTAATTGTCTATGTAATTGGAGGACTTATAGTACTGGGCGCTCACATCACGGCCATACCGGAAGCTCTGGTAGTTATTATAAAGAGCGCTTTCTCTCCTATGGCAGCCGCAGGAGGCTTCGCAGGATCTTCTGTAGCAGCAGCCATAAGATGGGGAGCTGCAAGAGGAGCATATTCAAATGAAGCAGGAGACGGGGCAGCTCCGTTTATCCATTCGGCGGCAACAGTAGACCATCCGATAAGACAGGGATTCTTCGGAGTATTCGAAGTATTCGTAGATACCATGGTCGTGTGTACTTTTACAGGACTCATATGTGTTGTGAGCGGAGCATATATCCAGATAGACGGAGCTAATGCAGCCACCATGCCAAGCGCTGCATTCTCATCGGTATTCGGATCAGCCGGACCTGTGTTTATAACCCTGATGATACTGATATTCGTCATATCTACGCTGATAGTTCTGGTACAAGTAGGGACTAAATCCGCAGAATACTGCTTCGGAATAAAATTTGCGAGAATTTTCCGATACATGTATTTTGTGGGAATGTTCTTCGGCATAGTAGGAGGACTGGAATTTATCTACAGATTCTTAGACTTCTTCTTCGCTCTGCTGATAATAAGCAACATGACGGGAGTCCTTTTATTACACGGAGAAGTAGTGGAACTGCTCAGGGAATTTTTCCACACTCCGGGCAAATATTATATGAAGGATATAGAAGATAAGAAAGCTGCCAGGAAAAAGGTTAGTTAGAAGGGAGACGAGATGGAACAATCGTTTGTAAGAGTGGGAGGATTCGTTATCCTGACACCGGACATAGATAAGTCTCTTGAGACTTTCAAATCATATGGAATAACAGGCCCCTGGAGAGAATTTTATACAGATACCGATAATGTCCAGAATGTAATAAAAGATGGCATACCTGCAGAAGGGATAGATGCAAGGATCTGTATGTGTGATTACGGAGAAATAACATTGGAACTGTTTCAGCCTTTAGACGAGGACTCGGAATTCTACAAGGAGCTTGCGGCGATAGGCAGACCTTTTATCCATCATGTGATAATGCGTACCAAACCTTCTTTTTACGATGTTGCCGCACAGAAAGGCATAAAAGAACATATGTCGGCCTATTTCCCTCGTATTGATGAGAGGGGACGGTGGTTTGGGACCAGCGAAGACTTAGGCTTTGACGTATACGCCTGGGATCCTCACGAGGACGGCAAAGTAAAAAAGTATCCTGACGACTATATAACGACAGGAGCTTATGACACTGATAAATAACTTGGGTCAGGGACATCCGCAGGTATTCTTCCCTCTCTGAGGAAGGAGGCTGCGGATGTTTTAGCAGAGGGAGACAATCTATGAGATCGAAGACAGTATTTTATAATGCAAAAGTATACTTGGAAAGAGGTCGTTATGCTGAAGGCCTCCTTCAGGAGGATGGAATCATAAAAATGACGGGAACCAGTCGTGAAGTCCTTGAAGCTGCAGGAGAAGCAGAAAAAATTGATTGCGGTGGAAAAACTGTGATACCGGGATTCAACGACAGTCATCAGCATTTGTTCTATATGGGCAAGGCGATGCTTTTTCCTGATCTTGCTAAAGCCGGCAGCGCTGAGGATATGACGGCTATGTGCAAAGCGTACCTGGATAGAAATCCCACCAGCAGAGGTTTCACGGCCGGAGGATGGAACGAGTCGGAATGGAAAGAAGGAGGGCGCAGGAGACCAAGCAGATATGATCTTGATCAGGTATCTGAAGATATACCTATAGTGCTCACCAGAGTGTGCGCACATGCGTGCTGCGTCAACAGCTATGTCCTCAGCGCTCTCGGTATAGACAGAGAGCACACGGAGTTTGAGGGCGCCAGCATAGAGACGGATGAAAAGGGTGAACCCACAGGCATTCTGACCGAAAATGCTCTCCATGCTGCCTTGTCGCTGGTTCCTCCACTGAGCAGAGAGGAATTGAAAAAGGCATTTATATCTGCTATGGAATATGCCGTATCTAAAGGCTTGACTTCTGTTCAGTCCAACGATATAGGCTTTGTCATAAAAGATCATGAAGAATGTTGCGGCCTGATGAAAGAAGTATATGACGAGGGCAGAGGCCTTCTCAGATATACAGGTCAGCTGACTTTTTCAGGGCCCGAAGAGCTCAGAGACTACTGCACGGGGTCTTGCTTCAATGAAAGTTATGCCGATGATCATTTCAGAAGAGGCCCCCTCAAGCTTCTCAGGGATGGTTCTCTGGGAGCCAGGACTGCTATGATGAAAAACGGATATGCAGATGACCCTGAAAATCATGGCATACAGGTCATCACAGACGATTATATGAATAAAATGTTTGATTGTGCGCAGGAACACGGCATGCAGGTATCCATACACGCAATAGGCGATGAAGCTATAGAGAGCGTAGTGAATATGTATGAAAAGGGGACGAAAGGGACCACCCCGAAAGCCTTGCTCAACCCCAACAGAAATAGTATAATACATTGCCAGATAACAGATATGGAGCTCCTGAAAAGAATCAAAAAAGCAGAACTTCTTGTCGCCTATCAGCCTATATTTCTGAGGTCGGATATGAATATAGCAGAAAACCGCTGTGGAAAAGAGCTGATGAAGACATCATATGCTTTCCGAACCGCCGCAGAGATGAAAATACATGCTTCGTACGGGACTGACTGCCCGGTTGAGGATTTAGATCCTCTCAAATGTATTTACACCGCAGTAACCCGCAGGGATCTTTCGGGCAGGCCTGCCGGAGGATTTTATCCTGACGAATGTGTAGATGTAGAGACAGCCGTTGACGCTTATACTTTTGAGAGTGCGTATCATGAGTTTCGTGAGGATATAAAGGGCCGTCTGAAAGAAGGTTATTATGCGGACATAGTCGTCTTGGATAATGATATATTCACCTGTGATCCCGATGACATACGTTATACACAACCTGTTCTCACCATGGTAGGCGGAAGAATTGTCTACAGAAGAGCAGAATAAACAGACGCAAAGGCAGCGCAGAGGATCGACCTTGCGCTGTTTTTTTATAGATTTACCGGCTACTGCGACCTAAGAATATGCGCCTCATCTTGAAAACGGCGCCTGACAGAATACTAACTCCCTTGATTGGACAGGCTCATTATGGTAATATAAAACAGGCAGGTTTTTCTTACGGAGGCTTGCCGGAGCTGCTATATAAACCGACATGATTTTAAGGAGAAAAAGATATGAAGAAACTGAACTTAAGCGCAGGCACCTTTCTGGCTATTATTTCCTTCTCCATCGCAGGCAGCGTTATCTACGAACTACCCTATATAAAGTATGTATATTATGATAAGTTTGTAGAGGCGTTCGGCATGACTAATGCGCAGGCCGGATTTTTACTTTCTGCGTACGCTATCGGATGTCTGATACTGTATATACCGGGAGGTATACTGGCGGACAAGTTCTCTACTAAAAGAATGCTGGTCCTGTCGCTGTTTGGAACCGGGATTCTCGGCCTCATAATGGCGTTTTCCATGAATTATACTACGGCGCTGGTAGTGTTCTTTCTTTTTGCAGTTACCACCAGCTTTGTGTTCTGGGCGGCTCTGAACAAGGGCCTGAGAATACTGGGAGGAAAAGAGGATTCAGGTCAGACCTACGGCTGGTATTATGCTCTGGGGTCTGTGATAAGTCTGATATGCGGATTCGGCTTCTGGGCTCTCTACGCCTCGACGGAGAATTCTCACGACGCCATGTTTCGGACCATTTTAGCCATGTCTTTAGCCGTCATGGTTGCAGGCGTATTAGTTCAGCTTACGTTTAAGGACGAAAGCGCGTCTTTGCAACAGGCTTCCGAAGAAGACAAGTTCAAACTCAGCGACGTAGGCAAAGCTATAAAGAACCCTTATCTGTGGTGGGCTTCTGTCATAATGTTCCTGATCTACACTATTTACAGCAATATCTCATATTTTACACCGTACTTGTCTTCTCAGGTAGGTATGGATGTATCGGACTCTGCTTTTGTAGGGATCATCAGAGGATATGTATTCTATTTTCTGTCTCCGCTGGGGGGCTATATAGCTGATAAGATACTCAAATCTACCCTCAGGCTCTACGGATACGGATTTATCATATTAGGAGTATTGTTCTTTATCACCACCCAGGTTCCTGCGGGAGAGGGCAGCGTTGCTGTAGCTATAACAATATCGCTTCTGGCGTCGGCCTTTGCTATGATGCTCTACGGAGTCATGTGGTCCATACTCAACGAAATAGATATTCCTATTTCTTATGCGGCTACAGCCATAGGATTGGCGTCCATGGTAATATATCTGCCTGACTTGTTCGTTCCGGCCATGATAGGAAACTGGCTGGATACTTACGGAGAAGAAGCCGGATATTTCAGGATGTTCATCTTCTTCGGAATATGCTGCATGGCCGCCGTGATCTTGTCGCTTACCCTTGCGAAGAAGGTCAGGACTTTAAATGAAGCCAAGAGAGAAGTTAATGCCCAGTAGTACAGATGATATGGAGGGGATGAGATAATGGATGCAAGAAACCAAGTAGTGATGAGTCAGGTAATGCTGCCTCATCAGGCCAATGTGGCCGGTAACGTACACGGCGGTGAAATAATGAAATTCATGGATATGGCAGCCGGAGCCTGTGCGATGAAATATGCAAGGAGCAACTGCGTGACGGCCAGGGTAGATGAGTTGGTGTTTCATATTCCTATCTTTGTAGGAGCATTGGTGACATGTACGGCCAATATAGCCTACGTAGGCAACACGTCGATGGATGTGTATGTGGAAGTTTACTCTGAGGATATGGAGTCAGGAAACGGCCCGGAGAAGGCTCTGTGCGCCCATTTTACCATGGTTTCCATGAATCGGGCCAACAGGCCCCAGAAGGTGCCGCCATATACTCCCCAGACAGATGACGAGATAAGGATGTACGAGGCAGCCGCTGCAAAAGTCAAGGCCAGAAAGAAATGATTTTTTAAGACAATGCAAAATAAAGGCCGAAGCCGGCGATTGACGCCAGCTTCGGCTCTTTTAGTGCCTTTAAAAGATGTGTTTAAGCAGCTTTTACAGAGAAAGGGAGGCTTTGACGAGATATTTTGACAATACGGCCGCAAGAGCTATCTTTACAGCGTCGCCCGGCAGAAACGGAATGACGCAGGCCACAAGACCTGCCCACAGAGTCGAGTGAGTGAGGATCATAAACCACGCCAGCCCCAAAGCGTAGCAGGCGATAAGACCGCATATCATCAGCATGATACGATAAGAGGAACCTTTTTTTCTGGCTGGCAGGCCGCATATGACTGCGCACATGATATAGCCTGCGATAAAACCGCCGGTGGGCCCGGCTATTACCCCTGCTCCTGATGTGAAGCCTGCAAACACAGGTATACCTAAAACACCTAAAAGGATATAGATGATCTGACTAAAGAAACCGTATCTGCATCCCAGCATGAGCCCGGCCAGATATGGGCCCATCAGCGCCATATTTACAGGGACCGGAGTAAAAAACAGATTTATATTTATCCATGAGCATACTCCTGTCAGGGCGGAGAATAATCCCGCCATCAAAAGCTTATTCGTCCTCGAGGCACCGGTATTGGAAATATGCCCTGAAGAGTTTGAATCGCAAACCTTTTTCATCTTCCCGATACATCCTTTCTGATGGTAACCTCTCCGCTGGTTATGGTATCCATTTCTCTGGCATGGCGGCCTTCCATGTATTCGACCACCAGACCTCCGTTTTCATCTATGTCTATAGCGCGGGCTTTGATTCCCTGCCCTCCGTTTTCAGGCAGGGCCCCGTAAGAAGCTCCGTAGACCAGGATCTGTTCTCCGAGGATAAGAGATCTGGATCTGTAGTCGCGCAATATAGTACGCTTATCAAATTCTTCGAGAGTAGTGAAGAAATATCTGATTATGGCGGCGGCCAGCTGACTACGGGTAAAATCTCGGGGAGCCCCCGTTACATAAGAAGCCTTTTCGGCCAGTTCTTCAGGAAAAGACTGCTCAAAGCAGTTGACCCCGACGCCTACAATTATGCGGCTTATGCTTCCGGTCTCAAAATTGGTCTCGGCTTCTGTCAGAATACCGCAGACCTTTTTTCCATTTAAGTATATGTCGTTTACCCACTTTATCTTAGGCCCAAGACCGATCACTTCTTCAAAAGCGCGGCAGACCGAAAGGGCGGCGATAGAGGAGACCATCATAGATCTGTCGAGGCTGAAATCCGGTTCAAATACCATGGACATATACAGTCCCTTTGAATGAGGAGAATAAAACGATCGGCCCAGACGGCCCCTGCCTTCGGTCTGCGAATTGGCTACCACTATGCCGGGACATGACAGATCGGTCAGCTTCTTAGCGTAATTATTAGTTGAATCTACCTCATCCAGTATGTGAACTCTGCACTTTATTCCTGCCGCATCTTTGATATACGAAGGGGAGAGAACGTCGTTCTTCTTCAGCAGACGGTAGCCGACCCCGGCCTTGGAGTCTATTTCAAAGCCTTCGTTTTGAAGCGTTTTTATGGCCTTCCATATGGAATTTCTTGAAAGACCCAGCCTGGCGGCCAGATCCTGCCCGGATAGATAGGATGTAGTGTTGTTATTCAGTATTTCCAGCAAATTCAGTTTCGTAGACATGGATACCTCCTGCGATTTTATAGGCAGATTATATAATAACAGACCAATAATGTCAACCATAAAAAATATAAAGGGTGACTAAAAAGCTGAAAGAAGGCAACATTGCCCGACGAGAGTAAAGAAAGAATACGTAAAATTTAATGCTGACAAGACTTTGAAAATGAGCAGCTTCATGGTATAATGAACCCATTGATTGTGATTGCGGCGTTGCCGAGAGGAAAGGTTCATTGAACCGCCGATGCCGGGCTTGTGGTATAATAACCCTGCGGCGCTTGTCGCGGCGAAAAACACCGCATGCTGTATTCTAAAGAAAAAAACACAAATTCTACAACAGAATTTGTTAAAATGGTTGTAGAATCGCAATAATAAATCATAATTTACAGCATATCTGCCTTTGCAACTTCATTTAAGCTGTTTTTCTCCCTAAAATGCTGTAAAATCAGTACAAAGGGCTAAGAAAATACAGCATGCGGCCGGCCGCAACAGCAGAGCCAGCAAATTGCAGCAACAGAAACAGCAATTTGCAGCGACCACCGGGGGCCACCGTCAAGAGTAAGGGCTCATTGAACCACCGCTGCCTGTCTGGTTTGTGGTATAATTATTAAAACAGAATATAATTTAATAAACGCCGTAAGCTCTGCCAAAACTCTGCGGAGCTTGTGCTGTAATTTGAATCAGCATCGAATTTTTTCTGCCGATAACGGGCTCTTTTGTATCGCTATAAATAAGAAATCATTGACCCCGCTTCAACAAAAATGAGAGGTAATGCTATGGATAAGAAATATTACTACAGAATGCTCGGCATAACGAGAAGCAATCCTACACAACAGCAGATAAGAGAAGCATACGACCAACGTATGGCTAAACTGAACTCTTCCGACTATGAGGATGACCGTCAGTATGCCCGTAAGAAGATGAAAGAAGCTACCATGGCTTACAGGGTTCTTACTGGAGCGGCCCCTTCTGTAACAAAAAAACAGAAGCGTGATTATTTTGAGAAATTCAAAGACGCCATGGAAAGCCGGGAAGGCAACGAGTCAGCTGACAGTGCGGAATTTGACGAGGGTATGGCCCAATACAAGAGATCCAGGGAGAGAGAAGAAAGAGCCTCGGAACGAGGCTATGAGAGAGCAAGACAGGAAAAAACCGCATATCATTCATCAGGGAGAAATCTGTCGGGAAATTTTCAGAATATAACGAACTCCGGAAATAAAAAGACGATGATCGGCATAATCATAGCGGCCGCGGTGGTCATCATCATAGGCGCAGGAGTATTGTTTGGAAACCTGGCCGATTACCTGTCGGAAAAATTATCTTCATATGAACCGGGATACGATTACGAAGAAGAATACAACTATACCCTGAGCGACTATGAAATGGAACAGATAGATACCATAGGATCCCAATATAGAGAAGAAAATTACTATGAAATGCTGGATCTTTCTGCTGCTTCCCAGAACACCGCTTATATAGACTGGACTGAGGGATCAGGCGAATACGGCGGCGATGATATGTTCAACGGCATATTCAATGTCGTCTACGATATGGGCATATATGACTTATCGGGTTTCTTTGACTATGTAACTGGAGAGAAAGACTATTACTTTAATTACGATGACAGGGACTGCGCAGAGACATTGATAGAGTGGATGGGAGCGCCGGAGTTTGTGGATGTGGCGGGAGCCGTAAACATGTATACCGATACTCCGATACTGAGCCTCAGCGACTATCTGGAATACTTAGATAACATAATAGCAGAAAACGCATATTGAGAAGGTGAACTTGGATGACAGAGAATACAGTGTTTGACATCGCTCCGATCAAGTATTCGGAGAGCGGCCTTGCAGTCCTCGACCAGACCAGACTGCCGGGAGAAGAAATATATATAAAAATAGAAAATAAAGAGGACATATGGGAGGCTATATATCACCTCAAAGTAAGGGGAGCTCCGGCTATAGGCGTGGCTGCTTCGTATGGGCTGTGCATAGAGGCCGGACGCTTCGAAGGCGATTCTATCAGCGAATTCATAAGATTTACTAAAGAGGCTGCCGCTTATATACAGACCGCAAGGCCTACGGCAGTGAATTTGTCCTGGGCGATGAAGCGTCTTTCTATGGGGCTGGAAAATGCAGGCGCAGCGACTCCTGAGGAAGGCAAGGAATGGCTCCTTAAGGAAGCGGAGGCTATACACAGAGAAGATATAGCTGCCTGCAAAGCCATGGGACAGTACGGGCTGTCTCTTCTCAGGCCGGGAATGGGTATATTGACTCACTGCAATGCCGGGACTATAGCCACGGCCAAATATGGAACCTGCCTGGCTCCCATATATCTGGGGCAGGAGAAGGGATATGATTTTCGGGTGTTTGCCGACGAGACAAGACCGCTGCTGCAGGGAGCCAGACTTACTTGCTGGGAACTGAACAAGGCGGGAGTAGATGTGACGCTGATATGTGATAATATGGCGTCTTCTGTAATGAAAAAGGGATGGATAGACGCCGTAGTGGTAGGCTGTGACAGGATGGCGGCCAACGGAGACGGCGCCAACAAGATAGGCACCTCTGCGGTGGCTATCTTAGCTAAAGAATACGGTATACCGTTCTACATGTACGTCCCTACATCTACTATAGATATGCAGACTCCCTGCGGAGACGATATACAGATCGAACTTCGCAGAGGCGAGGAGATATACAAGATGTGGTACGAAAAACCCATGGCCCCGGAGGGGGTCAAGACATATAATCCATCATTTGACGTGACAGATCATAAATACATCACGGCCGTGATTACAGAAAAGGGGATCGTAAGACCTCCTTACGACCGCAATCTAAAACTGCTGATGACAAAGTAAGGTGGCGCATTACATGGAAAACTCACAAAGTAAGACGGGATTCATAGCTAAATATGCAAAGATAACTACGGTGATCGCAGTGGTGTTCGGAGCCACATCGGGAATTTTCGGATCGCTCACCGGGGCCAGCTCCATGGCCATAGGCTTTTGGCGGCTTACCATTGCTCTGCCGTTTTTCATCATACCGGTGGCGGTAAACGGCGAAAAGAGGGCAAAGCTTAAAGCTATAAGCGCAGCAGATTGTTTATGGTGTTTTGCGGGAGGCGCTTTTCTTTTCGGTCATTTTTTCTCGTGGTTCAATGCGGTTAAGCTCACCAACATAGCCAGCGCTTCGGTACTTGCTGCTCTTCATCCTCTCGTGGTTTTGCTGGTCACCGTCTTCGTCTATCATAAAAAAGTAGGCTTTAAATCGGTAGCCGCCATAATCGTGGCTCTGATAGGAGGCGCTGTCATAGCTTTTTCCGGAGCAGGGTCTTTTGCCGGCGGAGATCTTAAAGGAGATATATTCGCATTTTTAGCGGCTATGTTCATGGGCTTGTATTTTTCTGTAGGCGACAGCGTGCGAAAAAGAGTAGACGGAGGGCTGTATGTCCTGCTGGTCTTTACTTCATGCTGGATATGTTTTGCCGTAGGTTCTGCCGCGACAGGTACGCAGCTTTTGGGCTATGGGCTTATGGATTATGTGTATATAGTCATAATGGCGGTAGTCTGCCAGATCGGAGCTCACGCAGTTTTCAATATGTGTATAGGACATGTGAGTTCGCTTTACGTTTCCACCTGGGAGGCGGGAGAACCGGTATTTGCCACCGCGATGGCTTTAATATTCTTAGGACAGGTGCCTCGTACATACGAGATAATAGGCTGCATAATAGTAGTGTGCGCACTGTTGTACTATAACAGGCAGGAGAGCAAGAATGAGTTATAAAGTAAAACTTCAGACATTTGAGGGGCCCTTTGATCTTCTGGTATATCTCATAGAGAATGCTCAGATGAGCATCTATGATATAGAAATAAAGAGCATAACCGGGCAGTACCTCGAGTATATAAAAGCCATGCAGGAGATGGACATCGCTGTGGCTACGGAATTCATGGTGCTGGCCTCTTCCCTCATCGAGATCAAATCCAAGATGATCCTGCCGCGCATCAGCGAATCGGGAGAAAACATGATAGAAGAAGACCCAAGACGCGAATTAGTGGCAAGGCTCGTAGAATATAAAAGGTTCAAGCAGGCCGCAATGATACTGCAGGAGCAGGAGGAAGCTGCGGAAAGTATATTTGAAAAGCCCAGAGAAGATATTTCCGAGTATCTGGACAAGCCCGACGAGTATCTCAGCCTCGATCTTAAACAGTTCGCCGCGGCTTTCGCATCTTTCATAGAAAAGAAGCAGAGGATAGAGGCCGTCCGCAAGCAGTATACCAGGATACAGAGAGAAAGAGCCACCACAGAAAACAGGATATCATATATAGCTTCCAAGATACGCCAAAAAATAGGAAAGATCTTTGATTTCCGGGAACTGATACCGGACAAGAAAGATAGATACGATGTGGTGGTGTCATTCATATCCGTCCTGGAGATGGCAAAAGAAAGGGTGGTCAACGTGCGCCAGAAAGTCACCTACGGGAATATAGAGATAGAATCAGGAGAGAGAATAAACGAAGGAGACGTCAGATATGAGCAGTAAGAAAACTATCAAATCCGCCTTTGAATCCATGATGTTCACCTGGGGCGAACCGCTGGAGGCTAAGGTGGCGGCAGAAGTTTTCAATATAAGCAGGCAGGAGGCCGTAGAATACTTCGAAGAACTTAAGGAAGAGTATGAACAGGAAGGGCGCGGCATAGTGATCAGGCGTATAAATCAGTCTTTTCAGTTTGTGACCAGAGAAGAGAACGCCGATTATATCAGGGCGCTTTGTACTCCGGTAAAGACGAAGAAACTTTCCCAGTCAGCTCTCGAGGTGCTGGCCATAGTGGCCTATAAACAGCCGGTGACCAAAGGAGAGATCGAAGCCATAAGAGGAATAAGATGCGACAGGGTCATGGACGGACTGATGAAAAAAGATCTTGTCTGCGAAAGAGGCAGGGCGGATACGGTGGGCCGCCCCATACTATACTGTACAACAGATACTTTTTTAAAGAACTTCGGCTTTTCTTCTATCAAAGATCTGCCTGAAATAGAAGATATCGACAGCATCGCCGGAGGAATCGCAGAAGATGTGGAAGAAGAAGCGCCGTTTGCAGATGACGGACAGATGCAGATAGAGATTTGACAATCACCGGAAGTCAGCTTGGATTTTAAAAGCCCAAGCCCTATGGCATTAAACAGGAATATAACTCCCTCAAAGCAGTAAAATGCTATGAGGGAGTTTTTTATGAGTAAAAAATTTAAAATCATACTTATATCATGTCTGTGCCTCGGAATTTTCGGAGGATTTTCTGAGTTCTTCGGCCCGTCTCTTTATGTGGATGAGGAAAGCGTGCTGGAGGGAAAAGACTATACGAGAGCCGCCGGGGACGGAGATGATCAGGGAGTCAGAGCGCCGACAGTGGCAGCAGAGGGAGCCATACTCATAGACGGAAAGAGTGGAGATACCATTTACGAGAAGGACGCCGATAAAAAGCTTTATCCGGCCAGCACCACGAAGATAATGACTGCCCTGGTAGCGCTGGAGATAATAGATGAGATAGGAGCCGATCTCAGCTCGGAGGTCATCGTTCCGGCAGAAGCAGCCGGCGCTGAAGGCTCGTCGGTATATTTAAAGGCAGGGGAGAAAGTCACTCTAAAGGAACTCATGTACGGAATGATGTTGCAGTCGGGAAACGACGCGGCGCAGGCGGTAGCTATATGCTGCGGAGGAACTCTTGATGAATTTGTATCAAGAATGAACCTTAAAGCTCAGGAACTCGGCTGCGCGTCTACACATTTTATGAACCCCAGCGGCCTCTTCGATGAAGAACATTATACGACTGCAAGAGACCTTGCGATCATAAGCCGGGCCGCCATGGAAAGAGAAGATTTCAGAGAGATAGTGGCGACTTTACGCTGGGAAAGTTCTGACACGGGAAGAATTTTTAACAATAAGAATAAGACGATTTCTCAGTATGAAGGAGCTACAGGAATAAAAATAGGATATACCGAGAGGTCAGGAAGGACTCTTGCGGCCTCGGCGAAAAGAGACGGTAAAGAGCTGATCGCTGTGGTACTGAACGATCATAACTGGTTTAACGACGCATATTCGCTGATGGATTACGGATTCGCCAGATGGGATGAAGAAAATGATAAGGACAGGGAGGTAGACTGATGGCGTATATTTGTATGGACAGGGGAACAGATAAATGTCCCTGTGCGCTGATGGAGGCAGGCCAATGTTATACATGCAGTATGATACAGACGGGCAAATGCAGCTGCAGCTGCGACTGGCAGGGAGTATGCCCTTATACAGAATATAAACAGAGAGGAAGCAGCGTCATAGAGCCTAAGAAAACGAGAAACTTTGTGGTGGCCGAGAGACATGACTTTTCGCCGTCTCTGTCGGTGGTCACTCTCAAGGTGCCTTTTGCCTACAGCATTAAGTGCAAGGAAAAAGGAGCTTTTATGATGGTGTGCAAAGATCAGTGGCAGATACCGATATCTGTCATGGAAAGCTATACGGTAAAGGAAGAAGAAGGTCTGCCTGAAGGCAGGATAAAGCTGGCCATAAATGCCGCAGGCCCCAAGACTATAGGTTTGCTTAAGCGCTGCAGCGCAGGCAGCGTGTGGAATGTCAGAGGCCCATATTTTACAGGACTTGTGAGAAAAGAGATCTATGACCCCAAGGCTCTTTCTATAGTGGCCGCCAAGGGGATTGCCCTGATGCCGCTTCTCAACATGAAACAGGAAATAGGCGGGAACCTGGCGGGTTTTTATCTGGACAGGAGCAAACTGCCGGAAGAATTTGAAAGCGAGTATCTCAGCGATCTTCAGTATGAAGAAGCAGATCTCACATACAGGATAGAGGAAACGGCCGAAAACATTCAGAGGAGCTATAAATTCTGCATGGAAAGTACAGGCAGAAAGCCTAATGTCTTTTTAATGGTGTCTCCGTATTTTTTAGGCAGGCTGACAGAACTTCTCGACATAGATGAGAGGGAAATAATAGCGCCTAACCATGTTAATATGTGTTGCGGCGAGGGTATATGCGGAGCATGTTCTCATACTGACGCCCAAGGGGTAACCGTGAGGGGCTGCAAATGCTTTGATCTGTAATATGCCGGGGCGCCGGTTCTATGATAAATGAAAAGCCCGGGCAGGAGAGCCCGGGCACATTCTCAATAATGCTTTCTGGCGATATTACATATCTGCAAGAGAACTGTAGCTGTTAGCCATATCGTAGATTCCGCCAGTCAGAGCGTTGGCAAGAGCGTCGTCTTCCTGAACTACCCATTGTCCGTCCTCTTTAGCGAGGTTGACAGTCACGGTAGTTTCATAAGACTTTTCAGCCTTGTCAAGAGCTTCAGTCATGAGAGAAGCCATGAGCTGCTGGCCTTCTTCTTCTGTCATATCCAGATTGGAGAAGGCTTCAGTTATGTAGTCGGTCAGCACCTGCGAAAAGATATCGCCGAAAGGATAAGTGGTTATCGTAGTTTCTACGGTAGCCGTATCTCCGTCAACGGACTCTTCGCCCAGCTTGTAATCGAAGTCCAGCATCTTGTCTATGAAGGCCTGGCCGGCTTCTTCTCCTAAGCTGTCATCCAGATCTCCCATGAGATCCTCAGCGCCGGATTTGGCGTTTTCCATGTCAGCTTTGAGAGCGTCTGAAGGTGAATCTTTCTGTCCGCATGCGGCCATACCGAAACACATGATCAATGCTAATAGCATCACAAGTAATTTTTTCATAAATAGTTCCTCCTAAATATACCTATACATCTTTTATACACGATTTAGCGGCCGAAAGCAATCTTTTTACTGAAAATATATTAGAATAATTTGATTTGACTGAGAAAGGAAGGGGTTTTATGCCGAAAGTTGTAGTGATCGGCGGAGGCTGGTCAGGAGTTGCCGCCGCCATAAGAGCCAGAAAAAGCGGAGCGGAGGTCGTCATAGCCGAAAAGACCGATCTCCTCTTAGGCCTTGGAAACGTAGGTGGAATAATGAGGAACAACGGGAGATTCACTGCCGCAGAGGAAAATATCGCCTTAGGAGCAGGAGAACTCTTTGAGATAACCGACAGGCTTTCCACCCATAAAGATGTGGATTTCCCGGGACATGACCATGCCAGTTTCTACGATGTGATAATGGTAGAACCGGAAGTGAGAAGACTGATAAAAAAGCTGGATATAGAGATTCTTTTTATGACGAGAATAACAGACGTGGTAAAAGAAGACGGACAGCTCCGGGGAGTAAAGGATTCGTCGGGAAAGGTCATCGACGGCGATGTGTTCATCGAAACCACCGGATCTACAGGCCCTATGGGTAATTGCATGAGATATGGAAACGGCTGCTCCATGTGTATACTCAGATGCCCGGCTTTCGGGCCGAGAGTCAGCATCACTGAAAGAGCGGGCCTCGATGATCTTACGGCTTGCAGGGCGGACGGCGTCAGAGGCGCTTTCAGCGGATCATGTAAGCTGGAAAAGCGCAGCCTGTCCAAGAAGTTACAGAGGAAGCTCGACAAGGACGGCTTTGCCGTGATACCTCTGCCAAAAGAACTGATCAATAAAGATAAGCTCTCAAAAAAGGTCTGCCGCCAGTACGCTCTCGACTCTTTTGCTGAAAATATAATACTTATAGATACGGGATACGCCAAACTGATGACGCCTTACTTTGATCTGGAACAGCTGCGCGGCGTTGAAGGATTTGAAAACGCCAGATTCGCAGACCCATATGCCGGCGGAAAAGGCAATTCGGTGAGGTATATGTCTGTAGGAGTCAGAGATGAGTATATGAGAGCCCGTGGATCTGACAACTTGTTTTTGGGCGGAGAGAAGTCAGGATTTTTCATCGGACACACCGAGGCAATATCTACCGGCTCTCTGGCCGGCTACAATGCGGCGCGGCAGGCTTTCGGAAAACCTATGCTCAGGTTGCCTGAAAGTCTCGCGATAGGAGATTTGCTTTCTTTTGCCAATAAAGTATTGGAAGAGGAGGATTGCCTCGACAGGAGATTTACATTTGCCGGCGGAGAATATTTTCAGCGCATGAAGGACAGAGGTCTTTATCTGACAGACCCTAAAGCCGTGAGAAAAATCGTTGATTCCGAGGGGCTCCTTGATATTTACAACAAGTAGAGGGCTGTGTTAGAATAAGGCGAATAAACTTTAAGGAAGAAATTATGAGAATAAACAAATATATAGCGCAGGCAGGCATAGCCAGCAGGCGTAAGGCGGATGAACTTATAGCTAACGGAAACGTCAAGGTCAACGGCGCAGTGATGAAAGAACCTGGATATGACGTGACAGATGAAGATAAGGTGGAAGTCAACGGCAGCCTTATCGGAACGAGCCGGGAAAAGGTGTATCTTTTGGTCAACAAGCCTCTAAATATGATCACCTCTGCATCTGACGACAGGGATCGGGAGACTGTGATGGAGATAGTCAAGGACGTGGACGCCAGACTGTTCCCGGTAGGAAGACTGGATTATAATACTACCGGTGCCCTCATAATGACTAACGACGGAGATCTGAGTTACCGCATTACTCATCCCAAGCATGAAATGGATAAGACTTACAGAGCTCTCGTCAAGGGAGTTGTTTCTAAGGAGAAACTTGCAAGACTCAGGAGCGGAGTGGACATAGGCGGCTTTGTAACGTCCAGAGCCAGGGCGCGCATAATAAAGGGGAACCAACATTCGACTATAGTGGAAATCTCGATACATGAGGGGAAAAACCGCCAGGTCAGAAAGATGTTTGCCGCCATAGGAAACCCCGTCCAGAGCCTGGAGCGAATAGCTATAGGAGATATAAAGCTGGGCAGGCTGAAGCAGGGACATTACCGTAAACTGACGAGAGAGGAAATAGAATATCTTAAAAATTGCTGATAAAGAGAAGGCTTCCCGCATATATGCGGGAAGCCTTTGTACTGCAAACAATCTTCCGATTTTCTTTAAGACCTTAACAAGACTTGCATAGAATGCCGGATAATATCGTCTCTTCGGTTATTCCCGGTATTGAGCTTTTGGAAGATCCTGCTACATGTCTTTCAGCCTTCCGTGCTTTTCGTATGATGTCAGACGGCTTATCTTATTATATTCATCTACAAACACGACTTTAGGGCGATGAGTCTTTGCTTCTTCAGCGCTAAGATTAGCATAGCACATTATTATTATCTTATCGCCTTTCTGCACACATCTGGCTGCGGCCCCGTTGAGGCATATCATGCCGCTGCCCCGCTCCCCTGCGATAGTGTAGGTTTCAAATCGCTGTCCGTTATTTATATCTACTATCTGGACTTTCTCATATTCTAAGATGCCTGAGGCGTCCAGCAGGTCTTCGTCTACCGTTATGCTTCCGACATAATCGAGTTCGGCCTGAACGACGGTGGCTCTGTGTATTTTTCCTTTCAGCATATTAAGATACATAGGTCTCCTCCTTAGCTTTTATAGATAAAATTGTCTATCAGTCTGGTAGATCCGATATAAACGGCCATGGCTATTAGAACTTCTCCGGTCATCTCATTCACGGGCGTTATACTTGACGCGTCCACAGCCTTGACATAGTCTATTTTTGCGAGAGGCTCTTGCTCTATCAGGTCTGTCATAGCGCGTAAGATTTTCTCAGCGTCTCTTTCTCCGTTTTCCGCCATGGAAAAGCCTAAGGCGACGGCTCTGCTCAGGACGAGGGCGGCCTTTCTCTCTTGGCTGTTTAAATAAGTGTTTCTTGAACTCTTGGCCAGCCCGTCTTCTTCCCTGATGATAGGGCAGCCCACTATTTCTATGCCGAAGTTCAGATCCCTTGTCATTCTCCTTATGACGGCCAGCTGTTGGGCGTCCTTTTGCCCGAAGTAAGCCCTGTCGGGGGTGGTTATGTTAAAGAGCTTCGATACTACGGTGCAGACTCCTTTAAAATGAATGGGCCTGCTTTTGCCGCACAATTCTGAGGTGATATCCCCGGTCATATCTACCGCAGTACATGCGTCGGGGAAATACATTTCTTCTGGCTTCGGATGAAAAATCAGATCGGCTCCTGCGGCCAGGCATACGTTCTGATCTCTTTCAATGTCTCTGGGATAACTTTCGAGATCTTCGCCGGCTCCGAACTGAGTCGGGTTGACGAAGTCGCTTACTATGACTCGGTCATTTTCCGCTGCGGCTCTTTCTATCAGGCTTCTGTGACCTTCGTGCAGAAATCCCATGGTAGGGACCAGGCCGATGGTCAAGCCGTCCGCACGCCATTCTCTGACCTTCTGCCTTACTTCTTTTATCGTCTTTACTGTATCCATATGTTTACCTCTCAGTATAATTTTTTTATGATGTCATCGTCGATGGCAAAAGTATGTTCGGGAGCCGGGAAGGAACCTTCCTTAACTTCTCTTATGTATTCTGCGAAGCCTTCCTTCATCACTTTTCCTCCGTCGGCGAAATGTTTTACGAATTTTGGCTTAAAGTCAGAAAACAACGCAAGCATGTCCTGATATACGAGGACCTGACCGTCGCAGCCGGCTCCGGCTCCTATACCGATAGTGGGAATAGATATAGATTTTGAGATCTTCTCCGCTAATTTTGCGGGCACACATTCCAGAACCAGAGCAAAAGCGCCGGCCTCTTCTACGGCTCTGGCCTCATCGAGAATCTTTTGGGCCGCTTCTTCTGATTTTCCCTGAACCTTAAATCCGCCGAAAGCGTTGACGGACTGAGGCGTGAGGCCTAAATGGGCCACCACGGGAATAGAAGCTTCAGTAATGGCCTTGATTTGAGGACATACGCAGAGGCCGCCTTCCAGCTTGACTGCGCTGCACCTTCCTTCTTTCATCAATCTTCCTGCATTGGTGAGTGCGTCATAGACAGAAGTCTGATATGACATGAAGGGCATATCTGCTACGACCATGGCCTCCTTGGCTCCCCGCGATACTGCCGCAGTGTGATGAATCATATCCTCCATGGTGACAGATAGGGTATCTTTGTATCCCAGCATTACCATGCCGAGGGAATCTCCCACCAGCAACATGTTTATGCCGGACTCGTCCATCAATTTGGCCATAGAGTAGTCGTATGCTGTAAGCATGGTTATTTTGTCGTTATTTTCTTTTTGTTGCTGTATAGTAGCTACTGTGTTTTTCATTGTCGTTCTCCTTTTAAACTTTTCCTTTCATCTGTGAGAAGCTCTTTTAGTTCTGTGTAATCTCGATTCGGGTGTTTATCGCAGGCTATCTTTATCAATCTCGACGAAAGAAAGCGATACAATTCTGCCGTCTGCGGATCTGCACGTTCTAAAGCATGAAGATGTTCAGCCACAGTATTTAGATCGTTTCTTTCTATCGGGCCCGTCAGGGCAGCCGCAGGGCCGGAGGCGATTATGGCGCTGATGTTTCCTCTCATCAGGGGAGTCAGGGCTTTTACGGCAGATTCTTGGTCAAAGCCGCATGAAGAAAGCATTTCCGCAGCCGCATCGGCCAAAGCGATCATGTGATTTGAAGCCATCACTGCGGCGCAGTGATATAGAGCCTTGGCTTCCTGATCTATGGGAACTACCGTATTTCCAAGCTGTGCAAAGCATGCTGTCATCTCCTTTAGGCGGGCTTTGCTCCCCTCTATGGAAAAGTAAGCGCCTCTGAGATCTTTATACGATTCGTATCTGTCGCTGAATGCGTATAGGGGATGAATGGAATAACGGAAGGCTCCCTTCTTTTCGGCATCAAAAAAAGCGGCCGATGAGATCGAACCGCTGCAATGACATATATTTTTATTTTTTATCGGCAGATTGCGTATATACTCCCACACTTCGGTTATGGCGCCGTCAGGCACCGTGATAAAGAGCGTATCGCTGTCTTCTATGATATCTGTCAAGTCTTTGTAATATCTCGTTCCCGTAAATTCCGAGGCCTTTATGGCCGAATCGGCGCTGCGGCTGTAATAGCCTGTCACATCTATGCCGTTTTTTGCAAGATATTTACCCAGTGAAAAGCCGACTTTGCCGGCTCCTATAAAACCTGCTTTCATACTACCACCTCCTGTTTAAAATCGGAGCGAGGCTCCAGGCAAGTTCGCTTGTCGGCGACGAAGCGAAGCGTTGCTGCAAATGCAAGGATCAGGGCTTTGGCGGGAATTTATCACCCGGCGCAAAAGGCTGATAAAGAAGTCTGCGCTTATAAAAGCGGGGCGAGACTTCGGCATTTGCTTAAAGTGACGGTATAAAGGCAACCTGTTTTGGTCAGTGCTGTTCTCGTGGTCAAACGGATACAGCCTGAGATTTCTGATAAAAAATAAATGATTTATATGTGGTACAGCTTGTTTCGAATGCTATCCACCCTTTAATATAGCACCTTGTGAAAGATTTGTACAGAGGAAATTTGGAAGCGGCGAAACGATAGAAAAATCCGCTCATGGGTGCTATAATCTTTGCAAGAGAGGAAAATCGGAATGCTGGATGCGGGGAAGGCTTCGACGGCTTTCAGCAAGATGCGCGAGAGACCCACTCGAAGTACCGGTTATGGTCGAAACGAGTGGGCTTTGCCCCACTCGAAACAGCTATTTTACCGAAAATGAGTGGGTGAAACCCCACTCGAAGATAACATTTTTCCCTGAACGAGTGGGCATACTCCCTTCGCAGAATTACATATAATGGGAGAAAATTGCCCTCAAGTATCAGTTTTTTGTATTTTATGGGAATTTTCATCCACTCGATTTATGGTTTTTATAAAAAACGAGTGGGTATTACCCCACTCAAAATGCCCATCTTAGTGAAAACGAGTGGGACAAGCTCTGATTAACATAGTACCTTTACATAAAATCTGTAAAATTAAATCCATCAATTATGATCATAGAGCTGCTTCAGGGAAGGGATCCCTGAGCCGCCGGTTTTCGTTTGGCTTGCAGTATTAATGGAATAGAAGATGAAAAGGGAAGCCGGCCCTGAATTTAACGGAGGAAAAATGAAGAAGGAGTTATCTGAAATGAGTTTAGAGGAATTATGGAAGATGTTTCCCATTTATTTGACAGAGTATCAGCCTTCCTGGAAGGAATGGTACGCTGATGAAGAAAATCTTTTGAGAAACGTAGTTCCTAAAACAGGTAGGATAAGTCATATAGGAAGTACGGCGATTGGCTCTATTTCTGCAAAACCAATTGTTGATATTCTTGTGGAAATTTCAAAAGATTATGAGTTATCTGGCTATAAAGAAGCGATTGTGAAGAGTGGTTATATTTGCATGTCCGAAACTTCTGACAGAATTTCTTTTAACAAAGGTTATACAGAAAACGGGTTTGCCGAAAGGGTGTTTCACCTACACCTAAGATATATTGGAGACAATGACGAGCTATATTTTAGAGATTATCTCATTGAACATAGCGATATTGCTATCGAGTACGAAAAAATGAAATTAGAATTATGGAAAGAATATGAATTTGACAGAGATGGTTATACAAATTCTAAAACAGATTTCATTCAAAAGTATACAGAAAAAGCAAAACTCGAATATGGAGATAGATACTAATGAAGCCGGGTCTTGCGGGTAAACAATAAATTTAAAGTTGACGAGGAATTTAGTATGAAAGACTGGTTTACAATAGATAAGGTTGATGAGGACACATATATAATTAGCGAGTACCGTCATTGGGAGGAAACACACTGCTATCTTTTGAATGGTGCGGAGCGCAGTCTGTTGATTGATACAGGGCTTGGTATCTGTAATATTTCTGAGATTGTAAGGGAATTAACCGATAAGCCCGTAACGGCTGTTGCTACGCATATTCACTGGGATCATATCGGAGGACATAAATATTATCCTGATTTCTATGTACATGAGGAAGAATTCGATTGGCTTAATGGCGGCTTTCCACAGCCGCTGGAAATGATAAAGGAATATGTAGTCGACCGTTGCGATTTGCCTGACGGCTATGATGTAAATACTTATGAATTCTTTCAGGGGACGCCTGCTAAAATATTATATGGTGATGAATGTATAGATATAGGAGGAAGGAAGATTGACGTATTACATACACCAGGACATTCGCCTGGGCATATGTGCTTTTGGGAAGAAGAAAAAGGGTATCTCTATACGGGATAGTTTATAAAGATACGCTTACGGCATGGTTCCCCTCTACCGATCCCGGCGCCTATTTACAATCGCTTGAAAAAGTTGCAGAACATCCTGCAAAGAGGATATTACCTGCGCACCATTCGCTTGTCATTGAGCCGGAAATTTTAATTCGCATGCGAAATTCATTCAGGCGGCTCAAAGCAGAAGGAAAGCTTCATCACGGCAGCGGAACTTTTGACTATGGCGATTGGGCAATATAGCTATAGGCCGGATACAGGTTTGCGTAAGCGCTTGGAATCTTTCGAGGTGAACGCATAAGAAACTCTTATCTTATAAAGTCAAAAAAATAACCGAGAAGCCATGGTAAGCTGGCTTCCCGGTTATTTTAAAGATGTATTAGTAATTACCTTGTACTCTTGATAATTGTGACTGCTGTCATTTTAGTTCCTCTGACGGCGTCCTTATGGACTTGCAGGTCGCCGTGTACTGGCTCCACCGTCGATTTCAAACCAATCGCAGGCTGACGCCTGCGATTGGGAAATCTTGGCGAATGAAATACTCCGATTCTGACTTCGCCGCTTGGCGGCTCGTCAATCATCGCAGATCTGACACGCCGTCGATTTCGCTCCGCTCGCTGCGCCCTTACGGCCACAGCTTGCGGGAAATCTTGGCGAATGAAACACATCGGCTCTGACGGCGTCTTTATGGACTTGTCAATCGCCGTGTTGTTTCACTATTTCCTCTTAGATTCTTTAGGTGTTACACAAGTTCCTGTTGCTCTTGCAACTACGATAGGTTCTTCTAAGAAATCGGCTGCTGAAGCGCTGATGTCAGTTCTTGCAGCGATGACTTTTCTCGCTTCGAATTTCATCTTTCTTGAAGTGTTTCCTACGCTTGTGATTTCGCCGTAAGCTTCGATATAATCACCTGCATATGTAGGAGCTAAGAATTCTACATTGTCATAAGCGCAGAACAGGCCTTCGTCTCCGTCCATCTTGATCAGCAGTTCTGTTGCCACGTCGCCGAAGAGGTGAACCATGTGCGCTCCGTCTACTAAGTTTCCGCCGTAATGAGCGTCCTTTGCTGACATTCTCAATCTTAAAGTTGAAGTGATTTTTTCTGACATTTTTCTTTCTCCTTTTTTATGTAAAATATAAAACCAATTTAGTTGTCGGATTTAACGAAATAATATATTGCAAAATGCGTGCCAATGAGTTATCATTGAAACTGACGAAAAAATGAACCGATTACGGTTCGCGCAGATGAGAGGTGAACACAAAATGTCAGCGACATATGGAATAAAACGAGTGCTCGAACCTAAAAATGTGCTTCCTACTTCCGCTTGGAAACTCGACAACGGGCGCAATATATTTCCCGACGAACTGAGGGTTTCTATAAAGAGAATACACCTTGAAGGAACGGGTTTCAAGCAGATTTGTACCGAATCCAACGATGATGAGAAAAAAATAAAGCAGAATATCATAGATATGGTCATAAGGAGGGGTAAACTTCATAACCCTGTGACAGACACCGGAGGACTGGTGATGGGTGTGGTGGAAGAAATAGGAGCCGAATATGACAACAGAGAGGGTCTGAAAACGGGAGACCTCATAATATGCAATGCTTCGGCAGCGTCCATCCCTTTATATATAGAAGAAATAACCGGCGTGAATAAGGCTTTTAATCAGCTGGAGGCGAAGGGATATGCCATCATCCACAGCCTGATCCCCATAGTAAAGGCGCCAAAAGATGTACCGGTGGATATGCTGATGTTCACCTTTGACCAGTCGGGCACCCTGTACAGGCTTCATAAGCTTGCGGAAGGAAAGAAAAAGTTCCTGATCGTAGGCAACAGCATGCTTACCAACCTGCTGTACGGATATGTGATAAGAGATACCGCAGGAGAAAACTGCGAGATCACCTGCCTGCTGGATAAGAAAACTAATCTGAGGCTTGCCGGCAAAGGCATGGACAGCCTGATGGAAAAGGTATTCGATGAAGTCAATTTCCTGGACATACTCAGGCCCATGGAGTGCGTAGAAAGGCTTGGCGGAGAGTCGCTCTTCGATCTGTCGGTAAACTGTGCGGAAATACCGGGAGCAGAGACTGTAAATATACTGGCTACGAAACCGGGAGGCACCGTTCTCTTTGCCAATCTGATAAATAATTTAAATATAGCTCTGTATATAACTGAATCAATTTCCAAGAACCTCGAAGTGAGAGGGGCAGAAGGGTATCTGGAAGAGTACGATAACTTCGACATAGACATAGTGAGAAAAATGGCCGAGTATCTGGAAGACGCAGAGTTTATCGAAGAACCTTATACAGGCCCTGACGAGGAGGACTATTCTTTTGACCAGGCGCTGATAGAGAAGACTCAAGCGGAGGACTTCGTGTTTCGCAGCAAAGCCATGCAGAGCGTACTGGAAAATATCATAAAGATAGCCAGATATGACTGCAATGTCATAGTGTTCGGAGATACAGGAGTAGGAAAAGAAAAGGCCGCCAACATAATACAGAAAAACAGCGACAGAAAGATGCAGGCCTTTGTAAAGATAAATTGCGGAGCTATCTCCCCGAACCTGATAGAGTCCGAATTCTTCGGATATGAGAAGGGTGCGTTTACCGGCGCCAGCGCCGGAGGAAAGAAGGGGTACTTTGAACTGGCCAATAACGGAGTCATATTCCTCGACGAAATAGGAGAATTACCGCTGGAAATGCAGGCCAAACTGTTGAGAGCTATTCAGGACGGCGAATTTTACCGCGTAGGGGGAACTTCCCCGGTGAAGACCAACGTCAGGATAATATCTGCTACCAATAGAGACCTCGAAAGGTATGTGGAGGAAGGCAGATTCAGGCGAGACTTGTATTACAGATTAAATGTAGTCCCTATAAAGATACCTGCTTTGTCAGAGAGAACAGAAGATATACCGGCTCTCATATACCACTTTTTGAGCAAATACGGGGAAAAATTCGGACTTAAGCGCGGCATAGCTGAGAGCGCAGTCGAATATCTTCAGCAGCAACAGTGGCCAGGAAACATCAGGGAACTGGAGAACACGGTGCAGAGGCTGATGATCTCTGCTAAGGGTGAGGACATAACGCTGATGGACGTCATGCAGGAGACTCATCCCGAGTTGTTCGGAGCCGGAACTTCTGACAATCAGTTTGGCAATACCGGCACAGAGATAGATCTGCAAAACGCCGTAGAAGATTATGAAAAAGGCCTCATAAAATATGCCTGCGAAAAATACGGATCTACGAGGAAAGCGGCTTCGGCCATAGGTATAAGTCAGACACAGCTTGTGAGAAAGAAGAAAAAATATCAGCTATAGCAATAAAAAATATCGCGAACCTAATTCGGTTCGCGATATTTTTAAGTGAAACAAAAATGGTTCGAAAATTGAGGACAAATTCTGGAGGATAAACTACAACGGTTTATTAAACCCGATGAAATGAACATCCTCCATGAGACTATATTAAAAGAATATCGTTGGCATAAATTTTGCTTTTAATAAATTTGGCATAAATTTTAAACAACAAAGGAGATAAGGTTATATGGAATTTAAAAAAGGAGACATTTACGGAACGCATCGTGTAATTGAACCAAAGGGTGTGCTGCCTCAGCCGGCAGACATAGTAGACAACAACATGGAGATCTACGATAATGAGGTATTGATAGATGTACACACTTTAAATATAGATTCGGCGTCGTTTACAGAGATTGAGAGGCGTGCCGGAGGTGATACCGCAGAAATCGAAAAGATCATCCTGAACATCGTAGAGACTACGGGTAAGCATAAGAACCCATGGACAGGTTCCGGCGGCATGCTCATAGGAAAAGTGGCGGAAGTAGGCCCTAACTACGTAGGAGACCTCAAGAAAGGCGACAAGATCGCCACATTGGTATCTCTTTCTCTTACGCCGCTGCGCATAGACGAGATAATAGAAATAAGGCCTGACATAGATCAGATCGATATAAAGGGAAAGGCCATACTGTTCCAGAGCGGAATTTACGCAAAGCTTCCTAAAGATATACCGCAGACTCTGGCGCTTTCAGTGCTGGACGTAGCAGGAGCTCCTGCTCAGACAGCTAAGATCTGCAAGCCGGGAGACACTGTAGTGATCTTGGGCGGAGGCGGAAAATCCGGCATACTCTGCTGCTGGCAGGCGAAGAAACAGGTAGGCGTCAACGGAACAGTCATCTGTGTAGACGGCTTCAAGAAATCCATCAACAGAGCCATGTCTGTAGGCGTGGCAGACGAATACACAGTAGTCAACGCTACAGACGCCATGGCTATGTATGAAGAAATCTACGAGATCACAGACGGACAGATGGCAGACGTAGTTATAAACGTAGTAAATATCCCTAATACAGAGATGGCTTCCATCATGGCCTGCAAGGACAACGGACTGGTTTATTTCTTCTCCATGGCCACAAGTTTCACCAAAGCTGCCCTGGGCGCAGAAGGCGTAGGAAAGGATGTCCAGATGCTTATCGGAAACGGATACACCAAGGGACATGCCAACGTAGCGCTTCAGATACTCAGAGAGGACGAAAGAATAAGAAACCTCTTTGCTCAGCTGTATGCATAGGTTTGTATTATGTATTCATAAAACAATTTGCGATTTGCTATAGAAAAAGAAGAGGTTTTGATATATAATTAACACGGCAACTTATGTTCGAAACTCTTTCGGGCGTAAATTTTATAAAAAACATTTTTTCGAGGAGGAAAATAAAAATGAAAAAAGGATGCCCTTATGGTACACACAGAGTAATCTCTCCAAAGGGAGTATTACCTCAGCCAGCAGACGTTATTGACAATACTATGGAAATCTATGATAACGAAGTACTGATCGACGTTAAGACTCTCAACGTTGACTCCGCTTCCTTTACAGAAATCGTAAGAAGATCCTGCGACGGCAAGAAACCGGCAGACATCGAGAATTCTCCTGAAGATCAGGAAAAAGTAAAGAAGACTATGCTGGACATCGTTGCTAAGGCTGGTAAGCATAAGAACCCATGGACAGGTTCCGGCGGCATGCTTATCGGTACCGTTAAGGAGATCGGACCTGCATATGTAGGCGACCTGAAAGTAGGCGATAAGATCGCTACTTTAGTATCTCTTTCCCTCACTCCGTTAGTGATCGAAGAGATCCTCGAAATGAGACCTGCTATCGACCAGGTTGACATCAAGGGACAGGCGATCTTGTTCCAGAGCGGCATCTACGCAGTTCTTCCTGACGATATGCCTGAAGGTCTCGCTCTTTCCGCATTAGACGTAGCCGGAGCTCCTGCTCAGGCAGCTAAGCTTGTTCAGTCCGGCATGAAAGTTCTCATCATCGGCGGAGGCGGAAAATCCGGTCTGCTCTGCTTATACGAAGCAAAGAAGAGAGCCGGCGTTACAGGTCTTGTAGTATGCGCCGCAGGTTCTCAGAAATCAGAAGACAGAGCCAGAAAGTTAGACTTAGCCGACGAGTACTTCCACATGGACGCTACCGACGCAGTAGGCATGTACAACAAAGCTATGGAACTTACCAACGGCGAACTCTTCGATCTGGTAATCAACTGCGTAAATATTGAAAACACTGAAATGGCTTCCATCCTTGCCTGCAAGGACGATGGTACCGTTTACTTCTTCTCCATGGCCACCAGCTTCACCAAAGCAGCTCTCGGTGCAGAAGGCGTCGGCAAGGACGTAAACATGATCATCGGAAACGGCTACACTAAGGGCCACGCAGCGATCACTCTGCAGGTTCTCAGAGAGCATGAAGGGTTGAGAGAGTTATTTAGAGAAATGTATTCCTAAGACTTAAGCTTGTCTTTTTCGCCTCTCGCGGTGTCCGCAGCGACTTCTCGCGTGCTCACGTACTCGAATGTACGCTCCGCGACTCAAAGCCTTGCGTCCTTGCGAGAAACGAAAAATCCTGCGCTTAACCGGAAGATTTGAGAGTTACTTTCGGCTCTCGCGGTGTCCGCAGCGACTTCTCGCGTGCTCGCGTACTTAAATGTACGCTCCGCGACTCGAGGTCTTGCGTACTCAGATGCACATTCCGGCGCAGCGTATGAGGATGATACGATTACATGATATGTATTCCGCGCTTTTTGCGAATCACTTCCTCAAGGCGCGGAAAAACAAAAAGAATAAAATCCCAAAATTAAAATTGAAGGAGAAAAAAATGGCAATTAGAAATTGGAAAGACATCCCTTTGTTCAAAGATGTTACCGACGAACAGTGGAATGACTGGCATTGGCAGGTTGAACACAGACTGTCTACTGTAGAAGAGATCGCTCAGGTAGTCAACCTTACCGAAAAGGAAAGAGAAGATATTGAAAAAGTCATGGGCGGCTTCAGAGTAGGTATCACACCTTATTATGCTTCCCTGATGGATCCTGATGATCCGAGAGATCCTGTAAGAATGCAGGCAGTGCCTACACTGGCTGAAATGCACAGATCAGAAGCAGACGACCTTGACCCTCTTCACGAGGACGCAGATTCCCCTGCTCCTGGACTCACCCACAGATATCCGGACAGAGTACTCTTCCTGATAACTGACCAGTGCTCCATGTACTGCAGACACTGCACCAGAAGAAGACTGGCAGGAGAGACTGACGGTTCAAGATCGAGAGAAGATATCGATGCATGTATCGATTACATAAGAAGAACACCTCAGGTAAGAGACGTTCTTCTGTCAGGCGGAGACTGCCTCTGTGTTGAGGATGACACGCTTGAATACATCATCAGCGAACTGAGAAAGATACCTCACGTTGAAATCGTAAGACTCGGCTCCAGAACTCCTGTAGTTATGCCTATGAGAATTACCGATAAGCTGGTAAACATGCTGAAGAAGTATCACCCTATCTGGCTGAACACTCACTTCAACCATCCTAAGGAAATGACTCCGGACGCTATGGAAGCATGCAGAAAGATGGCTGACGCAGGTATTCCTCTCGGAAACCAGTCCGTACTCTTGAGAGGTGTAAACGACTGCAAGCACATCATGAGAGAACTGGTACATCTGCTGGTTAAGAACAGAGTAAGACCTTACTACATCTATATCTGCGACCTTTCGATGGGTATCGAACACTTCAGAACACCTGTTTCAAAGGGTATCGAGATCATCGAAGGACTGAGAGGACATACTTCGGGATACGCTGTTCCTACTTTCGTAGTAGACGCTCCTGGCGGCGGCGGAAAGACTCCGGTTATGCCTCAGTACGTGATTTCTCAGACTCCTCACAAAGTCATCCTGAGAAACTACGAGGGTATAATCACTACTTATACAGAGCCTCAGCTTCCTGACCTTCCTTGCACCTGCGACTACTGCACAGGCAAGAAGACTTACAAATATCAGGGAGTTTCCGCACTGGGCGAAGGTCCTGAGATCAGAACCATCGAGCCTGCGCACCTGGCCAGACACGAAAGAAATCAACACTAATTTAGTTTCTTTGTACTGAAACATTTCCTATAGGGAGGTCTTTGGGTCTCCCTATAGGTATATGGAGGATAGAGCAATAATGGGGTTATTATACGACCTTTCAACTAAATACAAGACCCTCTCTATCGTGGGAATGGCGAAAAATGCAGGTAAAACTACGGCCCTCAACTATCTCATCGAGGAGGCTATCGACGAGGGGATAACCCTCGGAGTGACTTCGACGGGAAGGGACGGAGAGAGTCAGGATCTGGTTACGGGAACGGAAAAACCCAGAGTGTATCTGGATCAGGATATGCTGGTGGCAGTGCCCTCCCTCCTCTATGACCTGGCCGACGCAGGCCTGGAAGTGATAAAGAGAACAAAATATTCAACGGCTATCGGAGAACTTCTCATATGCAGAGTGAGAGAAGCGGGATACGTTCAGATAGCGGGCCCGGTAATAAACGCAGAACAGAAGATGCTCTGCGATGATATGATAAACCTGGGCTGCCAGCTGATACTGATCGACGGCGCTATCGACAGAAAGTCCATCGCTTCACCTGATACATCCGATGCCATCATACTCTCTACGGGAGCTGTTCTTTCCAGAAAGATGAACAAAGTAGTGGAAGAGACAGCCCACATCGTGAATCTCTACAGGACTCCCAAGCTTGAAGACGGAGCCGTGAGAGAGGCGATAGAGAACAATAATTTCGACGACAAGATTATGCTGGTCGATGAAAAAGGCCGAATCAAAAAGCTTGATCTGATAACAGGCCTTGGCGCCGCTAAAGAGATCAACGGCAGCATCGACGAGGATACTAGATATATATATATTCCCGGCGCTTTTACAAACAGCGTGATTTCCGATATAAGTCTTAAAAATCTGAAACAGGTGCAGTTCATACTCAAAGATCCCACCAAGATCTTTGTCAACGTCATGGACTGGGGAGTTTTCAGGAAAAAGGGCTTTAGAGCAAGCGTTCTGAAAAATATCGAGATAGCGGCTATTACGGTAAATCCGTGGGCGCCGGCCGGATACACATTTGACAACAGAGTACTTCTTGCAGAAATGCAGAAGGCTATACCTGATATTCCTATTATAGACGTAAGGATGTAATTATGAGACAAGGCAAGAACAGAAGGCTGGCCAATGTCAAGACGAGACGAGAGACAGGCCTTGATCACGTCATGTTCAATCTCGATCTCAATACTCCTTTCGGCCGCAAACAGCTCAAAGAGATTCAGCCCTATTATCCGGGTGAAGAAGAGGAGCTGAGAGAAGAGCTGGGCCGGGTGGAGATGATGATCGAGTTCGTGAAGCAGAACAGAACTTTGACAGATAAGATCCAAGAAGTTTTCATGGAAGTCAAAGACCCTTCGCTGACCGTTCAAAGGAGCGGAAGCACTACTCTTTCCGTAGTAGAGCTTTATGAAGTCAAATCGCTGCTCCTGCAGATGAGACAGCTCAGAAAACTTACCATAGAACATGAGATAGGAGATTACAAGGGAAGCCACTGTATCTCCGAGATAAAAGAAAATCTCACAGAAGGCGGCGAAAATCAGCTTCCTGCTTTTGAAAGGGCTGAAGATGAACCGGTGGTGAACACGGTGCCGGAGGAGTATTTCCTCGAGGATACAGAGGATCTCCTGAATGAACTCGATCCGCGCGGCGACCGCATGAACACCTTCTACATCTATAACGAGTTCAGTCCGCTTTTAGGAGAATACCGCGGCAAGAAGCGGGAATATGAGCTTCTCATAAGAAAAGAGCAGAAGCAGGCCAGAGAAGACCTGAGAAAAGAATACGGAATTCAGCTGACTCCCAAGTTCGACATCGTCGTGGCTAAATCCCATCCGGATTTTGAAAAGATACAGAACATAAAAGAGCTGGAAGTGGTGGATCAGGACTACATGAGCGTCACTATGAAGCTTGCTCCTACCCGGCAGATTTACGACTATGTCAGTGAAGTCGAAAGGATAAACTCCGATATAGAACTGGAAGAAGAACGCATCAGAGGAGAACTCTCAATGAAAATCTCCGAGAATGCAGACGTTCTGACCAGAAACTGCGAAAAGATGGGAGCCCTGGATCTTGCGCTGGCCAGAGCTATATATTCCATAAAACACGATCTCGTGAAGCCTGAGATCGTCGAAGACCATGTGGTGGAATTCGAAGACGGAAGAAATCTTCAAGTAGAAGATATAATAAAAGCCAAAGGGAAAAAGTACTGCCCGATTTCTCTGTCTCTGAAAGACGGAGTGACTCTCATAACGGGAGCCAATATGGGAGGCAAGACCATTTCTCTGAAGCTGGCCGGCCAGATACCCGTTCTGGCTCAGTACGGATTTTTCGTACCGGCAAAAAAAGCCACAGTAGGGCTGTCTAATTATATGCAGATACTCATCGGAGACTCTCAGTCTGTAGAGAGAGGTCTGTCAAGTTTCGGCTCCGAGATGGAAGAATTGAAAGAGATACTGGACCACGGAGTGGACAGGAGTCTCATACTGATAGATGAGATCGCCTCCGGAACAAATCCTACGGAGGGCACGGCTCTGACAAAGAGCCTGGTGGACTACTTAATCGAAAAACCGTATATTTCTCTGATTACGACCCATTTCGAATCTGTAACTGAACGTGAAGGAGTAGTGAATATGCAGGTCAGAGGTCTGGCCGACTGCAATTTCACTCTGCTTAACAGCGAGATACAGCATGCGAACCGTCGCGACAGAATAAATATAATTTCCAAGTACATGGATTACCGCCTGTACAGGGTAGATAATGAAGCACAAGTACCTAAGGATGCTCTCAGTATAGCTGCTATGCTCGGAATCGACAAAGCAATTATAGACGGAGCGAAAAAATATATCAGATAAGGAGAAACAGGATGAAAAGCAAACTAAACCTTGACCCGAAAGTTGTTGACAGCGCTCGCCAGCATGCGGCAAATATTGCTCACGACATGCAGGAATTTATCGAGCGCCATACGACGGTATCAACAGAGAGAACTATCGTAAGACTTTTGGGCGTCGACGGCGTCGATGATGTTGACACTCCGCTTCCTAACGTAGTGGTAGACCAGCTTAAGGAGGCTGGCGCACTGCCTACAGGAGCCGCTTACTGGATCGGAAACGCTATAGTTCAGACCGGCAAGACTCCTCAGGAGATCGCAGAAGAAATGGCAGAAGGAAAGCTGGACATTACAAAACTTCCTACCTGCTCCAAGGAAGAAGCCTCCGAAGCTCTTAAACCTTCTATAAAAGCCACTTTCGAGAAGATAGACATGCAGAAGGCTAAGCGTGAGGAATATCTTAAGACTATCGGAGAAGGACCGGAGCCTTACATCTATGTAATCGTTGCTACCGGAAACATCTATGAAGACGTCATTCAGGCTCAGGCTGCGGCCAGACAGGGAGCCGACATCATAGCAGTTATAAGAACTACTGCTCAGTCTCTTCTGGACTACGTTCCTTACGGACCTACCACAGAGGGATTCGGCGGTACATATGCTACTCAGGAAAACTTCAGGATCATGAGAAAAGCTCTCGACGAAGTGGGAGAAGAAGTAGGAAGATATATCAGACTCTGCAACTACTCATCGGGAATGTGCATGCCTGAGATCGCTGCCATGGGAGCTTTGGAGAGACTGGACGTAATGCTCAACGACGCAATTTACGGAATCCTGTTCAGAGACATCAATATGCAGAGAACTCTGGTAGACCAGTTCATGTCCAGAGTAATCATCGGCTACTGCGGCATCATCTTCAATTCAGGCGAGGACAACTACCTGACCACAGACGACGCTATCGAAGCTGCGCATACTGTAACTGCTTCTCAGTTTATCAACGAGCAGTTTGCAGTTCTTGCAAATATTCCGGAAGAGCAGATGGGACTTGGACACGCCTTCGAAATGGATCCTAACACAGAGGACGGATTCCTTCTTGAACTGTCTCAGGCTCAGATGGCAAGAGAAATCTTCCCTAAAGCAAGACTCAAATATATGCCGCCTACAAAGTTCATGACAGGCAATATCTTTAAAGGCCATCTCCAGGACGCTCTGTTCAACCTGGTTACGGTTTGGACTCACCAGTCGCTGCTGCTGACGGGAATGCTCACCGAGGCCATTCATACTCCTCTGATGCAGGACAGATATCTGGCCATCGAAAACGCAAGATATATCTTCAATAACTGCAGACATATAGGAGATGAGATCGAGTTTAAAGAAGGCGGAATAATCCAGAGCCGTGCGCAGAACGTTTTGAGAAAAGCTGACGAGCTCCTTGAAGAAGTAGAAAAAGAAGGTCTCTTCTCTACCATCGAAAAAGGTATCTTCGGCGGCGTAAAGCGCCCGTTTGACGGAGGACACGGTCTTGAAGGCGTTTGCACTAAGGGCGAAAACTACTTCAATCCGTTTATTCCACTGTTTATGGATCATGAATAAGGAGGTGCTCAGGAAATGGCAGAAAATAAGACAGCGACCACTCAGGTTGATTTGACATGCGTCAAGCCTTACGGAGACGCATTAAACGACGGTAAAGTTCAACTCGCATTCACTCTTCCTGTACCTTACGGTGAAGAAGCTGAAGAATGTGCAAAACAATACGCAAGAAAATTAGGATTGGAAGAACCAAACGTAGCATACTATTGCGAGCTTACAAAAGGATATACATTCTTTAACGTCTATGGTTCGGCTCAGGCAACTATCGACTACACTGCTATCAAAGTTCCTAAAGTAGAAGGTACTGTCATGGATCGTGTAGAGTGCGGCGAATGGATAGGAGAACATATAGGCAGAGATATCGTAGTAGTAGGAGCTTCCATAGAGTCTGACGCTCATACAGTAGGTATCGACGCTATAATTCAGATGAAGGGATTCCACGGACACTTCGGTCTGGAAAGATTCAAGAACGTGGTAGCTTATAATATGGGTTCGCAGGTTCCTTGCGAGACTCTCATAGCCAGAGCCAAAGAAGTTAATGCTGACGCTATATTGGTCTCCCAGACTGTAACTCAGAAGGATATTCATATCAAACAGCTTACTAAGATGGTAGAGCTGGTGGAAGCCGAAGGTCTCCGCGATAAAGTTATTCTCACCTGCGGAGGTCCGAGAATTTCCCATGAACTCGCTCAGGAACTGGGATATGACGCAGGTTTCGGACCTGGAAAATATGCCGAGCATGTGATGAGCTATATCATGCAGGAAGTAGAAAAGAGAGGATGGCAGGATAAGGCCAATATGGCAGACCGCTGATCTTGAAATTCAATCAGATTTATAAAACGCAAGCCGGCTCGCTGCAATGGAGCCGGCTTGTGGTCAGAATCACAAATATTGCCCGGAAAGGGACTGAGACTTTGGAGAGGCACATCTTTAAAAGGCGTCCCGGGCTCATTGACATTGACCTTGAATTGCGGTAGAGTATATATATCGGATAAATAGGCAAATTTTAAGAAAGGTGATATATAACATGATTAACAAAATTATGACTGCAGACGAAGCAGTTGCAGGCGTAAAAGACGGTATGACCATCATGGTCGGCGGATTCCTGGCTACAGGTTCTCCTGAAGTTTTAATGGACGCCCTGGTAAGAAAAGGCGTAAAGCACCTTACTGTAATTGCAAATGACGGCGGACTCGACGCAGGACAACCTGCAGGCGAATTCGGAGCCAAGACTGCAAGAGGCGTAGGTAAACTTCTGGAACATCACATGGTAGACCATATCATAGCGTCTCACCTGGGTGTAAATCCTAAACTTAACGAGCAGTTCGCTGAAGGCACTCTGAAGTATACGCTGGTTCCTCAGGGTACTCTCGCAGAAAAGATCAGAGCGGCGGCTTACGGCCTGGGCGGAGTTCTTACACCTACAGGAGTAGGTACACCTATGGAGACGGAGCTTGACGAACTGGGCAGAGAAAAGAAAGTGGTAGAGATAGAGGGTAAAAAATACCTTCTCGAACTGCCGCTTCGCGCAGACTATTCATTCATCAGACCTTCGGTAGCTGATAAATTCGGCAACTACTATTGTTCAAAAGCGACTAAGAACTTCAACTATGTGATGGCAGGAGCTGCCGATAAGACTATCATAGCTCCTGAAAAGATAGTAGAGGTCGGCGAAATTGACCCTGATATGTTCGCCGTCGCAGGCGTATTGGTAGATGCTATTGCGGAAGGAGAGAAACCATGGCAGATTTAAAAGCGAGAATAGCAAAGAGATGTGCAAAAGAATTTAAAGACGGCGAATTCGCTAACTTGGGAATCGGCCTGCCTACCATGGTAGCAGATTATATCCCTGAAGATATCATGGTTACGTTCCATTCAGAAAACGGATTCGCAGGAATCGACGCCGTAGCGGACGAATCAAATCTCGATGTTGATATCATAAATTCCGGCGGTACTTATGTAACAGCCGTTGACAGAGTTAAATACTTTGACACAGCAGAATCTTTCGGCCTCGTAAGAGGAGGACACGTCAGAGCCACAGTTTTAGGCGCGATGGAAGTAGCTGAGAACGGAGATCTGGCAAACTGGATCGTACCGGGTAAGAAGGTTGCCGGCATGGGAGGAGCGATGGACCTGTGCACAGGATGTCCTGAGGTTATCATCGTGATGCTTCACACTCAGAAGGGCAACCCTAAGATTCTGAAAAAATGTACTCTTCCGCTCACCGCAGAAAAGTGCGTTTCTAAGATCATAACAGAGATGGGCGTAATGGAAGTCAGAGAAGACGGTATCTGGGTAGTTGAACTTCACCCTGATTATACTAAAGAAGACATTCAGGCGGCCACAGGCTGCGAACTTCACTTCGACCCTGATATGAAAGTAATGGAAGAAGACTAAAAGAAAAAATGCGGAGGGCCTCTCATAGAGAGGTCCTTTTTTCTTTCCTCCGTATCGATGAGGTGTAATTAGAGGGAAATGACTTTTTTTGATATATTGATACATTGCTTCATGGAGGCAGAATCGTGTATAATGTGGTTAAAAGAGATGAACTGATAAAGGAGAAGAAAATGAGAAAGGTTGCAGTAGTCACAGGGGCCGCCGCCGGTATAGGGCAGTGCATAGCCCTCGAACTGGCTAAAGCAGGGTATGAAGTATACGCCAACGCCAGGAGTCTATCAAAGATAGAAGACACTTTGAAAAAGGCAAAAAATCTAAATGTGAAGCCGCTGATATTTGATGTGAGAGATATTCCTTCTGTGAAGGAAAATATATGCGGCATAGATAAGATAGACTGCCTCGTCAATAATGCCGGGCTCAGCATCGAAAATAAGCCCATATGCGAGATAACCGAGGACGACTGGGACTCTGTAATGCAGACCAATGTCAAGGGATACTTCTTTGTCACTAAATATGCCCTTGCTAAGATGCAAAGAGGAGCGTCCATAGTGAATATTTCCTCGGGAGCAGCAAAGACCGGGGGAGATTTTGTATCTATACCTTATTCTTCATCCAAGGGCGCCATAAACTCTCTGACTGTGGCTATGGCAAGAGTTCTGGCAAAAGACGGCATAAGGCTCAATGCCGTTTCTCCGGGATTCGTAGACACCGCCATGCTTGAACTGAACAAAAAACCTAAGGAGTATTATGAGGGCGTTATTCCCATAGGGAAATTGGGCCGGCCCATAGACATAGCCAATATGGTGCTGTATCTGCTTTCAGATAAGGCTGATTTTATGACGGGGCAGATAATAGAGGTAAATGGCGGAGATATAATGGGATAAACACAAGTCTCCTGCCGGCATGGAAGCTGCGTTAGACTATTTAAAGCAGAACGCCGCCGCAAAATGATCATATAAGGAGGACAATATGCAGAAATTAGGAAAGGTTAGATTACCGGAGGGAAAGAAGATAGCGCTGAACCTGGGATTTGATTTCGATTCATCATCGGTATGGATGGAATCCTTTAAAAAGACGTCCCCCGTCTATACTTCGAGAGGAGAATACGGGGCGGAGGTCGGAGTGCCGAGAATCTTGAATTTGCTGGATAAATACGATATAAAATCCACATTCTTTGTACCGGGCCACACTATAGACACTTATCCCGAGGTGTGCAGAGAAATTATTGAAAGAGGCCATGAAATAGCTCATCACGGTTATGTTCACGAGGACCCCACCGATCTTCCCCTCGAAGAAGAGGAGGCCATTTTTATCAAGGGTCTTGAGGCTTTGGACAGAATAGGCGTAAAACCGGTAGGATACAGATCGCCGGGATTTGATTTCAGCCCTAACACCATGGATCTTCTGATCAAATACGGCATAAAGTACGACAGCAGTCTGATGGGACAGGACTTTTTCCCTTACCGACCGGCTCCGTGCAAGGTGAATTTTGACAGAGGAAACGAATTCGGCCAGCCTTCTGATCTGGTGGAAATGCCGGTGTCATGGTATATGGACGACTTCCCTCATTCGGAATTCATAATGACGAGAACAGGCATGAAACCTCAGAGTCAGATATTTGAGATCTGGAGGGCTACGTTCGACTACGGTATCGAAAATACTGAGAACGGGATGTTAAATGTAGCGATGCACCCTCAGGTCATAGGAAGGCCGCATAATATAGGGATGTTGGAAGAATTCATCAGACATGCCATGGATTCCGGCGCATGGATAGCTCCGTTTGCTGAAGTTTATGAGAAGATAGAATTTTGAGACGATAGAAGAGGCTTTTTATAGCTTCTTCCGTGATTGAGGAGAATGACGATGGATAAGATACTCTATAACGGAAAAATTTATTCCATAGACGATAAAAATCAGACTTATGAGGCCGTGGGGATCAAAGAAGGCAAGATAGTCTTTCTGGGCAGCTTGGAAGAAGCTCTTAAAAAAGATTCAGCGGAAAAGATAGATCTTCAGGGAAGAACCGTTCTCCCCGGGTTTGTAGATTCTCATCTTCACATGCTCAACTATGCCTTTGTCAGACAGGCATACGGGATGTTCGGGGCCGGATCTATAGAAGAAGTGATCGAGACCGGAAGAAAAATAGTTTCAGGTATGGCAGAAGATGCGGACAAATGGCTGTACGGTAGAGGCTGGAACGAAGAAAACTTTAAAGGGGAGAAAAGACCTCTGACCAGATTCGACTTAGACAGGATATCTGAAGAACGGCCTATACTCTTTATCCGCGTATGCGGTCATAAAGCCGCGGTAAATACTAAGGCTCTGAAAATAATCATGGGACTTCATCAGACGAAGGACTATATTGAACAGATAGATCAGCAAAACGGAATCCTTACGGAGGCCTCTGTAAAGCTGTGCTATAATGCGATGCATGAGCCTGCGGTGGAAGATATAAAAGAGATGATACTCTTTGCCCAGAGAGATTTAAACGCCGCAGGTATAACAGGGGTAGAGACCGATAATTTTCTTTCTCTGCCGGGCAGAAACAGCGAGAGAATCATGAGGGCCTATAAAGAACTCGAGAAAGAAGGAAAACTGACTTTGAGAGTTCGCGAACAGGCTTCATTTACTTGTTATGAGCACATGAAGGAATTTATAGATAAAGGTTACAGGACGGGACAGGGAGGAGAATATTATACCATAGGGCCTGTCAAGCTGTACGAGGACGGCTCTTTGGGAGCCGGGACTGCCCTCATGAACGAGCCTTATATGGGTACGGATTCCTGCGGAATTGCAGTACACGATCAGGAAGAGACAGACAGACTCGTAGATTATGCGTATAAGAATGATATGCAGATTTTGATACATGCCATAGGAGATAAAGCTTCCGATATGGTGTGTAATTCATATGAAAGGGCGATAGAGAAGTACGGACAAAAAAATAAAAGGCTTGCCATAAATCATCTTCAGGTAGTAAGCAAAGACTTGTTTAAAAGGATGAAAAAACTGAATATAGCAGCATATATTCAGCCCGTATTTGTAGCCGGCGATATGGATATGATAGAAAGACTTTTGAACCCGGAAGCCGTATCCAGGTCGTACATGTGGAAGACCATGAAAGAAAGCGGCATAGTATCAGGCGGCGGATCCGATTCTCCTGTGGAAAGTTTTGATATATTGGAAAATATACAGATAGCCGTTACAAGAGACAGACTGGATCAGAGGACTTCGGGCTGGCATCCGCAAGAAAAGCTGACGGTACTGGAAGCAGTAAGGCTTTTTACTATAAATAACGCGTTTTTATCCTTCCAGGAAGACCGAAGGGGAAGCATAGAGATTGGAAAAGACGCTGATCTGACTGTCTTAGACGAAGATATATTTGAAGCAGACCCTCATGAGATCTTTAAAATAAAGATAAGCAAGACTATAGTAGCAGGCAGAGAAGTTTACAGCGCCTGATATTTCCCATAATGCTCAGCAAACTACCAATGCTCTGACCCTATGTAAAATATAGAAACTCTGCGGCCGGCCTCAGAAGAACTGAGATGAAAATGGATTACACTTTTTTACTTTTTTCTGCAAATTTCTACAAAATCATCACAAAATCCACAAAAAAACAGGCCGGTTAGACCTTACAAACCTTGGAAATCAGCCATTTCTTTGACTTTTTGCTGCTTTTATGTTAAAATAATCGAGTCACATAGAAAAGGAGGATTTATGGTAGACAAACCTAAAGGGAAGACCGAGATCCTCGTTGACAGACTTCTTGGATGGTGCAGGAAAATCGCCGAAAAGATCGGCAGAGGGACCGAAGGACACAGACATGTGGTCCGCACTTTCAGGAAGCGTCATCCGAGGATCTCAAGGACCATTGTGGTTTTAGTCTGCATCGTCGCTCTTGGAGCAGTGATCGTAGGATTCACCAGACCTAAGACGGTCATAGTGAATATAGATGATTCCAACGGGATCACCACTACGTCTTACGAAACCACCAGCATGCGTGTGGACAGTTTTATTGAAAACCACCAAATTGACTATGTATACGGACAGGATGTTATAGACGTGGAGTTATACTCAGTAGTCTCCGACGATATGGAGATAAACATCCAAAAAGCAGTTCAGATTCCGGTGACGGCGGACGGCCAGACTCAGACCATAACGACGCTGCCAGTCACAGTAGGAGAACTTTTGAAGGAGCTTGACATAAAGGTAGGCGAAAACGATATAGTGGAACCGGCCCAAGATCATTTGCTTCAAAAGGGTGACGAACTGTTTGTCAGAAGGGTTACGACCGACGTTGCAGTAGAAGAAATCACTACCGATTATCAGCTTCGGTATGAGGCCGACTACAGCATGAGCATAGGAAAGACGGAAGTAGTCCAGGAAGGCAGCGCAGGAAAAGTCCAGAACACTTACGAGGTCGTCCTCATAGACGGCGAAGAAGCTTCAAGGACTTTAACGGAGACTGCTGTCCTGCAGGAAAAACAGGACAGAGTCATCGCCTACGGAATGAATATCTCATCCGGGATACCTTCGGGACTTCAGTACAAGACTAAAATAAGCGGAGTGCGTGCAGTATCTTATTACTTCTCAGGAACTCCAAGAGGTGCCTACGGGTTACCGTGCACCTACGGAACTTGCGCCGTAGACAAGGATGTTATCCCTCTCGGCTCACTTCTGTATATCGAAGGCTACGGATATGCCATAGCAAACGATGTAGGGACGGCCATAAAGGGAAACACAGTAGACCTTTATATGGAAGATTTAAGACAATGTGGCGCTTGGGGCGCAAGGACTGTAAATGTATATGTGATAAACTAAAAATAAAACGGGGATCCGTAATGACGGATCCCTGTTTTATTTTGCGCATTTTTAAAAGCGAATCAAAACTATCTGAGATGTTTTTCTATCAGGTCTATGAATACAGCGATATATTCGTATTTTGAAAATATGGCTCTGGCCAGCATTTTGCTGCCTCCGCCTTTTCCGCCGTATATGGAAACATTCTCTCTCACAAGCCTGCCGCAGTCTATGGAACCTTTTTCTGATGAACAGAGGAAAACGGTGTTGCTGGGCTCGTGTATGAGAAAAAGGAGTTTTGGAATATATGGAGATACATCTCTGGCGATGGCGGTCAGATCGTCCTGAGAAAGCAGACTGTATTTTCTGACAGGCAGCTTGCCTTCAGCGCTTGCGTCCTTAAACTCCCGGCTCTCAAAAGAAGATGCCATGGATGAAACTTCTCTTGTGATGACTTCTTTTTTCAGAAGATGGAGCTGAGTCCTGGCCTCCCTGTTTTTCTCCTGCTGTGATTTGAATTTCTCCATTATATCATCGTCGCCGGCTGAAAGACTGTTAGACAGCTGGGTCATGGTATCGTACTGGCGGCTCATCTTCTCAAAAGCCCTCTGCCCGGCGTCGAAGTAGATTCTGAACATGCCCTTGTTGCTTTCAACTTTGTAAAGTTTTATGAGCCCTACCTGCCCGGCGGAGGAAGGGTGAGTGCCGCAGCATGCCACGCAGTCGGCCGGCTCGTCTGTAGAACCTACGCAAACTATAGTAATGTCTTTTTCTATGGCCAGAGCTTTTCTGACCGGCAGGCCCTGAGCGTCTTTTTTCGTCTCAAAGTGACGGCTTATGACAGGAAGATCGTTCCATATGACACGGTTGGCCTCAAGCTCCGCCAGTTTTGCCATTTCCCAGGTAATTTTGGTGAACTTGGGGTCTTCTTCGAGGCTTATGTCTATGGTCATATACTGGTCACCCATATGAAAACCCCGGTTGACGCCTCCGAACTCTCTGTAAAATATGCCGCTCAAGATGTGTTCCCCGCAGTGACGCTGCATATTGTCGAATCTTCTCTGCCAATCTATCTTAAGGTCTACGGACAGGCCCGGCTGCAAGCTGCAGGGATCGCAATCTACCTGATGATATATTTCATCTTCGTACTCATAGACATCTTCTACCTGAAACTTTCCGATCTGTCCCAAGTCGCAGCTTTGGCCGCCTCCGGTGGGAAAAAATATGGTTTTGTCGAGGGTAATAAAAGTCTTGCCGTTTCTCTCAGAGACAGAAGTAACAGAAGCACGAGTTTCTTTCAAATACACGTTATCTTTAAAAAGCCGGTCAGTTTTCATGAATTTTCTCCTTTAAGGTCTGTATAGAATTATTTTACCACGAAAGGAGGGAGGTGTGAATATGAAGACAGACATTTATGCCGTCGCATTTTATATTCATTTTTAAAACTTCACATAAGGTGTGAAATCAAAAGGTTTAGCGTTTATAAGATCATCTTCGGCCCGTAGAAGGGAATTGATGATGTGGACGGCGTGGCCGAATTTGGGAGGACCCAGCTTGACTGCGGCCGCTCCTCCGGCGATGCCCATATCGGCGACCGGATCATCGGAAACGCCGCCTGCTCTTATGGAGGGGATTGAAAACATACCGTGGTCTACAGCATATCTTTGAGCTTCCATAGCTTCTGTCACTGTCCCCACCTGATTGGGCTTAAATACAAATGCGCCGCAGGCGTCATTCTTCAGAGCTTTTTTGATGTAATCTATGTTGGTGACAGTCAGATCATCTCCGCAGAGAGTAGTTCGGCTCAGCTCTTTTGCAGCTTTCGCCCAGCCTTCCCAGTCGTTTTCGTCGACAGGATCTTCTATATAAAGAAAATCGTACTTCTCTGTCGCTCTTTTAAGTATATCTATTATCTCATTAAGGCATAATTCTTTGCCGCAGTAATTGTAAGTATCTCTCCTGGGTTCGTATATCTCGCTGAAAGCGCAGTCTATGTGGAAAGCTATCTTATCTTCGCAGCGGCATTGATAAGCCGTCTCGTAGAGAATATCGAGACAATCCGTAAAATCTGAGGTGGGAGCCATATATTCTGACATGGCTCCGATCTCGGGCCGCCTTCCGCCCTGAAATTTCCGTATGACGTCAGGCAGCTTCTTATATATCTTACATAGTATTTCTACCGCCTCCGAGATGGAAGAAGCTTTATACGGGACTACTGTAGTTTCTTGTACGGGCATCGTATCATCCTCGTAGCTGCCCCCTGCAAACATATCAGAAGTGGGGAGAGGAATGGTCTTTATTTCCCCGCCATTCAGGTAGCGGTACTGAGATAAATGAAGAGTCTGGCAAGCGGCTCTCATGGCAGCCAGCGACGTACTGTAGGTCACGTTTCCTCCCAGAACGGATTTATTTTTTGTTCCATCTAAAGATATGAGAGCTTCATCGATCTTTTTCTGATCCAATACATTCATTCCTCTGAGCATAGGAGCTACTACACGTTTTACTGTGTCTACCGCTTTGAAGACGCCCTGTCCGTCATACCAGTTCTTGTCGCCGTCACGGAGAACAAGAGCTTCATGTTCTCCGGCAGAAATACCGGAAGGCGACGCTCCGCGTCCCATTATTCCATCCTCTGTAATAACATCTACTTCCAGCAGAGGCTTGCCCTTGCAGTCTATCAAAGCCCGTGCATGGATATCTTTTATCATCGTATTCACTTTGTCTGACTCCTTTCTTCTTGCGTGCCTATATAAAGGACGTTGAAATCGCACAAGTTAGTACCGGTGTTTCCCGTGATCACCACATCTCCCATAGATAAGAGAGCCTCATAGGAGGCATGATCCATCAGAGAACTTTTGAGATTAAGCTCCTCTTTTTCTGCAGCTTTGAGACTGGCGCCGTCTGTTATAGCGCCGGCGGCCGGAGTAGTACCGTCGGTGCCTTCGCTGTCTATAGATAATAAACATGCCTCTTTTAGATCTTTGGCAGCCATAGCAAAAGACAGGGCCATTTCTTGAGACGGACCTCCGTGACCCTTGATATGATCATTATTGTCTATATAGGTAGTAGTTTCTCCGGCTGAAATGATAAAGCAAGGCGCCGAAAACGGCCTGTTATTTTTAACGACTTCTCTTGCAAGGGAGGCCATAAAGATACCGAAATCCTTACTTTCACCTTCTGCGTATGTAGTCATGATGTGGGCCTCTATGCCCATTTCCGATGCTACATCTAAGGCGATGCTGCATGAATCGGGAAGAGTGTTTACTATATAATAATCTGCATCACATGTGGGATGTTTTGGAGTCTCCTCAGACGGATCATAATCGAGGAGATAGGAGGAAATGTTTTTAGGCAGTTTTTCTGCTATATGATATTTTTCTATTATTTTCTTTATATCTTCAAACGAAACAGTATCGTAACCTACGGGCGTGCCCATTATAGGTACCGGTTTGGAATAATCTGTGATATCGTCAAGGCCTACTGCGTCCCATATTTCAAAGCATATTACTTTGCCGCCCTTTATATGTTGACCCAGGCGGCCCCGGGCAGTTCTCGACAGGTGACCTCTGATATCGTTTATATCCATGACCCACATACCGGACTTGAGCATGACGTCGGTGGCTTCTTTTAAATCTTCTAAAGTAGTGCCCTCTACAGGATAGCCCATGAGAGATGAGCATCCGCCGGACAGCCCCATGAGAAGCAAGTCGCCGTCTTTCATGGTTTCAGCGATCTCTATCATCTTTTTACACCCTTCAATGCCTTCTTCGTTAGGCAGGGGATGACCTCCGATAAAAAGCTGAGTTTTTTTATATACATCAGATTCATCCTTTATCTTTACTATGGCTACACCCATAGTAAGTCTGTCGCCGAGAATATCCTCGAAGGCTCTTGCCATGTGATTTCCTGCTTTTCCTGAGGAAAAGGCGTATATGTTATCATATAGATTGAGATCGATGCGACGATCGCCTATTACAAGAGTGTCGCCGGTTCTTTTTATCATTTGTTTGAGCCTTTCCCTCGAATCCAGGCGATCCAAAACTTTATCCGTAAGAGTCAGAACTTTTTCTCTGGCCGATATATTGCCGTGAGACAGCAGCAGCTGCGAGTTTTTAATCTTTTTCATGGTTTTCCTCCTGAAATATTTTTAAGGAGCAGAGATTTCTACTGACATAATAATTAAGCAATAACTATGCCAAAATCTGATCTTTCTTTTAGCGATATGTAAAAAAATCATTGATAAAAATTTAAAAATAGAATAAAGTGAAAGAAAAAAGAGGGTGGATAAGTGATGAACAAGTATTTTGAACAGAACCTCAGACTGGTAGATTACATAGACGGTCTCATGATCGTGGACAAGAACTGTATAATAAGACATTATTATACGGCTTATCCGGACGTAGTAAAATTAGAGAGAGACGAGCCTATAAATCACAGCCTTTTCGAGATATATCCATATCTAAAAAAAGAGGACAGCTATATCTGGAAGGTTCTTCAGACAGGAGAGAGCTTCATAAATTATGAACAGACATACGTCAACTTCAGAGGAGACGCCATGGACTCCATAAGCAGCGCTATTCCCATAAAAGAAAAGGGCGAGGTAGTCGGATGTATAGATCTGGTGGTGTATAAAGACGCTCATGTGGAAGAACGGCGGCTGTCTTTTGACATGAGCCTTATAAGTTCTCTTACAAAGAGTTACAACACATCTAACCAATCCATAGATGATATCATAACTCAGGACGGAGGTATGATAAGAATAAAAGAGAAGATCATCAAGACGTCAGACAGCGACGCTCATGTGCTGGTTTACGGCAAGACCGGGACGGGAAAAGAACTGATAGTGAACGCTATACAGAAGACCAGTAAACGTAAGGATGCTCCTTTTATAAAACAAAACTGCGCGGCTATACCCAGCACTTTGCTGGAGAGTATCCTCTTTGGAACGACCAAGGGCAGCTTTACAGGAGCGCAGGATACGCCGGGATTATTTGAACTGGCAGACGGAGGAACTTTGTTTTTGGATGAGATAAACTCCATGGAATTAGACGCTCAGGCCAAGCTTCTAAGAGTTCTCGAAGATAACAAGATAAGGCGTATAGGAGCCAAGAGCGAAAAAACCGTGGATGTGAGAATAATAGCAGCAGTCAATGAAGAGCCGGAGGGATGTGTCGAGAGCAACAAGATACGGGAGGACCTTTTTTACAGACTCTGCGTACTCAGATACGATGTGCCGACTCTTTTCGAGAGAAAAGGAGACATACCTCTGCTTGCGGAACATTTCAGGCGTCACTATAATAAGAAACTCCATAAACAGATAATCGCCTACAGCGAAGAGGTGATGGAAATATTCAATAAGTACGACTGGCCCGGTAATGTGAGAGAGCTTAAAAATGTCGTCGAATCTGCCTTTCATAATAACCACGAGGCTATAATCACAGTGAACGATATACCCAATTATATATTGAGCCGATTAAAAATCGATGATCTGAGAAAGTCAAAAGATTTTAACCTCTCACTGAATGAAATGATATCCAGATATGAACAGATGATCATCGAGGACGCTTATGAACGCAACCACAGAAGTCTTACAAATACCGCCAAAGAACTTCAGGTGAGTAAGCAGAATTTATTTTACAAGATGAAAAAATATGAAATAAGATGATACAAGCGAAGAAGTCTGTAAAGCAATTTTTACAGACTTTTTCTTATTTTTGAACTGTTGTAAGAAAATTTTTACATTGATAGCCGGTGAAAAACAGAAAAGTCTTGATTTTGATGTGTTTTGCCTCTGAAACAGGAGGTTTCTTTTATTGGCATGATAATTGCGATTTAGCTGTATAAATTCTATAAAGCGCTTCAAGAATTAAAAACATCACTGTAACAGTGAGGAAAGGAAAGTGTATGGACATTTATACAACTTTATTGGCTGTCGTGCCGCCGCTGCTTGCAATAATACTGGCGATAGCTACAAGACAAGTGATTCTTTCACTATTTGCCGCTGTATACGTGGGCGCCACTATGCTCTGTGACGGTAACCCATGGGAAGGCCTCTATTCTACGTTCTTCGATTATATCCTTCCGGGATTTGAAGACACAGACCACCAGCGTATACTGGCGCTTACTACATTTTGCGGAGGCTTTTCTCTTCTGCTGGAAAAGAGCGGAGGTGCAAAGGCCTTTGCCGACAAAGTCCATAAAGGCATAGGAAAGACCAGGCGTGGAGCTCAGATACTGACATGGTTTGGGGGAATGTTTATCTGGTTTTCAGATTCCACTAATCCTGTGCTTTTAGGCCCTATCTGCAGAACCATAACAGATAAAGTAAAGGTCTCCAGAGAGAAGTTAGCCTATATGGTAGACTCCACTACAGCTGCTGTACCTACCTTGTTCCCTGTTTCAGCATGGGGCGCATACATAATAGGACTTATAGCCACTTTTTATACAGATTATGGATATGATGGAGACCCGCAGTCAGATTTTATCTCGGGAATTCCGTATCAGTACTATACCATAGGCTGCGTACTCATGGTGCTCATTATCGCAGTAACCGGCTGGGACTATGGCCCTATGAAAAAAGCCGAAGACAGAGCCCGCCTTACAGGGCAGCTCTACAGGCCGGGAGCAGATATAAAGAGAAAAGTAGAAGAGCTGGATCTGCCCGAGGGAGCAAAGCCAAGCATATGGAATATGCTTTTGCCTATTATCGTTCTATTGACATTCATTTTTATAGGATTGTTCTATACAGGGGATATAAAGACAAACGGACTCTTAGGATCTTTGGCCAACGGAAGCTCGCTGAAGGCTCTGGACACTGCGTTCATCCTGGCGTCGATCACAGCTATGATCATGGGAATGGTTACAAAGGTCTTCAGCTTTAAGAAAGCGGTCAACACTTTTATAGAAGGATGTACCAACATGATGGAAGTACTGATGATACTCATGCTGGCCTGGGGAATAGGAAGCATATGCTCGGCTTGCGGAACATCGGACTGGATCGTTAACACTTGTCAGGGATTCCTGACTCCTACCAGCATGTGCGCCATAATATTTGTGGCTGCGTGCCTTACATCCTTTGCAACCGGAAGTTCATGGAGCGTGTTTGCAATATTTACGCCTATAGCTTGTTCCCTTGCCATCTCTATAGGAGCTCCTGTAGGAATGGCCATAGGCGTAGTTCTTTCCGGAGGAATCTTTGGAGACCATTGCTCACCTGTATCTGATACTACAGTCATGTCGTCGATGGGTTCATCATGCGATCACATAGATCACGTGAGTACTCAGCTGCCGTATGCTCTAACGGTTGCAGTGTCGGCTCTGATAGGATACATAGTATGCGGGCTCATGCAGGGAGGAGCTTTTATAGGTCTTGCGATAACTATAATATTGATATGCGCCTCATCTTTCTTCCTCAACCGGCATTTCGGAAGGGGAAAAGATAAAAGAGAAGGGAAAGATGTTCCGGCATAAGATTTGAACAGGAGGTCATTATGAAAATAATTGATGCTAAACTTCAGATAGTGGAAGTTCCCCTTGAGACACCGTTTCCATCCACATGGAACCCGGCAAATCCGGAGACTAAACTCTTTGTGACCATCGCTGAAGTGATAACAGACGACGGAATCCACGGATACGGAGCCGCCTGCGACTCTTCACAGCTATTGGCAGGGATATGGGATACTCATATAAAGCCCTTAGTGATAGGAAAGGAAATCACAGAAGTAGAGGCGATAAATACAGGGCTTGTGAACGCTTCTCTATATGCTTACAGGCCGTGGTGCGTCGAGGTGGCGGTATGGGACGCCCTCGGAAAATACGCCAATCTTCCGATATATAAGATGCTGGGAGGAAGCAAGGGCAAAGTACTGGCCTACGCCAGCACAGGATCCCTTAAATCTGTCGAAGAACGCATTGAAGATGCTGATAGATTTATAGAGGAAGGCTTTAAGATGATGAAACTGCGCGCGCACCATGACGACCCTTTTGAGGATGTAAAGATCATAGGGGCCATCAAGGCACATGTAGGAGATAAGCTGAAAATTTCGGTAGATGCAAATCAAGGATGGTTTTTCACGGGAAAGAGAACGGTGGCCAAATGGGATCTTAAAAAGGCCGCCAACGTGAGCAAGGCCTTTGAGGATATCGGCATAGAGTGGCTCGAAGAACCCATGTATGGATATGATTTCGAAGGACTGGCAGAACTGAGAAAGAGTACTACTCTTAACATAGCCGGAGGAGAACTCAATGCCCAGGTACACGAATACAGAGAACTTTTAAAGCATAATTGCTTCGATATCTATCAGATGGACGTAGTCCTTTCGGGAGGATTTGTTCAGAACAGGAAGGTGGCCGCAATGGCAGAGGCGGAAAACAAGATATATACTCCTCACACGTGGACTCACGGCATGGGGTTGGCAGCAGCGCTTCACATGGCGGGAGCTGTGAATAACTGTCCGTTCATTGAATATTGCTACGATCCTCCGTATTGGCCTTATGAGGTCAGAGACTTGATGCTGACCGAACCTCTTACCGTAGATAAGGACGGATATATAGATGTGCCAAAGGCCCCGGGACTGGGAGTGGAAATAAACCATGAACTGATGGATAAGTATACTGTCCTGCGCAAGTAAAGATTTCCCCTCTTTGACGGCATGAGAAAGGGAGGGCCTGAACTATTGAACATTGCAGAGGTTGCCGTGAAATACGAATACCGAGAAGAACCATGAAAAGTTTTTCTCGGTATTTTTCTGCAATAAAAGATCTAAAGACTGAAGACCAAGGCTTATAGGCGGGAGGTGTGAATAAAGAAAATGTTGATGAAAATATAGCATCGTGCGCCAATATATGATAAAATATTGTCAAATAATGACGAATTTGATTGAGACGTTAGATGAATTGCTTACGACCGCAATAAAAAACTCGCTTTCGCGAGTTTATCCACACCTTGTGGAGCCCAAATGGGCGATTAGAAAAATTCTTTATTTGAACTTTGTAGTGTAATCTCATATGGTAGTCATTTGAGATACTCTTAGTCTAATGCAAATACGAAGATATGTCAATAGCGAGGAGAAAAAATGAAAAACGCAAATAAGATGACAGGCAAGTACTATTTAGGGTTTGATATAGGCACAAATTCTGTTGGCTGGGCTGTAACGGATGAGAACTATAACTTATGTAAATTTAAAAAGAAAGCCATGTGGGGAATCAGGCTTTTTGAAGATGCTAAAACTGCTGAAGAACGCAGAGGACAAAGAGCCTCCAGGAGGCGTCTGCAGCGCAGAAAACAGCGTATCGATTTACTTCAGGAAATATTTGCAGAAGAAATCAACAAAGTAGATGAAACCTTTTTTATACGCCTGAATGAAAGCAGATTGCATTTAGACGATAAGACGGTTCTCGAAAAACATCCGCTTTTTATCGGCAGTGAATATTCAGAGAAAGAGTATTACAGAGAATATCCTACTATATTTCACCTGAGAAAAGAACTGATGGAGAGCAGCGAGCCCCACGACATTCGATTAGTGTATCTGGCGATTCACCATATTTTGAAAAGCAGGGGGCATTTTCTTATCGACGGCGAATTAAGCAAAGCCAATAGTTTTGATGCCGCTTTTTATCAGATGAAAGAAGCGCTGCGCAATGAACTGGACCTTGAAATAGACGGTGAAAATATGGCAGAAGTAGAGCGTGTATTGAGGGATAGAAATATTTCTAAAAGCGACAAGGTAAAGCTCCTTGCTGCTCTTTTAGCTATGAATCAAAATGAAACTGAGAGCAAAGAAACTAAGAAGAAAATTGAAAACATATGTAAACTTTTAGTCGGTAATAAAGGAGATATTTCCAAAATATTTGGACAAACACCGGAAGGCGTAGAAAAGACATCTTTTTCATTCGGTGAGGCAGACTATGATGAGAGCATAAGGCCTAACCTTGAAGAAAGCAGCCCGGATCAATGTTTTGCAATAGACAGCATTAAAGCCTTGTATGACTGGAATGTTCTTGCAGACATCCTCAATGGACAGACGTACTTGTCTTGTGCAAAAGTAAATCAGTATGAGACTCATAAGAATAACCTAAAAGAATTGAAACTCCTTGTAAATAAATATTGCTCGAGAGAAGAATACAAGAGATTCTTCAAATCAGCTAGCGAGAAAGCGAATTACTCCAATTACATAGGCAGCGCCAAAAAAGGAAATAAAATAATCGATGTAAAACGATGTGCGGAGGAGGATTTTTATAAGGAACTGAAGATATTGTTAAGTAAAATTGAACCGGAAGAATCTGACCGAGAGTTTTATGAGCGAATTAAGAGAGAGGCGGAAGAGGGAACCATGCTTCCTCTTCAGAGAAACAAGGACAACAGCGTGGTGCCTAATCAGGTGCATAAGGCGGAACTTGCGCTGATACTTGAGAACGCAGGCTCTTATCTCGGCTTTCTTAATGAGAAAGATGAAGACGGCCTGTCGCCGGCAGAAAAAATCATTGAGTTATTTTCTTTCAGAATACCGTACTATGTAGGGCCTTTGAGCGATCGCCATAAAGACAGAGGATCCAATGCCTGGATTGTCAGAAAAGCAGAGGGAAGAATACTTCTGTGGAATTTTGACGAGAAGGTGGACAGGGAAAAATCAAATGAGGCATTTATAGAGAGAATGACAAATAAATGTACGTATTTGCTGGGCAAAGATGTCGTTGCAAAGAATTCTCTGATTTACAGCCGCTTTATGGTACTTAACGAGTTAAACAAGCTTAGCGTATGCGGCAAGAAAATAAGCGTACAGGTCAAACAGGATATCTATCGCGAGCTTTTTCAAAAACATACAAAAGTCAGCAAAAAAATGCTCCTGCAATATTGCCAGGAAAAAATGATGAACAAAGACCTTGAAGAAGAAGACCTCAGCGGATTCGACGGAGATTTTAAGGCTAAGCTTTCTTCCTATCTGGACTTTGAAAAAAAGGTCTTCGGCGCAAAGATGGAAGAAGATCGCATACGAAAGATAACAGAGGATATAATCAGATGGAAGACTATCTATGGCGACGACGGCAAGATGCTGCAGGCCGTCGTTGAAAAGGAATATCCGGGCGAGCTTGACAGTGATCAGCTAAAAGCTATTAAACAATTCAGATACAGTGGATGGGGCAATTTTTCCGAGGAGTTCTTAAACGGTATTGTGGGAACAGAAAAGTCCACCGGCCAGATGTTTACAATTATAGAAGCGCTCTGGCAGACTAACTGTAACCTGATGCAGCTTTTGAGCAAAAATTTTACTTTCATGGAGGAAATAGAAAAGCATAATAGGGAGCTTGCAGGACAGATAACCGACGTCAGCTATGATAAGTTGGTAAAAGACTTGTACATTTCACCTGCTAACAAAAGAGCCGTTTGGCAGACTGTAAGAATCGCAGAGGAAGTTAAAAAAATCATGGGCTGCGAGCCTGCTAAGATCTTTGTGGAGATGGCCCGCGGAGGTGAAAAGGAAAAGAAGAGAACTATATCAAGAAAGAAAAAACTGCTTGATCTTTATGCCGCTTGCAAAAAAGATGCAAGAGACTGGAACAGAGAAATAGAAGACCGCGATGAACGTGAATTTAACAGCGATAAACTGTATCTGTATTATACTCAGATGGGGCGCTGCATGTACAGCGGTGAACGCATAGATCTGCATGAACTGATGTCGGCCAATTCCAAGTGGGATATAGATCATATTTACCCTCAATCAAAGGTCAAGGATGACAGTTTGGACAACCGCGTGCTGTCGTTAAAAAAGATCAACAATGAAAAAGGCAATAAGCCTTTGAGCAGAGAAATCCAGCAGAGTCAGCAGAAGTGGTGGGCAGATTTATTGCGGCGTGGATTTATCACTAAGAAAAAATATGACAGGTTGATGCATAGAGGCGAATTATCGAAAGAAGAATTGAGCGGATTCATAAGTCGCCAGCTTGTGGAGACGCGGCAGTCTACGAAGGCGGCTGCAGAGCTGCTTGGCAGGATGTATAACAACAGCAAAGTTGTATATGTTAAGGCTCCCCTGGTATCACAATTCAGGAAAGATGATCTGAACATACTCAAGTCAAGACTTGCCAATGATTATCATCACGCGAAAGACGCCTATCTCAATATAGTAGTCGGAAACGTCTATAATGAAAAATTTACAGATAATCCGCTTAGATGGATTGAAAAGCACGCCGGAGAAAATTACAGTATCAATCGTGTGTTCGACTATGATATCGTCGCCAGAGACGGTGCGCCGGTATGGGTAGCTCCGTTGCGGGATGAAAAAAATAAGCTGAGAAAAAATGAAGCGGGAGAAAAGTACGGCGGAACTATAGATGTCATAAGAAAAACGGTCAAGAGAAACGATGTGCTGTATACGGAACATACGTACTGCGGAAAAGCTAAATTATTCGATGAGATCCTTGCGAAGAAAGGCAGCGGGGCAGAGGTACCTTTGAAAAAAGGACTTTCGACTGAGAAATACGGAGGCTATAAAAGTTCGAAAACCTCGTATTTTGCTGTAATCGAATTTGACGGTAAAAAGGGAAAGCGAGTGAAAAATATCATGGAAGTGCCTATTTATATTGCTAACATACTTCCGCATGATCCCGATGCTTATATTCGATACTGCGAAAACATCAATGGCCTAAAGAATGTAAAAATCCTGCGGCCATGTATAAAGAAAAATGCCCTAATAAGCGTCGACGGGTATCCGATGAGGATATGTAATTGTAATTCAGGGAAAAAGAATATTGGATTGAAAAATAACTTGCAGCCGCTTTTCGGACGGCATGAGGAGACCGTAAGGCGAATAGAAAAATATGTGGACAAGAATCAGGGATTTGAGGTAGATGAGAGATTCGATGGTCTCAACGAGGCCAATCTCACGGCCCTCTATGATGATATAACGGAAAAATTATGCGGTCCTTATGTTGAGCGTCCGTCGAACCAAGGAGAATATTTGATGGAGAATAGGGAGAAGTTTTTGAATATATCGTTAAAAGAAAAGGCAAAATTATTGGCTCAGATGATAAAGCTGGTAAGATGCGATAACGAAACTAAAGCAGATTTAACGAGTATAGGAGGAAGTAAAAGCGCAGGAGTCATTTCAGTTAATAAAAACACGTTGGGCGGAAAACGACTGATATTGATAAACCAGTCAGTTACCGGCCTGTTTGAAAACAGAATCGAGTTGTGATATGAGCTGGCGTACCGTAGTGATTACAGGCTGCGCGAAGCTTGATTTCAGGATGGATTACCTGACAGTGCGCAAGCAGGATGGAACCAATCGTATTCATCTGAGCGAGATTGGGATTTTGATTATCGAATCGACAGCAATTTCGCTGACGGCGGTGTTGATACGCGAATTAGCGAGACATAAGATCAAAGTGATATTCTGCGATGAACAGCACAATCCCCATTCAGAATTGATGTCTTATTACGGCAGTCATGACACCAGCGCCAAGATAAAGAAACAGATAGTTTGGGACAAGCATATCAAAGAGGCGATATGGACAGAAATAGTGGCTGAGAAAATAAGAAAACAGGTGCAGCTCCTCACAGAAGAAGGGTACGTGTCGCAGGCTCAGTTGCTTCGCCAATATATCAGCGAACTGGAATTTGCAGACGTTACAAACCGCGAAGGCCATGCGGCAAAGGTATATTTTAACGCGCTGTTTGGAATGGATTTTACCAGGAGTGAGGACAATGCCATAAATGCGGCGCTGAATTACGCATATGGCATATTATTGTCCTGCTTTAACCGGGAGATCGTGGCGAACGGATATTTGACTCAGATTGGTCTTTTTCATGATAACATGTTTAATCAATTCAACTTGGCTTCGGATTTTATAGAACCGTTTCGCATATTGGCGGACAGGAGGGTAAAAGAGATGAACCCGGGCAAATTCACTCACGATGAAAAAATGCAGCTTGTATATCTGCTCAGCGACAGCGTAGTAATTGACGGGAAGCAAAACTATGTGAGCAATGCGATAAAAATATACTGCAAGAGTCTTTTTGACGCATTAAACGAAAACGATACTTCTTTGATCAGATTTTATAAATATGAGCTATAGATATATGAGAATCATTGTTTTTTTCGACCTTCCTACAGAGACGTCTGAGAATAAAAGACATTATCGGGAGTTTCGCAAATTTTTGATAAAGAGAGGCTTTCTGATGGTACAGGAAAGCGTATATTGCAAATTGGCGTTGAATACGACGGTGGCAAATTCAGTCGTTCAGGCGATAAAGAGCAACAAACCTCCCGAAGGTCTGGTACAGATGTTGGTAATTACCGAAAAACAATATGCGAGGATGGAGTTTGTAGTGGGAAATGCTAATCATTCCATAATAGATTCAGATGAAAGGGTGGTGATATTATGAAGGTCACATGCTTGGAGCCGCCTGTAATTATTGAAATATTGCAGGGCAAAACGGCGTCCCTTGTTATCGAAAGTCCTGAAACACTGGAACGGTTTCTTATGAATCTGAGAACGAGTATGAATAAAAGCGCCCAATATTTTTCGCTATCGGATGAAATGAGTGAAATGGATTTGCCCAAGGCGTGTGAACTTGTAACCACACCGTTTGATTTGACCTATAACCGCCGAGAAATAAAAAAACGTTTATATGATGAGCTATGTGATTTCATAATTCACAATGACTTCTCTGAAAGGTTGTCGGAAATACACGGCTTAGCCCTCTCCCTGCTGGACGACCTTAAAATTGCCGTTGATTATGAGACGGAGTATGAAGAGGAACTTACTTTTACGGACTTTTTGAAAAAGTACGATGTGCGCTTGAAAGATCCTGAAGGAAAATTTGGAGAGAAGCTGATAGAGTACATGACGACAATGTATACTCTTCAAAATATTTCTGTATTTTTTATTGCGAATTGTGACGCATATTTGTCAACCTCTGACTATGAATACATAGAGAAAACAGCTGAATATTACGATATATATGTTATTTATGTACGGAATAAGCAGATATTCTTGAAAGAAGATGAGAATGAATATATAATAGACATGGATATGTGTGAAATACACTGATTTGCCATATGAAATTCAGGCGTGTAGTGACGTTTACTCGAAAATTGAGGTTTGAGAGTAGTGTAATTTCATATGGTAGTCAAACAAGGATTAGTCCGCAAAAGACAAGATGGGTGTTTGAGAGTAGTGTAATTTCATATGGTAGTCAAACTGTATGGGATAGCGGTAGACCTTGACGGAGGTTTGAGAGTAGTGTAATTTCATATGGTAGTCAAACGCTCTGCTTATGCCAAGGCAGCTCATAAGGGTTTGAGAGTAGTGTAATTTCATATGGTAGTCAAACTTATTTTCAAAATCCGTAATCCGGGCATTGGTTTGAGAGTAGTGTAATTTCATATGGTAGTCAAACTGTTTGTACAGCGGCTCATTGAGATGTCAGGTTTGAGAGTAGTGTAATTTCATATGGTAGTCAAACTAAGAACTGCGGGAATGATGATTTTAAGCGGTTTGAGAGTAGTGTAATTTCATATGGTAGTCAAACTCTAATTTGAAGAAATATGGAAAGGAATTAGTTTGAGAGTAGTGTAATTTCATATGGTAGTCAAACTCCATACGGGCATTAAAAGCAGTGGATACCGTTTGAGAGTAGTGTAATTTCATATGGTAGTCAAACACATCCAGTAACAAGGTATGTTGTTTCTGAGTTTGAGAGTAGTGTAATTTCATATGGTAGTCAAACTATTAAATCCTTATCTTTACTTCTTTTCTTGTTTGAGAGTAGTGTAATTTCATATGGTAGTCAAACTATTTCCATGCCATATTGATCGGATAACAAGTTTGAGAGTAGTGTAATTTCATATGGTAGTCAAACATAGGGCAGTCAAATGTTAACATAGTTTTGGTTTGAGAGTAGTGTAATTTCATATGGTAGTCAAACCTGTAGGGTGCTCTTTACGTACTGTTTATAGTTTGAGAGTAGTGTAATCCCATATGACAGTTTAATCAGTTATTGTGAGATTAAAAGATATCTAATTGGGGATATAGGATGAGCTCTCTATAAGTAATTTTTGACGGCTTATAATTCTATACATAACTAAAAGAAATATTAATTTTATGGCTGAAACACAGTTGTATGTATTTACAGAGTCCTTGCCGAGATGATAGAAGGGAGCGACCGCTTTGGGTACCGCTCCTTTTTTATGTCTTCAAATCAGTCATACAGTACAAGTTGTTTTGCGTATGCTGAAACAGAAGTGACGATAAGGAGGAAGTACCATGAGGAGACTTAGACTGGCAGCAGTTTCCGTTTTTCTTGTCAGTATACTGTTTTGCAGCGCAGTCATGTGGAGCGCAGACATAAAAGAAGGAGATGGAGAGTCCCGGATAGTGTCGGGGAAAGCCGTTTCAGAGACAGAAAACGAGGGGACCGATAAAAGGCCGGTCATCGTAATAGATGCCGGACACGGAGGGATAGACGCGGGAGCCTCAGGAGAAGACGGCACATCGGAAAAAGATATAAATCTGGCGATTGCTCTGAAATTAAAAGAGGCCATCGAAAAATATCCGGTAGATGTGGTGCTTACCAGGGAAGATGGCGAAGAACTCTTAGAAGGATATGACGGAAACGGCGGCAGAAAACGATACGATATGGAAAACAGAAAGAAGATCATAGATGAAAATGAACCGGCGCTTACCGTCTCTATTCATCTCAACAGTTTTCCATCTGATGGATCTGTATGCGGCGCTCAGGTTTTTTATCCAAAGAATCATGATAAAAGAACAGAAGAACAAGCAGGAGAACAAACATCAAAAGTATTTGCTGACAGCGTTCAGAGATCTCTCGCGGAGGCCGTGTCAGGCAGCGAAACCAAGGAGGCTCTCACCAAGAACGATATATTTTTATTTCAGCAGATAGACAGCCCGATCATATTAGTAGAATGTGGATTCCTGTCAAACGCAGAAGAAAGAGAAAACTTGAAAACTCCAGAATATCAGGAGAGGCTGGCCGAAGCTATATGGGACGGAGTAAATGAAATTTTATGCCTTAAAAAGCAGAAAGAAAATCAGATCGTTGACAGTGCGAACAACGGCTAAAAAAGACAAAAAAATCTGTGGATAACTTGCTATTGACAAATTGATGGCTTGCCTTCAAATATTGAAAAATACAGGTTTAATGCGGGTTGAGTTATCCACAGGCAGATGTTGAGAAAATTGTATACGATTTTCCCTACCCTTGTGGATAAAAGCTGAAAACATTGGAAATTAAGGCTCTTTCTGATGTTGAAAAATGTTTGTCTTACTGCGAACAGCGGTTGACATAAAACGACAAGATGTTACAATATATTCGTAGAAAAATAAATTCGTATTAAAGGGGGAAATAAGATGTCTTATCCATATGTTTACAATTATAGCTACAGTTACGGAATGGGTCAAGCCACAGGATTGATTATTGCTTTGCTTGTAGCAATTATTTTAGCCATCGTTCTTAACTTTACATTTTTATCTAAGAAAAATGAGGGGAAATATACCGGAGCGTTAGGCAAGATTTATAATTTTTTGTGTTTCAACAAGTTCTATGCTGAGAGTATTCTAAAGCTGGTGTATATTGTGACGGCAGTGATAATTACGGTGATGGGTATCGCCGCGATGTTCTCGGTAGAATTCTTCAGCGGGCTTCTCACCGTTGTGATAGGGAACGTGGCTCTTCGAGTAGCTTATGAGCTCATCATGATGTTCATAATATTATGCAAGAAAACTGTTTCTATAGACAAGAAACTCGATAAGATAGCGAAATTCTACGGAGATGATTTTGACGTAGAAGAAGAGTTTGAACAAGTACAGCCTTGCAGCGGAGGGTGTGCTTCGTGCGAAGGCTGTACAGACGAAAACTGTGACGGAGACGATCAGGAAAATGACGAAGAAAAAGATGATCTGCCTAAAGAAGACGACTTTGACCAGTCAGAGGCTAAGATAAACACTTCAGACAGATGACATTTTTCACTGAGTTTTGTTATAGATCCTTGATGACGTAAACAGAGAATTCTCAAGAACGTCGCTATTCCCGGTATCGAAGCTTTTTGGCTTCTTACCGGGAATTTTTTCTTTGTGGATACAGGCAAGAACTCTCAGCCGGCTTTCTATAGGGGGGGGCGGAACGTGCAGCAGTTTAACTGATTGCTTTGAATATAGTTTACAAGTAAAGTATTCTACTATTCTTTTATTTGTGATAGAATTAAAAAAATAAAATATCCGGACTCGATTTATCATGCCGGATACCGAGTACATTCATCGCAGGGGATTATGACAGAAAGGTGAACATTATGCAGGGAAAGATGGACATAGTTTATCGGAGCCGTGAGGGCGTAGAGAAAGCATACAGCCCGTCTCGCTACATGAATCTGTTTGAGCCGGAGGAGGCAGAGAAAGTAAAAGACTTCCACCGGTCGTTTTCAGAATATGAAGAGACGCCGTTGATAAGACTTAAGGGGCTTGCGGAATTTTATGGCATAGGAGATATCTATATCAAGGATGAAAGTAAACGCTTTGGTCTTAATGCCTTTAAAGCTTTAGGCGGCAGTTACTGCATAGGAAAGTACATGCATGATCATGAGGCAGGAGCAAAGCAGCTCACTTTTGTAACCGCCACTGACGGAAATCACGGAAGAGGCATCGCATGGACAGCCCGGAAACTGGGACAAAGGTGCGTGGTCTATATGCCTAAAGGAAGTGCAGAAGAAAGACTTGAAAATATAAAAAAACTTGGCGCAGAAGCATATATAACCGACATGAATTATGACGACGCTGTACGTCACGCAAAGAAGATGGCCGATGAAAAGGGATGGATTATGGTACAGGACACAGCGTGGGAAGGATACGAACAAATACCATCTTATATAATGCAAGGGTATATGACTATGGCCTCTGAGGCTGTCAGCCAGTTAAAAGAGGAAACGCCTACTCATGTGTTCCTTCAGGCAGGCGTAGGGGCAATGTCAGGCGCAGTGACCGCATTTTTGAGGAATTTTTACGGGGGAATATGCAGACCTGAGATAATAATAGTCGAACCCGATAAAGCAGACTGCATTTATCGCACCGCTTTAGCAAAAGACGGCCGGCTCAGGTTTGTCAAGGGAGACATGGATACTATAATGGCAGGATTGGCGTGCGGAGAGCCATGCACTATAGGATGGGATATATTGGATCGAGAGGCAGACGCTTTCATATCTATGACAGATAATATAGCAGCCAGAGGCATGAGAATTTTGGCCAATCCGGTGGGCGAAGACCGGCGGGTAGTTTCCGGTGAAAGCGGAGCGGCCGCTATGGGGGCGATATCTTTCATACTTGAAGACCAGGAGCTGAGACAAAGACTGAAAATAGACGAGCAATCAAAGATACTATGCTTTTCAACGGAGGGAGATACAGACCGAGAAAATTACCGCCGGATAGTCTGGGACGGAGCATACCCCAGCTTCTGAAATAATTTATCGCAAAACAGAATTAAGTCTGATGACAGATAGGAGACTACCTATGAGTAAAGACATGCTGGAGAAAAAACTGCGCCAATACCGCCGGCACTTCCATATGAATCCGGAGAGCGCGTTCGAAGAAAAAGATACCTCAGAATATATAGCCAAGATACTGGAGGAGGCGGGGCTTTCTGTGACGAGAAATATAGGGAAGACCGGGCTGGTAGCATCTCTTAAGGCGGGGATAGGAAACAGAGCCATCGGCTTGAGAGCGGATATGGACTGTATAAACATTGAGGAAAAAGGACAGCACGAATATAATTCTCTGAGACCGGGAAAAATGCACGCCTGCGGCCACGACGGGCATATGGCCTCTCTCATAGGGGCGGCGATGATCTTAGCAGAAAGCAGAGACTTCAACGGCACGGCACATTTCATCTTTCAGCCGGCAGAGGAGCCGGGATCCGGCGCTCTTGCTATGATAGACGACGGACTGTTTGAAAAGTTCCCCATGGATGAAATATACGGATTCCATAATGAGCCCAGAGAGAGGGAGGGGCTCATATCCACCTGCCCCGGCCCGTTTATGTCCAGCGAAGATGATTTCGTCATAAGATTAAAAGGAAAAGGCGGCCACGCCTCCTCACCTCATGTCACCAGGGATCCTCTGGTGGCCGCTGCGCAAATTATAACGGCATTGCAGACGATAATATCTCGAAACGTAAGTCCCCTGGAACATGCAGTTATATCATGCACCGAGATACATACAGACGGAGCTGCCAATGTCATTCCTACTAATGTGACTATATCAGGAGACGCGAGGACATATTCGCCCGAGATTCAAGACATGATAGAAGGCAAGATGAAAGAGATTTGCTGGCACATATGCCAGATGAATGGTATCGAGATGGAGTTTGAATATAACAGAGCTTTTATACCTCTGATAAATTCTGCAGAATGTGTGGAAGCCGTTAGAGAGGCCGCGTCGGGTGTTGAGAAGATCACAGGAATAGACTGCGAAGCTCTTCCGGGAACAGGCTCTGAAGATTTTGCCCATTATGTGAAACATGTCAAAGGCTGTTACTTCAGAATAGGCGGAAGGAAAACAGAAAATCTGGATGAGGTTGCGCCTCCTCATAATCCCCAGTTCGATTACAACGATGATATATTGATGACGGGAGCAGAATTATTTGCGAGAATAATAAGAACAAGGCTCAGAGAATGATCATGCAGTATATTATTTGTATCTGATACGATCACGGCAGAAAGGCGGAATAGTTTTGATGACTATTCCGCCGGGGGTTTTGTTATAGTAGCTACGAAATCTTCGAAATCGTCAAAAGAACTGTTTATGAAATCAAAGAGAACGGGATCTTTAAATTCGTATTTTGACACGGGGACTATATACGGAGCCATCGACGACTCTGCCAGATCAAGCTCCATGCGGCGTATATCCGACAAGTTATAAGACGCCAGAATCAGCTGATTATCTTCCAGAAGGTAATAGACGCCAAGGACATCGTCGTTGAGAAGATAGGTGGCGTTTTTGACATGATCGTTATGAGGCTGAAAGATCATGAACAGCTGTCCGTTTTCGTAGTCTGTGACCATAGATTTTGAGGTCAGTTTAGTCGTGTGCCGATCAAATTCGGGAGCCGAAGGGACGAGATCCGTCACGGTGATGAACTCCGGCCTTGAAGTCATCATAGAGGCTTCTGCTGCCGAAACCTGAAATTCCGATATCTTTTCATATTTTACTATTTTGAGATGATCCAGGGTAATCTGAGTGATGAGAAGAAAAAATTTTCCGCTGTATTCTATTAAAGATTCGCACATATACGATTTGAAAGTATTGAAAGTTCCGAAATCTTTGTCGTCATCAGTAACGTGATAGTCCGTATTTGAGCCGCTTACGGCGTCAGGAGAATCTTCGATGACGTTTCTCAGAAGGGTGGCTCCTTTGTGATTAGGGAACAGATTGGTACGCACATACCCTTTCGTGAGAAATTTGGCGGCGCCGAAATCTTTCCCTACACATCTCATGAGAAAATAATTTATGACTTGATAAGGTGAGTCAAGACCGGGACATTGCTTGCACATCAGAACGTATTCTTCCGAATCGGTAAGCCTTACCCTGGGAGACAACATGAATTCGTATTCATCCTTGTCCTCGGGAAGGGAAAGACCGCTCCTCAGATTCAGGTCCACATAGCTTTGAAGCATATATCTGACTTCTCTCTCTGTCAGTATGACCCGCTTTCCCCCAAGACCCCCCATGAGATAGTCCTCTATATCGTTTATCTCCTGAACCTCGCTGGGACCGCCGTTTCCTAAAACGCTTCTGTAAGTTTCAAAGCCCGATTCTTCAGCGTCGAAATAAAAAAATTGGTGCAGGTCTGTGAGATGAGAATTCTCAGGAAGCCTCCAGTGGACGCACATGCTGACTACGCCCATCAGCCGGGTATCTGTTATTGAGGCCGATACGAATTCCTTGGGACTGTCGTCTATAGTTTCAGACAATCCTCCGCTAATCAGTTTAAAAGTTGATCTTATATCTTGATATGACAAATTTATTACCTCGTAGAGTTTTTTATATAATCATAGTATACATTATTTTGCTGAAAAAACAACAAAATCTTGGGTTAACAGTTGACTTTAAGGGTAAAAGATATATAATGAAATGAGCAATAAAATTAAAAAATCCTTATTGAGAGCGGCTGAGGGACTAGGCCCAGAGAAGCCCGGCAACCTGTATGTTTTGTCAGAGAAACGTGAAAGGTGCTAAATCCTACAGAAATATTATTTCTGAAAGATGAGGAAAGATACCGACAAATATCAGCCTCTCTTTTCGGAAGAGAGGCTTTTTTCGAGATAAGGATATGAGATCAAAGGAGGTACAAAAATGAAAAAATTATTCACATCAGAATCAGTTACAGAAGGCCATCCGGATAAAGTGTGCGATCAGATTTCTGACGCTATACTGGATGCTATCCTCCAGCAGGACCCTTATGGAAGGGTAGCTGCCGAGACTACTACCACTACCGGGTATGCTATGGTCATGGGGGAGATAAGCACCAAGTGTTACGTAGATATCCCCAAGATAGTCAGAAAAGTGATTCTCGATATCGGGTATGACAGGAGCGATTACGGATTTGACGGAAATACGTGCGCAGTACTTTCGGCTATAGACGAACAGTCAGGCGATATAGCCATGGGAGTAGATAAGGCTCTTGAGTATAAAGAGGGAACTCTCGACGATAAGATAGACACCATCGGCGCAGGAGACCAGGGCCTCATGTTCGGATATGCCTGCAATGAAACGCCTGAGCTTATGCCTATGCCTATAGCTCTGGCTCATAAGCTTGCAAGAAAATTGGCTCAGGTGAGAAAAAACGGAGAACTGAAATATCTCAGACCTGACGGAAAAACGCAGGTGACCGTTGAATACGACGAAAACAAGGTGAAGAGGATAGACACAGTTCTGATTTCCACTCAGCATGATCCGGATGTTACTCAGGAACAGATAAGACATGACATAATAGAAAAAGTCATAAAACCTATAGTCCCTGCGGAACTTTTAGACGATGAAACGAAATATTACGTGAATCCTACGGGCAGGTTCGTAATAGGCGGCCCTCACGGCGATTCCGGCCTTACGGGCAGAAAGATCATAGTAGACAGCTACGGCGGATATGCCCGTCACGGCGGCGGAGCCTTCTCCGGAAAAGACCCTACAAAAGTAGACCGCAGCGCTTCTTACGCTGCAAGATACGCCGCTAAAAACGTGGTTGCGGCAGGTATTGCAGACAAGTGCGAAATTCAGCTGGCTTACGCCATAGGCGTCGCCAAGCCCGTATCCATCATGGCAGACACTTTCGGAACAGGCAAGATCACAGATGATGAGATAGCGAATCTGATAGAAAAGAACTTTGATCTGAGGCCTGCCGCCATCATCAGAGATCTGGATCTGAGGAGACCTATATACAGACAGGTCGCCGCTTACGGCCACTTCGGAAGAACGGATATAGATCTGCCGTGGGAACACACTGATAAGGCAGAAACACTGAAGAAACAGGCCGGCATATAAAGTTAGATATATTTTAAAACCTGTTTTATAAAAAAGAGACTGAACAAAAGCTGTCGGAATTACAAATTCCGACAGCTTTTGATTTAAATGTAAAGAATTTTTAGGATGATGATACAAAAGAACAGTACCGCAGGCGGCAGATTTGCGGATTTTTAAAAACAGAGGGATATTGATAAAAAGTATACAATATTCCTCTTAGCAATTTATAGACAGCCTTAAAAAGAAAGCCTATAATTAGGTAACTGAATCAGGGAGGTGAAAGGAAAAAAGATGACAAGTTAACCCTCGGCTTTAAAGAAAGGTGAAAATCATGAGAAAAAGAAAGGTTTTAGTGTGTATGCTGCTATGTCTGTGTCTGACTCTGAGCGGATTCAGCTTCACTTTTGCGGACAACGCTTCGGAAACGACATATATGCAGCAGACTGTCCAGCAGCTGGGAGAACGCCTGGACGGTGAAGATATGTTCGACTATCTGTCATATGTATATCTCGGTTGGAGAACCACGGGAGGCAGATGGCAGAATCAAGTAATAGACACCTTTATACACGATCAGCTTGTGGGCTCCGGATATACCGACGCAGGTAAAGGGGAGACGACTTCTGACCGTAAGAGCAGCAACGATATGAGCAGCGCAAAGACAGGAGATTACGCATGGGTTACATATTTTAACGACATAGATACTCTCACATGGGACCCTGAGTATGCTAAGCTTGAGGTTTCCGGCGGCGGTGATTTTGCAGAGAAAGACTCCCTGATAGAGAGGATAAATGTAGAATCCTATTCTTTTAATCCGACTACCGACACTTATCTGAATTATTATGGCGTAGACACCATAGACGACATGTGGAAGTGGATAACTGAGAAGGACTCTCAAGGCAACCGCGTCAATGTCCTCAACGGCAAAGAAGCTGAGCTGAACAAACGAGTGCATTTGGCATGGAACAGCTGCTTCACTGACGAAGCCGGAACAGAGCCTTCACAGGCAAAGGGAGTTTCGGGAGAAGCTGTCTATGTAGGTACGGTGAATACCGGCAATAATACTTGCAGCGAGGGTTATACAGCAGATCAGCTGAAGGGAAAAGTGCTCTTGTCCGATTCGTCCCTCAGCAGAGCGTTCACTTTTGCTCAAAATGTAGGCGCAGTAGCTGTGGCGTCCAAGGCCAGCCTCGATGACGTCAATACGCCTAAAGACGAAGACGGAAATATCATAGCTCCGTTCGACAAATCCGCCAGATATGCTTCCGGCGCGTCGCTTTCAACTACTAAAGCCCAGACCGAGAAGGGAAATCCTATCGTCGAGTGGCAATTTTCCAACGATCAGTACGATGCATTAAAGGAGATGCTTGAAAAAGCCAGCGAGCCTGTAACCGTAAAGAGTGTGAGCATAGGCGACACTTATGCCATGAATAACAACGACTACGGAAGCAAGGGACAGGCGATAGCTCTTGCAGAAATCAAGGGTTCCACTAAACCGGAGGAAAGAGTATTCCTGTGCGCTCATGTTCAGGAGCCAAGCTCCAACGACAATGCTACAGGAGTAGCTACTCTTCTTGGCATAGCCACCGAGATGAAAAAGATGATCGATGACGGAACTTTGGAGAGACCGGAGAGAACGCTGACATTCATGTGGGGCGACGAAATGCAGATGGCCACCTGCTACATGAACAGCCATGAGGCAGAAAAAGAAAAGATCGTAGCGGTGCTGAATCTGGATATGACCGGCGAAGACCCTGATAAGACAGGGGGCGTGATGAGGATAGAAAAGACTCCTGATCCTTCGGCAATCTATAATTATACTCTGGATACTCTTCCTTGGGAGGACGGAAAAGGCTATGATGATACTTTCAAGGATACCAGCGGAGAATTTGTCAGACTGCCGGATTCTCATACCCTTTGGGGCGCAGGTTCGATAAAGGGCATGTTCCAAGAGGGCTTTTATCTCAACGACTTGTATATGTATGCTACCCAGAATGTGATAGAACATCACGACAGCACTTTTAGAGTGGATGTATGCCCTTACGAAGGAGGAAGCGATCATTCCAGATTCCTTGCGCAGAACATACCGGCGCTCCTGACATGGCATTTCTCTGACTACACTTATCATAGTTCTGTAGATACGCTCAATATGTCAAGCGCAACCGAGATGGAGAATGTCGGAATCACATCCCTCAGCGCGGCTCTGATGATGGCTGATACTACAGACAGCAACCAGGCAAACGCGGCCGAAATGCTGGCAGAAGTTCAGAAAGCGGCGATGGATAGATTCGAGAAGGAACAGCAAAATACGCTTAACCATCAGATCTATGCTAAAGGAAACGGTGGAGATTATGCGCAAGCTTTGGAAGATGAAAAAGTAGTGCTTAAGGCATGGCATGACTGGTATCAGGAGGCGCTTCTCTCAGTTGAAGACAGTCTCTTGGAGTCTCCTTCGGCAGAATACAAGGAACTGCGGGCTCAATATCAACTTGAGCTTGAGCTGAGATATGATCAGGCGGTTAAATTTGCGGAAGAAATGATAAGAGAAGAGCCGGGACATACAGATCTGAAAAATGTCCTTGCAAAGGAAGCTACAGAACTTGAGGATGGAAATATAGAATATTGGTACTGCGGATACTGCGGCAAGTATTATGCCGATCAGGCCTGCAGCGAAGAAATAACTCTGGCAGACACCGTATTGAAATTTGTTTCGGAAGAGGAAAACCCTCCTGTCGATCAGAACGACCCGGCAACTGTCGATCCGAAGGATCCTGCCGGATCAGATAATACTCCGAAGACAGGCGACGAAAGCGGTATAATGTTATTTGTACTTCTGCTTGCAGCCTCTGCCTCTGCGGCCGTAATCGCTATGAGGAAAAGAAGAGAGTAATCGAAATATAGAATAAGAGATGCCGTCATGATTATCATGACGGCATCTTATCTTTTCAGAATATAATGGCGGTATCTTGCAAGTATTCAGCGCCTTACATCGAGGGCCTGCTTTATATAAGCCACAGTTACGATGGTGCATATCAACACCGCCGCATAAGGCCAGTTGGCCTGAGTATCTCCTAAGACCTTAGCGCCCAGACAGCAAATACCTATAAATCCTGATATTCCTGCTTTTAAAAAGTTCATAGCTCTGTCTGACATATGTAAACACACCTCCTATCCGCGGGTCTTGCTGTCTTCCATGACAGCGACAGACGCGCTGGCGCCGATTCTGTCTGCGCCAGCATTTATCATAGCCATTACAGTATCATAATCTCTTATGCCGCCGCTGGCTTTGACCTGCAGTCTGTCGCCGACGACTCTGCGCATCAGGGCTATATCTTCTTCAGTAGCCCCGCCCGTCGAAAATCCCGTAGAAGTCTTTACAAACGCCGCTTTTGCTTCTTCTGCAAGACGGCAGGCGGTTTCCTTCTCCTCATCGCTCAGAAGGCAAGTCTCTATGATGACTTTAACGATGGCCTCATATTTGGCAGCCGCGTCGACTACAGCCTTTATATCTTCGTATACGAACTCATCGCCGCCTTCTTTGAGGGCGCCTATGTTGATCACCATATCTATCTCACTGGCGCCGTCACGGCAGGCTTCTTCGGTCTCGAACACTTTAGTGGCCGAAGTACATGCTCCTAAAGGGAAACCGACTACTGCCGCTATCTTTACATCTGTGTTCTCTAACATGTCCCGGCATTGAGCCACATTGGAAGAGTTTACGCAGACCGAATAAAAGTCGTATTCCATGGCCTCGCGACAGAGATTATCTATCTGGTCGGCGGTAGCATCAGCCTTCAGCAGAGTGTGATCGAAATATTTATTCAAAGGTTTAGCCAGATTCATCGTTCTACCTCCTCAGGTGTCTTTATCGTATTTTCAATTATACCATGATGTAATTTATATTGCAATGGCGGCCTTGGGTGCATATAATATAAGAGTAAAAGCATGAAAGAGGTAATTATGGAAAAAGCAGAAAGAGATAGTTTAAAACTGGGGAGGCTCAGGTGGCTGTGGTTCCTCCCCGCCATATGTATGTTTTTGGGGACCAGAACATCTTTTGGGACTGTTGCGGCCCTAACGCTGGCGGCAGTATTCGGCTTTGCTTTCAACAAGATATGCAGAAAAGGAAGCCGGATCATAATATGCGAAGAGATAATCAAGGACATGAGAGAAGGCCTTGACAGAGCCGGTTTTGGCGATACAGTCTTTGAAATAAAGAGTCTTAATATAGGTCTTGTGGTCAGAGTGTATCTGATACAAGCCAGGAACAGAGCCGAGATATATTCCAAAGTCATTTCCGACAGACTGGAGGCCAGCTGGTATAAGAAGCATATCTGGCTGACTCAGGTGGTAGACGTAGAAAGAGCAGAAGCTATAGGAGACGCCAGAAGAGTTCTCAACGACGCCTTGATAGAGGACATAAAAGAAAAAACGGAAGGCAGAGGAAAAGAATAGATGAAAAAAGTTTTGATAATAGACGGACAAGGGGGCCTTTTGGGAAAACAGATGGTGGAGGCTGTGAGAAAATTGATTCCTGAGGCCGAGATTACGGCTGTCGGAACCAACCCCATGGCTACTACCAGCATGCTGAAAGCCGGAGCCACAAATGGCGCCACGGGAGAAAACGCAGTCATAGTCGGCGCGAGAAATGCCGATATAATAGTAGGGCCTATAGGCATCGCGATAGCGGATTCTCTTCTGGGAGAGATCACGCCGGCTATGGCGGTGGCCGTCGGCCAGAGCGGAGCAAAAAAGGTCTTGATTCCTGTGAATAAATGTAATAATATAGTCGTAGGCACGGAAGGAAAATCCACATCGGATTTGATTTCTGAAGCTATACTTAAGATCAAAGAGATCAGCAGAAGCTGATCGTCCTGATACCAGAAGGTACAGAATCTCCAGAAGGAGACCTGTATCTTTTATTTTTTGTAAAAGAACCTGAAGGAGAATCCAAGAAGGAACTTTTAAGAAAAGAGGAGAAAATGACCAATCAACAAAATCACATCAAGAATCTTGTATTATCCGCCCTGTGTCTGGCTATCGCCATGTATCTGCCGTTTTTGACGGGACAGATACAGACCATAGGAAATATGCTGTGCCCTATGCATATACCTGTATTTTTGTGCGCTTATATGTGCGGATGGAAATGGGCCGCAGCAGTCGGCTTTGTTTCGCCGTTCATCAGATATTCCGCCTTCGGTATGCCTCCTATAATGCCGGTAGGAATAGGTATGGCTTTTGAAATGCTCACTTACGGACTGGTGGCGGGGATCCTTTATAAAGTACTGCCTAAAAAAACTGTGAACATTTATGTCTCCCTGATCATATCAATGATAGCAGGAAGGATAGTCTGGGGTATAACGCGGCTTGTCATCGCCGGAGTTGTAGCAGATCAGTTCACCTGGCAGATGTTTGTGAGCGGCGCGGTGCTTACGGCAGTTCCGGGGATCATCTTACATATCATACTGATTCCAATCATCGTAATTGCGCTCAAAAAGGCGAAACTCATAGACTGACAAGTCTGAAAGACTGCCTCGAAATGGGGTGCATACACGAAAACATAAATGGCTCAGCGATATGCTGGCCATTTTTTGTTTGAACGCACAATGGAAGGTATTGAAAAAGCAAGAGTTTTGTACTATAATAATATGTCAAATACATAAGATTTTTTGAGAGGAAGGAACACCTAAGATGGGTATTAAAGTGGCAAAGTTTGGAGGATCGTCGGTTGCGGACGGAATCCAGCTGACTAAGACCAAACAGATTATAGACAGGGACCCGGACAGACGCTATATAGTCGTGTCGGCTCCCGGCAAAAGATTTGAAGGAGACAACAAGATCACCGACCTTTTATATTTATGCAAAACTCATATAGAACACAATCTGCCTTATGATCAGATCTTTCAGGTAGTGGTCGACAGATATATGGCAGTAGAAATAAATTTAGGCGTAGACGTAGATCTGGCCATGCACCTGGATAAGATAAGGGAAAATCTAAAGAAAAATCCCAGCGCCGATTATATAGCTTCCAGAGGCGAATATCTCAATGCTATATTAGTGGCGGCTTTTCTCGGATATGACTTTGTAGATACCGCTGACCTGATAAAATTCGATAATAAGGGAAAAATCCTTATCGAGGAGACGGACCGCCTTCTCAGAGAGGAACTGACAAAACATGAAAGGGCCGTTCTTCCCGGCTTTTACGGTTCCAGCACGGAGGGAGAAATCAGAACTTTCTCGAGGGGAGGCTCCGATATAACGGGAGCTCTAGTAGCCAGGGCCATCAAAGCCGACGTGTATGAGAACTGGACAGATGTTTCAGGATTTCTGATGGCAGATCCGAGGATTGTCAAAAATCCAAAGCAGATCAAGACCATCTCGTATAAAGAACTCAGGGAGCTGTCATATATGGGCGCCAGCGTCCTCCACGAAGACGCTATCTACCCGGCAAGAATGGCCAACGTGCCTATAAATATCAGAAACACCAACATACCGCAGGACCCGGGGACTATGATAACCGCAGAGGTCAATCAGGCAGAAGAGGACGGAGGCATCATAACAGGTATCGCCGGAAGCAAAGATTTCACCGTGGTGGCGCTGTACAAAAATATGATGAGCAGCGAACGCGGATTCGTCAGAAGAATTCTCGGAATCTTAGACGACTACGATATAAACTTTGAGCACCTGCCCAGCGGAATAGATACGGTGTCGGTGGTGATGTCCAATAAGGCTGTAGGCGACAGGCTGGACGAGATACTCGAAGCTTTTCGCCAGAGGCTGCAGCCTGACAGCATAGACGTATTCGAAAATATGGCATTGATAGCGACCGTGGGACATAGGATGTCTTACAGACCGGGCGTATCGGCTAAACTTTTTAATGCGCTGGGGGAGGCCAAGGTCAATATCAGGATGATAGACCAGGGCTCCAGCGAGATGAATATTATAGTCGGAGTAGAAAACAAAGACTTTGAAAAAGCCATAAAAGCAATTTATAACGCGTTCGTGGAGGAGGAATAGCTTATGAAAAAACTGGTGACTATCAGCCGTGAGTACGGAAGCGGCGGAAGAATAATAGGAAAGATACTGGCAGAGAAATTGGGAGTGCCGTTCTATGACAAGGAGATCATAGATATGGCCGTACAGGAGAGCGGGTTTTCTAGGGAGATGATAGAAAGCGCCGAGCTGAAGGCCAAGAGCAGCTTCGCATATAATCTGGCTTCCGCCCTGAACTTCAGCGAAGGAATGAGTTCAAGCCCGCTGTCTGTCAACGAGAAACTCTTTTTAGCTCAGTTTCAGGTCATCGCCGAGATAGGAAATAAGGAAGAAGGCGTCATAGTAGGACGGTGCGCCGATTATGTGCTCAAAGATGTTCCGGGGGTGACCAACGTATTCGTTCACGCTGAGATAGAAGACAGGATAAAGAGATCTATCGAAGTCTACGGAGACGAAAAAGATAAGATAGAGCACGTCATAAATACTTACGATAAAGCCAGACAAAATTATTATAACTATCACACATGTCAGAAGTGGGGTGAGTATAAGAACTACAACCTGGCTATCAACAGCAGCTATATCACTGAAGAAGAAGCCGCCATGCTGATAAAAGATTACGTAGAAAGAAGGACATACAGATGAAAATCGGAATGATAAAGGCAAAGAATCCTGCGCCGGAAAGCAAGATAAATTCAAATGCCGTGCTGAAAGGCATAGGCATAGGCCTGGCCGCCGCTGTGGCAATAACGGCAGCAACGACAGCCGCTGTAAAAATGGTTACCTCCCAGAGCGGAGAAAAAGACCAATAGCGCCGCTTTCGGATGCTGAAAGAATGAAAGGACAAGAGAAATGTCAAAAGATAAAGGAACTTATTATATAACTACACCGATATATTATCCCAGTTCAAATCTGCACGTAGGCCATACTTACTGCACCGTGATGGCTGACGCCATGGCAAGATTCAAAAGGCTGTGCGGATATGACGTTCGATTTCTGACGGGAACAGACGAACACGGTCAGAAGATAGAGACCCTGGCCAAAGCTAAGGGAGTAACGCCTCAGGCTTATGTGGACGAAGTGGTAGACGGCATAAAGAAGCTGTGGAAGACCATGGAGATATCCTATGATGATTTTATCAGGACTACGGAACCGCGCCACGTAAAGCGAGTACAGAAAATATTCATGAAGATGTACGAAAACGGCGATATATACAAAAGCGAATACGAGGGGCTCTACTGCACCCCGTGCGAGTCTTTCTGGACGGAGAGTCAGCTTGTAAACGGCTGCTGTCCGGACTGCGGAAGACCTGTACAGGCCGCAAAAGAAGAAGCGTATTTCTTTAAGCTTTCAAAATATGCGGACAAGCTTTTAGACCTCTTTGAAAAGGATCCTAAGTTCCTGCAGCCCGAAAGCAGACGCAATGAGATGACTTCTTTTATAAAGCAGGGACTCGACGACCTGTGCATATCACGGTCTACTTTTGACTGGGGTATTCCGGTGCCTATAGACGAAAAACATGTTATCTATGTCTGGCTTGACGCCCTGACTAACTATATAACAGCGCTGGGATATCCGGACGAGCCCGAGCTCTATGAAAAATACTGGCCTGCCAATGTTCATCTGGTCGGAAAGGAAATAGTGAGATTCCACTCCATAATATGGCCTGCTATGCTCATGAGCGCCGGCCTCCCTCTGCCTAAACAGGTACTGGGTCACGGCTGGCTTCTTCTGGGAGGAGAGAAGGTCTCAAAGTCCAAGGCTGCCAAAGCGGCCGATGTAGTGGATCCCGTTATTCTGATAGACAGATACGGAATCGACGCTCTCAAATACTTCCTGCTGAGAGAATATACCTTCGGACAAGACGGAGTCTTTACTAACGAAGTGATGCTCAAGAGAATGAATTACGACTTGGCCAACGACCTTGGCAATCTGGTGTCAAGAACAGTATCCATGATAGAAAAATACTGCGGAGGATATGTTCCTGCGGCTAATACATCCGATTCGACAGATGAGGATCTTAAAGCTGTAGCTATAGGAGCTGCGTCTAAAGTAGAAGAGCAGATGGACAAGTTTTCATTCAACATGGCTTTGGAAGAGATATGGATATTAGTCAGACGGGCTAACAAGTATATAGACGAGAAGATGCCGTGGGCTTTGGCAAAGGAGCCTGAACGCAAAGCGGAGCTGGATACGGTGATGCACAATCTGGCGGAGGCCATCAGAATAATATCTATCCTCATAGAGCCGTTTATGCATACCACCTCCAAAGAGATAAGAAAACAGATGGGATTATGGTATTCGGAGGCAGTCTGGGAGGACGCATTTGCGTTCGACATGATGAACGGAGAGCAGGTGAAGAAAGGCAGCGCCATCTTCCCTAGACTCGATATAGAAAAAGAACTCTCGGAACTTGCGAAACTCAATACCGCAGGCGAAGCAGAAAACATTCCGCTTAAGCTCAAACCGGAAATAACTTACGACGATTTTGATAAGATCGACTTCAGAGTAGGTACCATAGTAAAGGCAGAAAAGCATCCCAAGGCCGATAAGCTTTTGGTGTTCCAAATCAAGATGGGTACGGAGATGAGACAGGTGATAAGCGGAGTAGCGGAAGATTTTACTCCTCAGGAGATGGAGGGACAGAAAGTCATAGTAGTGGCTAATTTAAAGCCGCGCCAGCTCAGGGGAATGGAATCTGCAGGAATGTTGTTATTTGCCGAAAACGGAAAGCGCTGCGAAATAGTTACTACTAAAGCTCCGGACGGAGAATCTGTAAACTGACGTCAGAAAGGTAGAGAGATGTTATTTGACTCACATGCTCATATAAACAACGATACCTATACAAGAGAAGACAGAGAAGCCTTGATAAGAGATATCGAGGCTTCTGATTTATCTTATGTGATGGATATAGGCTTCGATTTGAAAAGTTCAAGACTGGCCGCAGAACATGCGCGGACGTACCCATGGTGCTATGCTGCGGCAGGAGTTCATCCTCATGACGCCGATACTATGACAGAAGAAATCTTATCTGAGATCAGGACTCTTGCAGGCGAAGAAAAGGTAAAGGCTATAGGAGAGATCGGCCTTGATTTTCACTATGACCGCAGCGAAAGAGATGCGCAGGAATATTGGTTTCGGAGGCAGATACGGCTTGCCAATGAAATGAGGATGCCCATAGTCATACATTCGAGGGACGCCGATAAGAAGACTATGGACATACTGAAAGAGGAGGGAGCATTTTCTGAAGAAAGATGCGGATGGTTTCCTGCCAGAGGAGGAGCGGGGGACGCCAGAGTGCTCCTTCACTGTTTCAGCGGCAGCAGAGAGCTGGGAAGAGAATATGTGAAATTGGGGGCGACTCTGTCCATCGCAGGGCCTATAACTTATAAGAATAATCGCAAGACGGTGGAGATGGCAGAAGACATTCCCATAGAATACCTTCTGGTGGAAACGGACTCGCCTTATCTCACTCCGGTGCCTTTCAGGGGACGTCCCAACAAACCACCTTATGTTGAGCATACGGTCAGGAGGCTTGCTCTGATAAAAGGACTGACATATGAGGAAACGGCAAGACGCACCATGGAAAATGCCAAAGTGTTTTTTGACATTAAGTAGTTTCTGCGCCGTGTTTCGACATATTCCGGCAGTGCGTATGTGATAAAATCGTTCTCATGGAAAGCAGAAACAACGACAGAATAGAAAAAATAAGCAAGGGCAGATTCATGATCTCCGCCGCCGCAGCAAGCGGCGACGCTGCAGTATGCTGCGAACTGCCGGGAGGCAGCATAGCTTTCATACTGTCTGACGGAATGGGAAAAGGCGACAGGGCAGCAGAGGAGAGCCGTATCGTCATAACCAGGCTCAGAAAAATGCTCAAAGACGGGGCGAAAGCGGCGGCGGCCATCAAGACTTTGAACCGCTATATGATAGAGAAGAGCGGCAGAGAGGAAAACTTCGCTACAGTAGATCTCACGATAATAGACAAGACTACGGGGAAAGCTAAGTTTTATAAGATGGGGGCTGCCACTTCATTCATAGTCAGAGGCGGCCAGGTGCGCAGAATACAGCAGCCTGCTCTGCCCATAGGCATAATACCCAAAGTCAAGCTCTCGCACGTGTCGGTAGCTTTGAGACCGGGAGATATAGTAGTGATGGTTTCAGACGGCATAACCGAGGCAGACAGAGAAGACCTTTCGGCCCTGTGGCTTACGGAGTTTCTCCGGGAGGCCTGCGCCAGGGATGATATTGGGCCTAAGATATTGGCCGCAGAGATAGCGGCTCTGGCGCGCGGCAAATACGGTCTCAGAGAAAGAGACGACTTGACAGCGGTGGTAGCGGTGATAGAATAAGCGTGAAATCAGCTGAAGCAGTTTTAGAGTATTTATTACGAAAATCAATAGCAGATGAAGAAAAAGATAATACAGACTATAGACAGAAAGAGGATGTTAAAAAAAGGTATGCACATTATAATCGGCCTTTCTGGAGGGCCGGATTCGGTGTGCCTTTTTGATGTGCTCACTCAAATGGCCGGCGATATGGATTGGAATATATATGCCGTGCATGTCAATCACGGACTCAGGCCTGTGGCAGCAGACGATGATCAAAGATATGTGGAAGAACTCTGCGCAAGAAAAAATATACCGTGTCACGTATATAAAGCAGATTGTTCCGCCATGGCCAGAGAGCTTGGCATGACGTCAGAAGAGGCCGGCAGAAAAGTCAGATATGACGCTTTCTCAGATACGGCGGAGAAAATCTGCGCGGGAGGGGCGGCGAGAGAAGATATAGCCATAGCGCTTGCTCACAATGCCAATGATCAGGCAGAGACCATCCTCTTCAGAATACTGCGGGGCACGGGAACAGACGGGCTGTATGGAATTCCATATGTACGATGTGATGAAAACGGATTTAAAATAGTCAGGCCTATACTGGATATCGGCAGAGAAGAGATCGAAAGATACTGCTGCCAAAGAAACCTTTCTCCCAGGACAGATCATACCAACGCTCAGAATATTTATACGAGAAATAAGATTAGAAATATGCTTATACCGTATATTAAGGAGAATTTTAACGAAAATATAATAGAAACCCTGAACAGATTGGGCAAAGTAGCTGCAGAAGACAGAGACTATTTTCGAGGAGAAGCCCAGAGGGCCTATGATGAGGCTCTCTGCGAGAAGCCTTCAGCAGATCCGAGCCGCATATATGAGAATAAAGTGACGCTTGAGATCAAACCTTTGCTTAAGCTTCACAGAGCTGTCAGAATGAGAGTATATACTATTGCGCTGGGAAGGGTAGGCATGACGAAGAATATGACTTATGCTCAGGCAGAAGGAATAGACAATATTCTCAGATCAAAAAGCCCATCGGCAATGTACGATCTTTCTGACGATACCGGCGTTTCAAGAGAATATGACAAACTTTCATTCTTTAGAGGCTCCGCATTTGCAGGTGAGAATTGGGAAACGGAATGGGCGCTGAGTTCGATGTCGGAGAAAGAATTCGACTTTTTCAGACAGAATTGCGGCGGCCGTATCTACGGGGCTTTTAGAGGCGTATCCATAGATCAGCTGACTGTAAGAACGAGAAGAAAGGGAGACTGGATATCCGTAGGCGGCGGATCTAAAAAGATCAAGGATTTCTTCATCGATGAGAAAGTCCCTAAGCTGTACAGGGACGATATGCTTCTTTTGGCCAGAGGAAGCGAGATCCTTTGGGTGCTCCCTTCTGAGCATTTTGAGAGAAAATCTCTGACTTTTAGAGGCAGGTTTTCTGATAAATACAGAGCTTCTGAAACGACATTTGAAAACCGCGCAGATACCATAATTGTCCTTGAAAAATTGTGATATATGTGATAAAATACATCAATATATTTGTAGAATAAAACAAAGTTATAAGGGGGAAAATCGTGAAGCGATTTACAAAGAACATAATCGTATATGTAGTTCTCTTTGCAATCGTGCTTGGAGTAGCAAGCGTATATAAGGGAATGGACGGCGATAAAGTAGAAGTCAAAAAAGTGACTTTATCCACGTTTGTCCAATATCTCGAAGATGAAAAGATAAAAGAGATAAACGTTACAGATACTAAACTTACAGGAAAACTGAGCGATACCGAAGTGGTTTACACTTATGTAAATTCTCTGGTAGAGCTGACGCTGATAAATGAACAGTATTTATTCCCTCAGATGCAGGAGGGAAACCTTAAATACGAAAGCGACGCGCCTAATAACGCCGGGTCGGTGATATTGAGTATTTTGCCGACGCTGTTTGCCGCAGGCGCAATCATCTTCCTGATCTATTTCATGATGAATCAGGGCGGCAACGGAAAGGCATTTCAGTTTGCCAAGTCCAGAGCCAAAATGGTCAAGGGAAATGAAAAGAAAGTTACTTTTGCAGACGTAGCAGGTCTGGATGAAGAAAAACAGGAACTTGAAGAAGTCGTAGACTTCCTCAAATATCCGAGAAAATATAAAGACCTTGGGGCCAGAATACCGAAGGGTATTTTGCTTGTGGGCCCTCCGGGAACAGGTAAGACTTATGTTTCAAAAGCTGCTGCCGGCGAAGCAGGAGTCCCGTTCTTTACGATAAGCGGTTCTGATTTTGTCGAGATGTTTGTCGGAGTCGGAGCTTCCAGGGTGAGAGACCTGTTCGATCAGGCGAAGAAAAACTCGCCTTGCATAGTGTTTATCGACGAGATTGACGCCGTAGGACGTAAGAGAGGAGCAGGTATCGGAGGAGGCCACGATGAGCGTGAGCAGACTCTCAATCAGCTTTTGGTGGAGATGGACGGATTCGCAGAGAATTCGGGTATCATAATACTGGCGGCGACCAACAGACCCGACATCCTGGATCCGGCGCTTTTGAGGCCGGGACGTTTTGACAGACAGATAGTCATCGGAGTTCCGGACATAAAAGGACGTGAGGAGATCTTCAAGATTCACAGCAAGAACAAGCCTCTTGCCGACGATGTGACTCCTGCGGTACTGGCCAGGAGAACTCCGGGATTTACCCCGGCCGATATAGAGAATCTGCTCAATGAGGCTGCGCTGATAACAGCCAGAAGAAACGGACGTTTCATAAGGATGGAGGAGATAGAAGAGGCTATCACCAAAGTTATCGCAGGACCTGAAAAGAAGAGCAGAGTCATAAGCCCTAAAGAAAGAAAGCTCACGGCATACCACGAGGCCGGCCACGCTGTGGTAGCAAGATGTATTCCGGAGAGCGATCCTGTTCATCAGGTGACTATAATACCGAGGGGAAGAGCCGGAGGCTTTACGATGACCCTTCCTAAAGAAGACAGAAGCTATGAGACCAGAAGCAGCATGAAAAACGCCATAGTCCACCTGCTGGGAGGACGAGTGGCAGAGGCTCTGACGCTGGACGACATAAGCACCGGCGCCAGCAACGATATAATGCGGGCGACAGAAGTGGCGCGGGATATGGTCACTAAATACGGTTTCAGTGAAAGGCTGGGAACTGTCAATTACAGCAGTTCAGAAGAAGTATTCCTCGGAAACGATTTCACCACTCACAAGAATTATTCTGACGAGGTGGCTCGAGAGATAGACGAGGAGATAAAGGATATCATCGCAGAAGCTTATGCACAGGCCGAGAAGCTTCTCACAGAAAACATGGATGTTCTGAAGAGAGTTGCAGAAGCTCTGCTGTTGGTGGAGACTATCGACGGTCAGCAGTTCGAAGACCTTTTCACCGGCAAGTACAGCGCTCAGCAGCTGGCTGAAAACGTCAAGGTCTCAGAAGAGGCCAAGAAAGTCAGGGATAAAGAAGAGGCCGAAGAAAACGAGAGACTGCGCAGAGAAGAAGAAGAACGTCTCAAAGCCGAACTGGAAAAATACGATACGGATTATATGGATAGCGATGATGATCCCGATCCTCAGGCTGACGAAACGGATGACTCAGAAGACGGCAGCGCCGGCACAGAAGATGAAGCCGAAGAATCCGATGAAGCAGCAGATGAGACTGAGGAGAGAGCATCAGCTGACGAGGAAGTGAAAAAAGATGAAAGTAACATTTAGAGACTGTCTTCAGCTAAAAGCGCTGAGCCGGGGAGTTGTAGTCGCCGGCGAAAAGAATCTGGATAACAGGATAAAGAACATTTCAGTCCTTGATGCCGGTAGCGCTGAAGAGGCAGTTCTATATAATGCGAGACCGGAAGAACTCATTCTGACTACCTTTTCAGGGATGAGAAACGACGCCTCCGCCCAGATAGATACTATACGCGAACTGTCTAAGGCAGGGGTGTCGGGCATGGTGATCCTTCAGCGCGAGAATGCGGCCGATCATCACTATTACAAGGAGGTCATCAGAACCGCGGAGGAAGCCGGCCTGCCTCTGGTCATACTGGCGGAAGGAACGGGAACGGGCTACTCTCAGATCATTTCTCAGGTCATGGAAAAAGTGCTGTACAGCAGCAATTTTAAGAACAGCCTGATAAATAATACGATCTTTCACCTGCTGAATTTTGAAAAGCACAGCAGTTTTCAGCAAGCTCTGAGAGAAGCTGCTGTCAGCAATGAGTTTCAGGTGGTTTTGCTCAGCGAGGATTTCAATCCTGTCTTTGCGGTGGAGACCAGGCATAAGATAGCCATAGACGCAGCTATAAGAAGAGGAAGAGAGTTTGCTCTGAATTTCAGCCATGTGTACAGCCTCATCGACATAGACGGAGTTCTTACTTACTGGGGAAAGATAGAAAACGACGGAGAAAAATATTATCTCCTCATAGTTGACAACGAGGACAATTATTCGGCGGGAGAGATAACTAAACTGGCCGAGATCATAGAACTGGCTATGGGCATGTGGAAATTTACTCCCGAAAGAGACGCCAAGGCGGAGTTTGTAAAGGCTTTGATAAGAGGCAACAGAAGCCTGGCCTACTCTCTGAGAGAAGAGGCTGGATATAAGCCGCCGGATCTCATTTCTGTCTTTTACGCCAGAGGCGTCGACAATATCAGATATGAGAGCATAATCGATTCTTACGAGGAAAGAGGTCTGCTGAAGGTTATCAGGCTCAACGAGGACGGCGAGATCTACGGCGTAATATTTAAAGGCGATTGTCTCTCATCAGGCGAGGAAGCCGGTGAAAAGTCCATATGTATCAGGATGTTCGACGAGATGAAAGAGGATAAGTCCTCCAGGATATTTCATGTGACGGGAGTGGACGCAGTGGAAGGCGCAGGAGACGGTTTTCACATAATAAATGAGACCTGGTCCTTTGTAGAATATATATTCCCTTATAAGAGGGTATTTACTAAGTATGAACTGGCGCTGGTAAGCAACTGCATGAACATTCAGATGCAGGGCGGCTATCTCAAGAAGAATTATACGGATCTCTTGGGACCTTTCCGCAAAGACGGCGACAATAAATCCAAACAATTGCTGGAGACACTTGAGACTTTTGTTCTGGACGCCGGAATGAACAGCGGCAAGACTGCCGAGTTCATGGGAATACACACCAACACTGTTCAATACAGATTAAAGAAGATAAACGAAGTGCTTGGAGCGGAGATAACCGGGAACAGGGTTATACCGGGGCTGACCATAGCGCTTGCTCTTCAGAGGATAGAGGCTGCGTCCAAATAGACCGAAGCCTTAACAAAACTAATCATAAAAATGAAGGGGAGGACCATGAGAGAATTGCGAATAGGCAGCTTGATACTGGATAATCCCTTTTTTCTTGCACCTCTTGCAGGCATAACAGACGCGCCTATGAGAAGACTGTGCAGGGAACAGGGAGCTTCGCTGGTTTTCAGCGAGATGGTAAGCGGCAAAGGACTGTGGTACAAAGATAAGAATACGGCCAGGCTCCTTGAGACTTATGAAGAGGAGAGACCGGTGGCCTTTCAGATCTTCGGCCATGAGCCGCAGATCATGGCATTTACGGCAAGGGAATTGACTAAACTTCCATGCGCGGCCATAGATATAAATATGGGATGTCCCGTACCCAAAATAGTAAAAAACGGAGAAGGATCAGCATTGCTTAAAGATCCGGATCTCGTATATGACGTCGTTTCGGCCGTGGTTAAAAATACGGATAAGCCCGTGACGGTGAAGATAAGAATAGGCTGGGACAAGGACACTATAAATGCCGTGGAGACGGCTCACGCCATATCTGCCGCCGGAGCTTCAGCCATAACGGTTCACGGCAGAACCAGAGAGCAGTATTACAGCGGAAAAGCCGACTGGTCAGTTATCGCAGCTGTAAAAAGAGCGGTGGACATACCGGTAGTGGGTAACGGAGATGTGACCTGCGGAAAGTCTGCTATGGACATGATGGAACAGACCGGTTGCGATTTCGTCATGATAGGCAGGGCGGCACTGGGCAACCCCTGGATTTTCAGGGAAGTGACGGCTGCCTGGAAGGGGGAAGAGATACCTGCGCCGCCTACGGCAGAAGAAAAGAAAGCTATGATGATCCGCCATCTTGATGATTTAGCGTCTTTCAAGGGAGAATACGCTGCAGTGAGGGAAATGCGAAAACACGTGGGCTGGTACATAAAGGGCCTTGCCGGAGCCGCCGCTTTCAGAGGAAAGGTCAATCAGATGACCGATATAGATGAGCTGAGAAATGCCATAAAAAATATATAGGAGGAATATTCATAATGAAGTACAACTTTGACGAGATTATTGAAAGAAGACATACTAACGCTCTTAATACCGATGGATTCCGAGGCTACATCTTTCATGCGGGTCCCGAAAAGGTGTTTCCTTTTAAGGACGAAGAATTTATACGCATGTGGGTGGCGGATATGGAATTCGCAACTCCGCCGGAGATATGCCAGGCCATGAAAGACCGTATAGATAAGAGGATATTCGGATACAGCGGAGTGTATAACTCGGAGTATTACGATATATTTTCAAAGTGGTGTAAAGACATGTACGATTTTGAATTTCCTCAGGAACAGCTGAAATTTTCGGCAGGCATAATCCCTGCCCTCTACCAGTTTGTAGAGGACTTTTGCCTCCCTGATAAGAAGATGCTGACACTGGCTCCCGCATACGGATATTTTCTCCACGCGGCTGAATATAACGGAATAGAACTGGTAGCTTCGAATTTAAAGAATGATAATGGTTATTTCACCATAGATTTTGATGATCTGGAGGCTAAGGCTAAAGACCCGGACGTCGCCATGCTGATGTGGTGCAACCCTCACAACCCTACGGGCAGAGTCTGGACTGAAGATGAGCTTAAAAGAGTCGCTGAAATAGTCAGAAAGTACGATCTGTGGATCGTATCCGACGAGATCCACTGCGACCTTTTGAGACAGGGAAATCGCCACACTCCTATGGCTAAGATCATGCCTGATTATGAAAAGCTCATAACTTGTATGTCAGCCAGCAAGACTTTCAATATGGCGGGGCTCATGCATTCGAATATCATAATAAGAGACGCTGATTACAGAGAGCATTTTTCGGCCAGAGATAAGCTCATAGGATCTATAAACCCTGTTTCTCTGGAGGCTCACAAGGCGGCCTATCAGAAGGGAGGAGAGTGGCTCTGCCAGCTCAAAGAATATCTGGACGGCAATTTTGCGTTTATGAAGGAGTATTTTTCCGAAAATGCCAAGGAAGTAGGCTGCTACATACCGGAAGCGACTTACCTCGCATGGGTGGATATGAACAAGGCTCTGCCTGAAGTTGAGGATCTCTGCGACTTTTTTGCCAATGAAGCAGGGGTTCTTCTGGAAGGCGGAGACGGTCTGTTTGTAGGAAACGCCAAAGGATTCGTGCGTCTTAATCTGGCTATGCCAAGATCTATACTGGCCGAGGGTTTCAAGAGGATGGCCGAGGCCATTAAAAGGCAAAACGCCAAGTAGGCCGGCTAAGCCGGCGTGATTTGGCAGGCGGCGCAATCGACAAAAGCCGCCTTCTTGCGACATTGATATGAAATACAGTATAACTTCGTAATTGAGGTTATACTGTATTTTATTTTGCCCTATCAATGGGCGCCGCCGATAGTCTTAGTTAGAAGCTTAAGGGAGCGGACTCAGGGTGGCCACTCTTTTAGGTGAAGTCTCGGTTTTTTCTATTTTACACACATTATACATATACGGCGAAACAAACTCTGCGTCTTTGTCGGGTGCAAGCCGTCGTGCAGACGATATAGGCGCGCGCTGTATTTTTTGGTCGCCATGCCATATTCTACAACATTCTGCCGTGAAACATAGTATAATCGGGCCGCTGAGGCGGCTCATGCTGTAACTTTTGATTTTTCGTCCGGATTCTACAACCGTTTTTCCATAACTGGTTGTAGAATCCGCCGGTTTTTGTGCAGAATACATCATCGGAGGGTTTTGTGCCGCCGAAGCGGCTTTCCAGCACGTATCTTGTTGTATTTTTTATACTTCACCTCTCGTCTATACAGCGCGCCCTGCCTCCAGAGATGTCAATCGCTGAGCCACGAAAAGATGGGCAAAAACTCCCGCAAACACTCTGTAATTTAATTTGACAAGAAAAAATTCTCGGGAAAGATCTAAAAAAGACTATGTACCAGGAATAACAAGTCACTTGTAAGTTTTCCATCAGTGTGATCGCGCTGTATAGATACTCGCTGCGTCACAAGAGGAACACCGCCAATCAAGCTTTCGCATACCGCCGGTTTGAGCGGCAGTCTTTAAGAAGAATACTGATTTACATGTCATAGCGTCTTTAATTTTTGAAACCTTTAATGTTTTATTAACTATTTACATTTGTATGAAAGAAGAATTACTTTTTTATTATATAAAAAAATCCTATTGATTCTTAAAAGATACTTACTCTAAAGAGATAGATAAGTTCATCTCATGTGTTTTTCTTAGCCTCTAAAATCGAATAAGTCTTTTGGCAGTACTGAGAGTTCGTCACACATCTTAAAAATAACATCTAGAGAAACTCCAACTGTAGCCAGTTCTATTGCGCTCATATGGCTGCGATCGATATCTAATAATTCTGCAAGTTGCATTTGAGTGAGCCCGTTTTTCCTTCTGTAAAATGATATATTTAACCCAAGGTTTTTGTACTGTTCAATATATTTTCTGTTCATGTTATTCACCTCTTAATAATTCTATGTATATCTTTAGAGGGAATAAACCTTGTAAAAAAAGTCAAATGACTATTGACACAAGTCGTTGAATAATATAAAATCAATATAAAGATATATTTCTACAATAATCGACATAATCGGAGAAGGCCAGGATAATAGTGCTATGAAAGAAAAAGTAGTCTGCATTGGAATAATCATTACCATATTATCAATATGTGGGTTGTCCGCATGCAAAGATAGAAACTCAACTCTTGAAGCGAGTGCAACTTATGCAGTATTGAACGGTGGAATCGGTATAGTAACAAATATGATAAATTCTCAGTTAGTAGAATAGACTTAATACTTTGATATATCCTAAATATATTTATAATGATGAAAGCTTCCTCTATATCCAATATAGTTTATGGAAGCTTTTATCACACATTAAGGAAATAATAACGAGATGTCTTATTTAAGCCCTTTTTACTGCCTTATAAAATATATATATTATCAAATTATTTAAAATAAATACAATAAATAACATAATTGAGTAAAGAAAGGAAAGCGTAATGAGAGAGGTTGAAATCATTTGCCCTCAATGTGGAAGAAGGGAAGTCATGCCGGAAGATTCTGTTAAAATGTATAAAGCTTGTTGTGCATGCGGACATGTGTTTGAAAAGTCACAAGAAGAAAAGAAAGATAAGGCGTTTGGGCCTGCTAAGGCTACTGATGAATTTCCAACAGTAGTTACTGTACTGGAAGTACTATCTTGGATCGTCCTTGTAGGTGGACTGATCAGCAGTGTTGTTCTGGCCGGCACAATGCAGACTATGTCTTCATACGGTAGTTCTTATTATTATGATTATAATTCGACATCATCATTTAACTTTGTGGCTTTTATTGTTGGAGCAGTAGTAACGTTAATTCCATGGTCCTTTATGACAGGCCTTAAAGAGATTGTAAAGTATCTGCATAGAATTCACTCAGAACTGCGAAATCTAAGAAAAACAGAAGAAAAAGCTTCTGGGTTAAAAAAATAAGGAGATTGCAAAAAAGCACGATTGAGAAATAATTTTATCAGATTGATTCAATTTATCTGAGCAGTCCTCAATCCGTAAACCGCAGCTGCATATCTACCCAGCTTTCCTGCTTTGCCTGATGTATCACATCGTCCGGCAGTACATCGCCTATGAGTAAAGGGGAATACGGGTCATGAAGCTTCATGTTTCGTCTTACGGCAGACTCGTCAGAATTAGCATAGCAATAGCGACACAGATGACCGCAAGTATCGTATTGGCCTATATCGCTGCTTAAAATACAGGCACATTCACTTCTGGCCGTCTTATAGCCCGAAGGTATATTCAGATGGGAACCTATCGCATCTTCAAAAGTCTTTAGCGACATACAGCCGCTGCAGTCGGCTCCCAGCTCAGCGAGATCGTTTCCTTCTGCGCAGGTTTTGACAGTGATGCCGTATTTTTTTCCGATATCAACAAAAGCCTTTCCCAGATAAAGACGATGGTGTGAGGAAACTTCCCTCGCTTGGGGAAAATTTCTTTTTACCTTTTGATACAGATCTATAAAGCTGATGACGCAGGTCCCGGTATAACCGCTGAGCTCTCTGGTCATGCGCTCAAAAGCTTCTATATGGCGATCGGCGGTATATGTATCATCTATGAAGATAGGATCGTATCGCCATACTATATGATTTTTCCCTATAGATTCAGACAGCCGCTTAAAGTCATCCATCACCTGAGTTTTGTCGCCTATACCCGGCTCTATCTCCCTTCCGTAAGGTGTTACGGTCGCGAACCAGTATTGATTATATTGATGAAGCAAATCCATATGAGGGAGCATGGGACCGGGATTTTTAGTGCAAAATACGATCAGATCAACTACCTCGGGATTTATATCGTAGCGAGTGACGGAGCGAGGATCGTACGGATTGCGAACCAGAACGTAACCGGCGCGTAACCTTTCTGAAAACCACTTGGAATAAAAGGCCGGTATATCTGTTCTGTTGCCTGTATGTAAAATCATGATCCACCTCCCAAACGTCAATATATCACGGGTAGACATCAAATTCAATGATAAAAGCAGTTTATCAGAAATAAGAAATTATGCAGCATTATAAAAAGCAAAGAGAGCCCCGGTGAGGCTCTCTAAACTTTTATAAGTATTGAACTTTCAACAGAATTTCTAACCGAAGTATCTCTTTAAAAGACCTTCAAAGGCAGCTCCGTGTCTTGCTTCATCCTTACACATTTCGTGAACTGTATCGTGGATAGCGTCAAGATTCAGCTGTTTTGCCTTTGTAGCCAGAGCTTTCTTGCCTGCGCAGGCTCCTGCTTCCGCTTCAACTCTCATCTCTAAATTCTTCTTTGTGGAATCAGTGAGAACTTCGCCGAGAAGTTCAGCGAATTTAGCAGCGTGTTCTGCTTCTTCCCAGGCAGCTTTTTCCCAGTACAGGCCGATTTCAGGATAACCCTCTCTGTGAGCTACTCTTGCCATAGCCAAGTACATGCCTACTTCTGAGCACTCGCCTTCAAAGTTAGCTCTCAGGCCTTCAACGATTTCAGGATCGACCCCTTTGGCAACGCCTACAACGTGCTTGTCAGCCCATTCTACATTGCCTTCTTCCTGCTTGATAAATTTGTCGGCGCCTACATGGCATACCGGACATTCTGCAGGAGGTTCCGCTCCCTCATGAACATAACCACATACTGTGCAAACCCATTTCATACGTAAAATCCTCCTCTTTTTTATCTAATTTTTGTGACAGATATATATTACCACAAAATTCCCGGTTAAGCACATAATTTTAACTTATACTTTTAAATCAGAAAAAAGCTTTTTTACAAGCTCGCCCATCGACATAAATTCGGTGATTGGCGACTACTGAAGGATCGCAAGGTGAACCGCCGTAAAAGTTGCGGAGAATGAAGACGCAAGCCCATAAGGGCTGAGACCTCATATATATGAGAAAAAAATATTGCAATAACAAGTACTAAAGGGTATAATTTTTGTATAAGATGTCGGTCTGAGGTTTTCAAGATGAGAATCCTCTCATAAAAAGACAGTCTTATTATATAGAAAAAATTTAATTAAAAAACACAAAAATAACACAAAACCTGCGGCAGCAGCACGGTAGAATATAGAGAACGCGATCAACAAGATAATTTGGAGAAATAATATGAAGAAGAAACTTGGTGTTGTGATCTGTTTACTGCTTACATTGAGCCTTGTAACGGGATGCACCACTTTCAACAATTTTAAAAACGCCTTTTTTTCGGATAATTCGGCCGATACCGGAGCCGAAGAGAGGACTATAAAGATAGGAGTGTACGAGCCTCTGACAGGCCAATATAAGGCGCAAGGCAATGAAGAAAGAATAGGTATAGAGCTGGCTAACGAGTTGTATCCTGAAGTTGCCGGAAAGAAGGTCGAACTCATATACGCCGATAATCAGTCCGAGATGAATGCGGCGGAGACGGCTATTCAGGAACTGGTGGCTCAGAAACCTTCCGTAATACTGGGAAGTTACGGCGAAACAGTCACTCTGGTAGCCGGAGATGCGGTAAAGGCAAATAATATACCGGCCATTTCCATAACCAGCACCAATCCTCTCATAACGATAAACAACGACTATTATTTCTGCGCTACTTTTTCAGAGACGAAACAGGGAGACGCGCTGGCCGATTTTGTATACACTTCTCAGCAAAAGCAGACAGCTGCCACGGTTAAAGTCGCAGGCGATGATACGGCCACGGCCACGATAAAAAGATTTACGAATAGAATAAAGACTTTGTCGGAAAATAATGATAGCGTGGTGGGAGAGTTTGAAATCACGGCCACGTCTACTGATTATTCCGAGACTATTCAGGGTATAAAAGATTCAGGAGCCAGAGCTGTTTTTCTGGCGGTATCTCCTGCCTCGGCTCAAGAATTCCTCAAGCAGGCTGAAGAAGCGAATCTGACCAATATACTTTACGTCGGTACTAAGAACTGGAATGACGAAAAGTTTTTAGAGTTCGTCAGATCCAGGGATAAGCTCAATGTGGCTTATTCTTCGGATTTCAGCAGCAAAGTACAGACTACGGAGATGTCAAAGGAATTTCTTGAAGCGTACAAAGCGAAATACGGCGAAGACGCGGAGCCTTCAGAAGCTACTGCGGTGGCCTTTGACGCTTATCTGATGGCTTTAGAAGCTATACAGACCGCCTATGACGATACCATGGCCCAGGACGCCGAATCTGTTTCGGCAGGTTACAGCACTGAAGCCGCGTCAAGAGGGGCTCTTACAGAATGGGAAGAAGCTCAGAAGACAGGTATCCCCAGCGGAAAGGCAATAAGAGATGCTCTTTCAAATATGACGGGATTTGAAGGCGCATCAGGAGATATAAGCTTTGGAGGAACCAACGAAGCTACAAAGAATATAATCGTCAATCTGATTCAAAAAGGCGGGGATCTGGGCGGCTATGATATAGCTGTCGAAGAAACCGCAGATGAGGATACACAAGGACAATCAGGAGAATAAAAGTATAAAGGAGATAAAAATGGAAGAGAAAATCAAAGACGCTATAGGTCAGATAAGGCCTTTTCTGCAGAGAGACGGCGGAGACATCGAGTTTGTTGAACTTACAGAAGACAATGTTGTAAAAGTAAAACTTCAGGGACACTGCGCAGGCTGCCCAGGCGCGCAGATGACTATCAAGGGCGTAGTTGAAAGAATCATCAAAGAGAGCTACCCGCAGATCAAAGGTGTAGAGGCCGTTTAAAGATGGAATACGAAAAATTCCTGAAGCAAAATAAGGAAGAAATGATTTCCGCCCTCCAAGAAGTTGTTAGAATCAACAGCGAGGAGGGCGAAAGTTTTGTTTGCCAGGACGAGACTGTATATCCGTTTGGGCAGGGTATACAGAATGCTTTCGAAGCCACCCTTGATATAGGGCGGCGCCTTGGATTCCAGGTGAAGAATGTGGACAACTACGGAGGGCACATAGATTTCCCGGGTACCGGCGATAAGATAATGGCCATATTGGGTCATATAGATGTAGTACCGGCGGGAAAGGGATGGAAATACGATCCCTACGGAGGAGAAATAGCCGACGGCAAGATATACGGAAGAGGAACCAGCGACGACAAGGGACCGGTGATTTCCTGCCTTTACGCGATGAAAGCTCTCAAAGATGCCGGATATAAGCCGTCTGCAACCATAAGAGTAATTCTCGGACTGGACGAAGAGTCAGAGTGGACCGGTATGGATTATTATTTCTCTAAAGAGAGACGTCCCGACTTCGGCTTCACTCCCGACGCAGACTTTCCTCTTATAAACAGAGAAAAGGGCATCCTCGTATTTGAACTTGCCAAGAAATTCGGCAAGGCTAAATCTGAAGGGCTGGATTTGCGCTCGGTGAAAGGCGGAAACGCGCCTAACAGCGTAGCCGATTCCTGCCGGGCTGTTCTCAGCAGCAGGGACAGCGGCCGATATGAACAGGTCAAAGAAAAACTAGCCGAGTACAGAGATGAGACGGGATACAAGATCTCCTGCAGAGGACTGGGAAAATCTCTGGAAATAACAGCTTCCGGAATCTCTGCTCACGGCGCAAAGCCCGAAGCGGGCCTGAACGCCATCTCCATAATGATGGACTTTCTGGGAAGGCTGAACTTTGCAAGCGACGATCAGAATGACTTTATAAGCTTCTATAATCAATATATAGGGTTCGATCTCAATGGAAGAAAATTAGGCGTGGACTTTGAAGACGAGCAGTCAGGCCGGCTGATATTCAACGTGGGTATGACAGAGATAAACACGGAGGCAGGCAAGTTCACCATCAATATAAGGTATCCGGTGACATATGAGGATAATCAGATATATGAGCCTATGGAGCCGGTACTCACAAGATATGATATAGGGCTTGTAAAACTTAACAGTAAGGCTCCTCTGTATATAGACGAAAATGATCCTCTGATCACGACTCTCCTTGAGATATATAAGAAACATACGGGAGATGAGGGCGCAGAGCCTCTCGTCACGGGAGGCGGAACATACGCCAGAGCCACCGGAGGCATAGTAGCTTATGGAGCACTGTTCCCGGGCGATGAGGACGTGATGCACCAGAAGGATGAATATATAGAGATAGAAAAGTTGGAACTGATGACAAAAATCTATGCGGAAGCTATTTACAAATTGTCATCGGAAGACTATAATGGTTAACGTAAATATGCAATCTGTTTCAGGGCGAGGTGAAATTCCTCACCGGCGGTATAGTCCGCGAGCGAAGAAGATAAGATTTTTTTCGCTGATCAGGTGAAATTCCTGAACCGACGGTATAGTCCGGATGGGAGAAACACAAACTGACATAAGTTATTTCAAGTAACCGGTATGCAATTTGTAGAGCCTTGATATTTTGTTTGTATCAAGGCTTTCCTTATTCCTGACAGATTCCTTTTAAATCATTTGTACGCTTAAGAAAGGAATATGTTATGAACAATCAGAAAACACAAAGTGTAAAAATAGCCAAGATGGCTATGTTGGTGGCAGTATCTATAGTATTGGTGATGATCATTCACTTCCCGATCTTTCCGGCGGTGGCGTTCCTGGAATACGATCCGGCAGATATTCCTATCCTCATAGGAACTTTTGCCTTCGGACCTGTGGCAGGTATTACTCTGACCATCGTAACTTCTCTCATACAGGGACTTACGGTCAGCTCAGTCAGCGGCCTGTACGGCATAATAATGCACATACTGGCTACGTCTGCGCTGGTTCTCGTGGCAGGGACTATATACAGGAGAAATAAGACTAAGAAATCGGCAGTGATAGGTCTATCGGCGGCAACAGCAGCTATGACTGTCGTGATGTTTTTCGCCAATATGGCTATAACACCTGCATTTACCGGATTTCCACTATCGGCAGTGATGGATCTCATGCCGTTTATACTGCTCTTCAACATAGTGAAAGCAGGTATAAACAGCGTGGTCACATTCCTGCTGTATAAGAGGATATCGCCGTTCTTACATAAATGACCATGGAGATAAAGAGAACTTTAAAAATAAAAGATGAAGATGAGGCAAGAGACTTCGGCCTCGAGCTGGGACGATGCGCAAAGGCCGGTCAGGTGATCGCACTCTGCGGCGACCTGGGGACCGGAAAGACGACTCTCACCAAGTATATCGCCTGCGGCCTTGAGGTTACAGAGACAGTAAACAGTCCTACTTTTACTATAGTAAAGGAGTATCACAGCGGCAGACTGCCCTTGTATCACTTTGACGTATACAGGGTTCAGGATCCGGATGAACTATTTAACATCGGCGCTGACGAATACTTTGACGGAAACGGCCTATGTGTGGTAGAATGGGCTGATATGATAAAAGAAGAACTTCCGCCGGATTCGCTGTATGTATATATAGAATACGGCGACAAAGAAGGAGAAAGAGTATATAAATGTACATTTTAGCTGTAGAGACTACGGGACCCCTGTGTTCCGTAGCTCTTTTAGAGAAAAACAAAATATTAGCCGTTAGAAGCTCAAAAGAGCAGAAGAATCATTTAAAGGATCTGATGCCTCTGATAAAAGACCTTCTGGATTCTGTTCAAATCCATAAGTCTAAGCTAAATTACATAGCGGCGTCTATAGGACCGGGATCCTTTACGGGAATAAGGATAGGAGTGGCTACAGCTAGGGCTCTGGCTCAGGTTCTGGATATTCCGGCGGTAGCAGTTCCGACTTTAGACGCGTTTTGCTGTAAGCCTCAGGCCAGAGGGGGAGACTATGTCGCCTGTGGTATAATCAATGCCAGAAGGGGACAAGTATACGGCATTATCGACGGATTTATGCAGGGACAGGCATGTATGCTGACAGACGTCATAGACGTGATAAAAAAAGAGATCATCCCCAGAGGACTTAAGGTTAAATTTTTCGGAGACGGGATAGACGCCTACGAAAGACAGATATGTGATGAACTTGAAGAAGGCGTATTTTGCTTCGCCGACGAGACTTCAAGATATCAGGACGCCGTATCCGTAGGTTATCTGGCTTTTGAAAAGATAGAAGAAGGAGCGACGGTAACGGCCTCAGAGCTTTTGCCGGACTACATGAGAAAGGCTGAGGCTCAGCAGAAGCTTGAAGCCGGGCAGCTGAAGATATGATAATACGCAAAGCAGAAGAAAAGGATGTACCAAAGATAGCTGAACTTGAAAAGATCTGTTTCAGCGATCCGTGGTCAGAAGAATCCGTGAGATATGACGTATCGGAAAATAAATTGTCTTTTTATCTGGTGGCCGAAATCGACGGGTATGTAGCCGGCTATATGGGTATATGGAACATATTGGACGAGGGGCATATAACCAATGTGGCGGTGGATCCGAGATACAGGAGGCGGCACATAGCCTCCGCGATGATAGAGGTAATGCTTGAGGTCACCGGCGAATCCGGAATAAAAAGACATACGCTGGAAGTAAGGACCGGCAACGATAAGGCAATAGCCCTGTACAAAAAATACGGATTCGATATAACGGCCGTAAGACCGGGCTATTATGAGGATAACGGCGAGAACGCCTTCATCATGTGGAGAGAAGAAGGCGCCAAAGCATGAGATAAATTTGCGAAACGGAGAACAAAATGAAAGAAGGAAAATTCCTGACCATGGCGTTTGAATCCAGCTGCGATGAGACCGCTGTGGCAGTCGTGGCAGACGGAAGAGAAGTGTTATCTAACGTCATTTCGTCGCAGATAGATATTTTTAAGAATTACGGAGGAGTAGTCCCGGAGATAGCTGCAAGGCACCACCTGGAGAATATAAATAAAGTCATGGAGAAGGCCCTCTCAGATGCAGGCCTCACCCTTAAGGACATAGACCTGATAGGAGTCACACATGGACCGGGATTGGTAGGGGCGCTGCTGATAGGCATAGCCACTGCTAAGGCCGTGGCATATGCGGCGGACATTCCGATAATCGGAGTACATCATATAATGGGGCACATCTGCGCTAACTTTATAGAACATAGAGAACTGAAACCTCCTTTTGCCGCTCTGATAGTCAGCGGAGGCCACACTAATATCGCCAGAATGAACAGCTATACAGAGTGCGAAGTGGTCGGAGCCACCAGAGACGACGCCGCAGGAGAGGCATACGACAAAGTCGCCAGAGTATTAGGACTTGGATACCCGGGAGGACCTAAGATAGACGCTTTGGCTAAAGAGGGCGATCCAAAGGCGATACATTTCAAGAGAGTGATGCTCGAAAAAGACAGTTATGATTTCAGCTTCAGCGGTCTTAAGACTGCCGTGCTCAATTACATGAATACAGAAAGACAAGCGGGAAGGTCTGTGAAAAATGCTGACGTAGCGGCGGGATTTCAGCAGGCCGTCATAGACGTGATCACGGCTAAGGCCGTATCTGCGGCAAAGAATCTGAATTACGATAAGTTGGCGCTGGCCGGCGGCGTAGCTGCAAATTCGGCATTAAGAGCAGCGCTGAAAGAGACCTGCGCTAAATCGGGCATACAGCTGTATGTTCCATCTGCCGGCCTATGTACTGACAATGCGGCTATGATCGGATGCGCAGCTTATTACAAATATATGAATCAATCGAGAAAAGAAGCGGAGAACGAAGGCGAAGAGGGACTTGCCATGGACGCCTTTGCCAGTCTGCCGCTTTAGGAGAAAAACATGATAGTTTTATCTGCAAGCAATCTTACAAAGATATACGGAACCGACGTCATAGTAAAGGGTGTGGACTTTCATATAAACAGCGGCGACCGAGTAGGCCTCATAGGCAGAAACGGAGCCGGAAAGACTACTCTTCTCAATATGATCACAGGCCAGCTGAGGCCCGATGAGGGGCAGATATTTTTATCTGCCGGTACGAGAATAGGGTACCTGAAACAAAGAGACAGCTTTGACCCGGAAAATACCGTAATGGGAGAAATAGAAAATGTATTCGGCCAGATACGCAAGCTGGAGGAAGATATAAATAAAACCGCAGATCAGATCTCTCAAAATCCGGGGGATGAAAGCCTTCTCAATAGACTTTACAGGCTTCAACATGAATTTGAAGCAAGGGGAGGCTATACTTACAGATCCGAAGCCACGGGTATTCTGACATCTATGGCTTTCGGCCCTGAAAGTTATGACAAGAAGATCAAGGCTTTGTCCGGCGGAGAAAGGACCAGGCTGTCTCTGGCAGCGCTGCTTCTTGAAAAGCCGGACGTTTTAGTGCTGGACGAGCCTACGAATCATCTCGACATAGGCATGCTTAAATGGCTGGAGCAATATTTGTCTTCATATAAGGGAAGCATGATCATAGTTTCCCATGACAGATATTTTCTGAATCGGAGCGTCAACAGGGTGTTCGAAATAGAGCATCACAGGCTGAAGACCTACGAGGGAAACTACGATGAGTTTGCCCAAAAGAAGAGACAGCTCAGAGAGGCTGAACTGAGGGCTTATGACAATCAGCAGAGAGAAATAAAAAGGCAGGAAAACATCATACGCCACATGAAAGAGCGGGGCACGGAACACCTGGCTAAGAGAGCCAGATCTCGTGAGAAGCGACTGGATATGATAGAGAGACTGGACAAGCCCATGAGCGCCGAAGAAAAGATGCGTATCGAGTTCAGACAGGATTTTCAGTCGGGAACCGATGTGCTGATGACCGAGGAACTGCGAAAATCTTTTAAAAACAGCGGTGGAAAGAGAATACTATTCGACCATGTGAATATGGATATAAAAAAAGGAGAGAAGATCTGCATAGTAGGTCAAAATGGAATAGGCAAGACGACTCTCCTGAAGCTGATCATGCAGGAGGCTATGCCTGACTCGGGAAGAATCAGGATAGGCCATAACGTTACTTTCGGTTATTATGATCAGGGGCAGATGCTTCTAAACCCTCAGAACACAGTACTGGAAGAAATGAAAGAAACGTACCGCCTCTATTCGGATACTCAGATGAGATCGCTTCTGGGCAGGTTTTTGTTCCGCGGAGACGATGTGTTTCTCAGAGTAGGAGATCTCAGCGGAGGAGAGAAGGCCAGACTATCGCTTCTGAAGCTGATGCTTGGAGGAGCCAATACTCTGCTCCTTGACGAACCTACAAACCACATGGATATAGAGTCTAAAGAAGTTTTCGAAGACGCTCTGACTGATTTTCCTGGAACTGCGCTGATAGTGTCTCATGACAGATATTTTCTTCAGAAGATCCCCGACAGAATATTGGAGCTGACTCCCTCGGGAATAGTGGAATATATGGGAAAATACGATTATTACATGGAGAAGAAGTCTCAGGTAGAGTCGGGAAAAAAATATCTGGAGAGTATGAGACAGGGGGAAAGCGTCTCCTCGCCTGTTTCTTCGGAAGAACTCAGGAGAAAGAAAAAAGCAGAGGAGGCCGCCATCAGGAGAAGAGTCAGGCTCAGAGAAGGCATAGAGGGGGAGATAAGCCAGCTGGAATACAAGATATCCCATATAGAGAAACAGATGTGCCTTCCTGAGAACATATCGGACTACGAGTATCTGGAAAGACTTGGAGAAGAACTTGCCGAAGCTAAGAAACAGTACGAAGAAAAACTGGAAGAATGGATGAATTTAGAGGAAGATTCTTGAAGAAATTTTCACAAAGAATACAAAAAATATCCTTGCAAATAATGAAAAAAGTAATTATAATAAACCATAGTTTAATGATAAGCAAACAGAACGGAGGCTTAATATGATTTTTGAAAAAGTAAAAGATATCATTATAGAACAGTTACAGGTTGATGAATCTGAGGTGACGATGGATACTAACCTGATGAAAGACTTATCGGCGGATTCGCTGGACGCTGTAGAGATCATCATGGCTATCGAAGACGAATACGGCATCGAGATACCTGATGAAGAGGCTGAGAAGTTCCAGACGGTAAGAGATCTGGTTAAATACGTCGAAGAAGTAAAGTAATTGACGAGAATATCACTGACGTAAATCAAGCCCGCGCAAGACAACGCGGGTTTTCCATTCGAACCGGCTCCGGGCCGGATATCAAGACAGCGGAGGTAGATATAAAAATAATAGAAAGCAGAGGAGAGACAGACATGAAAGACAGACAGATTTCTAAGGCAGTAATCAAGAGACTGCCAAGGTACAGAAGATACTTGAAAGAACTTGAGAAAAAAGGGGTGGAGAAGATCTCATCCAAGGATCTGAGCGTACTTATCGGATATACGGCTTCGCAGATACGTCAGGATCTGAATAACTTCGGGGGATTTGGACAGCAGGGATACGGCTACAGCGTCACTAACCTGCATGAGCAGATAGGCAGCATATTAGGGCTGGACAAGACTTATAAGATGGTAATTGTCGGTTACGGCCGTCTCGGACAGGCTATGGCCAGTTATATTTCGAATAACGAACCTAATTTTCATATCGTGGGAATATTCGATGTAAAGCAGATCATTCAGGACGTGCAGTTTAAAGACGCGCAGATCATGACCTGCGGTTCCCTGAGAGACTTTGTAGAAAAAGAGAATGTAGATATAGCAGTGATAACAGTACCGTCAGCAAAAGCTCAGTTGGTGGCCGACACTGTGGTAGACGCCGGCATAAAGGGAATATGGAACCTGACTGCGGTAGATCTGGATCTGCCGGAGAATATAGCAGTAGAGAACGTGCATATGAGCGACAGCCTCCATGCTCTCGTATATTACATGGGAGATACAGATACGGAATAACGAAAAAAACGGCCGCAGGCCGTTTTTTCTTATGTAGGGTGTAATTATATTATTTATGTAATTAACCTTCTACCGGTGCATCTACAGGACAAGCGTCCGCACATGAACCACAATCGATGCAAGCATCAGCATCGATTACATAGATGTTTTCGCCTTCGCTGATAGCTTCAACAGGACATTCTGCTGCGCAAGCTCCGCAAGCGATACATGCGTCTGTAATTTTGTAAGCCATATTTATTTTCCTCCTGTGAAAAGATATATCTTTTATGGTACAATTATAGCAGAAGGCGTTATAATAGTAAAGTGAATTCTTTGAGGAGTTTTGATATGGACGTATATACATTAGTCGGAAAGAGCGGAACAGGGAAGAGCTTTCATGCCATGAATCTCTGCAAAAAGCTGGGGGTCGAAGCTATCATCGACGACGGCCTCTTTATATACAAGAACAGCGTTATCGCAGGAGTATCCGCAAAACGGCAGGACACTAAGATAGGCGCGGTAAAGACGGCGCTGTTCCTAAACGACGAGATGCAAAGGCAAGTATCGGAGGCGATAAAGAGAGAGAAGCCTGCCAGCATATTAGTCCTGGGCACCAGTGAAGAAATGGTGGATAAGATAATAGAAAGGCTCGGCCTTCCTGCTGTGCCGCCAGAAAGCCCGAGACGAATACGGATAGAAGAGATAACTACAGAAGATGAGCGCATAGCTGCCCATCGGCAGCGCAACGAGTATGGAAAACACGTGATACCTGCGCCGTCTTTGCAGCTCAAGAGAACTTTTGCCGGATATTTTATGGATCCTCTTAGATTCTTCAGGGGAAAGGACCAGGGAGCGTCGTCAGAGAGAACTGTAGTCAGACCGGCCTACAGCTATCTGGGAGAATACTTTGTAGCCGAGAGAGTCATCGACGATATAATAATGTGTCTGGCTCATAAGACTCCGTCGATAGGGCGTGTCATAAATGTGATACAAAAGCCAAAGCCCGATACTTACAGGCTCAAAGTAGCCATAAAGATAAGGAGCGGGTATCCCGTGTGGCCGTCAGCTATGGATTTTCAAAAATCTGTAGAAGAAGCTATAGAAAAGATGACTGCTTTTAACGTAACCGAAATAGAAATAGAGATAAGGGGAATAAATTAGGAAAAAATCATGCAGTATATTGTTGAAAACGTAAAAGATTTTAATTTAGATCATATATTTGACTGCGGACAGTGTTTCAGGTGGGAAAGACAAGACGACGGCAGCTATATAGGACCGGCCATGGGCAAGATAGCAAGGATGAGCTTTAAAGACGGTACTCTTACTATAGATAACTGCTGTGAAGCAGATTTTACAGACATATGGAAGGGATACCTGGATCTTGAGACGGACTACGGAGCCATAAAGAAAGAACTGACTGCATCCGACAGCACCATAAAGCAGGCGTCTGATTACGGATATGGCATAAGGATATTGAAGCAGGATTTCTGGGAGACTGTAATATCATTTATAATTTCTCAAAATAACAATATCCCCAGGATAAAGGGCTGTATCGAGGGACTTTGCAAAAATTTCGGAGATAAGATAGGAGAATACGAAGGAAAGGAATTCTTCGGCCTGCCTCGTCCGGAGGTGATGGCAGCTTTATCACAGGAAGACCTTGCGCCTATAAGACTGGGATACAGAGCCTCTTATCTCGTAAAGATGGCAGACCAGATGCTGGATCAGGGCGGACCGGAGGTCGTGAAAAGGAAATTGTACATATCGGAAGATCCCATAATGCAGTTGCAAGAGTTCTGTGGAATAGGGCCTAAGGTGGCTGCGTGTATATCATTGTTCGGCCTGTCCAGGACTGACGCTTTTCCCGTTGACGTCTGGATGCGCAGAGTGATGAACAGGTTGTACGGCATAGATGAAAAGGATATGAAATCCATGCAGCAGTACGCTTCTTCCCATTTTGGGAAATACGGAGGAATAGCTCAGCAATATCTCTTTTATTATATAAAAAACTTATAGCGTTTTTAAAAAATATCTTTGATGTGGATTGTGTGAATTTTTACGTATTCCCTATTGACAATGAAAGAAAGGCGAGTATAATAAAATATGTTAGCACTCAATAATGGCGAGTGCCAATCAAACGAAGACGAGATGGCGCCGCTTCCGGCGAATGTCTCGATTGAGACGTACAATATTTTTACGGAGGTAAATGTAATGATAGGAATCAGACCTTTAGGAGACAGAGTTGTCATCAAGAAAGTAGAAGCAGAGGAAAAGACTCAAGGCGGCTTGATCTTGACCAGCTCAGCTAAAGAACAGCCTCAGATGGCTGAAGTGGTAGCCGTGGGACCTGGCACCAAGGACGAGGCCATGGAACTGAAAGAAGGCGATAAAGTGGTGTTCTCCAAATACGGCGGCACAGAAATCAAATATCGCGGAGAAGAGTATACGATCATGCACCAGGGAGAAATCCTGGCAGTTATAGAGTAATCAGGGAAGGGGTTTAGAAAATGGCAAAAGAAATATTTTACGGAGAAGACGCAAGACGCAAACTACAGTCGGGAGTAGACCAGCTTGCAAACACGGTTAAGATCACGCTTGGTCCAAAGGGCCGCAACGTACTTATAAACAAGAGCTTCGGCTCTCCTCTCATAACTAACGACGGCGTGACTATAGCAAAAGAAATCGAGCTGGAAGACGCAGTGGAAAACATGGGAGCTCAGATAGTCAAAGAGGTAGCTTCAAAGACCAACGACGTGGCAGGAGACGGTACAACTACAGCTACTCTTCTGACTCAGATAATCATCAAAGAAGGATTTAAAAACGTAGCCGCAGGCGCCAATCCTATGGAACTCAAAAAGGGTATTCAGGGCGCTGTGGACGTAGCGGTAGAGGAAATAGGCAAGATCGCAAAGCCTGTAGAGACTAAAGAGTCCATCGCCCAGGTAGCGGCAGTTTCAGCAGCCGATGAAAAGATCGGAGAACTGATCGCAGAAGCCATGGAAAAAGTCGGAAAGGACGGAGTCATAACTGTAGAAGAATCCAAGAGCCTTGGAACTACTCTCGAAGTGGTAGAAGGTATGCAGTTTGACAGAGGATATTTATCGGCATATATGGTCTCTGACACGGAGAAGATGGAAGCAAACATCGAGAATCCTCTGATTCTCATCACAGATAAGAAGATAACTAACATTCAGGAATTAGTTCCTATTTTAGAGCAGATCATGCAGCAGGGCCGCAAGCTTCTGATAATAGCAGAAGATGTTGAAGGCGACGCGCTGGCCAATTTGGTGGTGAACAAACTGAGAGGCGTTATCGATGTAGTGGCAGTTAAAGCTCCGGGATACGGCGAAAGAAGAAAAGCTATGCTGGAAGATATAGCGATCCTGACAGGAGGTACAGTAATCGCCAGCGACCTGGGATACGAGCTCAAAGAAGTGACCGTAGATATGCTGGGTAACGCGTCGACGGTAAAAGTGGATAAGGACAATACCGTTATCGTAGGCGGAAGCGGAGATAAAGCAGAAGTAAAGGCCAGAGTGAACAGCATAAAATCTCAGATCGAGGAGACTACATCCGAATTCGATAAGGAAAAGCTTCAGGAGAGACTGGCTAAACTTGCAGGCGGAGTAGCAGTCATAAAGGTTGGAGCAGCTACCGAGACTGAACTCAAAGAGCGCAAGCTGAGAATAGAAGACGCTCTCAACGCTACAAAGGCCGCCGTAGAGGAAGGCATAGTGGCGGGAGGCGGAGCCGCATTGGTGAACGCTATTCCTGCTGTAAAAGATTATGTTTCAACTCTTGCGGGTGATGTAAAGACAGGAGCTGCTATAATAATCAGAGCTCTCGAAGAACCTGTACGTCAGATCGCCGAGAACGCAGGTATGGAAGGCAGCGTAGTAGTTGCGGAGGTCAAGAAGAGCCAGGCAGGCGTCGGATTTAACGCCGCTACTGAAGAATATGTAGACATGATCGACGCCGGCATAGTGGATCCTGCCAAGGTTACGAGATCTGCGCTTCAGAATGCAGCGTCAGCGTCGGCTATGCTCCTGACTACAGAAGCAGGCGTAGTGGATATAAAAGAAGAAACCCCTGCGATGCCTCCTATGGGCGGACAGATGGGAGGTATGGGCGGCATGATGTAAGAAGCCGTTTCATCTGTAAAAATTAAGACACAGTAAAAATGCCAACAGAAGTTTAAATTTTGTTGGCATTTTTTTACTATTTATGATATAGTCATCGTAAAAGGAGGTGGGATCGTGACAGATGAAAGAGGAGTACAGTCCATAGACAGAGCTCTGGATATAATAGAAGTTCTGGCTGTAGAGGAGTCGGGCCTTGGGGTGACGGAGATAGCAAGCCGCGTGGGACTCCACAAGAGTACGGCTTACAGGATAATCGAGACGCTGTATAATCGCGGCTACCTGAATAAGACGCAGGATAATCATTATAAGATAGGGCTCAAACTCATAGAGGCTGTCAGCTGTTATATCAACAGCCTGGAGCTTGAGACACAGGCCAGGCCTTATGTAGCTCAGATAACGGCTGAACTGGGCCTGACATCTCATCTGGGGGTGCTGGAGGGGGATAAGGTTGTTTACATAGAAAAGATGGACGTGTTCTCTTCTGTGAGAATGTATTCGCAGATAGGACTTAGGATGCACGCCTACTGTTCATCTCTGGGCAAATGTATGCTTTCCGGCTACTCCAGGAAAGAACTCGGAGAAGTCATGAAAGATTGCAGCTTCATAAAATTTACGCCTAACACGATATCCAATATAGAGGAACTTCAGAAGGAAATGCTCAAGGTGAGAAAACAGGGCTGGGCTATGGATGATGAAGAGTACGAGATAGGACATCGCTGTATAGGAGCGCCTATCTATGACTACCGGGGAGAAATAATCGCCGCTATAAGCGCCAGTGGCGATAAGCATATACTTACAGACGACAGGATAGAACCGGTAGCCGAGTACGTCACTAAAGTGGCTCTTGAGATCTCAAGGGGACTGGGATACGTAGAATAGAGCCTCCTAATTACCTGTGATGAGGGATACTGCGCACCATAGGAGAATGATTCCCATGACGATATTGAACAGGCGATAATATTTTTTCAGAAATTTTTGAAATATACTTCCTGCAGCCGCCCAGGACAACGTTCCGGCTATGCCTACGGCAGTGATAACTGCAGAGTGAAAAAGCAATGTGGATAATTGAGCCGTGTGCGGAAGCACGTATCCCGTATATACGGTTATGGCATATAGGATGATTTTTATATTGGCGAATTCGAGAAAAAAGCCCTTTGCAAAAGACATCTTGCGCTCATTTTCGTATGAAGGCTTGCTGATGGCTATGTGTACTGCCAGATAGGCTATATATGCGGCGCCTATATATTTGAGAACTTCCGAAAAAGCCGGAATGTACTTTGACAATTCATAGCAGAATACGGCGCATAGTATCATGACGCATAAAAAACCGGCAGCGATGCCCCATAAGACGTTTTTACCGGCTCTCCAGCCTCCCTGACCTACGGCATGGAGAGCTATTATATTGTTTGGGCCCGGCGTAAAAGCAGTGACAATCGTATAAGGAAGATACGATAAAAAAACTGAAAATAACATTTGTATTTCACCTCCGATGGTATTATGATATAATAAAAAATAAGTTTAATCAAATTGAAATAATTAAAATTATATTTTAAAATTTATGAAATAATGGTGACGCGATGGACTTGAAATATCTGAATACTTTTAAAACTATAGTCAGAGAGGGCAGTTTTTCTAAAGCCGCAGAGAAACTTAATTATACCCAGTCTACTATTACGTTCCAGATGGATCAGCTGGAGAGAGACTTATCCGCTCAGCTATTTGAGAAGGTAGGGAGAAATATGATACTGACCAAAGCAGGAGAAAATCTGATCCCTTATGTGGATGAGGTACTTGACTCTGTGGATAAACTTCATAATTTTGAAGAAGATATGAAAAAATGCTCCGGAGATCTGAAAGTGGGCATTGCGGAGACGCAATTATGTTACAACATTCCTGCGGTTTTAAAGAAATTCCATGAGAAGGCTCCCAATGTCAGGCTCTTTTTAAGGTCTATGAACTGCTATGACATCAGAGATGAGATCACAGAGGGAACGCTGGATCTTGGAATTTTTTATGAAGATGTGGGAGGATTCGGCTCAGCCATAGCGACTTATCCTTGCGGAACATATCCGCTGGCGCTTGTGGCGTCTGCCGACACCAAGGAGAGATATCACGATTTCATAACACCCGACAGAACCATACTGGTACCGTTTATAATAAATGAAAAGAACTGCATATTCCGGCAGATCTTCGAAAGGTATCTCAATGAAAGGGCTATAAAGATGAGCCATACCATAGAGCTTTGGAGCATACCTACCATCAAAAATCTGGTTATGAATGACATGGGAGTAACCTTTTTGCCGAAGTTTACAGTTCAGAGGGAACTGGACAGAGGCGAACTAAAAGAAATACCTGTGGCCCTCGACAATGATGAGATTTCTGCAGTGTGCGCTCATCATAAAAACAAGTGGATAAGCCCGTCCATGAGGTTATTCATGGATCTTGTATGCTGCAGGTGACAGATCGGAACATCATATAAAAGACGGCAAACCCCCGGCGTCTTAATGCCGGGGGTTTGCCTCAAATGTGTGATATATATTTAAACCTCGAATTGAGGAGGGCCGACTTAAAGTATATTTTTCAATACTATAGTCTTCACTCTCGTCATCTCGTCGAAGGTGGACATGACGCCTTCTGTTCCTATGCCGCTGTGCTTCCAGCCGCCGAAAGGCATTTCAAAAGATCTGAAGAAGCTGGCGCCGTTGATGACTGCTCCTCCTGCTTCCATAGCAGAAGCTACTTTGAAGGCACGTTTCTGATCTTTTGAGAATACACAGCTGGAGAGACCGAATTTTGAGGCGTTAGCTATTTCAATGGCCTCTTCATCGGTATCAAAGCCTATGATGGAAACTACGGGGCCGAAGATCTCCATGTCCTTTGCAACATCGGCAGTCTTAGGAATATCGGTGATCACGGTAGGTTCATAGAAAGCGCCGTTTCTCTTGCCGCCCATGAGAAGCTTGCCGCCCTGCTTTAGAGTAAGTTCAACTTCTTTTTCGACTTTTACAGCCGCTTTCTCACTGATGAGGCATCCTATCTGAGTGTCTTCTCTTGAAGGATCGCCGCATTTGAGCTGTCTGATTCTGTCCATGGCTTTCTGAGTGAACTCATCTTTCAGCGAATTATGGATCAGGAATCGCTTGCTTGCGCAGCAGACCTGTCCCGTATTATACATACGGCCCCATACCATTTCTTCTACAGCCAGATCCACATCGCCGTCATCCAGGACGATGAAAGCGTCGTTTCCTCCAAGTTCCAGAGCGGTGTGAGTGAGATTGGCCGCCGCCAGTTTAGCAGTTTCAATGCCTACTTCTGTGCTTCCGGTGAGAGTAACCAAATGCACTCTCGGATCGGTAACGGCTGCGTCTTTTACGGCTCCGGGAGCAGTCAGACACTGTACGACTCCATTTGGCACGCCGGCTTCAACCAGCATTTCTGTTAGCTTCATCAACGTCAGAGGATTATCAGAAGAAGGAAGCACTATGGCTGCGTTTCCCATCATCAGGGCAGGCGCCACCTTTTGATCATATAGATCGCAAGGGAAGTTGAACGGGATTATGCAGGCTACTACGCCTATAGGTTCCCTCGTCACCAGCTGCATGGTAGACTGCTGTCCGGCTTCTGTTCCCGGAGGAATGATGGTTCCGTAGTAGTGCTTGGCCTGTTCGGCAAAAGCGGCGAAAGCGATGCTTATATTGCCTATCTCAGCTCTGGCCTCGTTGATGGGTTTTCCGTTTTCTGCCGAAAGAGTCTGAGCCAGCATTTCTTTATTTTCTTCTACTATATGTATGAACTTGTACATCACCTGCGCTCGCTGGCTGACAGGTATCTTGGCCCATTCTTTCTGACCTTTGACAGCAGCCGTAACCGCAAGATCTATATCCTCAGCAGTGGCTTTTGGAACGCTCTCTATCACTTTGCCTGTTGCAGGAGCAGTCACATCAAATGTAGCGCCGCTTAAACTGTCAACTTTTTTTCCGTCTATTATCATTTTCATTTTAATTTCTCCTCTCTATTTGCCGAAAGCTGTAAAGGATAACATCAGTCCGCCGCAGGTATTGTTGCCGTCATCTTCATAGCCGTATTCGCCGAAGGTGAATTCCATGATAAACGGGATGTAGCCGACTGTTTTTTTAACTTGCGCCGTCACTTCGTTTATCCTCGAGTCGATGCCGGCTCGTCTTCCTCCGCAGTGAACAAGGTGAAGTCCTGCGATAGGTCCGTCTATCTTGTCTTTCAGTTCTTTCAGAGTAGTTCCCACTGCCTCGATGAGTTCGTCTACCGTAGCTTCCATCTGTATTACGGCAGTTCCTACCGCCAGATTATTTCCGATATTCATAGTGCCGTCATCGTTTCCGTTCATAGGGTGTCTGATGGCGGTGAGATCGCCGAGCCTGTCTTTTACGCCCAGAGGCTTACATATGGCGTAAGAAAGGAGATTGCCCCCTCTTATGTCATCCTCCGATGCTCCGGTCCATCTGCGGTACTGCTCCATGGCCGGGATTCCGTTTATTTCCGATAAAGTGCGGTCGCCTGTAACCTTGGTTATGACACCTGCATTTTTAGTCTCGTGATATGCTCCCGTAAACTTGTTAGCGAAAGGCTTATCCGTATAGAAGAAAGCTACGGAGACTCCGTCTGCCGTCACCATTTCATCGGTATAGAGGAGCCATTCTCCGGCTATGGCGTTATCTGCTGCGCTGCCCCCGAAGAAAGGAACTCTTCCGATGACTTCGGTGATGCCCTTCAGATAATACTCTTCTTCTCCGGACGGAGCCGACATATAGAAGAAATCGGGAGCTTTATCTTTGCCGGACCTTCTTAGAGCCTCTGCGGCTACTTTATGACCTGTCTCTCTGGCGGTGCCTTCCTTTGGCATCCCCGCAACGCTTACTTTGAGTTCAGGATCCGACAGAGCCATGACGCCTACGAACCCGTCGCTGCTGCTGACAAAGCCTTCCTGAGTAATTACTCCCGTAAAAGAAGTATTTCCGATGAGCGGTACGCCGGGCAGTTCTTCGGATACGGCGTCCAGCATCTCCTTCTGATCGTACTGCACGCCGCTGTAAACAAAGGCCATCTTCATATCCTGCAGATTCTCTTTTACCTGAGCTGCGGCCTCTTTGCCGGCCATAGAAGCCTGACTGTTTGTACTTGTACCTGTCTTGATCTTTAACATGATATTTCCCTCCTCATGTAGATTTTTTTGTACATATCGTAAGTATATTTGAGCGGTCTTGCTTTATGGTTTCATGATACCCCTATATTAAAATGTGTCAACAGGGCCTGTTCTGCAATATAGAAAGGGTGTTTCATAATGCGGGACAGACGTCTTGATGAGAAAATTCATGTGACATATTGATATTCTTATGGTATCTTATATATATAAGAAGTAAAGGGGATGAAATATGATGGCGAGTATGAAAAAGAGCAGAAAAAACACGATGATACTGGTCTTAGCTGCAGCGATTATCATAGCGGTGATTTTAGCAGTTACTCAGATGAACAGGACTTTAAAACTTAACGGCCTGCAGGAGACGGTGATAAACATAGGCTGCGAGTATGAGGACGAGGGTGTAAATATAAGGGATGCGGAGGTATCGGGAGAGGTAGATACGGCAAAGACAGGCGATTACACGGTGACGTACACTTATAAAGATCAGAGGGTGTCAAGGACGGTACATGTGGTAGACCCGCAGAGTCTTATCGCAGGTCTTAGAGGAAGTGAAAAGACTGTAGTCTGTCAAGGAGATCCTTATGTAGAATCAGGCGCGTTTGCGGTGGATAAGGATAAAGGAGCGGTGACAGATTGCGAGATATCCGGCCAGGTAGATACTTCTGCTCCGGGAACTTACCAGATCAGATATAAATTTGTGTCAGGTTATGTGGAAAAGGAGATAACTCGCAATGTAGAAGTCATAAGTAAGGAAAAATTTTGTAAAAACGAGTCGGGTATACCTGTACTCATGTATCATTATGTTTATACTGAAGATGACAAGCCTGAGAAACTGAATTCTAATTATATATCGGACAAAGATCTCGAGAGCCAGCTTAAATATTTAAAAGAAGAAGGATACTATTTTCCAAGTTTTAAAGAGCTGAGAGCTTACGCAGACGGAGAAATAGCTCTTCCACAAAAAAGCGTCATCCTCACTTTTGACGACGGACAGATGGGCTTTCTTTCTTACGGTATTCCTCTGCTGAACGAATACAGGGTACCGGCGACATCGTTTCTGATAGGAGTAAATGACGGGGAAAACAAAGTGAGAAACAATGCTTCTGCCTATGTCGCTTTTGAATCTCATTCTTATAATATGCACCGGCCCGGAGGAAACATAGGACATGGCGGAGTTATAAGCGCTCTTTCCAAAGAGGAGATAGAAGACGATCTGCTGCGCCAGCAAGAGATAGTGGGAAGCAGTCAGGCCTTTGCATATCCTTACGGAGACGTTACGGAAGTCGCTAAGGAAGCGGTCAGCCAGACCGGTATCCAATGTGCTTTTACGACTCAATACGGAAAAGTACACAGAGGCGATGATTACAGGGCTCTGCCCAGGGTAAGGGTACTGGGCGGCGCAGGACTCGAATCATATAAAGCCAGTCTGTAATTATAAGCCTTTAGGCTTGAAGAAAATTCGAGTATCCTCTTGTCAAAACATCAAAAATATTATAAAATATACGGAAAATAAAATTGGACGGCGGAGTATATTCTCCGGCCGTCCGTTGCTATAAATCGCTATGTAACGAAGAGGAGGAGAATAATGGCTCATTATTTTGAAGAACCGTCAAGAACATTTAACGAATATCTTTTGGTACCGGGTTATTCCAGCAAAGAGTGCCGCGTAGAAAATGTTTCCTTAAAGACGCCGATAACTAAATTCAAGAAAGGGGAAGAACCTAAGATCACGATGAATATTCCATTGGTTTCTGCGGTAATGCAGGCTGTCTCTGACGATAAGATGGCAGTAGCGCTTGCCAAAGAAGGTGGAATTTCTTTTATTTTTGGTTCTCAGCCTATAGAGAGCCAGGCAGCTATGATCCGCAGGGTAAAGACCCACAAGGCCGGTTTTGTAACCAGCGATTCAAATTTAAGACCGGATCAGACTCTCAAAGACGTGCTTGAGCTGAAGGCGCTCAAGGGACACAGCACCATCGCCATCACTGACGACGGTACTGCCGAAGGCAAAATCCTGGGACTTGTGACCAGCAGGGACTACAGGGTGAGCCGCATGTCTCCTGACACTAAGATCAGCGAATTCATGACTCCTTTTGATAAACTCATATATGGAAGATCCGGCATAACACTGAGCGAGGCCAATGATATCCTTTGGGATCACAAGCTCAATGCGCTGCCGATCATAGACGATAATCAGAGACTCACCCATTTCGTGTTCAGAAAAGACTACGACTCGCATAAGTCGAACCCCAACGAACTCTTAGACGAACAGAAAAGATACATGGTGGGAGCAGGCATCAACACAAGAGATCACGAACAGAGAGTTCCTGCGCTGATAGACGCGGGAGTGGATATTCTCTGCATCGACAGCTCTGAGGGCTACAGCCAGTGGCAGGCAGACACCATCGCATGGATCAGAGAAAGATACGGAGACGATATAAAGATAGGAGCCGGAAACGTAGTCGACGGAGAGGGTTTCAGATATCTGGCCGAAGCGGGAGCCGACTTTGTCAAGATAGGAATCGGAGGAGGATCCATCTGCATAACAAGAGAGCAGAAGGGCATAGGACGAGGTCAGGCTACGGCTGTCATAGAAGTCGCCGCCGCAAGAGATGAATATTTTAAAGAGACAGGCATATATGTGCCTATCTGTTCTGATGGAGGCATAGTATACGATCACCATCTTACATTGGCGCTGGCCATGGGAGCCGACTTTATAATGCTGGGAAGATATTTTGCCCGCTTCGATGAGTCTCCGACCAACAAGCTCAACGTCAACGGCAACTACGTCAAAGAATACTGGGGAGAAGGTTCAAGCCGCGCGCGCAACTGGCAGCGCTACGACCTCGGAGGAGATCCTCGCATGAAGTTTGAAGAGGGCGTGGACTCATATGTCCCTTATGCCGGCCCGCTTCACGATAACGTGAATCTCTCTCTGACCAAGGTTAAATCTACCATGTGCAACTGCGGCGCTCTCAGCATCAAGGAACTTCAGGAGAGAGCCAAGCTGACGCTGGTCTCTGCGACATCGATAGTAGAAGGCGGAGCCCACGACGTAATACTTAAGGACACTTCAAACAACGTGATAAAATAGAATGACAGGACTGCTCTTTTGGAAGCGGCGTCCAGTCCTAGATATAAAGTTATAAGGAGAAAATCATATGGATAACAACAAGAGGCCGGAGAATATGGCCCGGATAAATAATGAAGAACTTGCAAGCCAGTTCATAGACCAGCAGGTCAAAGAGATAAGGGAGCAAGTGGGAGATAAGAAAGTGCTGCTGGCCCTGTCGGGGGGAGTGGATTCGTCAGTGGTTGCAGCCCTTCTGATAAAAGCGATAGGAAAACAGCTGGTGTGTGTCCACGTAAACCACGGGCTTTTACGCAAGGGAGAGCCGGAACAGGTAGTGGAGGTCTTCCGCGGTCAGATGAACGCTAATCTGGTATATGTGGACGCTGTGGACAGGTTTCTCGATAAGCTTGCCGGAGTGGCAGAGCCGGAGAAAAAGCGTAAGATCATAGGAGCTGAGTTCATAAGAGTCTTCGAGGAAGAGGCCAGAAAACAGGACGGAATAGAGTTCCTGGCTCAGGGGACTATATATCCGGATATTCTCGAGAGCGACGGCGTAAAGGCTCATCATAATGTAGGAGGACTTCCGGAAGACTTGCAGTTTGAGCTGGTAGAGCCGGTAAAGCTCCTGTTCAAGGACGAGGTGAGAGTGGTAGGAAAAGCATTGGGATTGCCTGACAGCATGGTGTATCGTCAGCCGTTCCCGGGACCGGGACTTGGAGTCCGCTGCCTGGGGGCCATAACCCGGGATCGTCTTGAAGCAGTCCGCGAATCTGACGCTATCCTTCGTGAAGAATTTGCAAATAACGGCCTTGAGGGCAAAGTCTGGCAGTATTTTACGGCGGTGCCTGATTTTAAGTCCGTAGGCGTGAAAGACGGAAAACGGACCTTCGCATATCCGGTGATAATACGCGCTGTCAACACCGTGGACGCTATGACGGCTACTGTAGAAGATGTGCCGTTTGCTCTGCTGCAGCACATAACCCACCGCATAACCCATGAGGTGGAAGGCGTCAACAGGGTAGTATTCGACCTGACTCCAAAGCCGGTAGGAACGATAGAGTGGGAGTAGACTGAGAGGTCGTAAAAAGCCAGTAGTTGTGCGGGGTTGCGGTACTTCAAGAAGTCTTTTGATAACAATTTGATAACAGTTATATTAGAACGCCCTTAGCTGTGGGTAACACGGCTAAGGGCGTTTTGTCGTTACTTTTTGGAGTCGTTTTTCTTTTTCTTCGGTGCAGGAAGTTCATCATACATAGAAAGAAACAGATTGCAGAGAAATTCTTTGTTGTCAACATCATCGACTAAGAGCATTTCTTTTGCTCCCTCATAGGGCAATTCATAAGTAACTGTGGGCATGAGGGCGATTGCGGATGAAACAGGCTTTACAAGCAAGCGGTTATCATAAATACCGCCTACAATCTTGTCACGGAAATAGAGGATATATTCGCCCATCATTGCACGATAGGTAACTCCCCCTAAACTTGATAACTGTTCTAATATAAAGGTTAAATAATCTTTACTTGAAGCCATACTACACCTGCTTTCAATCTTCTGTTTTGAGTTGCTCTTTAAATTGTTCTACCAAAGCATTGATGAGCTCCTGTGACGGCACTTTCGTCAATCGCTGTGTGATGTCGTACTTCGGATAGTGGTGACGCCATTCATCATATTGCTCTTTGGAAATCTCGCCGCTTCTGTATTTTTGAGCTTGCTCTGCCCAAGCGACAAGCATTCAGAAAACAGAGCGGTTAACATTCGGCTTATTACCGTCAAAGATGATATGTACTTCGTTTTCGTTTTTTTCACTCTTACGCCGTGCAAATCCTCAACGACAAAAGGAGTATGTATAAAGCCAAACTCACTGTCAATATCGGGAATTCTGAGTGTCAAAGGCGAAACCTCAAGTACTCCTGCAAGGGCTTTTACCAAATCTTCTTTCGGTGTTCTTGATCCTGATTCATACTGTGCCATACGAATATCAGTACTTTTTTGCGGAAACTCCACAGCCTGCCCGAGCCATTTTTGAGTCATACCTCTTAAATTTCTAAAGAAACGGATTCTTTCCATTTCATTATTTTATTGGGATCATCATCGTAATCAATGGAAGGTAAACCAATGGAATCATAACTGTATTTATAGGTGTGATAGCTTTTTCCTTTAGCTTCCTTTTCTATAATTTCTATTATTTTAGGCATTGATTACACTCCTTTCTTCCATTGGCTTTCAGCAGCGATCCATTGTTGTGAAAATTCTGTTTTTGATAAGACCGCTATAAAAGGCTTTGTCAAAAACACCTTAATCGTTCTAAGAACTGTGCTGAAATCATCAGTTTGAGTGTCAATCTTCCGACAGAATGCTTTCCACTTTTTCTGCATAGCAGAATCGTCTGCAAAGCTCATAACCTGTTCAAACTGTTCAATCGTAAAGATGTGTTCACGATTTTCAAAAGTTTTCTTCAGTGCTTCGGTGAGCACCTTGCCGTCGAAATCAAATTTATTGGCAAGATAGTAGATATCGTAGTAGTCCTTCATTCGGCTGGAAAATTCCATCAGACTGAGGATGGCGTCTATTTTCTCAGCAATCGTCGTTTCAAGAGAATATGTACTTACTACTGGCGCAGTGAAATCGTCAAGCTGTGTCGGGATTTTTCGCTTTTCCTGTTTCGGCACGATAACATCGCCCACACCGAAGTCTATGCTAAACGGAGTTCGTGTGTTTTTAATACGAGCCACAATAGAAGCTCCGATACCGGCGTATTTCTTTGCAACTGCAATGGGTGCAATATCTTTAATTTCAAAGGTAATGAAATCATTGCCGGTGGGCGTGGATATGATTTCTTCCAGTACAGGTTTTAACTGCTCTGGAGTATTTGGTACTCTCCGAAGAAGAAAATCAATATCTACCGTTACTCTACTGTCAAAATCAGTAACCGAGTAAATAAACAAACCTCCTTTAAGGACAAGATTTTCTGCATATTTGGATTTTTCCAAACGACGTAAAAATTCTTCTTGACAAAAGAGCTGCAAACAAAGTTGATAACTTCTTCCGCTTTCGGCGGCCTTGTTTTTCAGCCGTGCAAGCACGGATGCAGCAACATCAGCCATTGAGCAGCACCTCCATTACATCTATCAATTTTTTATAAACCCGCATTTTCTTTGCGTAACTTGAAAGATTGCTCAGGTTTTTCCTTTTATCGGCAGCATAGGCATTGAGCGCTTTATTAAATATTTCGTTGTCCAACTTCGTGCGATATTTGAAACAGTCGCAAATGGTACGTTCCCGATCATAGACAGCAAGCTGCACTCCATTAAAATCCCCGCTTGTTTTTCCGATTTCAAACAAGGTAGGCTGTACAAAATACACCTTTGTCGCCAGAGAATCAATATGCAGCCTTGTCCGTGAGAAGGTACGGGGAATGGCAATTGACCATTGTCGGGGCAAAAAATCGCTATAGCCGTAATAAAATAGCGCCGATTCCACGCACACTATGCTTTCGGGAAGGAGAGTGGCAAGCACCTGTTCTTCCTTTATATCTTCCTGCTCAGCAAGCTGGTAATAGCCATGCTTTACACGCTCAAGATAACCTTCTTTGCATAGATTGGCTACATCATAGTTGGTAAGCCCTTCGGTAACAAAATCAGCGGTCTTTGCAATACCGTCTTTGTTTTTTATTATGTTTTTTACGGTTTCCCTTTTGTTCATTGTTCACCAACTTTCAAATCACAGCTTATTGATACTGTGTTCGAAAAATATTATACTATAGAAACACCCCTATATCAACAATTTTTAAAACACAGATATAAGATATTGTGAAATTAAAATTGAAATTTTATTACAAAATGGTTTGGAATCTGTTACAATATCTTCGGACGAGATGGTATTGCCCCATGCTAAGAGAGGCAAGTGTTATCACCCCCGATAACAAAATGATAACATTAGTCCATATAGGCAGGATAATATGGATACATCAAATCATCAAGAGCACTACAAACGCGACAAATAATAATCTCTAAACAGAATTGATTAAGCTCCGTCGAGTGCGAAGGGGGACGAGACAAATAAATCACTCGTTATGCGGGCGGCGCCGATTACAAGATATATATGATCAAAGCAAATTTTAATAATTCTCTAACAAAAAATAAAACATTTGAAAACATAAGGAAGATAAAATGCAAAGTATCAAATCAAGAAAAGAGGTATTCAAATATGAACAAAAAGGAACAAGAATTTCTCGTCCAGAAAATCCGTACGCAGTATACTGAAAGAGAGCATACTCAGCTCGATGAACTGAAAAAACTTGATACTAAAGTTAAAAAACCTGCAAAAATATTTGCTTATTTATTTGGCTCGGCAGGCGCTCTCATCATGGGAGTTGGAATGAGTCTGACAATGACTGATATCGGTTCTGCGATAGGCATAGAGAGTACATTGACGCCGGGAATCGTGATCGGATTGGCAGGGATCTTTATGGCAGCTATAAACTATCCGGTCTACAAATCTATGCTCAACAACAGACGAAAGAAATATGCCGATAAGATAATAGCTATCAGCGACAGTATCATGGAAGGATAGAGAAGAAGATGATGGAGGACGGGATTACAGAGGCTATGAAAAAACAGAAAACGGTATTGTCAGTAAATATACAGAAATTGCAAGACATGTCCGGCGATCATTTCTGAAGCGAGCCCCTTTTGCCAGATAAAATCTGACAAAAGGGATTTTGCTATGTCAAAAAAGTATTCAGACGAGTTCAGATTTTAGGAGATAGAAGACTATCTTTTCGATAAATCCAAAGGATTTGTGATATAATAACCTCACGGCGTTAGCGAAATCAAAGAGTTCGACGCCTGAAAGAACATTGTATCATAAACTCCGTATTTCTTTAGAAATACGGCCGGCCGCTGCCGCGTCCGCTGCGGCGCAGGGCGCCCGCGATTATGATATAATACAAAGATGATACAGAGAGGAGAGGGAAGGCGGGTTTTATTTGCGCCGGTATTTTAAGCGGTCTTAGAGTCGGCCGATGAGCTGATGAAGATGTAGAAAAGGGCAGAGCAAGTTATCACAGAAAAAATATATGAGACTGTCTTGAATTATATGGCTTTTGGACGGCCGGGACAGTATCGTATATTTTTTAGATTATTACTATATTTAAACAAAATATTTTTTCGTTTTTTGTTTAATAAACCAGAAAATCCCACAAAATTGACAGATTTGGTTAAAAAAGTACAAGGATTGTTTAAATAAGTACATTGAATAAACCGGTCATAAAAACTAATATTATTGTATAGGAGCCGGAGCAGATTATGAAGACAAGAAATAGAGACCTGATTATCAGGGCGGCTGAAATAAGGCACAAACCTTTTCACCTGAGCAAGAACCTGAGGATAGTGTATATTCTTAAAGGTCAGATAACTCTGGAGTTTGTGGCAGGCAAAGCTGAGGTCAGGGAAGGCGAAATCGAGATCATAAATATAAATGAACCGGTAGCTTTCTCCGGAGGAAGCCCGGGGAATGTGATTCTTATCTTTGAATTTGATTCAAACGCTGCGAAGATATCCCAGCCTCGCATAGACAAAGCGCTTTATAACTGTAATACGACTCTGTTTTATCCATGCAAAACCAAGCATAAATATCAGGAACAGCTGATATCCAAACTTCTACTTATATACAATTTATATGTGCATACTGAGGATCACTCTCTGATAAGAAAGACGTCCCAGGAGATCGAAGATCTCATAGTGGACAAGTTTCACGATCTGAAAAATATGCTGATGGAGACAGAAGTTTCAGAGGTGAACCTGAACAGATTCTTGCGGATATACGATTCCATATATCTGAACTCGGCGGGAAAGCTCAACCTTAAGGAAATCGCTGAAAAGGAGTATGTGAGCGTACAGTATCTGTCAAAAGAATTCAACGAGAAACTCAATATAAATTTTAAAGCCACAGTGGAGTATTACAAGGTGATACAGGCGGCCAGGTATCTGATAACTACTAATATGTCAGTCACCCTCGTATCAGAAAACAGCGGATTTTCCGCTCCAAGGTATTTTTACAAACAGTTTTCCAATTACCTGAAATGTACTCCAATGGAATTCAGGGCGAAGATAAGAAGAGAAGAAGAACAGATATGGGAGTTCCCCGTGGATCATGATCCGGTGATGGATATGATCAAGAGGAGGATGAATGTCAACCTGACGTCTTTCGGCGGCAGCGCGGGGAAAGATGAAGCAGCTTATCTTGACGGCGGAGAGGATTCGCAAGCATATATAGCGGATATAAAAGAGGATGCGGAGATAATAAAAGATATCTTTAAGGAAGCGTGCCAGATAAAGGGGAGAAAGCCTGAGGCCAGGTTTGAACTTCTTGCAGGAGATGAGACTGCTAAGCTGAAGCGATTTCTCTTAAGGTATGATCTGAGGCCTGTCACGATGCTCATCTCTGTTGACGGTGATAAAAAGACTCCGGGGGAACTGACATATGATGTCCAGGAGGCTCTGAGTTATATGAGTATTCTCATGAACATCGCTTCCGGCAGGGGAATTCGCAGCGAGTTCAGCTGGGAGATCAGCGCCATGTCCGAAAGCGTCGATTCTATTTTAGGATATGAACCTACAGAAGTGATAGTGGGGTTACTGACATTTACATTTCACTGAGCGAGTAGGAACATATATATTGAAAACAATATTGGAGGTATTGAAATGAAATTTAAACGTGCTATTGCTTTGATCATGATCTTTGCCGTAGTCTTTTCACTTTCAGCCTGCGGAAGCAAAAAAGAGAGCGATTCAAAGACTCTCGTCATAGCTATCCAGGACGAAATTGAAGGAACAGACATACAGCAGATCGGTTGGGACAACGTGGTTCACCAGTTGCTCTACAGCCCGCTCGTAACATTCAGCGACGATCTGAGCACAATCAATCCGTGCTTCGCAGAATCATACAGCGAATCAGAGGATGGCAAAGAAGTAACCTTTGTCCTGCCTGAAGGCGCTAAGTTCTCCAACGGAGACACCCTCGACGCCGAGGCTGTAAAAGCTTCTTTCGAGAGAATGAAAGAAATAAGCCAGTATTCAGGGGACATCGACGCAGTAACCGATATTCAGGTAGTTGACGAGAGGACAGTTAAGTTTGTACTTTCAGAGCCTGCTCCTTATATGTGGGCAAGCCTTGGAAGCAGCTTCAGCGGCATCGTCAATACTGCGGTAGCCGAAGAAGTAGGTGACGATGAGTTCAACAGAAATGCAGTCAGCAACGGACCTTTCATGGTAAAAGAATGGAAGGCAGGATCTGAGATCGTTCTGGAGAAGAACCCTAATTATGTGACTGCGAATCCTTCGGTAGAAAACAAAGGCGTTATGAATTTTGATCAGGTAATCGTAAGATTCATACCTGACGAATTCACAAGAGTCAGCGAACTGGAATCCGGAAACGTAGATATCGCATATGATATTCCTACTTCCAGCGTAAAATCTATAACAGACAACGACGATCTGCAGTCATACTTCTATGAGCAGGCAGGCGCGACATACATGATGACTCAGACTGAAGACGAGCCTCTCAACGATAAGAACGTCAGAGACGCCATCAATGTGGGCATTGACAGAGACGCCCTGGCAGAAGCCCTTGATGATCAGGTGAGCCCGCTGTATGGATTCATTTCCAAGGCTCAGGCAGGATACAGCGAAGATAAAGAGGCAGAATATGCCGAGAAATTCGCTTACAATCCTGACAAGGCTAAAGAACTGCTGGCAGCTGCAGGATACACAGACAGTGACGGAGACGGAATCGTTGATAAGAACGGTACTCCTCTTACTATAGAATACTGCTCGCCTACAGATAAGGCTTCCAACAAGGCTGCAGCTCCTGTTATTCAGGCTCAGCTTAAAGAAATCGGCATAGATTTACAGATTACAGAGTATGAAGCAGCTTACATAAAACAGCTCCAGAAGGATAACAATTTCCAGATGATGGCCAGAAGCTATGTATGGAACGATGCAGACATCCTGTACTATGTATTTACTGAAGAATCCGGCTACCCATGGCATGAACAGACGGTAACGGACGCTTTGGTAGCTGCCAGATACGAGACTGATCCTGAAGCGAGAGTAGTTAAATACGAAGAGGCTCAGGACGCCATCTTCCAGTATACTCCTGCGATTTCAATGTTCGCAGACAAGTATTGCATCGCGTCAACTTCCGGAATCAAGGGATTCAAGGTCACCAATGACGGAAGATCTATATTTAACGATGTGACTAAGGAGTAGACCTGATGGATCTTGCGACATTAGAAAAAAGACTTGACAAAGTAATCGGCCGTGATATGAGGGAAGATACTCCCGGCATGTCGCTGCTGATAACCAAGGGAGAAGATATCCTGATCAGAAAGTCTTACGGACTGGCAGATATTGAAGCCGGAAAGAAGATAAAGTGCGACGACGCTTTCGTCATAGCTTCCAACACTAAGCAGTTCACATGCGCGGCGATAATGATGCTCAAAGAGCAGGGGCTCGTCGACTACGACGAACCTGTAGAGAGGTTCTTCCCTGACTTTCCGGATTACGTAAAGTATGTCACGGTCAGAGATCTGATGACTCACGTTTCCGGGATCAAGGAATACTTCGAAGACAACGTGTGGCTGGATATTCCGGATTCGGCGACTGCCGATACCGCCAGAATGCTAGAGATAATAAAAGAGTTCGGCGGCCTGACTTTTGAGCCGAGAACACAGTATTCTTACTGCAACTCCGCTTATGTCATGCTGGGAGCTATAGTTGAACAGCTGTCCGGAATGAAGTTCGGCGAGTTCCTCAAAGCGAGGATATTTGAACCGCTGGGAATGAAGGATACTATAGCGCCGGATTACTTCGATGTGAGAGCCGAGAGGCTGACTGAAGGCTATGCCAAAGACGAAGGCGGAAATTTTGTCAGACAGGAATATAATATGGCTCTGGTAGGATATGCAGATGGAAATATGCAGTCTACTGCAGACGATCTTTTCATCTGGCACAAATATCTTTATATGAGCGACTCGGAGCTTCTCATGAAGAGGGACACTCTGGCAGAAGCTTTTAAAGATAATTATCTGACCGACGGAAGCGCCACAGGTTACGGCTTTGGTTTCTTTCTGGGAGAGTATAAAGGACACCGGGAGATATGGCATACGGGAGGAACTACAGGATTCATATCCAGGGCTTCTCGTTTTCCCGACGACGATATTTCTCTCATAATGCTGACTAACTATGAGGGTCTTCCGAAGAACGAAATGTACGAAAGAATCGCTGCAGAAATATTTCAAGTTTAGAATCTGAGAGGGAGGGAAGTTCTCTCCCTCTCATCTGTTAAATACGAAGGAGGACGGAACGTGAATGATGTAATTCACTTTGCGGTAAAACGACTGATAATGGGCATAGCCATCGTGCTCTTCGTTTCGGTCATAGTTTTTGCAATAATGCAGGCCATGCCGGGCGACCCCATAGACCTTATGGTGGACACGAGAGTATCCGAGGAGAGGGTCGCGGAGCTCAAGGCGCAGTGGGGCCTTGATAAGCCGGCCATAGTCCAGTATTTCTACTGGCTGGGAAACATATTACAGGGAGATTTCGGCATGTCCGTATCCATGAAACAAAATGTAGGCGATCTGATAATGCAGAGACTGCCTTACACTTTAATGCTTACGGGCGCGGCTTTACTTATAGAATATCTCATAGCCATACCTTTGGGCCTTCTGGCCGCAGTGAAAAAGGACAGGCTGACAGATAAGGCGCTCACCGTCGGAACTATCGTCTTATGGTCGATGCCTCAGTTCTGGCTGGGCGTATTGTTGATGTTTATCTTCAGTATAACCTTAGGCGTGCTGCCTCTGTCGGGATACAGCGGGTTTGCTTCGCTCATTCTCCCGGCCTTTACTCTGGCGCTGCCGACGCTGGCGCAGATATTCAGGCTGACTCGTTCCGAAGTGCTGGACGTCATGCGCGAAAGATACGTGATGACGGCCAACGCCAAAGGATTAAGCAGCAAAAAGGTACTGATAAAACACATCCTGAGAAATGCTCTGATACCTGTCACAGTGATGTTTTTCCTCTCTCTGCCGTGGCTCATAGGCGGCGCCGTAGTCGTGGAAAACGTATTTGCATGGCCGGGAATGGGGCAGCTGCTCTGGAAAGCAATTTCAAAGCAGGATTTCATGGTGGTGCAGGGAATAATCTTTGTTATAACAATTTTGACAGTAATCTGTAATCTGATAGGCGACATAATATCGGGAATACTCGATCCGAGAATTCGCCTGGAGTAGAGGTAGACAATGAAGAATAAATTTAAAGGAATGTTAAAAAATAAGATGTTTGTCATCGGCATGATACTCTTTGGAAGCATGCTGCTCGTGGCGATCTTTGCTCCTCTCATTGCGCCTCACACTTATGACGAACAGAACATGGCTATGAAATTATCGGCGCCCAGCTCCGAATACCCTCTGGGTACGGACCAATACGGAAGATGTATTTTCAGCAGAGTGGTATACGGTTCCAGAATCGCCCTCAGCGTAGGCATCGTTGCCGTCATTATAGAAACAGTCATCGGAGTGACGCTGGGGATGCTTGCCGGATATTACGGAAAAAAGATAGACAAGGCTATAACTTTTATCACAGACTCAGCCTGGGCCATACCGCCTATAATACTGGCCATGGCGATAGTGCTGATGCTGGGTTCAAGCGCTATGAACGTGGCTATAGCGGTGGCCGTAGTCAGCTGGGCGCAGTTTACCAAGATAGTCAGAGCTAAAGTACAGTCTCTAAAAGACTTATCTTACATAGAGGCGGCCAGAATATACGGCGAAAGCGATTTCAACATCCTGATGAGGTATATCCTGCCTAACTTGACGTCAACCATAATAATCCTTGCGACTCTGGCGTTGCCTGCGGCTATCTTATCCACTACTTCGATGGGATTCCTCGGACTTGGAGCGCAGCAGCCTCAGCCTGACTGGGGAATGATACTTTCCGAGGGAATCCAGTATTTGAGAAATGCTCCGTGGATCTCCATGGTTCCCGGCGTTGCCATAGTGTGGACGGTGCTAGGCTTTAACCTGGTGGGAGAAGGCGTCAAAGAGCTTCTCGACCCAAGACTCAAAGTGTAAGGGAGGAAAAGATGGACGATAATACTATTTTAAAAGTAAAAGACCTGTCGATCAATTTCGAGACTAAACACGGAGTCGTCAGGGCTGTGGATGAGATCAGCTTCGATATAGAGAAAGGGCAGGTGTTCGCTCTGGTAGGCGAATCGGGATGCGGCAAATCCACAACGGCATTGGGCATAATGAGATTGCTTCAGGAACCGGGAAAGATCGCCGGAGGAAATATAATATTTGAAGGCAGAGATCTGGCCGGCCTGGATGAAAAGGATATGACTCAAGTCAGAGGAAAAGAGATAGGCATGATATTTCAGAATCCGCTGGACTCTCTCAACCCGGTATACAGCATAGGATATCAGGTATCCGAAGGGCTCATAGAGGGGGGGATGTCCAAAGAAGAGGCGTATGAGAAAGCTTTCAGTACTCTGAAAGATGTGAAGATATCCGATGTAACGTCACGAATGAAATCCTATCCTCACGAGATCAGCGGAGGCATGAGGCAGAGAGTCATGATCGCCATGATGCTCTGCAGAAATCCAAAACTGCTCATAGCGGACGAGCCTACCACGGCTCTGGACGTTACCATACAGGCGGGCATAATAGAGCTGATGAACGAGCTGAGAAGCAAATATAACTCCTCTATACTCATGATAACCCACGATTTTGGCATAGTAGCCGATATGGCAGATAGGGTGGGAGTGATGTATGCAGGCAACATAGTAGAAGTGGCCGACGTATTCGATATCTTTGACAATGCGTCTCATCCGTATACGAAGTTACTGATGAAAGCTCTGCCTACCATAACCAAAGAGGAGGGCAGGCTGGAGACCATCAAGGGCACAGTACCTGATCTGTCTTTGCCTATACAGGGATGCAAATTTGCCGACAGGTGCCCTACCTGCCGGGAAATCTGCCGCAGCGAAAAGCCGGCTATGAAAGAAATAGGAAGAGGTCACTTTGTGGCATGTCATTGCTGTGAAGGAGGAAAGGCCCATGAATAAGAAGACTGTAGTAGAAATTAACGATATAAAGAAATACTTTCCTCTCAGGGGCGGAAACAAGAAAAATAAGAAGTTCGTAAAGGCTGTAGACGGAATCTCTCTGGAAGTCTATGAAGGCGAGACTTTAGGGCTGGTGGGAGAAAGCGGCAGCGGAAAGACCACCCTCGCCAAGATGATACTTGGCCTTCTGCCTCCTACGGAGAGCACCGTGATCATAGACGGTAAAGATATATGGGCAGATAAGAATATCAGGGGAAGAGGCAAAGAAGTCAGCGCTGTTTTTCAGGATCCGGCGTCTTCTCTCAATCCCCGGGCTACCATATATAAGACTCTCGAAAGACCTCTACTCATCAACGGCTATTCCAAAGAAGAGGCCAAAGAGAGGATACTGGAGACTGTAGAGAAAGTCAACCTGAGAAAAGAGTTGCTGGACAGATTCCCGGGAGAGCTTTCCGGCGGTCAGCAGCAGAGAGTCAGCATAGCCAGAGCCATTTCTCTCATGCCCAGACTTCTTGTTCTTGACGAGCCTACCAGCGCACTGGACGTTTCCGTTCAGGCTCAGACTCTCAACGAGCTTTTAAGGCTTCAGAAGGAACTTAACATGACCTACATCTTCATAACTCACAATCTTTCGGTGGTAAGATATATGAGCGACAGGATATGCGTCATGTACGGCGGCAAAGTGATGGAGATCGGAAAGACAGAAGATATTTATGACGACTGTCTTCACCCGTATACTCTGGGACTCATGTCTTCCGTGCCTCCTCTTCACCCCAGAGAAAGGGAAAGAAAAAAATATTTGCTTACAGGCGATATGCCAAGCCTCATAGATGTGGGCGAGGGATGCAGATTTTGCAGCAGATGCAGTTTTAGAAAGGACATATGCGAAAGCACGCAGCCGCAGCTTAAAGACATGGGAGACGGTCATTATGTGGCATGTCATTTCGCAGGTGAGATAAATTTTTGATTATGTAAAAAAGGATTGAGAAAATGAAGGACCTTAAGATAGTTAACGCAAAATTCCCCGATTTCGAAAACGATACGTGGCGCACGGCCGATATACTAATACACGACGGCAAGATACAAAAGATCGGTACGGCGGAGGAAGAATGTGCCAAGGTGATAGACGCCTCGGGCAAGGTGGTATCGCCGGGATTCATCGACATACACGCCCACGAAGACGAGTTTTCGGGAAACAGGGAAGACGATTTTTTCACGGCGGGCAGAGGCCTTCTCATGGGCGTTACGACTCAGATAGTAGGCAACTGCGGGGATATGTACAATTCCATGGAAGAATTGGCTAAACGGATAGATGAAGAAGGCGCTCCGGTGAACTTTATGACGTTCATAGGGCAGAACTACCTGAGAGAGCAGGCGGGAGCAGACGACCGCTATAAGGCCAGCACTAAAGCGCAGCTGGAAAAGATGAAGACGCTCCTTTACGAGACGAAAAAATATTCTCCCGTAGGTCTGTCCTGCGGATTCGAATATGCTCCGGGAGTGACTACAGAAGAGACTATAGAATTGGCAAAAGCCTTAGATGACGAAGGCTATCTGATTTCTGTTCATTTCAGAGAAGACGGCCCCAAGGCAGTAGATTCCACCAGGGAGCTGGTGGAGATCTCCAAGGCCACAGGTTATGGCATAGAGATGTCTCATATAGGCAGCTGCAGCGCAGTAGGCTATATGGACGATACGCTGAAAGTGATAGACGAAGCCAGACTAAAAGGCGTAGATATTTCCACCGACTGCTATCCGTATAACGCCTTCTGCACAGGCATAGGAACTGCCGTGTTCGATGAAGGCTGCTTCGAAAGATGGGGAAAGTCCTACAGCGATATACTCGTTTTAGACGGGCCTTATGTGAACAGGAGATGCGACAAAGAACTCTTTGAGAAACTTCGCAGAGAAGACCCCGATCTCCACGTGGCTGTCTTCGCCATGAATCAGGACGAGGTAGACAAGGCCTTCGCCACTCCGTATGTCATGGTAGGAAGCGACTGCGGATTTGTCAACAGGCACGGACACCCAAGAGGCGCGGGGGCCTTTCCTAAGGTGATAAGAGAGTATGTAAGAGAAAAGAAGATACTTACGCTCATGGACGCCCTCAAAAAGATGACTGTACTGACGGCAGATAGAGTAAATCTCGACGAAAAAGGAGAGATAAAAGAAGGCCGCGATGCCGACATCGTTATCTTCGACGAAAACACTATAGCTGACGGAGCGACTTTTGAGAATCCGACTATGAAACCTGTCGGTATAGACTATGTGATAGTCGGCGGAAAGATAGCTGCCGATCACGGTGTCATAAAAGACGACAGCTGCGGCAGATATATCAGGTATAAGAACCGCTGATGTCAGTATAAAAAGCAGAACAAACGCCGGTAGCCTTCGTTGCGGTTTAACTGAAAAAGTCTCCGCCAAATCATCGGCGGAGACTTTTTTATATCTCTCAATTATCCTCGAACATACCTATTCCTTCCACCTCGCTGGCAGGTAGGGAGAATACTATCGTGCCGGCTTCAGTGTCCGGGCCGGCTTTTTCCAGAATAGAACGCATTATCTGAGCCTTCTCCTCTGACTTTGAAACTATGAGAATAACTTCTTTCTCCTGGGCGATGGATACGTTGAAGAATTTCTCATCGCTTTCTCCATACAGGTGCTTGCCGTGAAGAACAGTACCGCCTTGGGCTCCTGCCGAACTGGCCGCATTCATCACCGTGTCGGTCTGACCTTCGTTGGCTATCGCCACGATGAGTTCGTATTTATAGCTCAGTTTAGGCGTATACTTAGCGCCTTGCTTTTCTTTCTCTCCGTTAAGATATTTCACGGTTTTTCCTCCTCCGATACTCTTTATGGGAACAGCTATGACCACACCTCTTCCGGGTATGTCTATGAACATCTGTTGCTTCTGTTTCTGGATGAATTTTTTTGTCTTTTTTTCGTTTGCAACTGTGATGAGAACTCTCTTTTCGTTGCTCTCTATTCCCAAGATATCCAGCATACCGCGGGACGCGGTTCCCTCCCCCAGCAGTATGACGCTTAGAGGAAGCTTCAGATCACGGCATATGCTGGTCAGCGTGTTCAGGCTTTCAGGGCCGCATATGGAAATCACATAATTCATGCCATATCCTCCTCCCAAAGTTCCACTATGTCGTAATCTCCGTAGCAGCTCTCCGGCTGACAAGGAACTTTTTCTTCTTTCAGTTTATATATGAATCCTACAGTTTGGATGGAAATCAGAGGCATCATGGCTACCATGGCCACTACTCCGAAAGCGTCCTGAAGGACGTTGCCGCCCAGAGCCATGCTGGCTCCTATGACGAACTGAAGCATGAAGGTGGCGGTCATGGGACCTGAGGCTACGCCGCCGGAGTCGAAAGCGATGGCCGTATATATGTCAGGTACGAAAAACGAAAGGATCAATGCGATGGCATAGCCCGGTATGAGGAACCACAGGATAGGTATGCCGGTGAGCACTCTCAGCATGGAAATACCCATGGCTATGGCGATAGCTATAGATAAGCTGAGTTTGATCGCTTTTCCCGGTATCGCTCCGGCGCTTACTTCTTCTATCTGATTTTCCAGCACTGCCACGGCAGGCTCGGTAGATATTATGAACCATCCTAGTAGCATAGACAGCGGGATCATTATGATTCTGGTCCAGCCCGTTGCCAGCTCCTCTCCAAGAACGGCCCCCAGCGATGAGAACCCGATGTTTACTCCCGTCAGGAACAGTACCAGACCCAGGTAAGTATATAAAAGTCCGAAACATATCCTGGCAAGACCCAGTTTCGTCATCTTGAGAGAAAATATCTGAAACAGGAAAAATATTGCGATTATAGGAAAGAGGGACAGAGCGATCTCTCCCATGTACTGCGGAAGAGCCGAAATATATGCGCGGCCTATTTCGGCGGTGGTATCGAATGAAGAATGGCTGACTTCGGCGACGGCTTCGCTGTCGGAGTAAAAAAATCCCAGGATCAGGACTGCCAAGATAGGTCCTATAGAGCATAGAGAGACCAGACCGAAACTGTCTGCCTCGGCCTTTCTGTCGCTTCGTATGTTTGAAATACCGACGCCGAAAGCGAGAATGAAAGGAACTGTCATAGGACCGGTGGTAACTCCGCCTGAATCAAATGCTATGCTCAGGAAGTCTGCGTCAGTAAAGGCTGCCAGAGCAAACAGGACGGCGTAGAAGACTATGAGCAGCCATCTCAGCTTTATGCCTGTAAGGATCCTGACCATACAGATGGTCAGAAAGAAACCCACGCCTATACCTACCGTTACGAGAAGAGCTCCGTTGCTTATGTGGGGAACTGTCTCTGCCAAAACCTGCAGGTCAGGCTCGGCGACGGTGACGGCAAACCCCAGCGCAAAACTGAATATGAGGATCATAGAGAGCTTTTTGCTCTTTGTAAGAGCAGTACCGATCTTATTGCCTATAGGTATCATGGAAGCCTCTGCTCCCAGAGAGAAAAACCCCATGCCAAAGACTACCATGACCGTTCCTATGAGGAAATTGAGCATAAGATCTGTCTGAATAGGGCTTATACTGAAGCACAGCAGAGTAACGATCAGAATGATCGGAAGGACCGATACCGCCGATTCTTTTACTTTTTCTGTCACTGCAGTTTTGTTTCTTGATAAAACGTCTTTATCCATATGTCGTCGTGATCACCTTCCTCTGCTTATTTAAGTTATTTATACCGAATTGGGCCAAAGAGCTTCGAACCTGAGGATAAGCTCCTTGGCAAATTCTCCGCCTGTAGAGGCGGGAGAGTATTGGGCGTTTGCTATAATTTAAGATCGCGGTGCCTTTTATCGCATGGCTTGGCAGCGTTTTTAGGTATGAGCCAGGTGTTGCCTAACTTTAGAGCGCCGGCTATGCGGCCTGCATTGCAGTATTGCAGAACACGGCGGTCAGAGATATGCCACTTTGAAGCTGTTTCCTTTGTCGTACTGTAGTCCATCTTTTTTTGCACCTCTCAAAAGTACTTTATATCATTATACTTCGGATGAACGAAGGATACAACCGAAGAGAAAGAAAATTTACAGAAAATTTACCAGATAAAGAGCTTGAAGCTGAAAACCCCACGAAGATCCAGAAGTAACTCTGAAATCCCGTGGAGTTTTCGATGTTGACATATTTTAGATTGAGAGGCACAAAGCGCCGCCCACTTTAAATACAGGATTTATTTTTTATATCCACATTTAGGGCATACACCATTTTCGTTTAGAGCAATGCCACAAAGTGGGCAACGGTCGATTTTATTCTTAGTTTCGAATTCCGATGTAGCAGCGTTGACTCCGCTGGTGAAAGTGATCTTAGCGATATTCAGCTTGTCTTTCAACAGGTCGTAAACGATTTTAATCATACCTTCAACGGTCATGGTTTCCTTTGTAACAACCAGACGGCAGTCAGGATATGCTATAGCAAGCTCTGTTTTGAAAGCTTCACCCTTCATCTTGTTCTGAGGCGCGCCGTTTTTAATGCCCTGTTTTTCGTATACGTCTAAAATAGCCGGCAATAATGGGTCGTCTTCTCTGAGAATCAAAGCGTGGTCAAAGTTTTTCAATACATCCCAAGCTGTTTTTTGTATTTCATTGCAAGGGAAAACCATATTTACCCCCGGCTCAACTGAATCTTCAACTTCTATTGTCAGGACTCCTGTGTGTCCGTGCAAGTACTGAGCTTCTCCTTTAAAGCCATAAAACCTGTGTGCATACTGTAAATCTAATGTAGTGATACTTCTCATTTTTTTCCTCCTCAAGTTTTTAATTTAAATTTACGGTGATTAAAAGCGCCCGCATCCGCATTCATAAAATAGTAAGATGGAATCAGTGATTACAATCAGGACAAATGCCCCTGAAAAAAATATCGTGACCTGTATACTTAAAACCGTTGTCCGTCTTGATGTTTTTTTCTAATTCTGAGATATAGTCCATATCTAAATCGAAGATTCGGCCGCATTTCTCACACCTCACGTGGTAGTGATTGTAACATAAGTGATCGAATCGATCGACGTGACCGGGAAGCGTCATCTTTCGGATTTCGCCCATTTCTGCAAGTAAATTCAGGTTTCGGTATACCGTACTGCGGCTTATATGTGGATTTTCGCGTGCAACCTCATTGTATACCTCATCAGCAGTAGCATGGCATTTTAATTTGTTTACTGTTTCTAAAATTATAGACCGTTGAATAGTATTGCGTCTCATTGCTAATCATTCCTTAATAATATTTTATATCAATAAGAATCATATATCAATTTAGTTCGTTTGTCAACAGAAAACATAAAAAAAATAGAGTTTACTTCTGAAACTCGGGAAGGATAATAAAGTAGACAATGATAATATATTCTTTACGGTAGAATGTGTCTGCAGCGGCACACAGATTTAAGTCAGGGATGATTAAAGATGAAAAAACAACTGCTTCATATAGGATAAACGAACTTAAAACCGGGTAAAATTATCTCAGCAACTAAAAAGGAGTTTGAGGATAATGATAGAAAACGATACTATAAGACTTCTCCGCGAGTGTGACGCGGGGATAAAGATGGGAGTTTCGTCTATAGGCGAAGTGATGGAATACGTCAGGAGCAGCGTCTTTCGCAAGTATTTGACTGACTGTGCCGACGAACATAAAAGGCTTGAGCACGAAATACAATCGCTGCTAAACAGGTTTCACGATGAAGGCAAAGAGCCCAGCCCTGTGGCTAAAGGCATGTCGTGGATCAAGACCAGTGTGAAGCTGGCGGTGGATGGGTCAGATGAGACTGTAGCAGATCTTATCACCGATGGATGCAATATGGGAGTCAAATCTCTGAGTAAATATCTGAATCAATATAAGGCTGCCGACGAAAAATCAAAGGATATCACCAAGAGGCTCATAAACCTTGAGGAAAGGCTTGTCATAGATATACGGCAGTTCTTATAAAATAAAGAGGATTCTTCGCCGGCTGTATGCTGAAAGAATAAAAGCCGGTAAACGGCTTTGTATCACAAATTAAATATTGCTCTGTTTAAACGGCGTAGCAAGTTGCTATGCCGTTTATTGGTAAATCAGAGTGAGCTTTATGTTTTTTCCGTATAGATCTTTGTACGAATAGAAAAAAACAGGATTTTTCTGCTTAATCAACATATAAAACTTCTCATTGGTATTCAGGCTGAATTGTCGATTTTGATTTTCTTCCAAACAACAGACCTCATCAAAACAATTACTGCTACTTACCTTCAGCCTGTTTATCTGATTTGCAATCATTTCATACGCTGCCTGTATGTCTGCCTTTGACTGGTCCATTTCAAAATTTGCGGAAAGAACTCGGGCGAGATATTCGACGTATCCCCGGGTCAGAATTTCCGACTCGGGGATCATTAGTTCTCTCGTATCAGAGTTATGGATTTTTTGTATCAGCGTTTTAATCATCTGGGGAGTAAGCACAATGATATCATACTCCCCTGTAATCCTTATGATGTATTCATTCATCAGCACTCCGCACCTCTGAGCCGCTCCACAAGCGCTTCCTTTGAAAAACTTTTCATGGATATAAGCGTGATGAACAAAGGCACAGCGGTCAGTACGCCTGCATAAGCGGCGGCCAATACGGTCGGGAACCGAAACGCCATATAAAATGCTCCCGTATTATAAATCGCTGTACTGAGAACATAGCCGCACAGTGTTCCTACCGTCAATGTGACGCCGACCGTAGCCAAAATTAGCAGCAGACTTTCGGAAAGCAGCATTTTCCTGATTTGCCCTTTTGCCATACCGATAGACTCCAGCATTGCCAGCTCCTGTTTTCTCGTTACGATATTTGTTATCAACGTATTCATCATGCTCAAGATGCTGAACATCATGATAAATACGGCAAGACTGCTGATGGTTCCAAACATCTGGTTTGTCGTAGCCTCATAGGCGGTACGCCTGTCGGCAAGGGTTTCAAGGGTCATTTCAGAATTTTCTTCGATCATCTGCGTTAAGGCTTCACCTACAGCCTCTTCTTTTTCAGATTCTGTCGATACCAATAAATTGGCGTTGAGACTGTCATAAGAAATAAAGCTTAAAATTGCCTGTTCCGGCATAATAAAGAATCCCTCCAGACGGTCATTGTCGATCGTGTACTGATGATTCAGGACGCCGAGAACCGTCACTTTTTTCTCTGCCATCTGGGTTCCGTCATAATAATGCAATGTTATCTGATCTCCGACTTGAAAACTCCAGCCGAAAATTTCTTTTACAGTTGCATTACTATGGACGAGAATATAATCGCCGCTCATCAATTTATCGTAATCAGCAGTTCCTTCTTCTATATACTTGTCGATTTCTTCCGTTTCCTTTTCTGACAATGGATAGACGGTATCGTCGTTGCCATATTCATCATGTACAGGAATGTCAAATCTTACGCCAAAATTCTTGATTTCAGATACCTTTTTCACGCCGTCTATGGATGAAATATTACGTACCATTTCATCATCAAGGGGCGCTTTTGCCTGCAATCCGCTCATTCCGTTTTCATTGAGCTGGATTGCCGATGCAGAATACTGAATATTAAATTCTGCGTCCTTAAATATGCCCTGTCTTGCATAACTTGCTTTATCAAAAGAGGACATATAAGTTGCCGCCGTCATAAACAGTATGCCGCCCAGAGCAAGGGAAAGCATCGTGACGGCTGCTTTTTTCTTGTTTTTTGAGAAATTCATTGTACCAAGGCCAAAGGGCGTAAGGCTGCGGCACAGCTTCTTATTGGCTGTCTTTTTCATCCCGTCCTGCGGCACATAACGCAGCGCCTCCACAGGCGATACGGATGAGGCTGTCTTTGCAGGCCTCCCAACAGAAAGCATTGTGATCAAATAAACGACTGTAAATACGCATAGAGCAATAATCAGTGTATTGACAATGCTGAAGCCTGCCGGAAGAATAAAGTACCCCGCTATGCCGCCGATCAGAATACCGATGGGAGCGGCATATAAAAACAGTCGGCGCCCCTCCAGGGATACAAACTTTTTTATCTGTTTTTTGGTCATTCCGATGGTGCGAAGTTGACCGAACTGATGTACCTTGCCGATCACAGACAGATAGAATACGCCGTAAACCACGAGAATACAGGCAAGGAGAATGACTGCGCCTACCAGCCCATATAGCATCACATCCTGTGAATCAACAGATAACGACTCGAGGAACGCCTTTGACGGATCGACATATTTTCGCTCGATCCCCGCCTCGCCTCCAATGAGATACATTGCCTCCTTGCAGTCTTCGGCGCTCATTTGCGCTGCGCCGTATAGCTTCGCATAGACCTCATAGGGCATATCCTTTAGCTGACTGCCGCTCTCTGCATAAGCCTTTGAGAGAAATACCGAGAACTGTTTTGCAGTTTCTCCGCCTTTTAAGATGCCTGAAACAGTAAATGTCTCGGAACTGCCGTCATAAAAGTTGAGCGTCACCTGACTGCCTACCTCTTCGGACGCTCCCATTTTTTTCAGCATTGCCGCCTGCACAGCAATCTCGTTTTCCTCTTCGGGAAGTCGGCCGCTTTCTAACTCGCCAATTTGGATTTTATCGGACAGCTCGCTAACATAATAGGGCATTACGCTGAAATCGTCCATCTCTGTAAGCGCACCCGTCTTAACTTGAATCTGATAAGCAATCCGTTCATCTGCTTTTAACGCCTCTACCTGCTTGTCTGTCAGATTATAATAGCCCACCTGCTGCGCGTGGGAAAGCTGTCTGCTGTTTTCTTCTCTTTGCCCTGCGGCAAACATCATAATTGCCATTAAGAGCGCTGATGCCAGTACGATCGTAACCATTACAAATACATTTCTCATACGGCTTGATTTAAGGCTCTGCCTTGACATCAGGGCAATCATTTGTTTACTTGTTTTTTTGCTGTTCATTGCCAGTCCTCCTTATGCGTGAATTTTTCCGTCTTCAATACGGATTCTCACATCCGCTTTCTCCGCAATTTCAGGGTTATGGGTAATCATAACAATCGTTTGGTTGAATTTTTCACTTGTCATTTTCAACAGGCCAATGACCTTATCACTGGTACGGCTGTCAAGGTTTCCCGTCGGCTCGTCGGCAAGGATGATGGCCGGTTTAGACACTAAAGCCCTTGCGATGGCTACTCTCTGCTGCTGTCCGCCTGACAGGTGGCTGGGATAGTTCTGAAGCTTACCGTCCAGCTCAAGAAAATGTACGATTTCCTTTAAGAATTTTTTATCCTCCATTTTCCCGTCCAGACGCACAGGCAGTACAATGTTTTCGTAGGCGGTCAGATATGGAATCAGGTTATAGTTCTGGAAGATAAAGCCGATCCGCTTTCTTCTGAATACGGTTAGCTGTTCCTCGTTCATCGCTTCGATATTGTTGTTTTCTATCTGCACGCTGCCCGAAGTGGGAACATCCAATCCGCCCAGCATATTTAAAAGTGTGGATTTACCGCTGCCTGATGTGCCGATAACCGCCGTAAACTGTCCTTTCTCTACGGACACGTTCACACCATCCAGCGCCTTGACAAGACTTTCGTCCTTTCCGTAGTACTTTTTCAAATGAGATGCGTTTAATATTGTCATATCTATTTTCCTCCTTCGTTTCTCAGCATCTAAACTGATATCCTTATCTTACTGACGAAAGGGAAAATAACAATAGCAGACGCAATATCTAACACCTACGCCGCAATATCTAAAAAGTGCGCAGAAAAAAACCTGCTTCGTTTGACCGAAACAGGCTTCATAAGCAGTATTTAATTTAAGGAACCGGAATTAAAATTTTCAACGTAAATTTGCCGTTTTCCTGCGTCGTGGTACAAGTCCCGCCATATTTTTCAGCGGTTCTTCCCATATTGGAAATACCAAAACCGTGCAGGAAACCATCTGCTTTTGATGTGCGTATCTGCTTTGCATTATCCGTATTAAGGCAATTATTTTCAACCAAGATGGAAACAAAATTTTGCACTTTTCTTGCCTTGATTAGAACAACTCTTTGTTCCTCCGGCAGTTTTTCACTGGCTTCTATCGCGTTGTCAATTCCGTTGCCAAATAGGGTGCTGATATCTAATGGCTCCATAAAATCCACACCGTCAAAATCTATGGCCGCCGAAAAATCAATTTGCTTTTCACGCATTTTTTCGGCTTTATCCTTAATGATAACATCAAGGAAGTTATTGCCTGTGTGAATATAGTCCTCATAGTTTGCGATCTGCGTTCTAAGCTGTCTGGCTATTTTTCGGGAAGCATCTGTACTCTGACTTCCCTCAATCATAAGCAGATGATTTTTCATATCGTGGTAGATAGAGCGTATCCGTTCTTCTTCTTTCTGTTTGTCCTTATAGTATGTAAACTGCTGCTGGAGCTGTGCAAGCTGCATTTTGCTCTGCTGTTCCTGCTCACGGAGGGACACCACGTTTTTTGAATAAAGGAATTGTATGATAAAGTACATACTAAGTATGGTCGTTATTAAATCTAAGCCTATTGTGCGCTCCAGCTGCAGATTCACAGTTGTATATACGCCCAAAAATGAAACAAAGAAAGCAAGCAAAAAGCTGATGGATAACACCACGACATCTTTTATTTGAAATAGGTATGTAAATTTACGGAAAGCAAAATATACGACTATCAACAACATCAGCCGTGTTATGATACCGGCCACGTAAACCTGCCATTTCACGACAGACATGCCGTCGACTGTCGTCATAATTCCATCGTTATAAATCAAATTTAAAATTGCCATTACAACAGATTCGGTGAACATCGTAACTATCAAATAAGAAAGCTCAACTACAACAACGATTTCACGAACAGAAATCGTATAGCATAATTTTATCATCAAAGCTAATACTGACAAGACGATGAAAATTTTAACTGCGCCAAGCTCTGTGAAATGGGTTAAAAAAACTGTGACAGCAAACTCAAAAACGACCGGTATAAGCTGGCTCACATTTTTCTGAAATCTCGGTTTCTTACAAAAAAGTCCGATTAAAATATATATGATAAGACATTCTGTTATTGTGGAAACGATGTCCAACAAATTATAAGCCCACATCACAGCATATCTCCCCAATATTCTGCCAACTTTTCCATGAACTCTTTTCGCTTGGGCTGGCTGATTGGAATACGCTCGCCCGTAGTGAGAACTGCCTGCAGATTTTCTACGCTTTTCACATAAGACAAATTCACAAGAAAGCTTGCGTGGCATTTTGTGAATTTCCTCTGCGTTTCTAAAAGTGAAGCTATTTCTTTCATATTTTTATATATAATCTGCTCCTGCCCTTCAAAATGTAGCAGCACATTCCTCTTGCAGGTTTCCGCATAACGCAGATTTTTATAAAGTACTTTATACTTGCCTGTGTCGTTAGAAAAGGAAAGGTAAGGCTCGTCCTTGCCACGGTAAAGTTTAAAGAAACGGTCGAGTTCCATTTTAAGCCGAGCATATTTCAGCGGCTTGAGCAGGTAGTTTGCCGCGCCGTATTCATAGCCTTGCCATACATACTGCGGCAGTGATGTGAGAAAGAACAGTCCGACGGTATCATCTGTTTTTCTTATTGCTTTTGCTGTCTTCAGCCCGTTTAGCTTTTCCATCTGAATATCCATAAATATCAAATCAAAATCAGGCTGGTAATTTTGCAGCAGCTGGCTGCCGTCGCAAAACTTTGAGATACAGAACTCATTGCCGCTTTCTTTCTCATATTTGCGCAGCAACTCCTGCAGGCCCTCAACAAATTCTTTTTCATCATCACAAATTGCTATGTGGAACATAAAACACCTCTGATTGAGATAACTCTAATTCCTAATTATACTAAAAACCTCTTTTGCTTTCAACAGATTGATTTTTTTAGCTAAAATTATGAAAAAGCCGGTTCGATTTCCTAAGCAGAGGCTTTGCCTTTTGCCTCGGTATCAGTTCAAAAGATATATGCCAAAATTGAGATATCCCGCAAAGGCGACCCACAGTATATAAGGAATCAGAAGCAAAGCGGCCGCTTTCGATACTTTTTTGAACTGAATGGTTGTGACGATGATGAGGATCCACATCGCTGCCAGCCATATAAATGCCAGCAGATAAGCTTCCATGTTGAAGAAGATGATAGGCCAGACAAAGTTGAAAAACAGTTGTATTCCGTAAACTGTAAGAGCAGGGCCCCGGTTTTTTTCGTTTACAAGTACAAGATACGAAGCTATACCCATGAGGACATAGAGAATAGTCCATGCCACAGGAAACAGCCAGGCCGGAGGGGAGAGAGGCGGTTTATTTATCCATTCAAAAACCTGGATGCCGTCTCTTGTGAGAAAGGCGGAGGCTCCGCCTACTGCCAGCGGGATGAGTATGCAGATGATCAATTTTTTCCATTGTATTTTCATATGGACTCCTTTCGTTTACAAATAGAAGATGAGGACAGTTTTCGCATCGATTGCAAGGCCGTGTCTAATGTAGTTATTTTATGCTTAAAACTCATTATTATGTTTGACAGAATAAAATAATTGAAGAGCGATAAAAGACGATCGAAAAGCAGGAGACCGCCGGATGAGAAAGGCCCTTGAGGCAGATCACGCCGACTGCTACAGTCTTAATATTTGCGCCGGCTGAAAAAATAGTTTATAATTTTGACGTGGGACAGGCTACTGGAATTTATTTTTGCGGTTTTCAAATGTCAACATAAAGCGCGATCCTATGAATGAAACCCTGAGAGGGTCAAAAGCCGGCACAGCTTGCCGCCATGATCTGGTTTGCCTAAGATGAGCGAGGCAAAGCCATCAGTTTAGATTTGATTCAAGATAATTGCTTTGCCGCTTTCCGATATGAATACAAGTGTAAAGCGGCAGAATGGAGAATAATATGAGAGAAACTATTTTAGTCCTGGACTTCGGCGGACAGTATAATCAACTGATCGCAAGGCGTGTCAGAGAATGTGGTGTTTACTGCGAAGTACGGCCCTTTACTATGACGGCGGAGGAAATACGCCGGATGGCGCCTAAGGGTATTATCCTGACGGGTGGGCCTAACAGCGTATATGATATGACGTCGCCTCACGGCGATCCGGCGATATTCGACATGGGAATACCTGTACTGGGGATCTGTTACGGAGCTCAGCTGATGGCCTGGACCCTGGGCGGAAAAGTGGCCACCGCTCCTGTCAGCGAATACGGAAGGACGGAAGTGACGATTCTGAAAAAAACAGGGCTTCTTGCGGATGTGGCAGACGAGACTGTCACATGGATGAGCCATACTGATTACATAGAGAAGATGCCGGATGGATTTGAAGCGACGGCTTGTACGCCGGTATGCCCTGTAGCTGCTATGGAGAACGAGGAGAAGAAACTTTACGGTCTTCAATTTCATCCTGAAGTAACACATTCTGAAGAAGGGATGAAAATGCTGTCCGCCTTTGTCTACAGGTCTTGCGGATGTTCGGGAGACTGGAGGATGAACAGCTTTGTAGAGGAGACGATCTCGGCGGTACGTTCCAAGGTAGGAAGCGGAAAAGTCCTCTGCGCCCTCAGCGGAGGCGTCGATTCGTCGGTAGCGGCAGTACTCATGTCAAAGGCAGTAGGCAGGCAGCTGACCTGCGTATTTGTAGATCACGGACTTCTGAGAAAGGATGAGGGTGATCAGGTGGAGGCTGTATTTGGCCCGGCAGGGTCTTATGATTTGAATTTTATCCGGGTCGACGCCCGGCAGAGATTTTATGACAGGCTGGCAGGCGTCACTGAACCGGAAGCAAAGAGGAAGATAATAGGCGAAGAGTTTATCCGGGTCTTTGAAGAGGAGGCGAAGAAGATAGGCGCCGTGGATTATCTCGTTCAGGGAACCATATATCCGGACGTCATAGAGAGCGGTCTTGGAAAATCAGCAGTCATCAAGTCTCACCACAATGTAGGAGGCCTTCCGGACCACGTCGATTTTAAAGAGATCATAGAGCCTCTGAAGATGTTGTTTAAAGACGAGGTCCGAAAAGCGGGCTTGGAGCTGGGAATACCTGAATATCTCGTTTACCGTCAGCCGTTCCCCGGACCTGGCCTCGGCGTGAGGATAATAGGCGAGGTCACAGCCGAAAAGGTGAAAATGGTACAAGACGCCGACGCTATATTTCGGGAGGAAATAGCAAGGGCCGGTCTGGACAGGGAGATAAGCCAGTATTTTGCGGCGCTTACGGATATGAGGTCGGTAGGGGTGATGGGCGATTTCAGGACGTACGACTACGCAGTAGCCCTCCGGGCGGTCACCACCAGCGATTTTATGACGGCCGAACCCGCCAGACTCCCGTGGGAACTCCTCGAGAAAGTGACCACGCGCATAGTAAACGAAGTCGAACACGTGAATCGTGTACTGTACGACTGCACGGGCAAGCCTCCGGCAACGATAGAGATGGAGTAAAATGAAATTATCTTTTATTTAGCAGGCAGCCTGTAATTAATATTCCACATTTCAGAAGGAGATAATATAATGGCCGATATTAAATTGTTTAACATATCAAGTAGCGATAAAATTGAAGAATATAAAGCTGGAACCGTTACATTAGAAAAAGAATTGCAGACAGTAATAGAAAAAAATATGCAAACATTTTTCGGAGTGACTTTTCTTGAATCCGAATATCATACTACTGATGGGGGACGAATGGATAGCATTGGTATAGATGAAAATCATTGTCCAGTTATCTTTGAATACAAGAGATCTGTTAAGGAGAATGTAATTAATCAAGGGCTATTTTACTTAAATTGGTTGCTTGATCATAAAGATAGTTTCAAGGTACTTGTAATTGAAAAATTGGGCTTAAAATCAGCCGATAAGATTGATTGGACGATGCCGCGTGTAATTTGTATAGCTGGTGATTTTACTAAATATGATGAATCGGCTGTTAAACAGATGAACAGAAACATCAGCTTGATACGATACAAAAAATTTGGGGATGATTTGTTGATGTTTGAGCAAGTTAATGAGAATATTGCTGATGCAATACCACAAGAGCATATAAAACCCGACAAGGCGAAAAAGGTGAAAACAGATAAAACATTTGAAGAGCAAATTGCAAGCGCAGAGGCATCGATAAAGGTTTTATATCAAGATTTAAGCAATTATATATTAAGTCTTGGTGATGATATCAGTGAAAACCACTTAAAACTTTACGCGGCATTCAAGAAAATAAAGAACATAGCAACGGTGGTAGCCCAGAAGAAAAAACTTATTATCAATCTTCCTTTAGATATCAGTACTGTTACTTTTGAAGAAGGCTTTTCTAGGGATGTAAGTGATATTGGACATTGGGGCTGTGGAATGGTAGAATTGCATTTACAGTGCGTCGAAGATCTAAATAAGGCAAAACCGCTAATTGATCGAGCTTATAATGAGAATTAGGTAATATCATATTTATAAAACAGCCTATTTTTTCCTTAAAAATTAATTTTTAATGAGTTTAAATCTTGACAGCATTAAGTCTGCGAAAATATATAGGTCTGATAAATGGTGTTTAGATGAGACTTGATGAAGCTGACAGATGGGCGGTCACGGTGGAAGGAAGCCTGTTTTATAATCTTGATTTCGACATTTTGAGAAGTGTAGTGCTTACATGGGCAGTGAACCTATAGAGGTTTACTGCTTTTTTGTAGGATATTTATATGTTGCAATCTAATAAATGCAGAAATAATCAGAACATAAATATCGTCAAATTTTAAAAAATGAAGAGATTGATGTTGATTATGACGATATTGTGTGATAAAATCATTTTAACTAAATATGGAAATTTAGTGAGGAGAATAGATGAGAGAATTTGACTATAAAGACAGATATAAGAAAGTGCTGACGCCCGATATAGTAGCCCTTATATCCAAAATTCACGAATTTAAGGGGGGACAGGCTTCATTTATGGAGGCGAAGGCCGACGCCCTCACAAAATTGATTGAAATTGCTAAGATTCAAAGCACGCAGGCCTCCAATAAAATAGAGGGTATATATACATCAGACGATAGATTGAAAAAAATCGTGAAAGACAAGACGATGCCTAAAACTAGAAACGAGAAAGAGATAGCTGGATATCGCGATGTTTTAAACACGATTCATAAAAATTACGATTATCTACCTTTAAAATCTTCCGTTTTTCTTCAGCTTCATAGGGACCTTTATAAGTTTACAGGAAATTCGGGCGGCCATTATAAGATCGCTGATAATTTAATTACACAAGAAGATGAGCAGGGGAATCAGGCGGTGCGGTTCAGACCCGCATCAGCGTGGGAAACATCCGGTTATATTGAACACATCTGTGATGCGTTTCAAAAAGTGAAGGACGATCCAGAATGTGATCCGCTGATACTGATGCCGCTCTTTGTTCTGGATTTTCTTTGTATTCATCCTTTTAACGATGGCAACGGAAGAATGAGCCGCCTCTTGACATTGCTTATGTTATACCGTGCAGGATATACGATAGGTATGTATATCAGCATAGAAAAATTAATAGAACAGACAAAAGACACATATTATGAAGCTTTACAGGAAAGTTCGCATAACTGGCACGACGAAACAAATGATGATATTCCATTCGTTAGATATATGCTGGGAATTGTCGCTGCGGCGTATGATGATTTTTCTTCGAGAGTGCAGATGTTTGCGATTAACAGTATGTCTAAGCAGGATAGAGTCAGTGAGATTATTAAAAATTCAGCTGGAAAGATGACAAGGGCAGAGATCATGGAAAAGTGTCCTGACATAAGCCGCGTGACAGTGGAACGTTCCTTAACGGATATGGTAAAAAAGGGCCAAATCATAAAGCTCGGAGGAGGCAGATATACCTCTTATATATGGAATAGGGAGAAAGAATAACATGATAACAGGAGAATTAAAAACCAAGATCGACGGCTTATGGGAGATATTTTGGACTGGGGGTCTGACTAATCCCCTCGATGTAATTGAACAGATGACATACCTTATGTTTATACACGATTTGGATGAAGCTGATAATTTGCATATAAAAGAGAGCGCTATGTTAGGCTTGTCATACCAGAGTGTCTTTGCCGAAGAGGTAACTGTAGGAGAGCGTAAAATCAGCGGAGAACAGCTGAAATGGAGCGTATTTCATGATTTTCCAGCACAGAAAATGTATGTTACCATGCAGGAATTAGTATTTCCGTTTATCAAAAATCTTCATGGAAATAAAGAAAGTGCATACGCCAAATACATGGGCGATGCGATATTTAAAATCCCGACGCCGCTTATGCTGGATAAGATCATCTCAGCTATGGATGAAATATATAAAGAAATGTCACAACTGAAAAATGCGGATACAAGAGGAGATATATATGAGTATCTCTTGTCTAAGCTTGCGACTGCGGGCGTCAATGGACAGTTTCGTACTCCAAGGCATATAATCAAGATGATGGTAGAACTGATGGACCCTAAACCGAACGAGGTTATATGCGATATAAAAACACCGAGATTGATACAATTTAATTATTCCTCCGCCGAATTTGCTGCTTGAGGGGTAAGTTGATGTTTGAGGGGCAAGTTGTGGAAGTCGGGGTGTCCCGGCTGTTTTTATAGGAGGAAGTGTAGATGAAGCAAGTCTCAAACAAGGAATACGAGAAGCACCAGCAGTATCAAACCGATGTGCTACATGGGAGAATACTTACGCCGGATGGACTCCGTGTCATCTGTGCAGGACTGGACAACGATCCGGAGAAGATCGGAATCCACATGTTGGAGATGCTGGCCAAGTTCAAAAGCGAAGGAATCGTGGAATGAATAGAATGGAGTCGTTGATGTGTGCGTCGACGGCTTTTATTTTTTGTGGCCACAGATATTGACAAGGGCGATCTGGTGTGATATATTTATTGTGGCTACAGAAAATGAGGTGATAGATATGAGAGGCAGACCCAAGAAAGAAATCACACGAGATATCGTGTATAAGGTCCGGCTGAATGCCGAAGAGGATCAGATGCTTACCCAAGCCAGTGAATGGACTGGACAGGCCAAATCCGAGGTGTTTCGTAAAGCCCTGCTTGGCTATTACAGAGCCGTTGAAGTTAAGGGGCACATGAAGAACCGGGCCTTGGCGGAAGCGGGATGGCCGACAGATCACATCAGTCAGCAGCGGTTAATAAAGTGCCCTTATCATGATTGTGGCGAGGAGTTTGTTGTAAATTTTGCCGACTACAGCGATGAGCAGGAATCCGAAGGCTCAATGGGAGGTCGATGCGAGCACATTTTCGACACCTCCGATATCGAGTGCCCAGAATGCCGCCGTCGTCTGCATGCGGTCGGGATTATCTCCGAATACCCAATCGGGGCATACGAATACGAAAAAATAACCATCGAGGAGGATGAAGAATGACAAATGAGATTACGGTATCAAAAGAAAACAGGCCCGCTGTTTACGCAGAGACATACCCTACGGACTATGTTCCGGCTCGGAACTATCAGCCAGATGCTGTACGAACGGGAAAGTTTGTAGATGAAGTGATCGCCGCCGCAAAAGACAACCGTATGAATACGAAGCGGGTTATATCAGCGGATATCGCATCAACGGCAAGAGTACAAAACCAGAACGACCGGGTAATAGCAGCTTGTGAACGAGAGCTTCGAAGAAGGGACCTTTCCGAGGAAAGCCGGGATGAAATCTTGCGATGCATGAGTAAAGCTGCGGAATCGACATCATACGAAAGTGCCGCCAGCCGAGAGTTCCAGCGGGAGCAACTGGATTACTCGCATAAGCTCCCGTGGAAGCTCATAGGTGTTGGAGTACTGATTGTCCTTGGTGGTGTAGGCGGGACGGCTCTCATCAAGGCTGCTGCATAACTGCAAATGAAAAAACGCCTCCGAGCCGATGTGGTTCAGAGGCGTTTCTGCGTCTATTGGGATTATGCTTTGATCTCGGTACCGTCCTTGAAGGTCACCCGGATGTCCTTTTTGCTGTGGACGGTGATGTAGTCCACCATCGCCAGCCAGTCTGTTTCCCGGACCTCCGTCAGCGGCTCCCGGCTCCGCAGCTCTTTCAGGTAGGTTTCGATCTGGTGCCTTCTGCCCGTGCGCTCGGCAATTAGGTCAGTGACCTCGGTGTGTCTGGCCTTGGCCTTATCGAACCGGGCTACCAGACCGTTGTAGCGTTTCTGGTATTCAGCCTGATCGAGGGCAACGTGAGCGTTTTCCTTGATGCATTCCTCGATGAGCTCGGCAGCGATGTTGATTTCAGCTTCCAGATCCGAAAGCTCACTCTCAAGGGCCGTGGTATCGAGGCTCCTTGAAAGGACCTGCTCGTATATGGCTATAAACTGTTCCTTCTGGTCGATTACCTGATTGGCGGCCCGGAGGAACAGTTCTTTTATTTCATTCTCTGTGAGTGTCGGGGTGGCGCATTTCTGGCCGTCGAATTTGTGATTGCACTGCCAGATGACCTTGCGGTAGGGGTCGTTGCTGTGCCACA
>OKSB01000007.1_pt1 | contig 200946 bp, 159 predicted proteins | sample 1601171 | NCBI WGS metagenome assembly OKSB01 (sample SAMEA3541496, study PRJEB24748) | human gut metagenome | biome: human gut; feature: human-associated habitat; material: faeces | place: China | collected 2012 | reverse complement strand
TGGATGTCAGACGTGAAAAAATAGGTACAGTAGTTTCATAGAAGATAGGAGGAAGCATAGTGAAGATACTAGTAACAGTTCCATTTCAAAAAGAACATCAAGAGGAGCTAAAAAAAGCAGCACCAGACGCTTTGTTTTTCTTCAAAGATGCGTACACGATAGATGATAAAAGAGATGAGAAACTATATCATGCTTTTTTGAAAGAGGCAGATATCATAATTGGAAATCCGTCTATTGAAGAGATAGCTTCTGCACCAAAGCTGAAATTTGTTCAGTCATCTAATGCAGGCGTAGAAAAATATACGCAGCAGCCAGGATTTCCAAGAAATGTTATGCTGTGTAGTATGTCAGGTGCATTTGGAGGGATTATTTCAGAGTATGTTCTTGGTGGAATATTGACAATGTATCGCAAATTTCCTAGTTATATTGAGCATCAGCAAAAACGTCTGTGGCAGGATGCAGGAAGTGAGCAGGCACTGATGGGAAAGACTGCGCTTATTTTAGGCACAGGCGATATTGGAACTAATATTGCAAAACGTCTGAGCGCATTTGATGTCTATACGATAGGTATCAGACGAACTGCAAAATTTGCATCTGAATGGTTTGATGAGGTGTATACGCTTGATGCATTAGATGAGCAGATTTGCCGTGCAGATATCGTGATTGGCTGCCTGCCAAAGACAGTTAAGACGACACATTTGTTAAATCAAGGACGTCTTCGCAAAATGAAAAAGGGCGGACTAGTTGTAAATGTCGGAAGAGGAAGTTTAATTGTTCAGCCAGATTTGATTCAATTGCTCGAAGAAGGCTATCTTTCAGGGGCTGTGCTTGACGTGACAGATCCAGAGCCGCTGCCTAGTGATAATTTGCTGTGGGGCATGAAGAATGTGCTTATAACACCACATGTTTCGGGAATTAGCTTTGGTCATACACCACAGGTAGAGGAGCGTGTTGCAAAAATCTGTGCTCATAATCTGAAGGCTTTTTTGAATCATACAGAAATGATGAATGTAGTTGATTGGGAAAGCGGTTACAGAAAAGGAGAAAAATATGCAGGATCAATCAATCTATGAAAAACTAAGAGAGTATGCAAAGAGTGATGCATACCCATTTCATATGCCGGGGCATAAAAGGAATACTGCGCTGATTGGATCAGAACTTCCATATGAACTGGATATCACAGAAATCGACGGATTTGACGATCTTCATCATTCGGAGGGGATATTGAAGGAACTGCAGGAGTATGCGGCGTGCGTATATCATGCGGAGGAAACGCATTACCTTGTGAACGGGAGCACAGTCGGGCTGCTGAGTGCGGTTATGGGAAGCACAAACTCGGGAGATTGTATTTTAATGGCAAGAAACTGTCATAAATCGGTCTATAACGCAGTCTTTATGAACCAACTTCATCCGATTTATATTTATCCTGAAAACGGAGCAATAAATCCCGGTGAAGTTAAGCGGATTCTTGAGGAAAATCCGAATGTGAAGAGTGTTGTCATTACATCTCCGACGTATGAAGGCGTTGTTTCGGATGTTGAGCGGATTGCCGGAATTGTTCATGAAAAGGGCATTCCATTGATCATGGATGAGGCGCATGGGGCACATTTCGGGTTCCATCCGTATTTTCCAAAGAACAGTAATACTTTAGGGGCAGATATCGTTATTCATAGTCTGCACAAGACGCTTCCGTCGTTGACTCAGACTGCGCTGCTTCATATGAATGGAGAGCTGGCTAACAGAACGGATATCAGAGAGTACGTCCATATGCTTCAATCGAGCAGTCCGTCATATATACTTATGGCAGGAATAGACGAGTGTGTTCGCTTCGTGGGAGAGAGAAGCTCAGATGTTTTTGACAATTATGTGAAGCGTCTGGAATCTGTAAGAAAGAGAATAAGCAGGCTTTCTGTGTTGAAACTGATTGAGACGGAGAAGTATGACAGGTCGAAGATAGTAACTGCGGTTGGGAATCATGGCGATGAAGACATAAATAGGTTTACAGGAAAACAATTATATGATGTTTTGAAAGATAAATATTTACTACAACCGGAGATGGCATCAGGCTCATACGTTGTTTTGATGACTTCGCCGGCAGATACAGACGAAGGGATGGAGCGCCTTGTGTCTGCATTGGAAGAAATTGACGGCGAACTTGCAAAAAGAGATAAGTATGAAAGAAATAATTCTCTGGCGCGATATATAGTGCAGGATTCAGATACATATCAATATATATTGAAGGACAAGAAAGAACGGGATCATCAGAAGAATATATATATCTATAGTCCGAGCGAGACGAAACGACAGCGTTTAAAAAAGGGATGCGAATCTGTTGAATGGAAAATGTGCGGCGGAAAGGTCGCGGCAGAATATGCCTATATTTATCCACCGGGGATCCCGCTGATCGTTCCGGGAGAACGGATCTCAGAGAAAATAGCGGAAGAGATGTCCGAGTATGAAAAAATGGGATTTCGGATTGAGGGAACAAAGGTGAAAGGAAAGATTGAGGTATTGATAAATGGGTAAAATTTATTGTGTGATGGGAAAGAGTTCTTCGGGAAAGGATACTGTTTATAAAAAGTTAAAAGAGCAATATAAAGAGTTTCGTTTGATTGTTCCCTATACGACCCGTCCGATCAGAGAAGGCGAAAAAGACGGCGTCGAATATTATTTTGTGGATCCGGAACAGTTTCGTGCGATGAAGGAGGACGGGAAGGTGATAGAGTCCCGGTCTTATAACACAAAGTGCGGAATATGGACTTATTTTACTGCGGATGACGGGCAGATCGATCTAAGCGCCGCAGATTATCTTTTGATCGGAACGCTCGTGTCATATCAGGCTTTGCGGGAATATTTCGGAGAGGAGGCGATCGTGCCGGTTTATCTCGAAGTGGAAGACGGACTGCGGCTTGCCCGCGCGCTTGAGCGGGAACGCAGACAGGAGAAGCCGAAATATGCGGAGATGTGCCGCCGTTTTCTTGCGGACGAGGAGGACTTTTCGGAAGAAAATCTTATCAAAAGCGGGATTACAGAGCGGTTTGGCAATGAAGATTTCACAGAGTGTCTGAATAAAATACAAAGATATATTGAAGAAATAAGATAGATTTTATCAGTTTTTATGAGATTTCACTCTTTTGTAATACCTTTTAATTTAAAATTGTAGTACAATAGGAGTATGTCTTGAAAGGGAAACGTCTTCTGAGAGGCATTTTGGAAAATTAATTTTAAGAGTGCAGGTGATATGGATGAGTGGTTTTAAAGACGTAGTAGGACATAAGAATATTATTAAGTACATTCAGAACGCAGTGACTGCGGACGCAGTTTCTCATGCGTATATTTTGAATGGCGAGAGAGGTTCAGGGAAGAAGCTGCTTGCGAATTTGTTTGCCATGAGCCTGCAATGTGAAAACCGGGATGAAGACGGCGACGCCTGTGGAAAATGCCGTTCGTGCAGGCAGGCGGCAGGCGGAAATCAGCCGGATATTATCCGGATCATGCATGAGAAACCGAATACGATCGGAGTAGGAGATATCCGTACGCAGGTGAATGACGATATTATGATCCGGCCGTACAGCAGCAAATATAAAATCTATATTATAGCAGATGCGGATATGATGAGCGTGGAGGCGCAGAACGCGCTTTTGAAAACAATCGAAGAACCGCCGGAGTATGCCGTTATCATGCTTCTGACGGAGAATGCGGAGACACTTCTTCCGACGATCCGTTCAAGATGTGTTATGATGAAGCTTCGCAATATTAAAGATCAGCTCGTGAAAAAATATCTCATGGAGCAGTTGGAAGTGCCGGATTATAAAGCAGATGTCTGCGTTGCTTTTGCTCAGGGAAATATGGGGAAGGCGATCATGTTGGCAAACTCCGAATATTTCAATGAGATTAAAGAGGAAGTTGTACATTTGCTGAGAAATATCGACGAGATGACAGTTCCGGATCTGATGGAAGCGGTAAAACGCTGCATGATATATAAGATGGAGATCAGCGATTATCTTGATATGATCGCGATATGGTACAGAGATGTGTTGATCTATAAAGCAACAAGAAGTGTGGATCGGGTCGTGTTTTCCGATCAGATGAAATATATTCGGGAGCGGGCGAAGAAGAGCTCATACGAGGGGATTGAAAATATTCTCGATTCTCTTGAAAAGGCAAAGGCAAGAATGAAAGCGAATGTAAATTTTGAGCTGACGATGGAACTGCTCCTGCTGACGATAAAGGAGAATTGACAAAATGGTAAAAGTAATCGGAGTCAGATTTCGTACTGCCGGGAAAATTTATTTTTTTTCTCCCGGACAGTTTGATATTAAGCAAGGCGACAATGTGATCGTGGAAACTGCCCGCGGCGTAGAGTTCGGGCGAGTTGTAAGCGGAGTAAAAGAAGTTGCCGAAGAAGATGTGATCCAGCCGTTGAAATCAGTGATCAGGATTGCGACTGAGCAGGATCAGAAAGTTGTAAATAAAAACAAACAGAAAGAAAAAGAGGCGTTTAAGATCTGCCTTGAAAAAATCCGTAAGCATGGACTGGAAATGAAATTAATCGACGTTGAGTACACTTTTGATGGGAATAAGATATTATTTTATTTCACAGCAGACGGAAGAATTGATTTTAGAGAGCTTGTAAAAGATCTTGCCGCAGTATTTCGCACAAGGATCGAACTTCGTCAGATCGGAGTGCGTGACGAGACGAAGATCCGCGGGGGGATCGGTATCTGCGGGCGGCCGCTTTGCTGCAGCACATATTTGACTGAATTTTCCGCTGTGTCGATTAAGATGGCGAAAGAACAGAATCTGTCTCTGAATCCGACGAAGATATCAGGTGTGTGCGGAAGGCTTATGTGTTGTCTGACGAATGAAGAAGAGACGTATGAGATGCTTAACAGCCAGCTTCCGTCAGTCGGGGATGCGGTTACGACAAAAGACGGACTTACAGGAGTTGTCCATTCATTGAGCGTTCTGCGCAGATTGGTAAAAGTAATCGTAAATTTGGAAAACGATGAGAAAGAGATCAGAGAATATATGGCGGATGAGCTGAAATTTAAACCGAGACGAAAGAAACAGAAAGTTACAAAAGAAGAGATGAAGCAGCTTGCGGAACTTGAAAAGGAGTAGGTAGCGGCATATGAGCGGACAAAAGAAGGGGAAAGAAGCGGTTCTTTTTCCGGGCGAGCGACTGGATGATCTGCAGCTTAACGGTCTTGAATTGATTCAGGATCCGAAGAAATTCTGTTTTGGCGTAGATGCTGTTTTTCTTTCGGATTTTGTGAAAATAAAGGCGGGGGAGCGGGCTCTTGATCTGGGAACAGGGAACGGGATTATACCGATACTGTTGTCTGAAAAGACGCAGGGACGTCATTTTACAGGTCTGGAGATTCAGCCGGAGATGGCAGAGATGGCTCGAAGAAGTGTAGACTATAACGGTTTAGAAGATAAAGTGGATATTGTGACAGGCGACATCAAAGAGGCGGCGGAAATATTTAAGCCGGCCTTTTTTGATGTGATCACGACAAATCCGCCGTACATGATCGCAGATCACGGACTTCGCAATCCGGCGGACGCCAAGGCGATCGCACGGCATGAGGTGCTTTGTTCACTTGATGATATTTTGCGGGAGAGTATGCGCCTTTTGCAGGATAAGGGAAGATTTTATATGATACACCGTCCATTCAGGCTGACGGAGATTATGATTAAAATGAATTATTATAAAATTGAGCCGAAACGGATTCAGTTTATTTATCCGTATCTTGATAAAGAGCCGACGATGGTAATGATAGAAGGCGTACGCGGGGCAAAGCCGCGTATCACGGTAGAACCGCCGCTTGTGATTTATAAATAAAAAGAAATGAAAAGGTAAAATAAATAAGAATTAAAAAGATATAAAAAAGAAATGAAAAAACAAATAAAGAAATAAAAAAATAGACAACAAGAAAAGAAAACAGAAAACAAAAAGAGACGAAGAGAAAAACAGGAGGGAAAGATGGCAGGAACTCTCTATTTGTGTGCGACGCCCATCGGGAATTTAGAAGATATTACATTTCGAGTTCTTCGAGTGCTTCGGGAGGCAGATCTTATCGCGGCGGAAGACACACGTAACAGCATTAGGCTTTTGAATTATTTTGAGATTGAAACGCCGATGACGAGCTACCATGAATACAATAAATTTGATAAAGGAAGAGTGCTTATAGAGAAGCTTTTGGAAGGAAAAGATATTGCGCTTATTACAGACGCGGGAACGCCCGGGATCTCCGATCCGGGAGAAGAGCTTGTACGTATGTGTTATGAAGAAGGGATTACGGTTACTGCTGTTCCCGGAGCTTCGGCGTGTGTGTCTGCACTTACGATCTCGGGACTTCCGACAAGAAGATTTGCGTTTGAAGCTTTTCTGCCATCAGATAAAAAAGAGCGGGAAGCTGTCTTAAGTTGTCTGGAAAAGGAACAGAGGACAATCGTTTTGTATGAAGCTCCGCACCGTCTTATCAAAACATTGAAGATGCTGGGAGAGCGGCTCGGCGACAGGCGGGTAAGCGTATGCCGGGAACTGACAAAACGGCATGAAACTGTGTATAGATCGACTCTTTTGGAAGCGGTTTCTTATTATGAAGAAAATCTTCCGAAAGGGGAGTGCGTTCTTGTAATTGAAGGATTGAGCCGTGAAGAGATCGAGCAGGAAGAGCAAAAGAAGTGGAGTAATCTGTCGATCGAAGAACATATGGAGTATTATCTGTCGCAGGGAATCGATAAAAAAGAAGCGATGAAGAAAACCGCAAAAGATCGAGGAGTGCAGAAAAGAGAAATTTATAACTATCTTGAAAAACTAAAAAGTGGTGAAGGAAACTAAAAAATAACCGATACCGGAGGTTATCCGATATCGGTTATTTTGCCGTCTTTCATAAATACGATCTTTTTGCCTAATGTGCGGGCTTCCAAAGGATCGTTTGTTACATATAAGACGGTAATTTTAAGTTCTTCGTTAATTTCGAGAATATCACAAAGCATCTCTTTTCTTCGTTCAGGATCTTGACGCGCAAAATCTTCGTCTACGAGGAGGACTTTCGGCTGGCAGACAATCGCGCGTCCGAGAGCGACTTTTTGCTTGTCTCTTTCAGAAAGCGCCTTGATCTTCTGCCCCAGAACTCCTGAAATCCCGAGAAGTTTGGCGGCATCGTTTACACGGCTGTCGATAATGTTGCGGGGAAAATCCCTCAGACGCAGACCGAGCGCCATGTTGTCGTAGGCGTTAAAATGCTTGTAAAGCGTATAATTTTGGAACGCCATCGCAAGCCGTCTGTCACGCGGCAAAATATCGTTTAATAATTCATCACTGAGATAAATCTTACCGGAAGTGATATCCTCTAATCCGCCGATCATGCGGAGGATCGTAGATTTTCCGCATCCGCTGGGACCGTGAAGAGTAATGAATTCGCCGTTGTCAACACGAAGACTGACATCATTGACGGAGACGAAACCGTTTGAGTAAATTTTCGATAAGTGTTCTAATGTCACACTTGCCATAAAAACACCTCCATGATCACATTATAGTAATATATTAGCATAAAGCGCCTCGGTCTACAATCCTAAACAAAAACCGATGTTCAAATACCGAACCGACGTTCAAGTCTTAAGCCGAGCCATACTCAAATCTTAAATCGGACCGACGTTCAAGTCTTAAACCGAACCATATTCAAAGCCTTAAATAAAACCGGCACTTAGATGCTGCTCAGGTTATGCGAGGAGGACGCTTGCGGCAAGTCCCGCGAATGTAGCGATAAGCGCACCGGCGAGCGTGTAGCGGGATTTTTTGATTCCGGCAGTCATAAAGTAAACACTCATCGTATAGAAGATTGTCTCTGTACAAGACAGCGAGATCGATGCGATCATACCAAGACGGGAGTCTGTGCCGAATTGTTTGAAAATATCGAGGAGGAGTCCTGTCGCTGCAGACGAAGAGAACATTTTTACGATAGTAAGCGGAACGAGTTCGCCGGGAAAACCGATCCTTCCGGTAAAGTTTTCAAGCAGACCGGAAATGAAATCAAGGAACCCGGAAGCGCGGAGTATTCCGACGGCCGCCATAAGTCCGATAAGCGTCGGCATGATCCGAACGACTGTAAAAAAACCGCTTTTTGCTCCTTTGATAAATGTTTCGTAAACATTGACCTTTGCGGACAGACCGTAAACGATGATGCTTAGTATAAGGAACGGAACAATATAGTTTGAAATATAGACGAGAAGCTGCATAATAAACCTTCCTTTACAGAATGTACGGATTATTTGATTATATGTACGGCAGGAAGATCCATTCCTAAAATAAGAAAAAGCAATGTATATTAAGGCCGGATATAACATAGGATGCAGTAAAAGAAGATTCGGGGGTTATTATGCCGATATGGAAATGTAACGGCAAAGAGAAAGTAAATAATAATCAAAAGAAACGAATATATTTCAAAATTTTGAATCTTTTGCTCGTTATAATACTTGTATTTTCTGTGGCGTCAGTGGGCGGATGCTCAATGGAGAGTAAGCAGGGAGCAAAAGGTGCGAAAAGCGCAGGAAAAAGGCAAAGTGAAGATGCAAGATTTGAAGAATACACGGCGGAACTATTCTGCAAAGAAGTGTCGGCAAATACAGTGAGTCTGCATTATACGCTTAAAGCGCCGGAAAAATATGGGATTGAAGCAACTGACGCTACATTCGGTCAGTTTGAAAGAGAGCCGGAAGCAGTCAAGGCGGCGGCGGAAAATATGCGTCAGGCTCTTCTTGGATTCAACTATGATGATCTTAACGTACAAAATAAGATTACATATGACATTTTAAATTATCGGTTAAAGCTGATGAAAAAGAGCGCGGATTATACAATGTATGAAGAACCGCTCGGGCTTGTAAGCGGAGTGCAGACACAGCTTCCGGTAGTTTTATCAGAATATCGTTTTTATGATAAGGAAGATGTGGAAGTATATCTGGCGCTTGTAAGACAGACGGAAGAATATTTTGAAGAGATCATGATATTTGAAAAGAAAAAGGCAGAGATGGGTTTGTTCATGCCGGATCAGGCGGTGGAAACAGTGATCGGGCAGTGCCGCGCCTTTTTGGAAATGGGGAACGGAAATTACTTGTATTCGACGTTTGCAGATCGAGTGATGGAATTAAATACATTGACAGAGAAAGAAAAAAGTGACTATATACAGGAAAATGCACTTGCAATATCCGATTATGTGTTTCCTGCGTATGAGCGTATGACGGAGGAACTGGAACAGCTCAAAGGATCGGGTAAAAATGAAAAAGGTCTTGTATATTTTCCGAAGGGGAAGGAATATTACGAACTTCTTGCCCGGCAGTCAACCGGTTCAAGACGTTCGGTAGAGGAACTAAAAGATTTGACACGCAGACAGATAAACGAAGATCTTACGGCGATGGAGCAAGTGCTCGGTCTGACAACAAAGGAAGCTAAGGAAGCTGCGGCGGTGATCACAGATAAAAAGGCAGAGCAGATATTGGAACAGTTAAAAGAAGGATCGAAAACTGCGTTTCCGGAACCGCCTCAGACAAAGCTGGAAGTAAAGTATGTTCCGGAGGCAATGGAGGAACATCTAAGTCCTGCGTTTTACATGATACCCGCGATCGATAATTCACAGCAAAACGTGATCTATATTAACAGGGCGCGCATGGGAAACGATATGACGCTTTTTACGACACTTGCTCATGAAGGATATCCGGGACATCTTTATCAGACGATTTATTATGAAAGTACGCATCCTGATCCAATCAGAAGTCTTCTTGATTTCGGCGGATATGTGGAAGGATGGGCGACTTATGCGGAAATGGGCAGTTATTATCTGATGGGGCTTTCCAAAGAGCAGGCGACCCTTTTACAGAAAAACGCCTCTATCATACTGGCGCTTTATGCCCTTGCGGATATCGGAATCCATTATGACGGGTGGAGCGTCGAAGATACGGAAGCATTTTTTAAAAACTACGGGATTACAGATAAAGATGCAGTCGGCGAAATCTATAAGCTGATCCTCGGTTCGCCTGCCAACTATCTGAAATACTATATCGGGTATGTAGAATTCCTTGAATTAAAGAAAATGTGGGTTGACGAGAAAGGAAAAGATTTCTTACAAAAGGAATTTCATTCGGCTGTGCTGAAAATCGGACCTGCGCCGTTTGAAATAGTTGAAGATTATATGTGGAAAATGTAAGAATCAATTCCCTTTCAGTAATCTGTCGATCAGCCTGGAAGCATCGCTTCGTGAAAGCGTTTCCGGATTATAAGAGAGCGCTTCTGCATTGCAAGAGAACGCTTCTGTATTATGAGAAAACGTTTTTTTATTTTTTGTCAGACGTTCAAGAAGAGCAAGCTGTTTTGGTGTGGCAGGCTGAGGCTTCCTGATCTTATATGTAAGCTGCGACGGTTTGAACGTCTTTGGATTGTCAGGTTCAAAATAATGGGAGAGCGTCTGATATAATTTGGCAGTTGCAAGCGCGTCAAAATAAGCGCGGTGGGCTGCCTTATTTTCTATTTTATAATGTTCGCATAAAGCGCTAAGGCTTTTGGATTCTAGTTCGGGATGCACTTTTTTGGCGATTTTTAAAGTATCGATCCCCATTTTTTCAAACGGAAGTCCTTCACGGGCAGCCGTACACTTTGTAAAACTGTAATCAAAGATGATGTTGTGACCTATGAGAATATCTTCTTCGCAAAAATCAATAAAGTCTGTGATAACAGAACGGGCGGGACGAGCAGATGCGACCATATCGTTTGATATACCGGTTAGGCCTGTGATGGCGGGCGAAATGAGTTCCTGCGGTTTGATAAATTCCATAAAGCGTTCGCTGACTTTTCCGTCTCTGACTTTTAAAGCGCCTATTTCTATAATTTCATTGTTCATCGGATCTAACCCTGTTGTTTCAAGATCGAAGGCGATATAAGATTTTAACATTATAGTTCGTACTCCTTTTCGGGTGTATGTAAGCAGTTTCAGATACAGATCATTATACAGGAAAAAATGGAGAAAATCCAGAAAAAGGGGCAGGGAGTACATGACGCATGTTCGACCATGTACTCCCTGAATAATCAAGAGGGAAAATCTTGAAGGTTTACATTCATTTATTTTAAAACTTAAAGTTTATCGCCTCGTTTTACATATCCCGGTTTTTCAGGAGCGGCGATGATACGTTTTCCGCGGATGAGACGCGCATGTTTATCTACGACGAGATTTTCCGCATGAACGCCTTTTCCGATAACAACATCGGCAGATATGATACAATTCTTTACAATAGCGCCGGATTTGATAACACATCCTCTTCCGATGATGGAATTTTCAACTGTTCCTTCGATCAGGCATCCATTGGAAACAACAGAAGAAGTCACCTTGCTTCCTTCAAAATACTGAGTCGGACAGGAATCGTTCGTGTGCGTGTAGATCGGCCAGTCTTTGTCGAAAAGACTTCCGGCATTATTCAGGTCTACAAGAGACATATTTGCCTGATAATATGCGTTAAAATCATTAATGATCGCAAAGAACCCACGGTGGGATACCGCACGAATATCAAGATTTTCGGATTCTTCATCAAGAATGTCGGCAAACGTGTACATAGATGATCTTTTGCTTGCTTTGCGAACAAGTTCGATGAAGAGATCTTTTTTCATAACATATGTATCCATGGAAATGTTGCGGTTTTTCGCATTTCCGTGATTCGGTTCGATTGCAAGAACTCCTTTTTGTTTGTTGATATTCAAAGCGTTACAGTTCAAAAAAGCGTCTTTGGCGTTATCGACCGAGTGATACATCATAGAGATGTCCGCGCCGGATTCGATATGAGCGTCGAGAAATTCGCTGTAATCAGCTTTGTAAACCATATAACTCGGAGCTATGACAACGTATTCATGAGGCATCTCCTCGAGGCACTCTATGTTTTCCATATAAGCGGTAATGTCGGTACTGTAAATGTCGCCGATCTGACCGTGTTCTGTATACATGATATTCAGACTGCCGCGTTTTGAGTTGATGTTGTAATGGCGGCCTGTTCCGAGGTGCTCTGTAAGGGAGCGAGGTTTTCTTCTGATAAATACTTCGATATTGTCAATTCCGCTGTTGCTCATATTAGAAATCGGAAAATCAATGATGCGGTAACGTCCGAGGAAAGAGAAAGCGCCGACAGGACGAAAATCCTGAAGACCGTCTACTTTAATATGATTTCCGGCAAAATTTATAATTCCAAAAGCTCTGTTCATATTATTCATCCCCCTTTACACGTTTTGCCACAAGTTCGATATTCTTGCTGTCAGCGCTTCCGACAACGGCGTTTTTACCGATCTTGACACCGTCTGCAACGAGCGTGCGTGTAACGACAGCTCCTTCGGCAACTTCTGCCCCCGGCATAAGAACACTGTCTATAACCTGTGCTCCTTCGGCAACTTTTGCTCCTGTAAACAGGACAGAATTTTTAACTTTACCGTTGACAACGCAGCCTTGTGTGATAAAAGCGCGGTCAACAACAGCGTCGGCGCCGATATACTGCGGAAGAGCCGTTACGTCCTCTGTGTAAATCTTCCATGCCGGATCGTTCAGGTCAAGTGCATTGTTTTTGTCAAGAAGATCCATGTTTGCTTCCCAGAGGGAGTCGATCGTTCCGACGTCTTTCCAGTATCCCTTATATTTGTAAGCGCAGAGCTTCTTCTCGTCATTGAGAAGCGCCGGGATAATGTCTTTTCCGAAATCGTGGCTGGAATCCGCGTTCTTCATATCGGCAAGAAGCGTTTTGCGAAGCAGTTTCCAGTTGAAGATATAGATACCCATGGAAGCAAGATTGCTCTTCGGGTGTTCCGGCTTCTCTTCAAATTCTACGATGCGTCCTGTTTCATCGGTGTTCATGATACCGAATCGGCTCGCTTCTTTCATCGGAACTTCAATGACTGCGATTGTCGCGTCGGCTTTACTCTCTTTGTGGAATGCGAGCATCCTTGCATAGTTCATTTTGTAAATATGGTCGCCGGAGAGAATAAGAAGATATTCCGGAGAATACGTGTCGATAAAGTCTATGTTTTGTGAAATCGCATCGGCAGTTCCACGGTAAACATCAAGATTGGCATCTGATTTTTCACGGGGCGGGAGTACATAGACGCCGCTGTCTTTCGCGTCCAATCCCCAACGTCTTCCGGCAGCTACATAGCTGTTGAGAAGAATGGATTCGTACTGAGTCAATACGCCTACAACGTCGATTCCGCTGTTGGCACAGTTGCTGAGTGGAAAATCAATAATCCGATATTTTCCGCCGTATGAAACAGCCGGTTTGGCGACTTTCTGGGTCAGGTCATGAAGACGGGAACCGCGTCCACCGGCCAAGATCATGGCTAACATATTATTTTGTTTCATGCTTGAGTCCTCCCTTATAATTTACTCCCCTTTATTATACAATTCTATTCGTGAAAATGCCATACTTTATTGTGCGAAATAGTAAAAAATTCGTCAAAATAGTATAAATTATAAAATAATACAGAAAATTGAAAAATAATACAGAAAAAAGGATTGACATTAAAAATTTTGCTACATATACTATATTGTTAGCACCCGAACTATTATAATTTTGTGCATAATACAGAGGTCAAACGACTTCGTAAAAAAGGAAAAGTCAATACGAAAAATGCGGATACGGAAATCAGAAAGAGAAGAGGATGGATTATGGAAGAGCGGTGTGACGTAGGAAAGATCATCAATCGGATCTCGCATCAACTGAAGCGGAGAATGAATTGTCATGAGGAAGAGGATTCTTTGACAAATATGCAAAGGCATGTACTTCATTACATATTGCTTCAGTCAATGAGCAGGGATATTTACCAGAAGGATGTTGAGGCGGAATTTCAGATCCGGAGATCCACAGCGACGGGAATCTTACAGCTTTTAGAAAAAAACGGATTTATTTTGCGGAAAGCAGAAGACCGGGATGCGCGGCTGAAAAAGATCGTGCCGACAGAGAAAGCGGAAAAAGTCAGAGAACATGTATTGATGAACATTGATCGTACGGAAAAAATCATCCGTCAGGGGATACCTGATGAAAAAATGGCGGTTTGTATAGAAACGCTGGAACTGATTTCCGCCAATTTGTTTGAAGATGAAAAATGCTGTACCGAAAAACAAAAGACGGCGGCAGCCGGCGCAGTGTGATCAAAGCCGATCAAAGGAAACTGTGCCGGGAGGGAAACAGTTCGGGGGAAAGAAAGCAGCATGTAAACAAAAATCAATAGTAGAGAGAGGAGCTAATAGAAAAGATGGATAAAAAATTACTGCGCTCAGTGCGCGAGTATAAGAAACAATCGTTTCTGACACCTGTTCTTGTAGCCGCGGAAGTGTTTGTGGAAGTTCTCATTCCGCTTTTGATGGCGAAGATTATTGATGTGGGGATCATGAACGGAGATATGGCATATATCATAAAGCTGGGCGCTTTGCTCGTACTGCTTGCGGTCGTGGCGCTTTTTTTCGGAGCGAAGGCAGGTCAGCTTGCGGCGGTAGCGTCTTCGGGATATGCTAAAAATTTAAGACATGATATTTTTTATAAAATACAAGATTTTTCATTCGGTAATATCGATCATTTTTCAACGCCGGGTCTTGTGACAAGACTGACGACCGACATTACGAATGTACAGATGGCGTATATGTTTACGATCCGTCTGCTCGCAAGAGCGCCGATCATGATCGTGATGTCCCTGATCATGACGGTGACGATCAGTCCTGCGATCGCATTTATGATGTTGATCACGATTCCGGTTTTGGGAGGACTTTTGATCTTTATCGCAAAGAAAGCGCACCCGCATTTTATCGAGGTGTTTGACGAATATGACGAATTGAATAATGTCGTTCAGGAAAACGTCAACGCAGCCCGCGTCGTGAAAGCGTACGTTCGGGAAGACCATGAAGTTGAAAAATTCGGAAAGATCTCGGGTATTGTATTCCGGCTTTTTACAAAAGCAGAGAAAATCGTTGCCTGGAACTCTCCGACGATGCAGTTTACTATGTATATAGTCGTTCTTGCAATGGTGCTGATCGGCGGCGAAAGTATCATAAGCGGAGATATGCTTACAGGAGAGCTGACAAGTGTGATCGTCTATGCACTTCAGATACTGACGTCTCTTATGATGGTGTCGTTTGTATTCGTTATGATCATGATCGCGGAAGCGTCTACGGAACGTATCAACGAAGTTTTGGATGAAGTACCGGAAATGGAAGACAAAGCGGATGCAGTTACGGAAGTTACAAACGGAGATATCGAATTTGAACATGTGAACTTCAGTTATGCGGGAGAGGGAGGCAATCTTTCGTTGAAAGATGTAAACCTTCATATAAAGAGCGGTCAGATCGTCGGAATCATCGGCGGTACGGGAAGCGCTAAGTCAACGCTCGTGCAGTTGATCCCGAGACTGTATGATGTGACGTCGGGAACAGTGAAAGTCGGCGGAACAGACGTGCGGGATTATAATTTGAAAGCTTTGCGGGATCAGGTGTCTGTCGTTCTTCAGAAAAATGTACTTTTTACAGGAAGTATCTATGAGAACATCCGTTGGGGTGATGAAACTGCAAGTGATGCGGAAGTAGAACGCGTATGTAAGCTGGCGCAGGCGGACGGATTTATCAGAGAGTTTCCGAATCAATATGAGACGATGATCGTAGAAGGCGGAAATAATGTGTCAGGCGGTCAGAAGCAGAGACTTTGTATTGCAAGGGCGCTTTTGAAAAAGCCGAAGATCCTTATTCTGGACGACTCGACAAGCGCGGTAGATACGAAAACAGACGCGCTGATTCGTCAGGCTTTCAGAGAAGAGATTCCGGATACGACACGGATCATCATTGCGCAGAGAGTTTCTTCGGTAGAGGATGCGGATGTTATTATCGTAATGGACAAAGGAGAGATCAGCGGAATCGGAACATCGGAGGAATTGCTGAAAACGAATGCGATTTACAGGGAAGTATATGAATCACAGATGAAAGGAGGAAAGGACAGTGAGTAAAGAAAAGAAACCGACAAAACCGTCGTTGAATAAAAATACATTAAAAACAGCAAAACGTCTACTCGGATATGTGACGAAAACATATAAAGTACAGTTTATTATCGTACTGATCTGTATTCTTGTCAGTTCGATTGCGACGATCTCGGTCTCATTGTCGCTGAAGTTTCTGCTGGATGATTATATTATCCCGCTGATCGGGCAAAAAAGTCCGGATTACACAGAACTGTATCAGGCGCTTGGTATATTGGCATGTATTTTCTTGAGCGGCGTAATTGCCTCCTTCATTTACACGAGACTTATGGTCGTGATCGGGCAGGGCGTGCTGAAACGTGTCCGCGACGAGATGTTTGAACATATGCAGAAACTGCCGATCCGTTATTTTGACCGGAATACAAACGGTTCGATCATGAGCCTTTATACAAACGATACGGATACGCTTCGTCAGATGATCAATCAGTCGATCCCGCAGGTGCTTATGTCGGCTCTTACGATCGTAGTCACATTTATTGCGATGCTTGTTTTAAGTCCGATCCTGACAGTTCTCGCCGTTGTGATGATCAGGGTGATGACGGCTGTTGCGAGAATGGTCGGAGGAAACAGCGGAAAATACTTTGTACGGCAGCAGCTTGATCTGGCAAGTATCACGGGATTTGTGGAAGAGCGTATGACGGGACAGCGGGTCGTGAAAGTATTTAACCATGAACGGATTTCGGAAGAAGAATTCGATCAGCTGAATGAAAGTCTGTTCGTCAGTTCATCAAAGGCACATACGTTTGCAAGTATCATGGGTCCGGTTATCGGAAATATGGGAAACTTACAGTTCGTTTTGACTGCTGTACTGGGCGGCGCGCTTTCGGTACTCGGCATCGGAAACATTACGCTTGGCGTGATGGCGTCTTATCTTCAGTTTACGAAGAGCTTTACTCAGCCGTTTATGCAGATTGCCCAGCAGTTTAACTCAATCATCATGGCTCTTGCAGGTGCGGAACGTATTTTTAATATGATGGATGAAGAGCCGGAAGTAGACGAAGGATATGTTACTCTTGTAAACGCAAAGAAGGATGCACAGGGAAATCTTACGGAGTGTAAAGAAAGAACAGGCTTGTGGGCATGGAAACATCCGCATCAGGCAGACGGCACAGTGACATATACGGAGCTGAAAGGCGACGTGAGATTTTATGATATGACGTTCGGATATACGGAAGACCACATGGTGCTTCATGATCTGACTCTGTACGCGAAGCCGGGACAAAAACTTGCTTTTGTCGGTTCGACGGGAGCGGGAAAGACAACGATCACAAACCTGATCAATCGTTTCTATGATGTTCAGGACGGAAAGATCCGTTATGATGATATTAATATAAACAAGATTAAAAAGGCTGATCTGCGAAGATCGCTTGGTATCGTTCTTCAAGATACACATTTGTTTACAGGAACGATTATGGAAAACATTCGTTACGGGAAACTGGATGCGACAGATGAGGAAGTTTATAAGGCAGCAGAGCTGGCTCATGCAGACGGATTCATCAGAATGCTTCCGAAAGGTTATGAGACGCGCTTGAGCGGAGACGGAGAAGAACTGTCTCAAGGACAGCGTCAGCTTCTTGCGATCGCAAGAGCTGCCATTGCCGATCCGCCGGTACTGATCCTGGATGAAGCGACATCGTCTATTGACACAAGAACAGAAAGTATCGTTCAAAAAGGTATGGATAACCTTATGAAAGGGCGTACAGTATTTGTAATCGCCCACAGACTTTCGACGATCCGAAACAGCGATGCGATCATGGTGCTGGAACACGGACGTATTATCGAACGTGGAACACATGATGAGTTGCTGTCACAGAAAGGAACGTATTATCAGCTTTATACAGGAAACTTAGAGCTGTCGTAGAAAAGGAGGGGTTAAAACCCCCCTTTCTTTTTTATAATATAGATCGGTCGTTTCTTGCTTTCCATATAATCTTTCGACATATATTGTCCGAGCAGTGACAGGAAGATCATCTGTATGCCGTTCAACGCGAGGATCAGGCAGACAAGCAGAAGGATCCAGTTTGCTTTATGTCCGGTGAAAACGGAAACAAGTCCTGTGACAACGGCGGCGATCAGGAGAAACATGCCGATGAAGCCGGGCAGGGAAGCGGGGGCGGAAGAAAATGATAACATTCCGTCCATTGCATAGCGGAACAGCGAGCGGAAATTCCATTTTGTTTTTCCTGCGGCGCGCTCAGTGTTGTGAAACGGAATCCATTTTGTATCAAATCCAACGAAAGAGAAGATCCCTTTCATATAGCGGTTGTATTCTTTGAGTTCCAAAATAGAGTCCGTCATAGCTCTGTTCATCATTCGGAAATCACCTTTTCCGTCTCCCATATCGAGATGACATGCGTTCCCGATCAAGTGATAGAAAGAGCGGGATAAGAACGTGCGGATCGGATTTTCTCCGGTTCGGTCCTCTCTAAGTCCTGCACAGCAGTCGTATCCTTCGTATTTGACAGCGTGATACATGTTTTTAAGCAGAGCGGGCGGATGCTGCAGATCGGCGTCCATAAATACACAGTAGTCTCCCGATGCATTTTGAAGTCCGGCGTACATGGCGGCTTCTTTTCCGAAGTTTCTGGAAAATGTAAGAAAACGGACACGCTCGTCTTTCTCTGTAAAATGCTGAAGGATCTCTGCCGTTCGGTCAGAACTTCCGTCATCTATAAAAAGAAATTCGCAGACAGCGCCTTCGATCGAGGATGCGGCGTCTGAAACCGCGCTGTAAAAAGCGGGGAGAACGCTCTCCTCATTAAAACACGGAACGATAATGCTGATCACATCGTCAGCAGGATTATTTTTGATTGTCATATGGCAGCAGCTCCTTTCTGATCATATTTTGATCCTGCCCATGAGCGGCAGTTTTGAAAACGCGGTATTTGCAGAGCGCATAGTTTCCGATCACGGTTACGACGCTTACGATTAATTTTGAGCCGATCAAAGAAAGTGATAATTGATCGACGGCAAGCCAAAGCAGAACATTTTCGACGAGCAGTGTGATAAATCGTAGAGCAGCAAAGGAGAAAAACTCTTCGGGAATCCGTCTGTTTGACCGAAAGACCCATTTTCTGTTCAGAACATAGGCGGCGATAACCGCGCCTGTCCATGCGATACTGTTAGATGCAATATACGGAACGTGAAAAAATAGAAAAAGTCCGTATAACATGTAATTAACTCCGGTTGTGATTCCTCCGGTAATGATGTAAGTGAGCAGTTCTTTGCTTAAGTAAATTCGTTTCAAAGTCAGTTCCCTCTTTCTTATAATGATTATAGTGAATTTCTTACAGCGCGTTTTTATGGTGAGCCGTTGTAATATTTTGTGTTTTTCTTGAAGTAAAGACTCCAAATGTAAAAATCAGGTAACTTAAATAGCACAACAGAGATATCAGGCTGATGATACAGCCGATTTGTTTTCCGGGAGGAGAAAATCGAAATTCGATCTTATGAGTCCCCTTTTCGATATGTGCTCCTGCAAAAGCTTTATTTACGCGGATAATATCTGTGCGTCTGCCGTCGATGTAAAGCTCAAGTCCGTTTTGCCGCGGAATCGCAGACGCGAGAACCCCGTTGCTTTCTGCATGGATGCTTCCGGAAAAAACAGTCGTGCCTGAAAGGAAGGCGCTGCGTTCGGTTCTGCTGTCACAGACCGCTTTTGTAATTGTGTTCTCGTCGTCGAAAATATGTTTATTACATAAATGCCACTGTACGTTGCTGACAGTGAAATGACCCTTTGGAAAAGTAACCTTTAGTTTTGTCATACCCGAGTCACTGTCCGCTGAAAACTGATAGTGAAACGTATTGTTTCCGTTTGGGTAAGGCGCAAATAGTCCCGAAAGCTTATTGCGTATGTTGTTAATGTCGATGACAACAGGATCGATCGTTTTATTATCCACCTGGAAAGAAAGCAACAAAATGTTGCCAAAGCCTGTATTTTCAACATAAAATGTCAACGATTGTTGACGTTTTGAGATTATGTCATACTTATCGGCAGTCTTTTTGATAGTCAAACTATCGGGAAGTTTGCCGTCTGCCGACAGTTTCGGGGCAAAAGGAGTGATAAACTTTCCGGGGAGGTAAACGTCGCTGTCCGTATCAGTGGAAGTGTTTTCTATTATGGTTTTGCGGGAAATCGCTTCCAACTGTTCGATTTGATTGAAACGGTCAAACTCTTTTTCAGAGATTGTATCCGATGTAAAATAAACATTCGGAAGCACGTTTTTATTCTCTGCGACCACCGTGTCTTTTGCCGAAGAATACAGAGGCGTATACCCGGCGGGAATATGATCTTTTTCTGTCTCGATATACCGAACGCCAAGAAGATGAAGCATGAACGGATTATCGGAAGTAAGCAGCGCGATCCGGTTATTGATTCGGATCGGTGTATTCAGCACGTCATAATACAAGTCGGAGTAAGCGCTGTTTGTCACAGAAGAATACATAGAACTTCTTGTTATTTTCGCTTCTGGGGCGCGGTTTCCGTTTGCAAGCGGTTCGGTCAGGCTGTCAAAATGATAGAGCGGATCCATCGGAATTTCCGCAAGTTTTGTGTAAGTTTCTTTTGCCGAAACATCTGCTTTCTTTACCCAGTTTTCCTTTCTGGCAGTTGTAATATACATACCGACCGGGGCGATCAGTATGAGCAGATAGACGAGTAATTCTACCCGGGCAAAAATGCGGGGATTTTTAAACATTTGCAAAATAAGGTTTTGTTTCCGTCTTTGTATCAGGCAAAATAAAAACAGAATACCAAGTTCGATCAAAATCCACGGAAACTGAACTTGACTGAACCAGAGCAGACCAAGCGGAAGCATTACGGCAAACGGATAGAGCGGATACGATGAAACGCGGTCTGTTTCGGTGTGCGCTGATTTTAAGTAACGTACGCAGTGCAGGATGAACAGCGGCAGAAACGGAATAAGTATCTTCGGTCTGGCGTAGAGCGTTCCGTTTAAAATGTAAGAAAAGATACCGAACAATCCGAAAGATAAAAATAAAACGCTGTCAGGAAAGAATTCTTTTTTGGCAGGATTTTTTTTATTTAATCCGGCAAGTATCGTGTAAAAGCAGATCAATGTAAGCCCCAGTCCGTATTCGTTAAACAAGATGCCGTTCATAGAGATATTCGGTCCGAAAAGCTCTAATATTTTCAAAAGAGAAAATCCGCCGCCGCTTCGTCTGTGCTCCATCAGTACAAGTCCTGTCGGCAGAAGGAGCGCCGCCGCCATGCATACGGAAAGAACGGCGGAAGGGATATATTTTTTGAAAAACGAATCTTTCCAAAATGTCTCTTTTTCCGTTCTCAGCCAGTACCAGCCGATCGCGGCAAATGCGGCGATCGCAAAATAGAAGCTGTGCAGGCAGATCAGAAGCATACAAAGAGGGAGAAAGCGAAACTTACGTTTCTTCACGCACAAAAAAGCAAGGATCAAAAACGGCAGATAATTGACAAACATGATCTGACGATGCATATGGAAAAGACATCCCGCAGTCAAAAATAAAACGCTTCCGATGAAGGAAAAGAACGGGGAAATATCCTCGCTTTGCAGCCACATATAACATAAAAGAACGGAAGCGAGATAAAGTGCAAGCATATAGCCGATCAGGATGTAAACCATCGGAACTTGCGGAAACAGACATCCGATCAAAATATCAGGTCTTAAAAATCCATAATAAGAAAACTGATATCCGCTGCTTCCGCTTCCGAGATCGATCCAGTCGGGAAGAAGCGTGTGCTGTTCCACGCAGGCGTCACGGATCGTTTCCGCAAGAGCGGCATGTTGGGAGAGCCAGTCCGTATTCGATCCGTAGACGGCGTCGGCAGGCAGAATTGTCGTTGTCAATATAATAAAAAGCAGAATAAGCGCTGCCGGATAAATGAGTTTCTTCATATATAATGCAACTCCTTTAAGTGTTATTTACAGGATTCCCTTTATTTCCTGACATAAACAGGATATTATAGTCGTCTTAATAAATTGCGGAAAATAAAAAGAAGAATTCTTAAGAAAAACCGATAAAATCTTAAAAAAACATTGATTAAATTGACACAAATTAAGTAAATATCACGAAAAGGATATTGGATGTACCGAAATGACAGGGAATATGTTATCATAAAATAGATGCAGACTGTGAAAAACATAACAATTTCACGGGGAAAGGAGAGAATATTATGAAAAAGAAATTTTTCAGTGCAGCGCTCGCAGCAGCTATGGTTGTGACGAGCGTCTTCTCCACAACATCAGTTGCCGGAGCGGCAGAAAATGAAACTGCAGTTCCGTATGGTAAAGTAACCGTTGAGCAGAAAGATAATACTGTTACAATCGGAAACGATGCCATCAAAAGAACATTTTCAACAGCGGACAAAAAATTGTTCACGACTGAAATTGTGAACAAAAGAACTGGTGGAGAAGGAACAACCTTCACTCCGCAAGAAGGAAGTGAAGAATTCGTTGTTAAGACAACGAAAGAGCAAAAAGGATCGATTACCTTAGAGGCAATCAACCGTGACGGCTGGACAGCAACGGCAGACAGCTACCAGAATGCGAGCGGAGACTCAGATGGACCGGCATCTAACTTGTTAGATGGAAGAACAGAGAGTATCTGGCATTCAAATTATGGGGGGACTGGACAAGGTGATCAGGACTATCCGCATAATGTAGTAATCACATTCGGAAAAGATGTGACATTCCAGTCTTTCTCTTATACACCGAGAAAAGAAGGAGAAAACACAAACGGAAATATTAAGGGGTACAAGCTGTACGCATCAACAGCAGAAAACAAACTTGATTATGAATCCGAAGATTGGGGAGAGCCGATCGCAGAAGGCGAATTTGAATATAATGGTACGAACCCGATCTATGTAAACTTGAAAGAAGCATGTACTGCGAAACAGATTAAGTTCGTAGCAACATCTTCAAACAATGGGGAAAGATTTGCCGGCGGAGCAGAATTTAATCTCCACGCAGATAAAGCTCCGGTAGATACGGATGACCGTGCATTTGAGACAAGCGATTTAGAGCTGAAAGACGGCAATGAGGCAGTCAAAGTCGAAGATACAACGGCAACGATCAACGGTAAAGAGAAAACAGGTAAGAAAGTAACATTTTCTTTCAAACCGTACACTCACAAAAACGTAGAGTATTCAATCGACGAAGTAATCGTAATGTACGAAGGCGATCACTTCATGCGTAAATTCCTTGAGATCGACGTGCCGGATGACAAGATGGCAGATGCTGAGATCGACTATATCGACCTTGAGTCTCTGAAAGTGGCAGAGTCCGATGCACAGTGGACAATTCCGAGAGGTCAAGGCGGCGTTGTTCAGATGGAAGAGTTCAAAGCGAACCTCGGACAGCCGATCTACATTCAGGGAATGTTCTTCGGATGTGAGTTCCCGGCAGCGGATACAGAGATCGTAAACGGAACAGGATTTATGCGTTATTACAGTGGTAAGACGTTCAGCAGACTGAAAGAAGATAATCAGTTGACAACAGACGATAAGTATGTGACATGGCAGACAGTTGCAGGTGCGGCAAGAAGTACAGAGCAGGAAGTTATTCAGGCAGACTTCTTCGAGTACATCAAGTCAATCGCAACTCCGTCAGAGTTCCGTACACAGTACAATTCATGGTTCGACAACATGATGAAGATCAGTGATGAAAATATTTTGGCTTCGTTCATTGAAATTGATCGTGAGTTGAATAAAGCAGAAGTTCGTCCGTTGGATTCTTACGTTGTAGATGATGGATGGAATGCGTATAATGATGGTTCGATAGGAGCAGGGTCACACGCACAATCGGGAGCAATAGAGAATACCGAAGGTTTCTGGACATTTAATGAGAAATTCCCGGAGGGATTGACACCGTCCAGCGAACTTGTTAAGAAGTTCGGAAGTAACTTTGGAGTATGGGTTGGACCGAGAGGCGGATATAACTTCTACACTACATTAGCAAATATTATTGAGAGGGCACAAAAAGGAAGTAAAGCAGGACATTCTATCGACGTTGCAGACCGTGTATATGTAGAGAATTTTAAAAAGATGGCGATTAAATGGCAGCAAGATTGGGATGTCAACTACTGGAAATGGGATGGATTTGCAGATACTGCTCAGTATAATCATTTCAACAATTTAGGCGGAGCAGACGGCGTTCCGGTATACAGTGAGTCTAATCACCATATGACAGGCGGTTATCACCAGATGTATCATGTGACTGATCTGTGGGAAGCATGGATCGATCTGATGGAAGCGGTTCGTCAGAGTGAAAAAGAGGACGGAATTAATAAACTCTGGATCTCTCTTACATGTTATGTAAACCCGAGTCCGTGGTATTTACAGTGGGCGAACTCTGTATGGATTCAGTGCGTACATGATCAGAAGGATGCATCTTTCGGAACAACAAAGATGAATAAGCAGATTACATATCGTGACGCTTGTTACTATGACTTCCTGAAGAATCATCAGTTCCAGTTCCCGCTTCAGAATCTGTACAACCATGATCCGATTTACGGAAAAGAAGGAACAGGAATGACAGTTAATACTGCTACAGATGAAGATTTCCAGAACTATCTGTACATGTTGTCTACTCGTGGAACGGCATTTTGGGAGTTGTACTACTCTGACAGTATTATGACAGATGGAAAATACGAGATCACAGGAGAATTCCTTGAGTGGGCAGAAGAAAACTATCATATGCTCAAAAATTCCAAGATGATCGGAGGGAAACCGGATATTACAAAACTGAGTAACGGAGATCTGTCAGACCAAACGCAGGCAGAAGCATACGGATTCTCATGTTTCGACGGAACGGACGGAATTATTTCACTCCGTAACCCATCTGCAAATGCAGATAAGACAATCAAGTTCACATTCGACCGTACAATGGGCGTTGCAGAAGGTGCAGGCACATTAAACTACTACTTAGAGCACAGCTATCTTCTTTCCGATAAGTCTGCTCAGACAGGTACATTAAAGTATGGTCAAGAATACACAGTGAACTTGAAACCGAACGAAGTGCGTATCTTACGTGTTTCAGCAGAAAAAGACACAACAGCGCCGAAGATCGACAGAATCATGACAGACGGTGCGAAAGAACTTACAGTAAAATTCGATGAGAAAGTATCAGGAAACCTCTTTAAAGTAGAAAACGCAAAAGTTTCTTCTATTAAGAAGAGCGCAGACGATACAACATATCATATCGTATTAGCAGAAGCTCCGGCAAACGAAGCTACAGTAAAAGTAATTCCGCAGGATATTAAAGACATGTCGGGCAACAAAGCTACTGAAGCTGCATCTGTTGTATATCACAAAGACAGTGTGATCGTTGAAAAAGAAGCGATTGCAGAAGCAGGAGAAATTGCAGCAGCGGACAGATCACTGAATTCCAATAATGGATTCACAGTATATGCGGCTGTAAACACAACGGCAACAGATAAGTCACTCGTAAGCCAGAATGGTCAGTACGAACTGAAAGTAACAGCAGAAGGAAAAGCATCCTTCACACTGAATGGTGCGACAGCAGTTTCCGGCAAGTCAATCAATGACGGAGCAGAGCATAAAGTAGTAGGTGTGAAAGAAAACAACGGTATGCTGAAACTTTATGTAGACGGAACACTGGAAGGATCTGCTTATAATGAAAAGAACAGATTTCATGAAGTTAAGAAAGCTGCGATCACAGCAGGTGAAGGTGTGACAGCGGCGGCAGTATATGATATCGCATACGGTTATAATGAAGTGGCTAATCTCGGAGAGCAGGAAGGACTTCCGAAACTTAAACTTACAAATGATATGATCACAGTTTCTGAGACGAGCGAAGGAAGTAAAGATAAAGTCTTAGATGGAGATAACACGACATACTGGACAAGTCAGAAAGTGGAAGAAGGTACTGTAAGCAGCGATAATGCATGGCTGCAAGTTGACTTGGGTGCGACGTATAAATTGGATCAGGTTGACTACACACCGCGTTATTATAATGATGCAAAGAACTACTGGCATTGTACAGGTAATATTAAGAATCTGATTGTAGAAATTAGAAAAGACGGAGAGGATACATGGACTTCGGTAACAGGAGAAAACGGGCTTGATCTTTCGGACAAGATTGTGAATAAGAATGATCAGACACTTTTCCCGGCAGAAGTTACATTTGAGGCACAGGAAGCTAGATATGTACGTATCAGTGGAACGTCTTCTTATCACTGGCAAGCAACTGATGAAAATAAGTATATTACAGTCGGTGATCTTGCGATCTATGGAGAGAAAGTAGAAGCAAAGAACATTGCAAAGGATGCAAATGTAACGGCAAAATGGACGGCAGATGACACAGATGCAGCAAAAGGCGGCGACAGACCGATGTCTATGGCTGTTGACGGAAACAAAACTGATTTTGGTTCAAACTATGCCGAGTTCGGTGCGGACAATAGACGTGAATCATCTTATATGCAGGTTGATTTAGGCGCTGTATGTGATGTGAACTCTCTGTCACTGTATCGTTACTGGGGCGATGGTAGAACATATGGCGATACAGTAGTAGCTGTAGCAGAAAAAGAAACAGACTTTGCAGAAGGAAAAGCTACAATCGTCTATAATGCGGATGATCAGAATGTTCATAAACTGTATACACAAGCACCGGAAAAATTCGATGAAGACTATGCAGAAACTGCACAGGGTAAATCATGGACGCTTCCGGAAGGAACGAAAGCACAGTTTGTTCGCGTTTACATGTACGGAAGAGCAAACAATGACACAACAACAAACCACGTTGTAGAGCTTGAAGTATACGGAACAAAACCGGAAGAAGGCGAGACACCGGGCGTAGACATTACAGCCTTGATCGAAAGATTGAGCGTATTGTCAGCGGTAGATACGTCTAACGCAACAACAGATAGCGCAGCAGCGTTTAATGCTCTTCTTAAAGAAGGATATGATCTTGTGGCGACAGGAGCACAGACACAGGAAGAAGTAGCTGCTATGATTAAGAAACTGGAAGGCGCAGAAGCTAAACTTGTAGATGCATCCGCTCTGAAGAAAGCAATCGCAGACGCAGAGAAGAAAGTTGAAACAAGTACAGTAACAAGTGCAGAGCCGGTAAAAGCTAAAATTGCAGAAGCAAAACAGCTTCTTGTAAACGGTACAAAAGATGCGATCGACGCAATGGTTGCAGAATTAACTGAAGCTGTGAAAGGACTTGTTGCTCGCGGAGATGTAACAGATCTGAAAGCTTTGATCGATCAGTACGCAAAAGAGAATTTGAAAGCAGAGGATCATACAACATCTACATGGAGCGCTTATGAGACTGCTCTGAATGCGGCAAACGCAATCGTAACAGATAACAGCAACAGCGATCAGGCGGCGGTAGATGCAGCGAAGAAAGTGTTAGAAGATGCACATGCAGCATTGGCAAAACGCGGAAACACAGATGCATTGAAAGCTCTTATTGAAGAGTACAAAGAACTGAAAGAAGCGGATTACACACATGAGACATGGGTGAAATACGAAGAAGCTCTTGAAGCTGCAAATGGAATCGTGGCAGACAACAGCAATAAGACACAGGTAGAAGTAGATGCGGCGAAAGACGCATTGAAAGCGGCAAAAGAAGCTCTCGTAAAAGCTCCGGTAGATCCGCAGCTTGATAAGAGCAAACTGCAGGCAGCAGTAGATGCGGCAAAAGCAAAAGACGAAAACGCATATACAACAGCTTCTTACAATGCAATGGAAAAAGTTCTTGCAGAAGCAGAAGAACTTCTGACAAACGGTAAGGATCAGGCGGCAATCGATGCGAAAGCAAAAGATTTGAATGATGCGGTTGCTGCGCTTGTAGAACGTGGAAACACAGATGCGTTGAAAGCTTTGATCGCAGAATATAAAGCAGAAGGTCTGAAAGAGGCAGACTACACAACAGATTCCTGGAAAGCGTACACAGATGCGTTGACAGCGGCAGAAAAAGTTGTGAAAGACAACAGCAATCTTGATCAGGCAGCGGTAGACGCAGCGAAGAAAGCGTTAGAAGATGCTCATACAGCATTAGTAAAAGTAGAGCAGATCAATAAAGAGGCGTTAAAAGCAGCAATCGATGCAGCGAAAGCGGCTGATGCGAACTTGTACACAACAGATTCTTACAAAGCAATGAAAACAGTTCTTTCAGATGCAGAAAAGGTACTGAAAGACAGCAAAGATCAGACGGAGATCGATGCAGCAGCAAAAGCGTTGAACGATGCGGTTACAGCGCTTGTACAGCGTGGAAACACAGATGCATTGAAAGCTTTGATCGAAGAGTATAAAGATCTGAAAGAGGCAGACTATACAGCAGATTCTTGGAAAGAATATGCAGATGCGCTGAAAGCGGCAAAAGCAATCGTGGAAGACAACAGCAACAGTGATCAGGCAGCGGTAGACGCAGCGCTTAATGCGTTAAGAGACGCTCGCGTAGCATTGAAGCTTTCCGGAAAACCGTCTGTTGATAAGAGCGAGCTTCAGGCAGCTTACGACAAGTACAAAGATAAGAAGAACGACGGTTACACAGCAGAGAGCTGGGCGAAGTTTGAAAACGCTCTGAAATCTGCTAAGGCAATCTTGGATAACGAGGCTGCAACAGCAGATCAGGTAAAAGCTGCTTTGGCACAGTTGAATTCAGCGGCAGAAGGTTTGACGAAGACACAGACTCCGCCGAAGAATGATCCGCAGACTCCGTCAACTCCGTCACAGGGCGGAAGCGTACAGACAGGAGATACGGCACATGTAGCTCTGTGGCTTGTACTTGCGGGAATGTCGGTAATTGCTTATGTAGCGGTTAGAAGAAAAAGAGCATAGTGAAAACTTGTCTTTTGATTAAGGCAGTAAACATTTAAGCTTTTATGGAATAGGGCGTTCGGTAACGGACGCCTTATTCTTTTTTGCAGAGACAGCAACATTGTCAGAAAATTCATACAATATAAAAGTAAAATGTAATTATTTAAAGTTTTTTATAAAAATGTATTGACAAAATAAAACTCAGGTGATATTATAAAGACATCCAAAAGAGATACAACAAAATAAAAACAAAAGCATCTCAAAAGGATATTTAACTAAGAAGGCATCGTATCAGTTGCCCGATTAGATTAAAAATAAACGGATAGCAGGAGGGAAAGACCAATGGACAGCGTGATTTCAGTGAATCATCAATATGTTAGTGGTACGGCAAGTGTAAGTTCCTGTGGAGAAGAGACCTTTGCTCAAGGATAGATGATCCGGAATAAAAATAACGAAAGAATTGATCGGAGAGTTGGAAGTCCGGATAGAGATCAGAAAGATTTAACATTTGCAGACATATTGAATATAGATACCACATATAGCAGAATTTCAAAAGATGTGTAAAGAAACATTGAGTAGATTATCATTCGTGCATATCGGGTTTAATATGTGTGGTGGTACCGGAAACAAGGAACGTAAGTGATATGTGATAAGGATACTGTTATGAACTCGAATTTGTTAATTGAAGGAGGGAAGATTTAATAAGCAGGTCTTAATAAATCGACCGCAGATCAAATAACAATGGCAGAGGTCTTACAGGAACAGAATCTAATATTTGCCTCCGATTTAAAAATAAAGAGAATATGAAAAAATTAAATAGATTATAAAAATGCATCTTCAATGTTAATTGAGGGTGCATTTTTTTGACATTGCGAAATGCATATGATAAAATATTGAAAGATATAGTATGTAAAGAAACATAGAAGGAAAGACACTGCCCTGTACAAAACTATTTTTTAATGAGGTGAATGCGGTGGATAAATACGAATATAAATCAAAGACTGAACGGATGCTCGAACTTATGGAGAGCGGCGCGTACAGCAGAGCGGCGGCGATCGCAGATGAAATTGACTGGAGGCGCGTGCGCAATGCAGTGATGTTGTCAAACGTCAGTGAAATTTATGAAAAAACCGGAGAATATCAGAAGGGATATGACATTTTGACGCTTGCATATCAGCGGGCGGAAGGAAGCCGTAAGATTATCAGCCGTCTGTGCGGATTGGCTCTTAAGACGGGAAATGTCGATGAGGCGATCGATTTTTACGATGAGTTTATGCAGATCGCGCCGAAAGACCCGAATCAGTACATTTTAAGATATAAGATTCTCCGCGCGCAGAGGGCGCCGATCGAGCAGCAGATCGAAGCTCTTGAAGAATATAAGAAATCCGAATATATTGAAGAGTGGGCATATGAACTGGCGAAGCTGTATCAGGAAGCCGGTATGACATCAGAATGTCTGGAAGAGTGTGACGATTTGATTCTTTGGTTCAGCGAGGGGCAGTATGTCTATAAGGCGATGGAACTGAAGATGCAGTACAAACCACTGACTCCTTCCCAGCAGGAAAAGTACGATAAGCGTTATGCAAGGACGTCCGAGGAGACAGAGGAGATTCCTGATATTTTTTCTTATGCAGAGGCAGATGAATCCGAGCAGGAGGAAGAAGAAAACGGTTTGCCGGGAGCTGAACTTATGGCTGCCGACTCCGAAGTTGCCGATGCTGATTTCGCTGCCGAACAGCAGGTGAACGCACGAGTTCCGAAGGGAATGGAGGAACTTGTTCCGGACATGATGCCGGAAACGATCTCAGAAGGAGTAAGAGAGATCACTTTGCCGAACGACCCGGTGGAAGTAGATACGGAAGCGTGGGAAGCCGACGAGATCAAGGCGTTAGAAGCGGATTCACCGGCGGAGGATGCAGAGGATCATGTTGAACAGGACGAGCAGGTGCCGATAGATGCGGAAGATGCCGGGCAGACAGAAGACGCATATCTGCCGACGGATGTTTCCGAAGCAGAAGGAGTCGATGAGCCGGAGGAGCGCGTACCGGAAGGAATAAAAGGACCGGATGTGCTGGAGACAACCGCAGAGCCGGAAGAAGAAAGGCAGCCTGCTAAAAAGAAACTGGGAGATACGATGCCGTTAGACGTTGCATTGAGAAAACTTCTTCATCCGGAGTTGGAAGAATTGACGGCAGATGATTTCCAAGACGAGACAGCTCCGATGGATTTTAATTTTGAAGATGAAGAAGAGTCGGAATCTGATTTGACGGAAACGGGAGCGATGGACTTTGACTTTGAAGATGAAGAAGAGCCGGAGTTTGATTTAACGGAAACGGGAGCGATGGATTTCGACTTTGAGAATGAAGAAGAGCCGGAGTTTGACTTGACGGAAACGGGAGCGATGGACTTTGACTTTGAAGATGAAGGAGAGCCGGAGTTTGACTTGACGGAAACGGGAGCGATGGACTTTGATTTTGAAGACGAAGAAGAGTCGGAGTTCGATTTGACGGAAACAGGAGCGATGGATTTTGACTTTGAGGATGAAGAGGAGTCGGAATTCGGCAAAGAAAAGGATATGGGAAATACATCCCAGATCAAATTCCGTCCGGTAAGAAAAGATGAGATCGAGGATGAAGAAGATCTTGCGGATCTGGAGCAGGCGATCGGAGAGATTGAGTCGGTTGCAGATATAGACATGGTAAGTCGTTTGAAAGAGGAAAAACGCCGCGCCGCATTACAGGCAGAAGAAGAGGAGAAAGCGGAAGAAGCCGCAAGAGCAGAAAAGGCGGCACAAGCAGAAGAAGCCGCAAGAGCGGAAGAGGCGGCACAAGCAGAAGAAGCCGCACAAGCGGAGGAGGCAGCGCAAGCGGAAGCGGCCGCTGAAATAAAAGAGGACGATCAGATTACAGGTCAGATCAGTTTGGAAGATATCCTTTCGGGATTTGAAGAAAATGCAGGAGAGGATGAGCCGGTTGAAGAGGGGACGGATGCAGAAGGAGCATCCGAATCGGAACAAGAAGAAGTTATAGATTCAGCAGGGGATACAGCAAAAGGGGATACTATGGAGACGAATAAGAAAACAACACCGATTTTACCGCCGGATATTCAACGTATGATTGATGAAATTGAGGGAATTATCCCGCCGGAAGAAGAAAAGAAAGAACCTACAGGAGTATATCTTAAGAGAAAAGAAGAACCAAGCGAAAACATGGGTCAGGTTGCGGAGGATCTTAGAATCGACGATGATTTTGATGATGACTTTGACGAAGATTTCGACGAGGAGTTCGAGGAAGATTTGGATGACGATTACTTTGAAGAAGACTACTATGAGGAAGCAGACGAAGTGATCGAAGAGCCGGAAGAAGATTACTATGAAGAATCAGAGGAAGTGATCGAAGAACCGGAGGAAGATTACTACGAAGAAGCAGACGAAGTGATCGAAGAGCCGGAAGAAGATTACTATGAAGAATCAGAAGAAGTGATCGAAGAACCGGAGGAAGATTACTATGAAGAATCAGAGGAAGTGATCGAAGAACCGGAAGAAGATTACTATGAAGAGTCAGAAGAAGTGATCGAAGAGCCGGAAGAAGATTACTATGAAGAGTCAGAAGAAGTGATTGAAGAACCGGAAGAAGATTACTACGAAGAAGCGGATGAAGTGATCGAAGAGGCGGAAGGAAACGCAGATGACGAGTATTTCTTCGGGGAAGATGACGCGGAAGAGATTCAGGACATTGAGGATGAGTTCACAGTAAATCCTGATTATTCGGGAGAGGATGACGACAGAGAGATTCCTGATGATGACGAGCCGATCGACATTATGTCGGCGACGACACCGCTTAGCCGTAAAGAGACTGCGAAGCTGATTGCGACAGGTAAGACTGCGCCGCTTCCGCTCGATGAGATCTCGGATGCATTGTCAATGGATACCGGTTTTGTCGTACATGGAAGATATGACCTTGAGATGCAAAGCGGTATCGGAACGAGAGCCGGACTTACAGAGGAACAGAAGAAACTGTTTTCTTACTTTGTTCCGGTGCGCGGAATGAGCGAACAGCTTGTCGATGTGCTTGAGCAGGATAAGAACTGTACGAACAGAAAAGGGACTTCGAGAACGGGCAACTTGCTTATCATTGGAAATAAAGGCAACGGAAAAACGGTTCTTGCCGTTGACGTCGTGAAAGCGATCCAGAAGCAAAGAGACATCCGTCAGGGCAAGGTCGCGATCGTGACAGGAGATTCTCTGAATAAGAAGAAGATCAGCGATATTGTCGAAAAACTTTACGGCGGCGCTCTGATCATTGAGAAAGCGTCCAAAATGAATGAAAAGACAGTTGCGCGTCTTAATAAAGCGATGGAGCAGGATACAGGCGAGATGCTGATCGTCTTGGAAGAGCAGAGAAAGCCGCTTGACAGACTGTTGTCATCGAACAGAGAATTCAGGAAAAAATTCACATCAAGACTGGAAGTGCCGATTTTCATCAACGATGAGCTTGTTACGTTCGGTCAGACGTATGCGAAAGAAAACGGATATCACATTGACGAGATGGGAATTCTTGCGCTGTATAGTAAAATTGATTCTCTGCAGAGGGAAGATCATTTTGTGACGGTTGCGGAAGTGAAAGAAGTTATGGATGACGCGATCCGTCATTCTCAGAAGGCGTCCGCGAAGAAATTGATGCGGAAAGTTTTTGGAAGAAATACAGACGAGTCAGACCGTATTATTCTTTCTGAAAAAGATTTTAATATATAAAGAAGCACGATAATAGACTATAATTTAAAATGTGTGCATAAATAGACAAAATACAAGAGAAACGGGCGGGAAAGAGCTGTCTGTTTCTCTTTATTTTTTGGACGGAATCAAGTATAATGAAACTATCACGGAAGCGGGCAGAAACGCTTCGATATTTTATTATGAGGAAACGGCGAGGTGGGCTTTTATGGCAAGGAGAAAAGGTGCGGGCAGAAACGCGGCAAAAAGTGCAGGCAAAGGCATCGTGAATCATGCAGCCGGCGGTATGGCGGGCAGTGCGGTGAAAAAGGCGTCAGGCGGCGCAAGCCGGAACAGGGCGAACAGTCCGGCGAAAAACACTGCGGCGGATGCGGCAAGTATGAAAGCGAATGAACATGCCTATGAGATAGGAGAATTGGATCATTACCTGTTTGGTCAGGGAAACCATTACGAGATCTATAAAAAATTAGGCGCACATAAAGTAGTGAACGACAAAACGGAGGGCGTTTATTTCGCGGTATGGGCGCCGAATGCGAAGAATGTGTCTGTAGTCGGGGAATTTAATGACTGGAATTTGGAAAGAGACAGAATGGAGCGTCAGGAGCCTCTAGGTATTTATGTGAAGTTTGTACCGGAAGCGAAAGAAGGACAGCTTTATAAGTTCTGTATTGAGACGCAGAAAGGCGAGCTTCTTTATAAGGCGGATCCGTTTGCAAATTATGCGGAGCTTCGTCCGGGAACGGCGTCTCGTATTACGGATCTTTCCCGTATAAGATGGACGGATGACGCATGGATGAAAGCGCGGAAGACATGGAATCATAAGAAGAATCCGATGTCGATCTATGAAGTTCATATGGGTTCGTGGATGCGTCACCCGGGAAGGGAAGATGAAGGATTCTACACATACAGAGAGTTCGCCGAGGCGATCGTAAAATATGTAAAAGAGATGGGATACACTCATGTAGAACTGATGGGCATTGCAGAGCATCCGTTTGACGGTTCGTGGGGATATCAGGTTACGGGATATTATGCGCCGACTTCAAGATACGGAAGTCCTGAAGATTTTGCATATCTGGTTGACCTTCTGCATAAAAACAATATAGGAGTGATTCTTGACTGGGTTCCGGCGCATTTTCCGAAAGATGCTCACGGGCTTGCTGATTTTGACGGAACTCCGACATTCGAGTATGCAGATCCCAGACTCGGAGAACATCCGGATTGGGGAACGAAAGTATTTGATTACGGAAAAGCGGAAGTGCGCAACTTCCTGATTGCAAACGCATTATTCTGGATCGAACATTTCCATGTGGACGGGCTCCGTGTGGATGCTGTTGCGTCGATGCTCTATCTTGATTACGGAAAACAGGACGGACAGTGGGTCGCGAACAAATACGGAGGCAACGAGAATCTTGAGGCGATCGATTTCTTTAAACATTTGAATTCGGTTGTTCTGGGACGGAACAAAGGCGCTGTGATGATCGCGGAAGAATCGACGGCATGGCCGAAGGTGACAGGATCGCCCGAAGACGACGGCCTTGGTTTCAGCCTGAAATGGAATATGGGATGGATGCACGATTTTACGGAGTACATGAAACTTGATCCGTATTTCCGTAAAAATGCACATCATATGATGACGTTTGCGATGCAGTATGCATACAGTGAAAATTATATTCTTGTGTTGTCGCATGACGAAGTTGTTCATCTGAAGTGTTCGATGATCAATAAAATGCCGGGACTTGGGTTCGATAAATTTGCCAACCTAAAAGCAGGCTATGCGTTTATGATGGGCCATCCGGGAAAGAAACTTCTGTTCATGGGTCAGGAATTTGCACAGCTTAGAGAATGGAGCGAAAAGAGAGAGATCGATTGGTTCCTGCTCGCCGAACCTGAGCACAGAGATATTCAGAACTGGTATCGGGATCTGCTTCATTTGTATAAAAACAATAAAGCTCTTTATGAAATGGACAATGATCCGGCGGGATTTGAGTGGATCAATGCGGATGATATTTTCAGAAGTATTTACAGCTTTGTAAGACATTCCAAGAATAAAGAAAAGAATTTGCTTTTCGTCTGCAACTTTACTCCTGTGGAAAGAGAAGATTACAGAGTCGGCGTTCCGACGAGGAAAACGCTGAAGCTTGTTTTGAACAGTGATGAGGAAAAGTACGGAGGAAAAGGGGAAAAACGTCCGCTTACTTACAAACCGGTGAAAAAGGAATGCGACGGTCAGGCGTATTCGATCGCATACCCGCTTCCGGCCTATGGTGTGGCAGTGTTTGAGTATTAAGATGTCAGGCAGCTTCTGACTTGAAACCGGAACCCCATTGGATTTAACCGGTGGGCGGTTCACTATTATATAAAAGGTAAAAAATGCAGAGCAAACTGCCGCAAAGTAGATGGGGGATTTTTTGAAATAGCCTGTCTGTTTTGCGGCGGTTTTGTTTTTACCGGCAAAGTGAGGAGGAACAGCAGATGAAAAATTATTCGGAAGATCCGAACAGACAGTATCATATACAAACTGCAAAAGGGGAAATCGGGAAGTACGTCATTATGCCCGGAGATCCGAAAAGATGTGTGAAGATCGCGCAATATTTAGATAACCCGGTGTTGATTGCAGATAACAGAGAGTATGTGACATATACAGGAACGCTCGATCAAGTGAAGGTAAGCGTTACATCTACGGGAATAGGAGGACCGTCGGCAGCTATTGCAATGGAAGAACTTTGTAGGTGCGGTGCGGATACGTTTATCAGGATCGGAACTTGCGGCGGAATGCAGACAGATGTGAAAAGCGGAGATATCGTTGTGTCAACAGGGGCAATCAGGATGGAAGGAACGAGCAGGGAGTATGCGCCGATCGAATTTCCGGCAGTGCCCGATCTGACAGTGACGAATGCGCTTGTGAAAGCTGTTAAATCAAAAGGATATCCGTTCCATACGGGAGTTGTACAGTGCAAAGATTCGTTTTACGGTCAGCATGAACCGGAGAGAAAGCCGGTAGGCTACGATCTGCTTCATAAGTGGGAGGCGTGGAAACAACTCGGCTGTCTTGCCTCGGAAATGGAATCGGCGGCTCTGTTTGTTGTGGCGAGCAGCCTTGGGGTGCGGGTCGGCTCGTGTTTTCTTGTGATCGCGAATCAGGAACGTGAGAAAGCAGGACTTGAGAACCCGGTAGTGCACGATACGGACATGGCGATCCGGGTGGCAGTGGACGCGATCCGCAGATTGATTTCCGAAGAACGGAAAAAAGAGTAGAATGCATATAAAGAAAATGACAACGAGAAGAAAAGAGCGGGAGAAAAGAAAAACGGAAAAATGAATGGGGGAGATAAGCGGGAAAAATAAATGAAAGAAAATAAACGCGAGAAAAGAAATGAGGGGAAAAAGCGGGAAAAATAAGTGAAAGAAAATAAATGCGGAAAATAAAGAGAGGAAATAAACGGTCAAATGAAGGATATGAATGAAAAAGAAATTTTACGGCATGTGGATCACACATTGCTGTCGCAGGAAGCTGTGTGGGATGAGATTCGTCAGGTATGTGATGATGCGGTGAAATATGATACGGCGTCAGTCTGTATTCCTCCAAGTTATGTGAAGCAAGCGGCGGAATATGTAGGCGGAAGAGTTCCGATTTGTACTGTGATCGGTTTTCCGAACGGTTACGAGACGACTGCCGTAAAGGAATTTGAGACAAAAGATGCGATCGCAAACGGAGCGGATGAGATCGATATGGTTATCAATATCGGATGGCTGAAAGACAGAAAATACGATCAGATCGAAGAAGAAATCCGCATTCTGAAAAATGCGTGCGGCAGTAAAGTTCTTAAAGTGATCATAGAAACATGTCTTTTGACAGATGAAGAAAAAGTGAAAATGTGTGAGATCGTCACTCGTTCGGGAGCGGATTATATTAAAACGTCCACAGGTTTTTCAAAAGCAGGCGCGACTTTTGACGATATCAGCCTGTTTGCGGATCATGTCGGCGGTAACGTGAAGATGAAAGCGGCGGGCGGCATTTCCTCGATGGAAGACGCGGAAAAGTTTCTGGAGCTTGGGGCAGACAGACTCGGAACGAGCCGCATTGTAAAAATCGTGAAAACGGAAGAAGAAAACCCGGCGGAAGGAACTTGTGAAATGGAATTATCGCAGGGAATGATCGCAAAGTTAATTGAGACAGCGACTGCACAACTGGCGTATTCATACAGTCCCTACTCGGGATTTAAAGTAGGCGCAGCTCTTTTGGCTGAAAGCGGCAGGATCTATACCGGATGCAATATAGAAAATTCTGCATTTTCACCGACAAATTGTGCGGAGAGAACTGCGTTTTTTAAGGCGGTGAGCGAAGGAGAAAGGAAGTTTCGCGCAATTTGCATCATCGGTGGAAAAGATATTTCAGAAACAGTATGTACGCCTCCTTGCGGAGTGTGCCGTCAGGTTATGGCAGAATTTTGCGATCCGAAGAAGTTCAAGGTGATATTGGCATCAGGCAGGGAAAAGTATAGAATCCTTCGGTTGGAAGAACTTTTGCCGTTTGGGTTTGGGTCGGAGTATCTGTAGGAACGATTGACAAGAAAAAGAAAACATGACATAATAAATTAACCAAAAGGTTAATGTGAGGGTGATGTATTGAGTGGAAATAACATATGCGAATGGAAAAGTTGAAAAATACTTTAAAGATTATAAAAAGATGCAAAAGAAACTGCCTTTTGAGTGGGTGAAAACAATAAAAAAGCATATGGACAGACTAAAAGCGGCGGAATGTTTTGGAGATTTTTTGAAATTGAGATTAGGAAAGCCTGAACAGTTAGAAGGATGCGAAAGTATTCGATATTCGTTGCATGTAGCGGCAAATGTAAGATTGATTATCGAGCCGAATGCCGAACAGGATACGGTTATGATTTGTACGGAAATAGAAGTGGAAGGAGTGAGTGATTATCATGGCAGCAAAGAAAATTGGTATATCCCGTGATTTAATAATTCACCCGGGAGAAACGATTGCAGACGTCTTGGAAGAACGTGGAATCACACAGAGTGAACTGGCGTCGAGTGCAGGCGTTTCTCCGGCTTACGTAAGCAATGTTATTGCCGGAAAGAAAGGGATATCTGCAAACTTTGCCAGAGGATTAGAGTATGCAATCGGAGTACCAAAGTCTTTTTGGCTGAATCTTCAGGCGAACTATGAGGCGGAACTTTTGGAAGCAAATGAATTACAGACGATTACGGAAGAAGAGCGTATCGTGAGGGAAGACTTAAAAGAAATTGTGAAATACTTTAGAGAAAGAGGCATGATGCCTAGTCGTGAAAATAAAGATGATTCGATACTTTCTCTTCGTAAAATTCTGCAGATTAGTAATTTGGTAAATTTAAATGAAATAATTCCCGGGGGAGCATTTCGGATGTCCGGAAACTTATCGGTAAATAGAAATGTGTTGGGGGCATGGATTCGTTTGTGTCAAATTTTGGAGAATAATCAAAATGTTTCAACAAAGTTTGAAGTAGAGCATATAAACGAATTGATAGGTAAAATAAAAAATGTTATGTGTCAGAAGAATGTGGATTTTCAAAATCATTTGAAAACTGTATTGGGAGAATATGGCATAGATTTTTCTGTTGTGAAAAATTTTAGAGGAGCGCCTGTGCAAGGGTATATTTTTCGGCGGAGCGATGGGGTGTATCAAATGGTTTTGACGATAAGGGGAGCGTTTGCGGATATTTTTTGGTTTTCTTTATTTCATGAACTGGGACATATTGTAAATGGAGATATAGGTAAAAGTATTAAATTTATAGATGACGGGAGTGATGTGGATAAGGAGACGGCAGCAGATCTTTTTGCGAGAGATAGACTTTTGTCACCGGAGAGTTATGCAAGTTTTATCCAAAAAGGAGACTTTACATTTGAAGCAATCTGTAGTTATGCACGGACTCAGAATGTGATGCCTTACATTGTTATCGGAAGACTTCAAAAGGAGAAATATCTGGATTATCATCAGTATAGTAATTACAAATTGCGGTATAAATGGGGAGACTGTTCATAAGAATAAAGTGGATACAGTATTGATTTATTGGGAATAAGGGCAAGATATAAGAGTGTTGTACAGGGAGATGGGATAATGGAAATGTATAAAAGAATATTTGTAATCGTTCTTGATTCTCTCGGGATCGGGGCGATGCCGGATGCGGCTCGGTTCGCAGATGAAGGCGCGGATACGTTCGGACATATTTTGGAGAAAACAAAAACTTTGAATATTCCGAATCTTCGCAGGCTTGGGTTTCTGAACTTAAAGTGCGGCGGAGATATGAAAGGCGTCGAGTCTCCCGAGGGGCGCTTCATGCGGATGCGGGAAGCGAGCAACGGAAAAGATACGATGACCGGACACTGGGAGATGATGGGGATTAAAACGGAAAAGCCGTTTCGGACTTTTACGGAACATGGATTTCCGGCAGAATTGATCAAGGAGCTGGAGAAACAGTGTGGGAAAAAGGTGATCGGAAATAAAAGCGCGAGCGGTACTGAGATTATAGAAGAGCTGGGCGAGGAAGAGATTCGTACAGGATCTATGATCGTGTATACGTCGGCGGATTCGGTTATGCAGATCTGCGGAAATGAAGAGACTTTCGATCTGGAAGAACTGTATCGGTGCTGTGAGACTGCAAGGCGGATCACGATGAAAGATGAATGGCGCGTAGGAAGGGTGATCGCAAGACCGTATATCGGAATGAAAAAAGGTGAGTTTAAAAGGACGAGCAATCGGAGAGACTACGCGTTGAAGCCGCCGGCGCCCACTGTTTTAAATGCTCTGAAAGATGCGGGGAATGATGTGATCGGCGTGGGAAAGATTCATGACATTTTCTGCGGGGAAGGGATTACGAAAACATATCATTCGGAAAGTTCCGTTCATGGGATGGAACAGACGATCGATGTGTGCAAAGAGGAATTTACGGGACTGTGTTTTGTAAACCTTGTTGATTTTGACGCATTATGGGGGCATCGGAGAAATGTAGAAGGGTATGGCAAAGAGATCGAAAAGTTTGATGAGAAACTCGGCGTTTTGCTGGAATGTCTTTCGCAGGATGATCTATTGATCCTGACCGCAGATCACGGGAATGATCCGACATACAAGGGAACGGATCATACGAGAGAGTATGTTCCTTTCCTTGCATACAGCAAAAGAATGCAGGCGGGAGGTCCGCTTCCGGAAGCAGAGACGTTTGCGGTGATAGGGGCGACTGTAGCAGAGAACTTCGGAGTAGATATGCCGAAAGGAACGATAGGATATTCTGTTTTAAGCAGGCTGCAGCAGTAGTAAACCGTGAAAATGTAAAAAAATCAAAGCGGAAGTAGGATGAAAAACTGTAAAAATGTAAAAAACCGGACAGTTAAAGCTGTGAAAACTTATAGAAATATGAAAAGTTAAAAAGCCGGAAGTCGGAAAAAATGTAAAAAATGAAAAGCCGATGAGAATACAGGATAAAAATATAGGAAAATATAGAGAGAAAAGTGAAAATTAAGGATTGTCGGAAAACTTAATTTATTGTATAATATTCGATTGAGAAAATGAAATGAGAACATGGGACAATACAGGAGGAAGAAAGATGGCAAAAAGAAATGATATCCACAAGGTACTTATCATCGGCTCCGGCCCGATCATTATCGGACAGGCTTGTGAATTCGATTATTCCGGAACACAGGCTTGTAAAGCATTGAGAAATTTAGGATACGAGATTGTATTGGTGAATTCAAACCCGGCGACAATCATGACGGATCCGGAGATTGCTGACGTTACTTATATTGAACCTTTGAATGTTGACAGAATAGAACAAATCATAAAAAAAGAAAGACCTGATGCATTACTGCCGAATCTCGGTGGACAGTCCGGTCTTAATTTATGCTCAGAACTGGCGCAGGCGGGCGTTTTGGAGAAATATAACGTAGAAGTTATCGGCGTACAGGTCGATGCGATCGAGCGAGGAGAAGACAGAATCGAATTTAAGCACACGATGGATCAGCTCGGTATAGAGATGGCTCGAAGCGAGGTTGCATATTCTGTAGACGAGGCTCTTGCGATTGCGGAGAAGCTTGGATATCCGGTAGTTCTTCGTCCTGCTTATACGATGGGCGGCGCAGGCGGCGGTCTTGTATATAATGTAGATGAATTGAAAACAGTATGCGCCAGAGGTCTTCAGGCAAGTCTTGTAGGTCAGGTTCTTGTAGAAGAATCTATCTTGGGATGGGAAGAGCTGGAACTTGAAGTTGTCCGCGACGCAGAGGGCAATATGATCACTGTATGCTTTATCGAAAATATCGATCCGCTCGGCGTTCATACAGGAGATTCTTTCTGCTCCGCTCCGATGCTTACGATCTCAGAAGAAGTTCAGCAGCGTCTGCAGGAAAAATCTCATAAAGTAGTAGATTCTGTTAAGGTGATCGGCGGCTGTAACGTACAGTGGGCGCATGATCCGAAGACAGACAGAGATATCATTATCGAGATCAACCCGAGAACGTCTCGTTCTTCGGCGCTTGCATCGAAAGCGACAGGATTCCCGATCGCGCTTGTATCCGCAATGCTTGCGACAGGCATGACGCTGAAAGATATTCCGTGCGGAAAGTACGGTACATTGGATAAATACGTTCCTGACGGAGATTATGTTGTGATCAAGTTCGCGCGCTGGGCATTTGAGAAATTCAAAGGTGTGGAAGACAAGCTTGGAACACAGATGCGTGCGGTAGGCGAAGTAATGAGCATCGGTAAGAACTTCAAAGAAGCGTTCCAGAAAGCGATTCGTTCTTTGGAGACAGGAAGATACGGACTCGGTCATGCGAAAGATTTTGACGGAAAAACAAAAGAAGAGCTTCTCAAGAGTTTGCGGTATGCGACAAGCGAGCGTTACTTTGTTATCTACGAAGCGCTGAGAAAAGGAGCTTCTGTAGAAGAGATCCATGAACTGACAAAAGTAAAACACTATTTCCTTGAGCAGATGAAAGAGCTGGTGGAAGAGGAAGAGGCTCTGCTTGCGTTTAAGGGAGGTTTGCCGGAAGACAATGCTCTTATCGCGGCGAAAAAAGACGGATTCTCTGATAAATATTTAAGCCAGATTCTTGAAGTGGATGAGGATGAGATCCGCAATAAGAGAATCAGCCTCGGCGTTGAGGAAACGTGGGAAGGCGTTCATGTAAGCGGAACGCAGGACAGAGCATATTACTATTCGACATATAACGGAACGGACAAAAACCCGATCAGTGAAGAGAAACCGAAGATCATGATCTTAGGCGGGGGACCGAACCGTATCGGACAGGGAATCGAGTTTGACTATTGCTGTGTACATGCGTCTCTTGCTTTGAAAAAGCTTGGTTTCGAGACGATCATTGTCAACTGTAACCCTGAAACGGTATCTACAGACTATGACACATCTGATAAACTGTATTTTGAGCCGCTTACACTGGAAGACGTACTGAGCATTTATAAGAAGGAAAAACCGGTCGGAGTGATCGCGCAGTTCGGAGGACAGACTCCGCTGAACCTTGCGGCAGATCTGGAAAGAAACGGCGTGAAGATCTTAGGTACGGCTCCGTCTGTTATCGATCTGGCGGAAGACCGCGATCTGTTCCGTGAAATGATGGATAAGCTTGAGATTCCGATGCCTGAGTCGGGAATGGCTGTTACGGTGGACGATGCTCTTGAAATTGCCGAGAAGATCGGTTATCCGGTTATGGTGCGTCCGTCTTATGTACTTGGCGGCCGTGGCATGGAAGTTGTATATGATGCGGAAAGCATGGTAGGATATATGAAAGCAGCAGTCGGTGTGACACCTGACCGTCCGATTTTGATCGACCGTTTCCTCGGACATGCAACAGAATGTGAAGCAGACGCGATCAGCGACGGCACACATGCGTTTGTTCCGGCGGTTATGGAACATATCGAGCTTGCAGGAGTACATTCCGGAGATTCGGCATGTATTATTCCTTCTAAAAATATTTCGGAAGAAAATGTAAAGACGATCAAAGAATATACGAGAAAAATCGCAGAAGAGATGCATGTGAAAGGTCTTATGAACATGCAGTATGCGATCGAAAACGGAAAAGTGTACGTATTGGAGGCGAACCCTCGTGCGTCAAGAACAGTGCCGCTTGTATCGAAAGTATGTAATATCCGCATGGTTCCGCTTGCCATCGACATTGTGACAAGTGAACTGACAGGAAGACCTTCACCGGTTCCGGCGTTAAAAGAGCAGAACATTCCGTACTACGGAGTAAAAGAAGCGGTATTCCCGTTCAATATGTTCCCGGAAGTAGACCCGCTGCTCGGACCGGAGATGAGATCGACCGGAGAAGTGCTCGGATTGTCCAAATCTTTCGGCGAAGCATTTTATAAGGCTCAGGAAGCAACACAGACAAAGCTTCCGCTTGAAGGTACGGTGCTGATCTCTGTAAGCAATCGTGATAAGCCGGAAGTTGTGGAAGTTGCGGCTGATTTTGCAAAAGCGGGATTCAAGATCATTGCGTCAGACCATACTTGCAGCCTGCTTAAAGAGAACGGAATCGAAGCAGAGAAGATCAATAAGCTTCAGGAAGGCCGTCCGAATATGCTTGATGTGATCACGAACGGAAAAGTTGACATGATCGTGAATACACCGTCAGGAAAAGAAAGTAAGAATGACGACAGCTATTTGAGAAAAGCTGCGATCAAAAAGAAAGTTCCGTATATGACGACAATGGCTGCTGCGAAAGCTGCCGCAAACGGAATTCTTGCAGTGAAGAAACATGGAAGCAAAGAAGTGAAATCACTTCAGGAAATTCACGGAGAAATTACGGACAAAGAATAGTATGATTCATTAATATAAGACAGGTTTTATGAAGATGCCGGCCGCATTTGCGGTTAGGCATCTTTTGTATAAAATGAAAGATATTTTCCTTTGGCAAATCAATCAGATGGTGTATATGTGAAAAAAATCAATAAAAATAAAGCTAAAATAGCCATATTATACAAAAAGCATAGATAAAAAGAAAAAAATACAAAAGAAGTGATAAAAAGTGTAAATATTATTGGGGGGGGGGTAATGCTATCATTTATAAGATGATGGGAGTAATGTGGTGAGCACATTCGTACATTACATTTTAAAAAGAAGGAGAGAAGTTTATGAAAAAGAGAATGTTCCATAAGGGAATGGCTGCGGTTCTCGCGGTATCGCTGACAACCGGCGGGGCTCTTCCGTTTATGGCTCAGACGGTTCATGCAGAAGACACTGCGGCAGAGCAGGGGCAGACGCCTGAGAAAAAGAGCGGTACTGTAACTCTTGAGAAGAAGAACGATGGTACGTATGTCTTCGGAAACGAATATCTGAAAAGAACGTTCAGTTTGAGCGCAGACAAAGTATTGTCAACAAAAGAGATTACAAACTATCGTACCGGAACTCCGACTGTGTTCACACCGCAGGCGGGCAGTGAAGAGTTTATAATCAACACGCTTGACAATAATTCCGAAGGGGAAGACAGCGGATTCGTAGCGCCTAAGAAAAAGTTGGAGACGACAGGTTGGAAGGCAACGGCGGACAGCGTTGCAGAGAATGAAGCGCCGAATGGCGGAGCAGACAAGATGTTCGACGGTGATAATAATACATATTATCATTCTAAATATGGGGATGGCGTGGATGCAGCGGTGAAAGAGTATCCGCATAATATTTATGTCGATTTTGGTTCGCAGAAGTCGTTCCAGTCTCTTCGCTATCAGCAGAGAGTGGATCAAAATGGAACTCCCACAGTGAGCGGGCATGTGAAAGGTTATAAGATTTATACCGGGGATAGCATCGATGCTCTGAAAACAACAGACGGTGCAAAACTGGTTGGTCAAGGTTCTTTTGAAAATAAAAAAGAAACATATGTGAACTTGGACGAAAAAGTGACAGCGCAGTATGTTCGTATTGAGTTTGTTGATTGTTATGAACCGTCAGCTGCAAATGTAAGCAAAGACGTAGCCTGCTGTTCGGAATTTGACTTTTTTGAAGATACAGCGACGTTCCCTGTAGTGGATAACGCGACACAGCTTAAGACGAGCGAAATGAAAGTGCAGGGCGAACCTCAACTGACAGAAAAGGACGGAGTGAAAACGCTGACGTTTACGTTTGAGCCGAAGAGAGTAAGAGGTGTAGATTACACGATCAAAGAAGTGATCACGATGAAAGACGGAGATTCTTTCATGAGAAAACACCTCGATATTTCTGTTGGGGAAGGGCAGGCAGAAAAAGCGAAGATCGATTATATCGATCTGGAAAATATGAACATCGCACAGACTGATCTGAAACAGAATGAATACTGGACGATCAGTGACACTATGGCGGACAATCCTGACATGGGCGGAATGAAAGGCGATTATCTGGAGCTTGGACAGCCGTACTATGTAGGTGCGATGTACTGGGGATGTGAGTTCCCGGAGACAGAGAACAAAATTAAAGGTTCTAATTCCTTTATCCGTTACTACTATGGAAAATCATTGAAATCCGATGATAAGTTTGAGTATAACGAAGGAAACGAAAACGGAAAGATGACGACGTGGGACGCTGTCGTAGGAGCTGCCCGAAGCAGAGATTACAGCGTGACACAGAGCGATTTCTATGAATATATCGAGACGATCGCAATAGATACGGAGTTCCGTCAGCAGTACAACTCATGGTACGACAACATGAAGGAGATCACGGACGAGATTATTCAGAAGAGTTTCTTCGAGATTGAGAAAGGATTCACACAGTACGGGATAGCTCCTCTTGATTCTTATGTTGTAGACGATGGATGGACGAATTACAGCTCCTTCTGGGATTTTAATAATAAGTTTCCGAATGAGCTTTACAACTCCAGTCTGCAGGTGAATCAGCTTGCGTCCAACTTCGGACTGTGGCTTGGACCAAGAGGCGGATATGGAACAGAAAGAACGATTGCGAATTGGATTGCAAGTAATGGTTTGGGTTCTGTAAATAATCAATCGGGTGGAGATATTAATATTTCTGATGCGAGATATCTGACGAAATTGAATAAAGATGTTTTCTGCGAGTATCAGGATAAGTTTGATATCAACTACTGGAAACTGGATGGAATGCTCTTAAATCCATCGACAGAGCAGTCCGAATATTATGTGACAGGTAATCCGCTTTATACGATTTCAGAGACATACGAGAGATGGACGGATATTTTTGAAGATATGCGTGACAACAGAGCGGGAAAAGACCTTTGGCTTAATATGACTTCTTACACAAACCCGAGTCCGTGGCACGTTCAGTGGGTGAACAGCGTATGGATGCAGAATACGGGAGATACAGGTTATACGGATAGCTTTAATGCAACGGATGAAGAAGCGATGCTTACATACCGTGACAACGCTTATTATAACTTCTTAAATGAAAGAGAGTGGCAGCTTCCGAACAAATATTTTTATAACCATGACCCGGTTTACGGATTGACTGCAAACGATGCTTATCATAGACCGGATATCAAATATACAGATGATGAGATGAGAAATCACCTGTATATGCTCGGAACGAGAGGAACGGCATTCTGGGAGTATTATTATAGTTACTCCATGTTTGATGACAATAAATGGCAGATCAACGCGGAAGCGGCAAAATGGATCGAAGACAATTTCGACATTCTTCAGAAATCACAGATGTTCGGCGGAAAACCGAATGACGGAAATGTTTACGGATATTCCTGCTGGAACGGAAAAGAGGGAATTCTCTCGATCAGAAATCCGAAGAATGAAGCACAAAGTTATAAAGTAACTTATGACAGACTGATCGGCGTCGGAGAAGATCTCGGAACTGTTTACGGAAAGGTTGTCGTAGGAGATCAGAGACACCAGACAGATGAACCGCTTACATATGGCAAGGAAGTGACATACACGCTTAATCCGAAGGAAGTTTTGATCCTGCAGTTTGGTGAGAAAGATGAAACTCCTGCGAAAATCCTTTCTGTAGAAGGAAACGGAAAAGAAGCAGAAGTTGAATTTGACGAGACGATCCGTACGCCGGAAGCGGGAATGTTTAAGGTAGACGGATACGAAGTGACAAAGGCAGAATTGAAAGCCGACAGACGTACAGTGAAACTGACTTTGGATAAGGAACTGAAAGATGCCCGGACAGTGAGCGTAAGTGTAGACGGCGTGAAAGATACTGTCGGAAATACTTCAAAAGTAAGCGCGCAGAATGATGCGTTTAAAGACGGCATCATAACAGGAGTGATCAGCGATGATCTGAAAGACGGAGCTGTATCGACAAAAGCGAAATACTCTGTCGACGGACACGGCGGATTTACTGTAACAGGTAAGATCAAGACAGATTCAAAAGACGTGGTACTTGCAGAGCAGAAAGGCGCTTATAAAGTCGGCATTGACGGCGAAGGATATCTGACGTTTGAGTTTAACAATATGAAGATCACATCGAAATATGATCAGAAGACGGTTGATAAAGCAAACGACAGCTACACAAGCGAGACGAAAGGAATTGCGGCTGACGGTAAAGAGCATCAATTCTCTGCTGTAAAAGAAATTAACGGAATGATCAAACTTTACCTTGACGGAAAAGTGGTTGCTTCAACATACAGCGAAGATAAAGCAAATCCGGAGATCGCAAAAGGCGAAACGATATTTGCGCAGGGTCTGACAAAAGACGAAGTTTCTTATATTACAGTTCTCGACAGATCGCTTGCATATGATGAAGTGAAAGATCTGATCGATACAGAAGATAATGTTGTTCTTGCAAAGAACAATCCGAAAGTAAAAGTTACCGCTTATGATGCAACTGTTAATACGGCAGTGGCAGAGAAACCGGACAGACCGTTTAGCATGGTAAACGACGGCGTGAAGAGTACGGCGAATTATCTGGAGCTGACAGATACGAGCGACAGCCAGAACCATTCCCGTTACGTGCAGTTCGATCTCGGAGACGAGTATGATCTGATGAAGATCCATATGACAAGATACTGGGATGGTTCAAGAAAATACGGACCGACAGTGATCCAGTTAAGTACAGACGAGAACTTTGCGGCAGACAAAACGACAACGGTATATAACTCCGATAAAGACAATGTACATAAACAGGGCGCGGGCAAAGATGAGTTTTATGTCGAGACGGCAGCAGGCAAAGAGATGTGGAACGCAGAAAACAGTGAACCTGTAACAGCTCGCTACATCCGTGTCTATGTAAACGGAAGAGAAAATAATCAGGGTACGTCTGATCATATCGTCGAGTTCGAGGCTTACGGTGCGAAAGACGGCGGAGCGATCATCCGTCCGGACAGACCGGAAGAGCCGGAGAAACCGGTACTTACAGGCGTGACAGCGTCAGTTGAAAAGGCAGAACTGAAAGTCGGCGAGACAACAAAGGCAACAGCAACGATCATGCCGGAAGGTGCAGAAGGCGTAGAGCTTGCATGGACTTCTTCCGATGACAAGATTGCGACAGTAGATAAGGACGGAAACGTTAAGGCGGTTGCAGAAGGAAAAGCAACGCTGACTGTGACAGCGACACAGGGAAGCGGAGACAGCGCGGTAACAAAAACAGCTACTGTGGATGTAACGGTAATAAAAGACGGCGGAACAGATCCGGAACCGGAGAAACCGGTGGTACTTACAGGCGTGAAAGCGTCAGTTAAGAAAGCAGATCTGAAAGTCGGCGAGACAACAAAGGCAACAGCGAAGATCACACCGGAAAAGGCAGAAAATGTAACATTTGCATGGGCTTCTTCCGATAAAAAAGTTGCAACGGTAGATGCTGACGGCAATGTAAAGGCAGTCGGCAAAGGAACAGCGAAGCTGACAGTGACAGCGACACAGGGAAGCGGAGCGGATGCAGTGAAAGTAACTGACACTGTGAAAGTAACGGTTACAAAAGACGGCGGTCAGACACCGCAGGAGGATGGAAAGACACCTCCGAAGACAGGAGACGAAACAGCGCCGTTCTTCCCGTTTGTACTTGCACTTGCGGCAGGCGCAGTGGTCATGATCACGAGAAAAAAGAACGGATAAACAAAGATACGCAGAAAAGATCAAAATAAAAAATTGATACTTAAAAAGGATTGTCGTGTGAGCGGCGATCCTTTTCTGCATTATCGGATATTCCGGTTTCTGATCGCGCAGAACCTTCAGGGAGGACGTCTGCGCCGCAGCAGGCAAGTTTACAGCTTTACGGCGTGTGGAAAGGAAACGTATATAAAAATGTTAGAATGGAAAAAACGGTTCGCTTTGTGATAAAATGATAGAAGAAAACAACTTCGGATCATTGAAATGGGAAAACGCAGAAGGAATATAATGAAAAGTATTATGAGGAAATGCTGTCGGTCGTTCGGGAATACAAGGATTACAGCGTGCTTGGGCATATGGATCTGATCGCCCGTTATGATGAAAAGGGCGTCTATCCGTTTGAAAAGATCAAACCGATCGTCGAAGAGATTTTGCAAGTTGTCATAGCGGATGGGAAAGGTCTGGAAGTGAATACATCGTCATATCGGTACGGCCTTTCTGACACGACGCCTTCTGTGGAAATTTTAAAACGGTACAGAGAGCTTGGCGGAAAGATCGTCACAATAGGGAGCGACAGTCATAAACCGGAACACTTGGGCGCTTATATAGAAGAAACGAAGGAAATGCTGAGAAAAGCAGGTTATACGCAGTTTTGTACTTATGAAAGAATGTCTCCGGTTTTTCATGATCTATAACAACGTTTTTGCTATATAAACTGCAAAGAAAGCGGAGAGAAAAGAGATAATTGTGCAGTATAAACAAAATAAAGAAAATAGAATAAACATATTGCACAAAAGAAGTCCGGGCAATAGGCGAAAACTATCATAAATTACAAATCGGTTGCTAAAAAGTGCAAATAACTGAAATGTAAAGTGCGATATCATAAGAAAATAGGAATAGTGGGCAACTATAGTAACTAGAAAAAGAGGGAAATGTATGAGAAAGAGAATGAAAACAGTAAGAGGCTTGTGGGCAGGTCTGCTTGCGGCGGCAGTTGTACTTACATCGGCTGCACCGTCGGCGTTGACCGTACAGGCAGAGGAAGCTGACGCAGTGCAGACTGCAGAAGTTTCAGGGGTGGAATATCAGATCTACCCGACTCCCCATGAGATGACTTATCAGGATGGGGGATTCGACATCGGAGAAGTGAATATTGTTTACGAAAACGGTGTTGATGATGTGACAAAGAATCGAATGACAGAAGTTCTTTCGATCAAAGGCAAGAGTGAGAGCGCTGCTGTTACCAATGCAAAAGTTGACGGCAAGACGAATATCCTTGCAGGTATCTACGGCTCCGACGGATATGTAGATAAATATGTGAAGGAGCATTACACAGTAGATAAATCTTTGTTTGACCATCACGGTTCCTATTTCCTCGCATCTAATAAGGGTGAGATCGTAATCCTCGGATTAGATACAGATGCGGTATTTTACGGCATCACATCTTTGAAGCATATCTTCAATCAGATGGACGGAACTACGATCCGCAACTTTGAGATGAGAGATTATGCAGATGTAAATATCCGTGGATTTATCGAAGGATATTACGGACTTCCGTGGTCGAATGAGGACAGAATGTCTCTTATGAGATTCGGCGGAGATTATAAGATGACGTCTTATATCTTTGCTCCGAAAGACGATGAGTATCACAAAGGAAAATGGCGTGATTTATATCCGGAAGAAGAACTGGCAAAGATCAAGGAAATGGTAAAAGTCGGAAACGATTCTAAGTGCCGTTTCGTTTGGACAGCCCACCCGTTTATGGGAGGATTTAATCAGGCGCAGGCAGATCAGGAGATTCAGGCGCTTCTGCGCAAATTTGATCAGTTGTACGATGCAGGCGTGCGTCAGTTCGGAGTACTCGGCGACGACGTCGGAAGCCTTCCGAGAACGATCGTGATCAACATGATGACAAAAGTATCCGAGTGGGCAAAAAAGAAAGGCGATGTATATGACACAGTATTCTGTCCGGCAGGATATAACCATTCATGGCAGTCAGGCGGTACAGGCGGCAATTATGCAGAGCTGAACGAGTATGACAAAGGATTCCCGGAAGATATCAAGATCTTCTGGACAGGAGAAGCAGTATGTAAACCGATCGAGCAGGTAACGCTTGATCACTTCAGAACTCATAGAACGACAGACGGTCAGAAACGTCGTGCCCCGCTATTCTGGCTCAACTGGCCTGTAAACGACATTAATCACGGACGTCTTATGATGGGTAAAGGTGTGCAGCTTAAAACAGATGTAAATCCGGAAGATCTTGCGGGAGCGGTGACAAACCCGATGCAGGAATCAGAAGTATCGAAACCGGCGATCTTCGCAGTTGCGGATTATAGCTGGAATATCGCAGGATTTAATATGGATAAGAGCTGGGCGGATTCATTTGCGTATATTGATGAAAATGCATCTGAAGAGCTTCATACACTTGCGAAACATATGTCTAACCCGGAACCGAACGGACATGGACTTGTATTGCCGGAGTCAGAAGAAATTCAGGGTCTGATCAATACTTATAAAACACAGCTTGCAGCAGGAAACGTAGAAGAAGCAACAACAACGCAGCTTGTGGCAGAGATGACAACAATCATTGAAGCTTGCGACGGTTTCCATGCAAAGAGCAAAAACGAGGCAATGAAAGCGGAAATCCTTCCGTTTACAAACTCTTTGAAAGATCTCTGTACGGCAATCCGTTCTTTTGCACAGGCACAGGATGCAATGCAGAAAAATGATATGCAGAGCGCGTTTGATCTGTATATGGCAGGTTCGGGAAGTTATGCGACCTCCCAGACATATACAAAAGAGATGTACAATGCGTCTCCGGCAGTTGTAACTCCGGGATCGACCCATTTGATCCCTCTGGCAAAAACATTGGAAGCGGCATTGTCAGATCCGATGAACGATTATGTGGCAGGCGATGTTGAAAGACCGTTGAAAATTACGGCAGAGGCAAGCTTTCAGACATGGCAGAGCGGAAAACCGGCAGATATTATTGACGGCAACAGCGGTACGTATGCATGGTACAACGGAGCAGAAGGTGTCGGACAGTATTATCAGGTGAACTTCAGCAAACCGACGACTATTTACGGCGTACATATCGAAAACGGCGCAGGAAAGGAGAAACCGGACGATACATTCGGATACGCAAAACTGAAATATCAGGCAGAAGGTTCTGATGAGTGGAAAGAATTAGAAAACGGAAAAGAATACGGACCATATGCTGCGAAAGTTGATGTGGCAGGACTTGAAATCGAGAACGTTACGGCAGTTCGTTATGAGTGCTCGAGAGTGGGAGGATCTGGTAAATGGCCTTCTATGCGTGAGTTTAAAGTAGACTTGCAGCCCGGAGCGGCAGATACGTTTACAAAAGAAGTGATCCGTACAACAGAAGGTTGGACTGTTTACAATAATGGAAACGAAAATAATGCAATCGACGGTGATGAAGGCACAAGCGTACATTACAATGTAAGACAGGGAGATCCTACAAACGGTGACTCTATGATCGCAGGTGATTATTTCGGAGTGAAGCTGTCCGAGAAGATCACACTTGGAAAGATCAAGATTGTCCAGGGTAATAATGATACACATGCAGATTATATGCAGAACTGTGATCTGGAGTGGTCGGTTGACGGTCAGAAATGGACAAAGATTGCAACATTTGAAAACAAACGCACGATAGAGATCGATGTATCTGACAAAGATATTCAGGCACAGTATGTTCGTATCAAGAATAATGCGACACAGAAAAACTGGTTTGCGATCAGAGAATTTGACGTTGACTCTAAAGTATGGTTTAACTCGAAAGTTTACACAAACGTAGACGCTTACAAAGAATACAGAGCAAATCTGTTGGATGAAAGCGCTGAAATCGAAGCTAAGAATGATATTACTTTAAAGAAAGATCAGTATATCGGCTTAAAATTAGACCGCATTCATGAGATTAAAGATATTCAGAAGAATCTTGAAAATGCAGACAAGCTTACCCTTGAAACATCTCTCAATGCATATGAGTGGACAACATATGATGCAAAGAAACCGGGAGATGCAAGATATATCAGACTGATCAACAAGACGAATGATGATGTGAAATTCAATTTGAAACAATTCGTTGTAAATACGGTAGAGTTCAAAGAAAAATCACTGCATTCAAAAAGCGGAAATTATACGATCACAGATCCTGAGAAAGCGTTCGACGGAAACAGAGCAACAGAGGCTGTTTATCAGACATCACAGAACGAAGGCGTTTGGTTCGTATACGATCTCGGACAGACAATCCACTTCGATAAGTTCAAAGCTGTCTGCGAGGATAGCGAGCATGACTATATCAGACATGGTAAATTCTCTGTATCTACAGACGGAGAGACATGGGAAGAAATCATGACTCTCGGTTCACAGGATGGACCAAATAACGGAGAAGCGAATGATACTGATGAGATCGGAGCGGTGCTTCCGAATCATGAAACTTCTTATAATACAAAAGAAGCAACAAACATTAACAAAGATGCACGTTACCTGAAATTCGAGGTAACAAGAACAAAAGTCGGTTCTGACAAGTGGGTTCGCTTCAGCGAGCTTGAGATCAATGACGGAGCGTATGTTCCGAGTGAAAACGATCCGACATATGAAAGCTCATGTCTCGATACACAAAACGGAAAATTCTCTTATATGTCAGATATGAATCTTGCGACATCATTTGTTCCGGCAGAAAAGAGCGGAAACCTTGTTTATCATGTATCAGAGAAGAATGACCGCAATAAGATTAAGATTGTTCAGAGAGCAGATTCGATTTCAAATGCAACTGTAAGTGTGAGAACATTAGCAGAAGCAGATACATGGAAACCTGTCGGAACACTGGGCAAGACAGTGAATGAGTTTGTTCTTCCGAATGAGACAGTGCTTCTTGATGTGAAAATTGAGTGGTCAGATGCTAAGGTCGGCATTATAGAGATGTTCCTTTCAAAAACAGATGCTCCGACACCGGAAGAGAAAGTTTGGACAGTGACACTTGACGGAAAAGAAGTAAAAGTAAAAGACGGAGAAAAACTGACAAAACCGGCAGACCCGACAAAAGAAGGATATAAATTCCTCGGATGGTTTGTAGGAGATAAGGAGTTTAACTTCGATACACCGATCACAGAAGAACTGAACGGTATTAAGATCGAAGCTCGTTTTGAGAAGATCGACACACCGACACCGGGTGAGAAAGAATGGACAGTGACACTTAACGGAAAAGAAGTCAAAGTAAAAGACGGAGAAAAACTGACAAAACCGGCAGACCCGACAAAAGAGGGATACAAATTCCTCGGATGGTTTGTGGGAGATAAGAAGTTTGACTTCGATACACCAATCACAAAAGAACTGAACGGTATTAAGATTGAGGCTCGTTTTGAGAAAATAAAAGATGAGCCACAGCAGCCGAACAAAGGCGGAGCAGTTCAGACAGGTGATACAACAAACATAGCGCTGTGGATTGCATGTCTTGGTATAGCAGGCGCTGCAGTTGCTGTAACTCTTAGATCACGCAGAAAACGTTCTTAATGAAACGGTTGTTTTGATTGACGAACGGTGATCAGTTATAAAAAGTAAAATACAGATTTTTCTGCCGGCGGGATTTATCCTGCCGGCAGTTTTGCAGTGTAGATTAAAGATAAAACAATAGAATATGGAACGTAAGAAATGTTTTCAAAAAAGCTATAAAAAATGAGCTTTAAAAAATCGTAAAAAACTGTAAAAAATTTTAGTAAAAAAAATTGACAGAATAAGAAAAAAAGACTTGCAATTATAAAAGTTATATGATAATATTAAAAACGGTTCTGCTACAGAACTAGAAAACAATGGCCCCGTGGTCAAGCGGTTAAGACATCGCCCTTTCACGGCGGTAACACGGGTTCGATTCCCGTCGGGGTCATTTATCATTCGGACAACAGAAGTATTGTTGCGAAAAGAATGATAAAACTATGCATATTATTTTACTATGTGTAGTATATATATGAATAAGGCGCAGTAGCCAAGTGGTAAGGCGTGGGTCTGCAACACCCTGATTCACCGGTTCAAATCCGGTCTGCGCCTCTTGAGAGATCCCGAAAGACTAATGTTTTTCGGGATTCTTTTTTGCAAAAGGCGAGCGGCACAACTGTCTTGTCATTTGTAAACTCAAGTGTTATAATGAGCATCACGACAGAAACAAAGGCGTATGGATTTCATGCGGGAAAGGGTATACGAATGACGATTAGAGAAGAGATCGAACAGTTGAAGAAGGAAAAAAACGCGGTCATACTGGCGCATTATTATGTAAGACCGGAAGTTCAGGAAATTGCAGATTATATCGGCGATTCTTTTTACCTGAGCAAGGTGGCAGTAGAGTTGGAGGAGCAGACGATTGTGTTCTGCGGCGTTTCGTTTATGGGCGAAAGTGCGAAAGTGCTGAATCCTCAGAAGACGGTTCTTATGCCGGATGCAAAAGCGGACTGTGCGATGGCGCATATGGCAGATGAGGAGACGATCCGTGCGATGCGGAAGAAGTATGATGATCTTGCGGTTGTCTGCTATATTAATTCAACGGCAGAACTGAAAAGATTATCGGATGTATGCGTAACTTCGGCAAATGCGGTTCGGATTGTAAAGGCACTTCCTAACAAAAACATTTTCTTTATTCCGGATAGAAATCTGGCGCATTTTGTGGCGGAGCAGACGCCGGAGAAGAATTTTGTATACAACGAAGGATATTGTCCGATTCACGAGACGGTAAAAATAGAGGAATTAAAGCAGGCGAAAGCGGAGCATCCGGAAGCGGAAGTGCTGACGCATCCTGAATGTCCGAAGTCGCTTCTTGATCTTTCGGATTATATCGGAAGCACGTCCGGCATTATTGATCGTGTGGGAAAGAGCGACGCTGAGGAATTTATCATCTGCACGGAAAACGGTGTGAGATATGAGCTTGAAAAAAGATATCCGAATAAAAAGTTCTATTTTACAAAAACAGAACCGGTCTGTGAAGATATGAAAATGATCACTCTGGAAAAGATCGCTCATGTTTTGAGAACAGGTGAAAATGAAGTTCAGATGGACGAAGCTCTTCGTGCCGAATCAAAGAAACCGTTGGAAAAGATGCTTGATCTGGCAAAATAACAGGTGAAAATGAAAGATATAATTAAGGAATAGTAAGGTAAGATTAGGGGCGCTAAGGGAAGTGGATATGGAAAAAATAAAAGAAAAACAAGATCAGGTCGATGTGGTCATTGTCGGAACAGGAGTCGCAGGATTATTTGCGGCATTGAATCTGCCGCGTGATTTTAAAATTATGATGATTACCAAAGCGGATCTGGAGAGCAGCGATTCATTTTTGGCACAGGGCGGAATCTGCGTTTTGCGCGATGAAAGTGATTATGACAGTTATTTTGAAGATACGATGCGTGCGGGGCATTATGAGAACCGAAAAGAATCGGTCGATATTATGATCCGCAGTTCGCAGGAGATCATCAGGGAACTGATCGGGTACGGCGTTGAATTTGAACGCAGGACAGAGCATAGTGATGATGTCATCGGTGACAGTGATATTTCTCGTACATATGAGTATACAAGAGAAGGGGCGCATTCAAGTCCGAGGATTTTATTTCATGAGGATATTACAGGAAAAGAAATTACGGGAAAACTTTTGGCGCGGGTGAAAGAGCTTGACAATGTAGAGATTTTTGAATATACGACAATGACGGATATTATAGAGGAAGGCGGAGTATGCAGAGGCGTTGTCATGCAGGAACAAGACGGAACGAGCCGGGCAGTTCGCTCAGCGTATACGATCGTTGCAAGCGGCGGAATCGGAGGATTGTACCGTCATTCCACAAATTTTCCGCATTTGACGGGAGATGCTCTTGAAATTGCGAAAAAACACGGAATCAGACTGGAACATACCGATTATGTTCAGATTCATCCGACAACGCTTTATTCTAAGAAGCCGGGGCGGAGATTTCTGATTTCGGAATCAGTGCGGGGAGAAGGAGCTGTTCTGCTTGATAAAGAGGGAAATCGTTTTGTAAATGAATTGCTTCCGCGGGATGTCGTTACAAAAGCGATTCGCGAACAGATGGAAAAAGACGGAACAGATCATGTGTGGCTGTCTATGGAGAATATAGGAACAGAGTCGATATTGAGTCATTTTCCGAATATATACAGACGTTGTAAAGAAGAAGGGTACGATGTGACGAAAGAGCCGATTCCGGTTGTTCCGGCTCAGCATTATTTTATGGGAGGCATCTGGGTGGACAGCGATAGTCAGACTTCTATGGAACGGTTATTTGCGGCAGGAGAGACGAGCTGCAACGGAGTTCACGGAGCAAATCGTCTGGCAAGCAATTCTTTGCTGGAAAGCCTTGTGTTCGCAAAAAGGGCGGCGCAGAAGATCGGAAGAGAAAAAACGGATACCGCCGCAAAGCAGGCGGGAGAGAACGAAAAAAGGAGTGGAAACGTGAATAAAATTACAATGAAATTACAGGCCGATCATTTGATCATGGAGGCATTAAAAGAAGATATTTCAAGTGAAGATGTCAGTACAAACGCAGTGATGAAAGAAGCCGTTCCGGGAGAGGTTGACCTGATCTGCAAAGAGGACGGGATTATTGCTGGACTGGACGTATTTTCAAGGGTGTTTGAACTTTTAGATGAAAATACGAAAACAGAGCTTTACTGTAAGGACGGAGATGAGGTAAAATCAGGACAGCTTATGGGAAAGGTGAAGGGCGATATCAGAGTGCTTCTTTCCGGCGAGCGTGTGGCTCTTAATTATCTGCAAAGAATGAGCGGGATCGCAACATATACACATTCTGTGGCAAAACTTCTGGAAGGTACGAAAACGAAACTTTTAGATACGAGGAAAACGACGCCGAATATGCGTGTTTTTGAGAAGTATGCAGTTACGACAGGCGGCGGATATAATCACAGATATAATCTGTCGGACGGAGTTTTGCTGAAGGATAATCACATCGGAGCGGCAGGAGGAGTTGCACAGGCTGTAAAAATGGCGAAGGAATATGCGCCGTTTGTCCGCAAGATTGAGATTGAAGTGGAAACTCTCGACATGGTAAAAGAGGCTGTAGAGGCAGGCGCAGATATTATCATGCTTGATAATATGACGACAGAAGAAATGCAGGAAGCAATCAGAATCATTGACGGAAGAGCTGAAACGGAATGTTCGGGAAATGTAACGAAAGAGAATATTGCACGTCTGACAGGTCTTGGCGTTGATTATATTTCAAGCGGAGCTTTAACACATTCTTCTCCGATACTTGACATTTCGATGAAAAACCTGCATCCTGTTAAGGAGGATGTCAGATGACAGGCTCTGACAGAAGAAAACAGATTGTAGATCAGATCAGAAACAGCACGACGCCTGTTGCGGGGAAAGTTTTGGCGGCGGCATATGACGTAAGCCGTCAGGTGATCGTGCAGGACATAGCGCTTATACGGGCAGCCGGATATGATATCATCTCTACGAACAGGGGATATATTATCAATGAGCCGGCAGCAGTAAGCCGTGTGTTCAAAGTGAAGCATACAGATGCGCAGGTTGAAGAAGAGCTGACAGAGATCATCGATCTGGGCGGGATCGTGCGCAATGTGATGGTCAACCACAGAGTTTACGGGCATATGGAAGCTGAGATCAACATTACATCCCGCAGAAAAGTGACGGAATTTATGGATGATATTCAGAACGGAAAGTCGAGTCCGCTGAAAAATATTACTTCGGATTATCATTACCATAAAGTAGAAGCTGACAGTGAAGAGACATTGGATCTGATTGAGGATATGTTGAGAAATAAGGGATTTCTTGTGGAGGATCGCGGTTAGATCATTGAAAGCGAATACGGGCAGAGGTTGGAAGATGAAAGAAATTTTTGAGTTGCTGAAACAAGTTTTAAACAGAGAATTTATCCGTGCGGTGCTCAGCAATCCGAGGACGAAGGACGGCGTCGTGAAAGCGAAAGTCCGTCCTCTTGAGAAAAACGGCGATTTCATGTTTCAGGTAGAAAAGTTTACGAAGACGCAGGCGTTTCATGAAAACATAAACTGCAAAGATGCAGCGGAAATACTGGCAGGTCATATGGAAAATTTCCGGCAGATGCAGATCGAGACTGTTCAGGCGGAATATACGGTTCTTGTGAGCAAGAAAGGAAAAATTTCGATCAAGCGGAAAAACCGAAAAAGCGCGGCGCCTCCGGCAGAGCTTTCACATGACAGGAAGAAACGCTATATATTAGAAGAAGGAACTTTTGTTCCGTTTTTAAATGATCTCGGAGTTATGACAGAAGAAGGGAAGATCGTTCGGACGAAAACGGATAAGTTTCGCCAGATCAACCGTTTTCTTGAATTTATAGAAGATATCCTTCCACAGCTTGACAAAGGACGTGAATTGACAATTCTCGATTTCGGCTGTGGAAAATCATACCTTACGTTTGCGATGTATTATTATTTGAAAGAACTGAAAGGGTTTGACATTCATGTGATCGGACTCGATCTGAAGGAAGATGTGATTCGCCGGTGTAGCGGACTTGCAAAAAAATATGGGTATGAGAAACTGCATTTTCTCGTAGGAGATATTGCGGATTATGAAGGAGTGAACGAGGTGGATGTCGTCGTGACGCTTCATGCATGTGATACGGCGACAGATTATGCGCTTGCAAAAGCGATCGGTTGGAATGCCAAAGTTATATTATCGGTTCCGTGCTGTTAGCACGAAGTGAACGGACAATTCGCGAAAGCGGATAAGACGCAGTGTTATGACGGATGTCTGGATCCGATCATGGATTACGGACTTTTGAGGGAGAGGTTTGCGGCGCTTGTGACGGACGGATTGAGAGCAAAATATTTAGAAGCTGCGGGATATGATACGCAGGTACTTGAGTTTATCGATATGGAGCACACTCCGAAAAATATTTTGCTTCGGGCGGTCAGAGCGGATGAGAAAAGAGTTACGAAAAAAAGCGCGGGAACAGCGATTGAAAAATGTGAACGTTTTTTGCAGATAGAGCCGACGTTGGGGAGATTGTTGGCAGATAAAGGGGAGAATTACAAAGAATGAAGAAAAAAATAATGAAAGCAGGTATTTTGATCGTTGTTTTTTGTGCCGCGGTCATTATTTCAAGCCTTGTGATCAACAAAGATGTGTCGGATGAGGCCGCCGACATGGGGGCTGCATCTCTGCCTGAGATTTCTTTTTATGTCGGAGAAACAGAAGTGAATCCGCTTTTTGGTTATGTAAACAAGATGGAGATACCTGCTGTACGTGATACGATCACTCCGCTTAAAAGCGACGGTTCATTGACTGTAAAAGTAGAAAAATACGGAAATAAGATCGATAAACTTAAATATGAGGTATATTCGCTTGACGGAACGAAGAAACATGCAGAAGGCAAAGCGGATATAGTGAAAGAAACTTCGCAGGCAGAACTGGACTTGAAAGGGATCTTGTCATCGGAAGAGCCGGAGGCTGTTTTGAAAGTGACGCTTGATACGCCGCTGTCTCAAAACGGAAAGACGGCGGGATATTATACCCGCATTGTACGCCCGAAAGAAGTCACGACTGATCAGTGCCTTGCATTTGCAAAAGATTTTCATACAAAAGCGTTGAATAAAGAAGCGACAGAGGAACTTACGGCATATTTAGAGCCGGATGAAAAGAGCGATAATACGACATATCAAACGGTAAATATTCATTCAGATATTACGCATATACAATGGGGAGATATGAAGCCCTCCGTGATCGGAGATGTGGAGTGGGATATAAAAGAAAGTAATACGGTATATACTTCTATACTCGCAAAATATAAAGTTTCCTGTACGGACGAAGAGGGAGCGGAAAGCATCTATAACGTGAAAGAGTTTTTCCGGGTGAGATTTCTCGTAGATACGATCTATTTGCTCGACTATAACCGGAATATGGAACAAGTATTTGACGGAAGAGAAAGTGATTTTGATGAAAACGGAATCATACTTGGCATTATTCCGAAGGATATTTCCTATGAGATCAATAAAGACCAGACTTCCGCCGCGTTTGTGCAGGCCGGTGAATTATGGCTGTATGAGTCGAAAAAAGGAAATCTGACAAAAGTATTTTCCATGCCAGATCAGGAAGGCAGAGATACGCGGGGAGAGAATGATCAGCATGCGGTGCGTGTGATCGGCATTGATAATAAAAATAATATTACGTTTGCCGTTTACGGGTATATGGCGCGCGGCAGCCACGAAGGCGAGGTCGGCGTCGGCATTTATTATTATGATGCGGCTGAAAATAAGATTGAGGAAAAGGCATTTATTACAAGTACGAAATCGTTTGCCATCGCAGAAGATGAGCTTGGTAAGATGGTATATTATAATCAGAGTACTTCCCTTTTGCACGTTCTTGCAGACGGAACTTTATATCGGATCGATCTGAAGAAAGATGAGAAGAAAGTGCTTGCGGAGAATCTTACTGACGAACGGTATGCCGTTTCAGATGACGGTCATCTTATGGTGTATCAGACCGGAGGGAAAACAGATAAGTCCGCGACGCTTCATATAATGAACTTAAAGAGCGGAGAGGATTATACGATCAAAGCGGAAGATGGGGAAAACCTGCGCCCTCTTGGGTTTATCAACGGAGATTTTATATATGGAAAGGTAAATCCTGCCGATACAGGGATCACGGTATCAGGCGAAGAGATCACACCGATGTACGAAGTGCAGATCAGAAACTCTAAGAATAAAGAAGCTGCGCAGTATAATTTCACAGAACAAAGTATTTATACGACGGATGTGCTCATCGACGGGAATCTGCTGACTTTTAACCGCGTTATAAAAGACGGAGAAACATATAATTCCACAAAGCAGGAATATGTTACGAACAATGAGGAACGTAAAGAGTCGAAGATTGTTTTTGAAACATATGTATCGGAAAACACAGGAAAACAGATGCGTTTTACATTTGCGGACGGAGTGAAAAAGAAACAAAAACAGAATGAAAAACCGATATATCAGCCGGGCAAAAAAACGCTGACGATTGAGCTGAAAGGGAAAGAGAAAGAAGAAAAATATTATGTTTACGGCATGGGAGAACTGGCGGCTGTCTATAACAAAGCAGGGTATGCGGTTCAAAAGGCAGAGCAGGTTTCGGGAGTTGTAATTTCTTCCGAGCAAAAATATGTATGGGAGAAAGGAAACCGGGATCTTGTTTATTCAACAGAAGCAGGTAAGTTTCAATGTGAAGAAGGAGAAAGTTCTCTTGATGCGTGTGAGCGTTATATGGAACAGTATCATGCACAGCGGCTTGATCTGACAGGCTGTTCTCTCGATCAGATGTTATATGTGATCAATCGCGGGTGTCCGATGATCGCGATATTGGAATCGGCACATGCGGTGCTTTTGACAGGATATACGATGACGGATATCACATATGTAGATCCGAGTACAGGAGAATCATATACAGTCGGCATGAGCGAAATGGAAAATATGACAGAAGCAGGCGGAAACACATTTATCGGATACATCAGATGATAAAAGGAGAACTTTCCTCAGGAAGTTGATTGGCGCGGCACATACCGGAAAGGTAAATATAAGTGATAAAAAATATCCGTGGGATGCGAAAAACGTATCTCACGGATATTTTTTGTATCGTATGTTAGCAGCGCTTCAGATGTTTGGCCGCAATAAGCGCGGAGTGCGTTTTGCGAATGAGTTTTGCGAATGACGCAAGCTGAACTGCCGCATGCTTTAGAATATTTTATGATATGGAAGGTTTAAATAAAACCCCTTTATATTTATTCAGTGCTGTGTACAGTATCATTCCGAGAACTCCGCAGGAGATCACTTCCCCCAGACCTACTGTCAGCATCATAAACGGGATCGGAAGAGGAACTGCATAACCGTATTTTAAAATAAACGGAACGATGAGCGCGTTTGCGATGATCGGAGGAACCGGCGCTAAATATTTGCTTTTATTGCGAAGCTGCCATGTAAATAAAGCTCCGATCAATGTGGCGATGCTTCCGAAAATAATATCCGGCAAGATTGCTCCGCCTAATATGTTGCTGATAAGACATCCTAAAAATACTCCGGGAATTCCCGCAGGTGTGATTGCGGGCAGAATTGTCAGCGCTTCCGAAAAGCGGATCTGCACTTCTCCGAATGCAAAAGATGCGCCGAGCATAGTCAGTACGACGTAGATTGCGGCGATCATCGCCGCCTGTGCCATGAAAAGCACTTTGCTTTGTTGAGTTGTTTTCATTTTTCAATTCTCCTTTAGTTTTGTTTTACGTGTGGAAGGTCACGAACACACGATTTAAAGTTGGCTTAAAATCAAGGCTTTTGAGGGGTTGCGGGCATCTCTTGGTACTGAAATGGTACTATTTTAATGTAAAGTATTCAAGAGGTCTGCAATCTCTTTTTGTTTGTTTGGGTATAAATGTCCATAAGTTCCAAGAGTAATCTTTATATCATCGTGCCCGAGTCGGTCAGCGATCGCAAGCGGAGAGACGCCCTTTTCGATCAGTAAAGCCGCGTGAGAGTGGCGAAGATCATGAATTCTGATGCGTGGCACTCCGGCAATCTCTGAAAATTTTTTCATCGGGTAGTATAAAGATTGCTTTGAGATTTCAAACAGCCTTGTTTCACCGTTACAATCATATATCATAGACATATAATTTTCAAGTTCTTTCACAAGGAAGTCGGGAAGTGTAATGTCTCGGATTCCTTTCTGCGTCTTTGGCGGTGTTATGACGTCTTGCCGTTCCATCCGTTGCAATGATTTGGTTATGTGCATAATGTGAGCGTCTACGTCAATATCTCCGGCTGTGAGGGCGAATAGTTCCCCTATGCGGATACCGCAATAGTAAAGCACTTGGAATGCCGTTCGTGTTATTGGCTGCTTAATATGAGCGATGAAAGCGCAATACTGCTCATACGTCCAAAAGTTCAGTGATTTATTGCATGCTTTCCCGATCTTCTCCACACCGTCAAAAGGATTTTCCTGAAGTCCGCAACGTTTCGCGCCGTATTTGTATATCGTACGGAACATAGTATCTATTTTATGGATGTATACGTCCGACAGATCAGCGGCCAGTAATCCGTTTTGCCATAGCACAAGCATTTTCTCTGTGATCGCTGACAGGGGTACATTGTCGAATGTAGGTAATATATGCTTAAGAGCGTTGTTATACCCCCTGATCGTTGTTTTTCGCCTTCTAGGTGTATTTTCGGCGATGAAGTCAGCCGCAATACTGCCGAATGTGGTCGTTGAATCGTATTGTAGGGAGCTTAAAAAATTATACTCCCATTCTTTCGCGTCTTTCTGACGTGCAAAACCTCTCTTTTTCTTTTGTTTCTTGTTTCCTATATAGTCCGTATAATAGCACTTCACGAACCAAGTTCCTGTTTTTTCGTCTTTGTATGTTGGCATATATGATCTTCCTTTCATTTTCTGCCTGCCAGCGTGTGAAAATGATCGAAGATAATTGACATATTTTATTGAATTGACTATAATATACTTAACAAGGGAGCCGATAGCTAGTGCACACCTAGCTGCCGGCAAATAAGTGTTATAAAAAATAGCGCTCAGTTTACCAGACAGGGGCGCTATTTTTTGTGTCTAAAAATCGTAACAACAAGGGTTATGACTGCACAAAGCATAATTACAAACGTGAACAAGTCAGAGTATGTAACCATAGCACCAACCTCCTTTCTTATTGTCCGGCGGTTGGCATAGCACCTCAACGGCTCCCTAGGTAAGTATATTATTGTCAATGTACGGCTTCGCTCATTTTTGAGCAGATTGCACTGCACGATTTTGTGCAATGGCTATTCGGCTTCTCACAATTCTGGGAAAAGCTCATTTACCAGCGTACTTTAAGGTACGGCGGTCATTTTGTATATTTTTCTAAATGGGTAAGTTCTTCTACTCTTTTTGCTGCCTCTTTCTTTCCGGCTTCATTTAGTTTTTTACAATTTTCCAATACAATCCGTTCTTCTTCTGTGTCTGGTACAAGATGAGTCAGACCATATTCCGAGAGTTTCTCTTTTAATTCATCCCCAGTTATAATTTTTCCGGCACGCAAACGGTTTACCGGAATATCTAAGGCATCTGCGATTTTCTGGAGTGTTTCTATTTTAGGGTTTGCGTTTCCTGCCTCATATCTTCTGATAGCAGAGTCAGCAATACCGCATAATTCGCCGAGTTTCTTCTGTGTCAGTCCTTTTTCAGTGCGGTATTTTCGTATCATATCACCTGTATAGGTTGGCATATCTATTCACCTCTTTTCATTTAAAAACAGAATATCATATTTGACTCGAAATGTACAGAACAAAAAAGTTCTAAAAACTATTGACAAGTACAAAAACGTACTGTATATTAAAACCACAGAACAAAAATGTTCTGAAAGCGAGGTGATAAAAAGATGAAACTTGACAGACAAAAGTATGAGCTCGCAAGAGCAAGGGCGTGCATGGGACAAAAGGACCTTGTAGCAGCCGGAATCCCGAAAGGAACATTGTGCGGGATAATCAACGGAAGAGTGGAAGCAAGACCGGAAACACTGGGAAGAATTGCAAAGGCACTCGGTGTTGATGTTTTGGAAATCATTGAAACTGAAGATTAAAAAATACGCCTGCCAGCGTGTGAAAATGATTGAAAGGAGTTGATCAGATGAGTAAACAAGTATACACGGCGAAAGATATTTCCGAGATCCTCGGAGTGTCGGAAAGTAAAAGTTATCAGTTTATCAGACAGATGAATGAAGAACTTGCAGAAAAAGGCTTCATCGTATGCCGTGGGCGCGTTCCGGTAGCGTATTTCAATGAAAGATTCTACGGGGGTACACAGGTAGTATGAAGCATAACAAAGAATTGAGCATCACCATCGGGGGAAGCAGAAAGGAGACGAACTGGAAACCGCAGCGGATCATGTGGCAAGAGTTTGTTGAGCGTCTGCGTACGCCGGTGGAATCGGAAGAAACACAGGAAGAGTATAAACGGCTTACAAAAGCGCAGCAGGACGATCTAAAAGACGTGGGCGGATTCGTGGGCGGTCTGCTCAACGGCTCACGAAGAAAGAGCGGCAGCGTAAAGAGCAGATGCCTTATAACTTTGGATATGGATAATATACCCGCAGGCGGCACAGAGGACGTGTTAAAGAGGGTAAACGGTTTAGAGTGTGCGTTTGTTGTATACAGTACGAGAAAACACGAGGGAGCGGCTCCACGGCTGCGTGTAATACTTCCAACGGATCGGGAACTTGTGCCGGATGAGTATGAGCCGATAGCGAGGAAAATAGCGTCTCTGATCGGGATCGATCAATGCGACCCTACTACATTCCAGTGTGAAAGGTTTATGTATTGGCCGAGCTGCTGCCACGGAGCGGAATATGTTTTTCAATGTGGTGATAAGCCTTTTCTTTCCGCGGATGGTGTGCTTTCGATGTACCAAGATTGGCGGGACATAAAAGAATGGGCAGAGATCCCCGGTATTGAAAAGCGGATAGAAAGAAACCTGAAACGGCAGCAGGATCCAACGGAAAAAAACGGGATCATAGGGGCGTTTTGCCGTGTATATGATGTACCAGCTGTGATCGGAAAGTATCTGCCGGATATTTATGAACCATGTGAGGGCGGTCGGTACACATATGCCGCCGGTTCTACGTCAGCGGGGGCGGTACTTTATGAAAATGGGAAATTTCTATACAGCAATCATGCCACGGATCCGGCATCCGGAAAGCTGTTAAACGCGTTCGACCTTGTGAGGGTACATAAATTCGTGTACCTGGACGAGGAAGCAAAGCCAGACACACCAAGCACGAAGCTGCCTAGTTATTCCAGTATGCGCGAGTTTGCGTTTGATGATCCGCTTGTGAAAAAGGAATATTTGAAAAATACATTTCCCGAATCCGGTGGATCCGGTACAGGTTGGCTGGATGCTCTGGAACTGGACTCGAAAGGGAACCCGGCGAAGACTGCAAAAAACATCATGTTGATATTGGAGAATGACCCACGATTAAAAGGCTGCTTTCAGAAAGATGTATTCGCAAGGCAGACATATGTATTAAGGCAAACACCTTGGAAACAAGAGAAAAGTAAACGAGAGCTTGCAGATGAGGATCTGGCAGGGCTTAGGATATTCCTTGAATCAGAGTATCACATAACCGGAGCGTATAAGATACAGGACGCCTTTGACTCGTTCATAGATCAGGGGGCTATACACAGCGTAAGAGAGTATATAAAAGGGTTGAAGTGGGACGGGGTAAAGCGTATCGATACTGCATTCATAGATTTTCTGGGAGCAGATGATACGCCATATATACGGAAATCTGCTAGAAAGATATTCTGTGCCGGAATTGCCCGGATATTCACCCCCGGCATCAAATTCGACTATCTGCCGGCGCTGATCGGCGCGCAGGGAATCGGGAAGAGTACCTTTATACGCATTATGGGAAAGGACTGGTACAGCGAAAGCCTTAAAGTTTCAGACATGAAAGATAAGACGGCAGCGGAGAAACTGCTCGGATCGTGGGTGATAGAGATCTCGGAAATGGATGGAATGAATACCACAAAAGCCGATACCTTGAAATCATTCCTATCTGCACAACAGGACAAGTACCGACCTGCATACGGTAGGGAAACAGTAACAAATAAACGACAGTGTATCATAATCGGAACATCAAACGAAAGGGAATTTTTAAAGGACGATACAGGGAACCGGCGTTTCTGGCCAATAGATGTAGGCAAGAACGCTCCGACGAAAAACGTCTTCACTGAATTGCCGGAAGTGATCGATCAGATGTGGGCGGAAGCCTATATGCTGTGGATTTTGGGCGAATCATTGTACCCAGATGCGGAAATGGCGGAAGAAGCGGAACGCGAACAGGAAGCACACAGGCATGAAGACCCACGGAAAGGAATCATAGAAGAATTTCTCAAGCAGCCGGTTCCGGTTGGTTGGTATTCTATGAGCAGTATAACACGCCTGTCTTATTTGAGCAATCCGAAAATCTATACCGGTGAGACTATGCTAAGGGATAAAATCTGCGCTCTGGAAATCTGGGTTGAGTGCTTCCACAGAGCAAAGGCTGACATGACGCAGAGAGAGTCACGACAGATCAACGGCATCTTGTCAGAGATTTTAAAAGACAAGCCCGAGTGGATGCGGAACAACTTGCGATTCGGGGCAGATTATGGGGCACAACGTGGCTTTTCCAAGTGTAACGGGGAAATTTGAAAGTGTAACAAAGCGTAACGAATGTGTAACACCAATAAACCCAGTAAATACGAGGGTTATAAGCGTTTTTATACTACTTGTAACACTGTTACACTTATATTAAAGAGTATATTGAGATAAGGGGATTATGACGTACAAGGAGTATAGCCGTACATCATAGAACATCATAAACGCCTTAAGCCAATGTACTATATAAAAACAGGGTATAAAGTGTACAACTGTTCACAATCAGAAAAGAGGTGAAGAGATGGCAGAGGAAAAAACAATAACAGAACTTGTCAATGATCTTTATGAGATCGATAACCGGATATATACAAACAAGATGCGGCTGAAAAGCATTGAATCAAATTTTGAAAGGGTTGCTCCCTATTCCGCAGAGTTTGAATGCCTGATGAACAATGCGCTGCGGATCAAAGAAGAACTTGAGGGAAAACTAGGGCTCTATGCTGAAAAGTTTTTGCTTGAATACAAAATAAAAAGACTGAGCGGTAACGCGGAAGAATGAGAATTGAACAGTTGAAGCGGATCGCGGGGAGCGTAGACGCGGGAGTATAAAGAAATAAGCCCCATAGGGAGCGGCAACTCTCTATAGGGCAGCACAGCCGGAGCCATGCGGTAAAACACCAGTTACATAATAGCATGGATCTTCGGGGAAAGGAAGAGGAAAATGAGAATTAAACTTTTGAACACAGAGCTCGGTATAGGGGTATGTAATGCAGAAGATGTGCCTGCATGGGCGACAAAGCACGGACCTGCGGCGGAGGTGGCGTTCTTTTACTTTCATCAGAGAGATTGGATCGTCCTGAATGAAGATAATCCGAACTTTGAACTGTATAAAATGGTCGTTGAGAACTATGAGGATTTCTCAGATTCATCAAAGAAAGAATTTGCAGAGAAGTGTAAAAAAGATTTTCCCAAAGTAGCCCAGGCTCTTAAGGTTTTGGATTACGTCAACCGTATTAGGCGGAATCTGTACCGGCATATGAAAGAGCGTGCAGCATAATAAAGTCCATGCCCTCCCCGGGGAGTTGCGCCAACAGCAGAACCGGGGAGGCAGAGGTACTACAAACGATACGAGAACGGCGCTCCGGCGTGCTGCAATACTGCCGGAGCAAATCAAAAGAATATAAAAGCTATCCTTGCCACTGAGACGCGGCAACGTCAGACGTGGCACGATAGAGGAAGGGAGGCAGAGTATGAGCGTAAAAATCAGGATATCATATACAGACGAGCAAGAACTGGACAGAATTGTTCGGCTTTTGTCTACGGAAGTGAAGAGTTGGAAAAAGCAGCAGGCGAAGGGGAAGTATAAGAGGGCTTATGGAGAATTGAACCACGAGCAAAGCCCGAGCGAACTACGAGAGGGGGCTGATTCGTGAATGATTCAAATTTAATACCGAACACCGAGCGAAGCCCGGAGGAACTACGAGAAATGGGGAGAAGGGGCGGAATTGCATCGGGTAAGTCAAGACGTAAGAAAAGGGAGCTACAGAAGTTGGCCCAGATGTTGCTTGATGAGCAGATAGCGGAGTCATTCAAGGAAATAGTAGGCGTGAAAGCGGAAGAATGAAAATAAGTATTCGGACAATTCAGAGTCTATAAAAGAATTATAGTGTGATTTGTGAGTCTCTAAAAATGACTATTTGATTGTTAATATATATGAAAGTATCTAAGGGCGTCCTGTAGAAATACAGGGCGTTTTTTCTTGAATAAAAAAGACATATGATATATCATAGTGTTAGTTTAATTGATGAGGTGAGGGTATATGAAATGGAGAAAATAAAACAAAAGAAAAAAGAAATAATAAAAATAACGATAGCAAGTTTGGTTGTAATGCCGATAATTGTTTATTTTTTGACAGTTATCCCTTTGTTCCCAGCAGGCGCAAATAATGATTGGGCTGGATTTTGGGGAGGTTATTTAGGGGCTGTAATTGGTGGAATACTTACGCTAATTGGAGTTGTTATTACGATAAAATATGAGGAACAAGTAAGAATAGATAATGAAACTAGATTAATACGTCCAGTTTTGAGCGGAAGAATAGAAATTCTTGAACGTAAAGATATAGAAAATTTAAAAAATGGAAGAGGTGCTATATTAAATATCGCTGGCGAGAAGGCTGGAAACGGAGAAAGATATGATAAATCTTTTTTTGAGGAATATCTTAAAGATAAAGGAGACAAAAAAAACAAGATTATACGGTATAGGCTCGTTAATTTATCTAATTATAGTGCGAATAACGTATCTGTAAAAGTGAATGATAGAGAGGAATTTACGCAATTTTCACTTTTGCCGATGGACGAAGCAGTAGTGTTTTTTATTATGAGCCTAGGGTGTTCTGAAAATGAGAAATGTACAAAGCTGCACTTAGAGTTTATATTTGAAGACGAAATTGGAAAAAGGAGATATAAACAAACGGACAAGTTGGAATTTTATAAAGATAAAAATGGAGAAATTTATAATAATTGTGGCATAATGGCAATGACAAGTCCGGAAGAAATTAAAAGAGAAGACTAAACATAGGCATCTTCAGGGGGTTTTTCCAATACATAACTCCATTTCCTGTGCACATACTATCCTCGAGGTGATAGCATGAATAAAAAGCAGCAGGAGCAGGAAAACAGACAGAAGAACTTGAATAGATTCAACAGCATAACAGAAAAGGTAAAGCCGGAGAATCAGAACCAGACGCATAATGTCTGATCTGAAGTGGTAGAACCGAAGAACAGACAGGTATAAGGCATCCGAAAGGGTGTCTTTTTTATTGCCAATAGAGAGTCGAAAGGGCTATACTAGAATTAAATACTTATAGATAGTGGAGTGGAGGTGTCTTCTATTGGAGAAGTGGAATGAAAATTGTCCGTTATGTAATAGTCCAGAATGTAAAATTGAGGAAATCACAGGGAGAAAAGATTGGAATGGATGCGGGATTGTCGTTACGTGTAATGAAGGGATGAGAGCTGAAATACACCAAAGTGTATGGACATGTGCGGAGCATGGAGAGAGGTATAAAAGATTTAATATGATATATTTGTTTTTGTTGGAGAATCCGGAAAAAAGAATATACGAAGCGAGGTATACGTATCGGTTCTTTTATGATGAGCGTAGTATAGGTGAAGTTCCAGAAGATGTTTGTAAAGTAAATGTAGCTGAATTGATGAAGAATTATCCGACAAGTTTTGTAGAGAAGGTGGAAAGGGGATTACAGAATCTATCTAAAAAATATCCGAGAATTGGTGAGGAGATAGTACCGGATATGGATTTAGAATATGTATTATACACAAGTACGTGTGACGGGGATATAGAAGGGGAAATAGAGGGAATGCTTTCTAGCCTAAATGATCTCGGATACTTGAATGTAAGAGAAGATTTACCAGTATATAAGATATCTGCACGTGGCTGGATTAAAATTTCTGAAATGGAAAAAGAAAAAGGGGTTCTTAACCAAGGTTTTATCGCTATGAAATTTGGTAAAGAAACAGAACAGATACGCCAGGCGTTTAAAGATGCTATAATTAAATGCAATTATATTCCAAAAGTAATCGATGAAAAGGAACATAATCACCAGATAGTGCCGGAAATTTTGTATGAAATATCCAAAAGTAAATTTATAATAGTTGATGTGACATTTCCTAATTACGGGGCGTATTATGAGGCGGGGTATGCAGAAGCTTTGGGAAAAGAAGTTATAATCTGTTGTAAAGACACAGCGTTGAAAGATGTCCATTTTGATATTGCACAAAAATCAGCGGTAATCTGGACCGATGAGGAAGATTTAAAGAATCGACTTTGCAGAAGAATAGAGGCTACAGTAGGATTGAATATATGAGAATGGTGTGTTATAATGTCCATATAACAAAATAAGGAAGTACCCCAACGGAAGTTGGAAGCCATAAGGCGTGGGAATGACTTACAGACAAGAGTGTCTAAGAGTTGTTCTTACGCCTTTTTTGTTTGCGTGGGAAGAGGTAAGAAAGGAGTAGTGCAAGTATGCAGCATGGAGTTGTGAAGTGGTTCGATCCAGTCAAGGGGTACGGCTTTATTGCCGGAGACGCTGGGGCGGATATCTTCGTACATCAGAGCGATATTCTGATGAAAGGATTCCGCAATTTGGAAGTTGGCCAGCGAGTCAGCTATCAGGTTGAACCGACGGACAAAGGTAACAAGGCGATTAATGTAGTAGTGGAGTAATTGAAAAGGAGAGATAAAAAAATGGGACAAAGCAAATATAGAAAACAGTTGAATAAAGTACTGGTAAATTATGTTGACAGAACGCAGCCATTGCTTGAAAAGTACGAAGAGCAATATAGTGGCTCTAAAAATAATTATCAGTAGGAACAGGCGAAAAAGCTCATGGAGAAGATTGAGGATTCAAAAAGATTGGCTTTTGAGGAATTGGAAGAGGTGTATTATTCTTATCTTGAGAGATTGGATAAGAAAGCGAAATCAATTACCGGGGCGGATATCGACAAGTCGGATATTATTTTGCTTGAAAGTGAGTTGTACACCTTGAATCAAGAGGAATTTGATGTTTTGCAAGATAAATATGAAGGTAACAGATCTATGGAGCGTATACTTGCGGGATATGCAAGTAAAAGAGGGAAAGCTGATGGAGAAATTTCAATAGATAGATTCAAAGGAATGTTGGTTTGCCGTTTTATGAGCGATGAAGAAAAAAAGAAGGCTTGCCAGCAAATTGTATAAAGAATGTAAAAGCTGGATCGCTAATGATAATGGTTTTGGAATTGCTGACTATGTGCTTAGTATGGCGGGCGATATGTTCGGCGCAGCGGATAAGTTGAGAGAGTAAAAGGAGAAAGGACAATAGTATGAGCAAGATTAACACAAAGGCAGTAAGAGAACAGGCGGTTAATATGATGGGAGATTTAAAGAATCTTGTATCACTTTATATGGAAAATGACCAAGAGGTAGCAGGAATAGAGGGGAATATTATTTGGTCAAGAGAGCATAAGGACGCTCAGATCAAGGGGATTAAGGAACGATTGGCGGCAAGTGCAAGGAAAGAATTTGATAATCTGCAGGGGCATTTTGAGGCTATGGTGAAAGTTATGCGGGAGAATGATAATATCTATGATTTCTCTGATCCGGAATTCTCTTCCTGTATTGCTTTATTATCTGCAGCAGAAAATCAGTTGCCTTATGAGACAATCGTAGGAATTGCTGGGAAATTTCTTGGAAATCGCCAGGCACTTCTTGCACTTGTAGAGGTGGCAAAGGGAGCTAATAAGGACACCCTGAATGAAATGGTGTTCAACACAGAAACAGAGACGGAAAGACTGCAGAATAGACTAATAGCATTAGATATCAATTTTCCGGAGAGTATTCTGATGCTTCCGGAGTTTAAAGGCGATATTCTTAAAATCGCAGAAGCCTGCGGCGAAGAGCTGACAGAATCAGACAAGGATCTCGGAGCAAGTTACCAAGAAATCGTAACGATGCAGGTGCGGGCAGCGATGGGATTGCAAAACTAATTTCGTTATAGGAATGATGGCAGCGCGATAAGGCATAGTCTAATAATTTGATAAAGATACCCCGGGCGATTTTTCCCTTGCGTCTGGGGTGTTTTTTGGTAAAGGCGGTGTGGACATGGAAGAGAACAGCAAAACAAACGAAACGCTTGTGAACCTGATTCGATCGGGCACGGATCGGGCGGAAAATCTTCTGCAACTTTGGAAACAGAACAAAGCTTTTATAGCAACACTTGCCCGGAAATATTCCGGCGGGGCAGAGATGGAGGACTTGGAGCAAGAGGGATTTATAGGCCTGTGTGAAGCGATTCCACACTATGACGAGGGGCGCGGGATGTCATTTATTGGTTATGCAGCGTTTTACATACAGAAGCGTTTGCGGGCATGTGTGGAGAATAACCGCCCGGTGAAGTTGTCACGATTGGTAGCAGATGAAGCGCTACAATACAAGAAACTTGTCCGAGAATACACGAAGTATTACGGCTGTCTCCCTTCTGATCGCGAGCTGTGCGCGTTTTTACATGTTGATCAAGATAAACTAGCCTTGATAAAAAAAGCAACGGAAACGGGGCATATCAGAAGCTTGAGCGAGGAGCTGCCGGGGATGGATGGAGATATCTGTCTAGGTGATACCATTGCAGCAGACGAGGACTTAGAGCGGGATGCGATCCGGCGTATAGATCACGAGCACATGAAGCGTGAACTGTGGCTTGCCGTGGATCAGCTCCCGGATAGGTTACCTGCTGCCATTCGCTTAAGATATGAGAGCGGGTTGACTTATAAGGAAATGGGGGAACGCTTGGGCGTCGATATGAATCAGGCGCGGAGTCTGGAGCAAAAAGCTTTTAAGAAGTTGCGCATACCGTCCAGAGCGAAGAGATTCAGAGCATATCATGAGGAATACCTGAGCGCGTCACAGATTCATCATGTAGGTGTACGGCGGTTCAATGAGACATGGACGAGTGAAGTGGAAAGAGATGCTATTAGATGGACGGAAAAAGAAAGGGAAGTGTTAAAATGGATAGAGGAAGAAAAGGCAGCAATGAGATGAAGAATCGTGAAGGGTATTACGATCCGACGGCAGGAAAGGCGATCAGGTGGGCGGCTCGTAATAAAAGAAGAAAAGGCATAAAATTGAGCGGGTTGACCTATCAGCTCCGGGAAGTTCAGGGCTTTCCGGTGATAGCGGAATGGTACTGAAATGGTACTAATATTTTGTAGAGACAGTAAAAATAGAGTGTAAAATACGGAAAAATAAGCGGAAATGTAATAAAAACACTGAATAAAATAAGAAAAAGACCCTCCGCACTTGTGGAAGGTCACGAACACACGATTCATTTTCCGCGAAACAATGAGCCATGTGGAGGTGCTTGCACATCCATTTGGCGAATGTCGCGAGAGTCAAATACCGCAGGTATTTGGCTTACGCCGGAAATCGGCGAAACCCTTGTAAGACCTTATTTTTCGGGTTTTTGTAACGTGGGTTAGTATAGCACGGAGAGCGTTGGAATTCAAGCCGTCCCCAGCATTCTGTTAGTTAATTTTCCGATCGTCAGCATCTAATGTAAAAGAGGTATCAAAAGTGCATACCATTGGTAGAATTAATAAAAGCATATATAGTTGTATAACCGAAGATATCGTAACGGATGAAGTTATTATTACAGATAATCAGCTTCAGCATATTTTGGATAGACACCCAGAAGTATATAAAGAAGTTACAGATTATTTGAATGATATCATATCTGCCCCGGATTTTATTATTAAAGATAAACATAAAAATACAGGGCTTGTGGTTAAAAGGATAAAAACAAAAGAGGAATATGCTCAAATGGTGTTGCGAATTTGCGCATCGTAAGATAATGCTGGATATAAAAATTCGGTTATATCTTGTTGGGAAATAAGTGAAAAACGTTTACAGAATTACCTCAGAAATAAAGAAATCCTTTACAAAAAGGAATAAATACTATATACTTTAGATACAATAAATAAGAAGTTGTTCGAGGTGGTAAAATTCGTTGCAACCACGCACCCATTGGGTCAAAAGAGATGCAGGAGAGGCGACGCCTGCCGAGTAACTTCTTATTTTGTAAATATCGACGATTCACCATCAGCCAGTTTGGTTGGTGGTATTTTTATATTCAGAAAGTAGGAAATGCCATGAAAGCAGTATGCGTTAAAAGTTATTATGACAAGTAGCTGAAGAGGAAAGTCACAGTTGGAGATGAACTGAAACTGACAGAAGAGCGGTTTAAAGAGCTGACCTCGGAAAGTAACGGCGCAAAGATAGTGCTTGTAAAAGCAAGGGCTGAGAAAAGGGCGGTTGTAAAGAAAGGATAAGGTGTAGTTAAAAGCAGATCTTTTGTCGGCGACAACGAAAGAACATGCGGCGGTTCTTGATGACGTAAACTGGATGATGGTGGCATCAGCCTCCGCATTGGCGGCTGTGCTGTTAATCCTGGTCAGTATTGCTTGTTTGCTGGAGACACCGAAAAACAATAATTCAGAGGGTGAGTAACATCGTCCCTTTTTTAATTCCATAGGTAGGGTGGAAAAAATTTTTGGAAAGCCTCTTGACAATTACGCGTAACAATAATATATTATGCGTAACGCGTAACATATGGAGGTGAGAAGAATCGCGGAGAAAAGTAGAGCCGATTACATGAAAGCCAGACGCGAGAAACAAAAAACATTTAGTGTTGCTGTGGATAGAGAAAAAATGTTGAGATTTGAGAAAAAAATATCTGAACAAGGAAAAACAAAATCCGAATGGCTTAATGAAAAAATCGACGAAGAACTAAAAAATAAGAAGTACTCGTAATTCCATCAAGACTACCGAGTACTTCAACTAAGAAGTTTCCTTCTGTAAATACTATAATGTAGAATGAGACTTCTTTCAAGACGAATTTTAAAACGAGAATTTTTATTATGCAGAAATTAATGATTTTTGAAGGTCATTAATTTAGGTCATACTGTTTCCGAAAGGAGTCGATGAAAATGGAAATAGGTTCTGTAATTCTTTTAGGAGGTATTTTTCTAGTCGTAATTTATAGGAGCGGTTTATCAAAAGAATTTAAAGAGAATAATTTAGAATTTTATGATTTAAAAAAATGGTCCTCTTTAAAAACGGCAAGTTGGCTAATATTTTTGGACTGGAAATACCTGAAGATATATAAAGATTTAAAAACTTGGGGAAAAGAAGAATTAAGAGTTACCAAAGCGTTATGTCAAAAGAAAATTCCACAAAGAAATATATGGAGTGAAGCAATTCCTGTCGTAGCGATAATCATAAGCTGTGGCTCTGTATTTATTTCAATATTAGGAATAGTATTTGGCACATTATCGGAAAATCAAATCATGCAGGAGATGGCAGAAAGTGAGATTCGTTTTGATGAATATGCAGTGATATTTATCTTAATAATTGGTTTGGCTACTATTTTATGGTTTATATCAACAATACAATACATTGTTGGCAACAAATATAAATCGCTTTTATATATGTGTGAAAGTATTTTAGAAGCCAAAGAAAATACAATGATAGAATAGTATAAATAACGATAAAAAGAACATCTATCAGAAATTGTACCGCCCCCAAAAAAACTTAGACCTAAAAGGACGTTATTATGAAGTCCTTGCCCATCAACTTTCCGAGGTGAATCTTTTCGTTAGTGCCATCAATCCCAAACTTTGGAATGTTCATTCTGGCATTGCTGACATTCGTATTTACGTTTATCAGATAGTGCTTTAAGGCATAGAAAACCACCCTCTAAACTTTGACCGGTTTCAGGGTGGTGATTCTATTACAATCTTGTCGAGGTCAACCCCCTTGTGGGCGGTTGTTCCTTTTATGTCTTTAATATAGTATATCCATCAGAGCGATACAAGGGCTATTCAGATTTTACTATAGAAAGTCGGTACGTTTTGTGGTGATCTTCAGAAGGGAGATTCTTAAAGACCTCTTCGTCTATAATCAGATTTGTCCAATCATTCGTCAATATTTCCCCATCAAATAGAGTTACTCTTATGAAATCTGGTAATTTATAAATATCGTCAGTAGTATACTGTCGTTTTGGAGTGGGAATAGTAACACATCCTTTCATGGTGATAGTGTTGCCGGATCATTCTTTAGGAATCGGTCGTGCAAAGTTATTGAAATGTAAAAAAAGAAATGATACGCTGTGTACATTGAAGGTATTTATATGATGACAAACAAGTGCGGGGAAACATTTTTATAATGTTTTCTGTCTGAGTAAAGTGAAAGGAATGGATGGATTTATGGAAATTGTGGCGGCGATTGATTCGTTTAAAGGGAGTATGACTTCGGTACAGGCGGGAAAAGCCGCCGCAAAGGGAATTCATAAAGTTGATCCTGAAGCAAAAGTGCATGTCAGACCGCTGGCAGACGGAGGCGAGGGGACAGTGGAAGCGTTGGTGTCCGGTATGAACGGAACGATACGGAAAGTTTCTGTAACCGGACCGATCGGAAAAACGGTTGTGTGCGAGTATGGTGTGATCGAGAATACAGGTGGAAAAACAGAAGAGAAAACAGCGGTCATTGAGATTGCGAAAGCGGCAGGGCTGACTCTTCTTTCAGAGGAAGAACGAAATCCGTTGTATACGACAACTTACGGTGTGGGAGAAGTGATAAAAGACGCTGTGCGAAACGGATGCAGGAAATTTATTGTCGGGATCGGAGGAAGCGCGACAAACGACGGGGGAGCAGGAATGCTTCAGGCTTTGGGTTTTGGCCTGCTGAAGGAAAACGGGGAACAGATTCCGATTGGGGCAAGGGGTCTGGAAGAACTGGCGGAGATTACAGATGATAACGTGATCCCTGAACTTGCGGAATGTAAATTCAAGATTGCCTGTGACGTAACGAACGTATTGTGCGGAGAGACAGGAGCAAGCGCTGTGTACGGTCCGCAGAAAGGCGCGGATGAAGAGATGACCGAAAGGTTAGATCGTCTTCTCTTTTCTTATGCGTCTTTGGTGAAGAAAAAGATTCCGAAAGCAGATTCTATGTATCCGGGTACGGGGGCGGCAGGCGGTTTGGGATTTGCATTTCTTACATTTATGGATGCACAGTTGGAATCCGGTATCCAGATTGTAATAAAAGAAACAGGCTTGGAGCAGGAAATTGCAAAGGCTGATCTTGTGATTACCGGGGAAGGGCGTATGGACGGACAGACCGCTATGGGAAAAGCACCGATCGGGATTGCAAAGATTGCGAAGAAATATGGAAAACCGGTCATTGCATTTGCCGGGGCTGCTGCGCGTGACGCCGGAGCATGCAATGAGCAGGGGATCGATGCATTCTTTCCGATATTAAGAGAGGCGGTTTCTCTTGAAGCGGCAATGAAGCGGGAAAATGCGGAGGCAAATATGGAAGCGGCAGTTGAGCAGGCATACCGTTTGTGTAGATTATGACCGGCTGTGCATAAAAGAAAATTTCGTAAAATGCTCGGGTCTTTTGCGGTGTTTGTGATATAGCAGCCTGTCAGGAGGGCAGATTTACAAAAATAGAAAAATTATGTTAAAATGATAAAAATAAAGGGACAGGGACAATGTTTTATGTAGTTTGAAAACTGTCAAATCTAAATATGTGGAGAAAAAGTATGAAGTGGATGATCGCGTCAGATATACATGGTTCGGCTGTGTATTGTGGACAGATGCTTGAGGCGTATCGAAGAGAAAAAGCGGACAGACTCCTTCTTTTAGGAGATCTTTTATATCATGGGCCCCGCAATGATCTGCCGAAAGGCTACGCCCCGAAAGAAGTGATACGGATGTTGAATGAAGTCAAGGAGGAACTGCTCTGTGTGAGGGGAAACTGTGAAGCCGATGTAGACCAGATGGTTTTAGAGTTTCCGGTCATGGCAGATTATTGTGTACTGCAGCTTGAGGATACAGGCGTGGTTTTTGCATCCCACGGACATGTGCACAATCCTCAGTGTATGCCTCCGCTGAAGAACGGAGACATTTTGCTGAACGGGCATACGCATGTGCCTGCCTGTGAGAAAATAGCGGATGAGAACGGAAATGAGTATATGTATCTGAACCCGGGATCGGTTTCGATTCCGAAAGAAGGTTCTTCCCACAGCTATATGGTTTATGAAAAGGGAACATTTACGTGGAAAAATATGAGTGGGGAGGTATACAGAGAATGGAAGAAAGATTCGCGCTTTTAATTGATGCGGATAATGTGTCCGCAAAATATATTAAACCGATCTTAGATGAACTGTCGAAATATGGAAATGTAACATATAAAAGGATCTACGGAGACTGGACCCGTCCGAACAGCGCGGGGTGGAAGGAAGAACTTTTGCAGAACTCTATCACTCCGATCCAGCAGTTTAGTTATACTTACGGAAAAAATGCAACTGACTCGGCAATGATCATTGACGCTATGGATATGCTGTATGCGAGCGAACTCGAGGGGTTCTGTCTTGTTTCAAGCGACAGCGATTTTACAAGGCTTGCAAGCAGGCTGCGGGAGAGCGGGAAGCGTGTGATCGGAATGGGAGAGGCGAAAACGCCCCTGCCGTTTCGTAAGGCATGCGAGATCTTTACGGAACTGGAACTTCTTTTGGAAGATAATATGATGGGCGTTTCCGAGAGGGAGGAAAAAACCGTTTTCCATACTGTAAGTGGAAAAGAATCGAAAAAAATGATTTCGGCTACGAAAGAACAAGTGGAAGAAGCGGTCGTTAAGATTATTACGGAGAATAAAAACAATGACAGAGAGACGGGACTTGGCGAAGTCGGGAGCAGGCTTGTCAAGCTATATCCTGATTTTGATGTCCGCCGCTATGGTTATAGTCTTTTGTCCAAATTTTTGGAAACGCTTCCTCGTTTAATGCTCATTCAGGAGGGAACAAAAGTATCTGTAGCGCTCAATGAAGATAAGAGCAGAAAAGAAATGGTAGAAGAATATATTTTGTATCAGATCGAAGCAAGCGGGGAATCAGGAATCCCATTGAGCGCTTTGGGCAATCGGATCAGACTGAAATTCGCGGATTTTAAAGTGAGAGATTATGGTTATTCACAATTTAAGCAATACATTCAAAGCTTTCCGGAAGTGGAACTTCAAGGAGAAGGAGAAAGGACGAAAGCGGTGTATGCGCCGGTCTTGTAACATGACAGGCTTTCGTTTATAATAGCCGTGTAACAAAAGAGTTGATAAAAGCCGATATGCCCCTGCAATATGGGCGGCGTAAAGTTGGGAGTGGAAACAGATGATAAAAGTAAAAGAATACAGAGGTCATATAAGAAACTGGGAAGAACTTTGCGAAAGACTGGATATTCCTCTTGATCTGACAAGGGAAGAGCGTGAGGAACAGATCCTTGTGAAGGCATATGAAACATGGGGAAATGAGATGGCAGATCACATGCACGGAATGTTTGCCTTTGCCCTGTGGGATGAAGCGGAAGAGAAACTGTTTTGCTTAAGAGATCAGTTTGGAACAAAACCGTTTTATTATTACGAAACGGCGGACGGAAAACTGCTTTACGGAACAACGATCCGAAAGATTATGGAACAGCCGGGATTTGTAAAAGAATTAAACGAAGAGATGCTTCAGCTTTATTTAAGCCTTACTTATGTGGCGGGCGAAAATACATTTTTCCGCGGTCTGAAAAAGCTGCTTCCGGGCCGGTATCTTGTATGGCAGAACGGAAAGCTTACGATAGAGCGTTATTGGATGCCTCAGTTTCATCCGGACAATAGCCGTACACTGGAGCAGTGGGCAGATGAGATCCATACGACGATAGGCGAGATCATGCCGGAAGTAAAAACAAAAGAAGAGTATGCGGAGTCATTTTTATCAGGCGGCGTCGATTCGTCTTACGTTTTGGCAATGTCGGATGTAGAGACGACAGATTCGTGCGGATATGACGAGGAACGCTTTGACGAATCGGGTCTGGCGAAACAGACGGCTGATATTTTGGGAAGAAAAAATCTTCGATGCCGGATCACTCCGGAGGAATATTTCGCTGTTGTCCCGTATGTGATGTACAATATGGAACAGCCGCTTGGAGACGCGTCGGCGATCGCGTTTGCCATTGCGTGCAGAGAAACCGCAAAGCATACGAAAATCTGTTATTCAGGTGAAGGCGCAGATGAATTTTTCGGCGGATATAATATGTATCGCAACGCAGAAAGATACGGGGAGAATTTAAAGACATTTTATGTCGGAAATACAAATATCATGAAAGAGGATGAGAAGAAGCGGATTTTGAAAAAATACGATCCGGACGTACTTCCGATCGAACTTGCGCGGGGGATTTACGAGGAAACGGAAGGTCTTGATCCTCTGACTAAAATGTCTGATGTAGATATTCAGATCTGGCTTGAAGGCGATATTTATCTCAATGTAGATAAGATGAGTCTGGCAGCGGGACTTGAGATAAGAATGCCGCTGACGGACAGAAGAATTTTTGACATTGCATCAAGAATGCCGTCGGAGTACAAGGTAAATGAAGAACAGAATAAAGTCGCTCTTCGTACAGCGGCTGCAAAAGTGCTTCCGGAAGAAATTGCATTTCGCAAGAAACTCGGATTTATTGTGCCGATTCGTATCTGGATGGCGGATGATCGGTATAATGCGGACGTGAGAAGACTTTTTGCGAGCGATATCGCGGAAAAATTCTTTCATGTTGAAGAGATACGGGCTATTTTTGACGAGTATGTAGGAGGCAATTCGGATAACTGGAGAAAAGTGTGGACAATCTATACTTTCCTCGTATGGTATGAAGAGTATTTTGTGAAAAGATAATGGGGAGAAAGAAAAGAGTTTTATTTTAAGTATAAATATTTGCGCGCGATAATGATGCGTGTATGATGATGTGAATTTAATAAGGGGATGCGTATATATGACGACAAAGAAAAGCGTCAAGAAAATGTATTGCAGAATGTTTCAATCAGTTATGAAAGCCGGAATTTCCACTATCCCGTGGCGGACGCCGAAATTGATGAAGGGAGCGGGAGCGGTCCGCCACCTTCCTGCGGCGATCAAACGGAGAGGGTTAAAAAAGGCGCTTATCGTTACAGGTCCTACTCTGATCGGGCGAGGGCTTCTTGACGGAGTGCTTGAAGAGATGGAAGAACAGGGACTTTTGTATGTCATCTACAATAAGGTAGAACAAAATCCTACCGATGAAAATGTGGAAGATGCGGTGAAAGTGTTTCTGGAAAATGGGTGTGACTGTATGCTTGCGCTGGGCGGAGGAGCGCCTCTTGACTGTGCGAAAGCGGTTGGAGCGCGTATCGCAAGACCGAACAGACAGATAAGGCAGCTGCAGGGGTTGTTTCGGGTTGTCAAGCAGATTCCGATGTTGTTTGCGGTTCCTACAACGGCAGGATCCGGCTCGGAAACGACGATATCGGCAGTTATCACGGATACAGCGACGCACCATAAGGCGGCGATCAATGATCTGCGGCTTATGCCAAAGTATGCGGTGCTCGATCCCGAACTGACGCTGGGACTGCCGCCGGACGTTACCGCTATGACGGGGATGGATGCTTTGTGTCATGCGGTGGAAGCGTATACAAATGATAAATATAACAGTGATACAGAGCGGGAATTGTGCAGGAAAGCTGTCAGACTGATCTATGAAAATCTGCTGAAAGTATATGAAAACGGAAGCGATATCGAGGCGAGACAGAAGATGCAGCAGGCGGCGTTTTATGCAGGACGGGCATTTACAAGAGGAGGAGTCGGATATGTTCATGCGATCGGCCATGCGGTCGGCGGATTGTATGGAACGCCTCATGGACTGGCAATGGCGATTTTTCTTCCTTATGTGATGCGGGCATATGGAGACGCGGCATGTAAGAAACTGGCGGAATTAAGTGATGTGTGCAGACTTACGACACCGCAGGAGTCTGACAGTGTGAAGGCGGATGCGTTTATCGGATGGATCGAAGAACTGAAAGTGAAGATGCAGATTCCGCAATATCCGGAGATGATCCGAAAAACGGATGTGAAGCAGATCGCAAAATGGGCGGAAAAAGAGGCAAATCCGCTTTATCCGACGCCGGAAGTGTGGAACAGACGGGAGTTTGAAAGATTTCTCTTAAACGTGTGTGTACAAGGCTCAAGCGAGAAAGACCGGCAGTGTTGTCAGGATAAATAAGAGAGAAAGGATTCTGAAAAGATGATAATCGATACACATGCTCATTATGATGATGAGCAGTTTGATGAGGACCGGGAGGAAATCCTGGGGAAGATGCAGGATGCGGGAATCGGCATGATAATGGATGCAGGTTCTACAATCCTGTCATGGGATAAGATCGTAAAACTGACAGAAGAGTATCCGTTTGTGTACGGGGCGATCGGCGTTCATCCCGACGAAGTCGGAAATCTTGATGAAACTCAGTTTGCAAGGATGGAACGTCTTCTTGATAAAGAAAAGATCAAGGCGGTCGGAGAAATCGGTCTGGATTATTATTGGGATAAGGAAAATCATGATCTTCAAAAAGAATGGTTTATCAGACAGCTCGATCTTGCGCGAAAAAAAGAGAAACCGGTCATTATCCACAGCAGGGAGGCTGCCGCAGATACGATGGAGATTATGAAAGAATATGCGTCGGGACTGCGCGGCGTGATACACTGTTATTCATACTCGGCGGAGATGGCAAAAGAGTATGTGAAAATGGGGTATTATATCGGAATTGGCGGAGTGGTAACTTTTAAGAATGCAAAGAAACTAAAACAGGTCGTTCAGGAGATTCCTTTGGAGTCGATCGTACTGGAAACGGACTGTCCGTACCTTGCGCCTGTTCCATATAGAGGAAAGCGAAACAGTTCGCTTTACCTTCCGTATGTGGCGGAAGAGATCGCGGCACTAAAAGGCGCAGCAGCAGAAGACGTCGTGTTACAGACGGAGGAAAACGCACGGAAGTTATACGGACTTTAGAGAAAAACGGATTTTAGAGAAAAAGAAAAGGTGCGGGGGAAAGCCAAAGAATGATAAGCCGCACGGAACTTCTGAAAAAACAGATTTGGGAAGGAAACGTATGAAAGAACCAACGCTTGGCAATCCGCAGAATACGATTGCGGTGCTTCAAAAATATAATTTTATTTTTCAAAAGAAATTCGGACAGAATTTTTTGATCGATACACATGTTTTAGATAAGATCATCCGTGCGGCGGAGATCGGGAAAGACGATCTCGTACTTGAGATCGGTCCGGGAATAGGAACGATGACCCAGTATTTGTCATGTGCGGCAGGAAAAGTAATCGCAGTAGAGATCGACAGAGCTTTGATCCCGATTTTGGAAGATACGCTTGACGGCTATGACAATGTGCGTGTGATCAACGAAGACGTGCTCAAAGTTGATATCAGAAAGTTGGTAGAAGAAGAGAATGAGGGCAGACCGATCAAAGTTGTTGCAAATCTGCCTTATTATATTACTACGCCGATCATTATGGGGTTGTTTGAAAATCATGTTCCGATAAAAAGTATTACGGTCATGGTACAGAAAGAAGTGGCGGATCGGATGCAGGTCGGGCCGGGAACAAAAGACTACGGCGCATTGTCTCTTGCGGTGCAGTATTATGCCAAACCGTATATTGTGGCAAATGTTCCGCCCAACTGTTTTATGCCCAGACCGAAAGTAGGGTCGGCGGTGATACGTTTAGAAAGGCACGAACATCCGCCTGTCGAAGTGCGGGATGAAAAGCTGATGTTTCGGGTAATCCGCGCATCTTTTAATCAGCGGAGAAAAACATTGGCGAACGGCTTGAAAAACTCCCCTGAGATTGATTTTTCAAAAGAGGAGATTGAAGGGGCGATAGAAAAACTTGGAAAAGGGGCGAGCGTGAGAGGCGAAGCTTTGACACTTGCGGAGTTTGCACAGCTTGCGAATTATTTTTGTGATCTGAGAGAAAAATGATTACGTGCTGAATAAAACAGTTCAGCTTGCGCCATTCGGAAAACCGCACTGCGTGCTTATCGTGGCTGCCGCCACAGTTTTCCTCATAACCGGGCGCTCATCTCATCCAGATGCCCGCTCATAAAAACATGCAAGCATGTTTTATACTTCGCGGACATCTGGATGGCTGAACTGTCTATTCATAAATATTTAATAGACAGTTTATTGTATAATTTCTTTATTTTTAGTATAATAAACAAATATACCAAAATAAAAAGGAGGAAGTTGTATGGCAAAAAATATAGACAGCATATTTTTTGATATTACTCCGAAGATTGAAGAACTTGCTCTTAAGTGCGAGCAGAATAATGCGATCGAGAAGGAATTATACACGAAGTATGAAGTGAAAAGAGGTCTCCGCGACCTGAATGGAAAGGGCGTGCTTGCCGGACTTACGAACATTTCCGATGTGTGCGCATCAAAAATCGTAGACGGAAAGTCTGTACCGTGTGAGGGGAATCTGTATTACAGAGGTTATAATATCAAAGATCTTGTCAGAGGATTCCTCGAGGCGGATCACCCGGGATTTGAGGAGACGGCGTACTTGCTTCTGTTCGGCGAACTTCCGAATAAAGCACAGTTGGAAGAGTTTCAGAATATGATCGCAGAGCGCCGTATGCTTCCTCCGAACTTCGTGCGTGACGTCATCATGAAAGCGCCGAGCCGCGATATGATGAACAGCATTACGAGAAGTATCCTGCAGCTTTATTCTTATGACGAGAAAGCGGATGATACGAGTATTCCGAACGTTCTCCGTCAGTGTCTGAACCTCATCAGTCAGTTTCCGATGCTGATGGTATACGGATATCATGCGTATAATTACCGCAGAGGAGAGGATCTCTATATCTATGCGCCGAAAGCGGAACTGTCCACAGCGGAAAATATTTTGATGATGCTCCGCGAGGATCGTAAATATACAAAACTTGAGGCAGAGATCCTGGATATGGCTCTTGTGCTTCACATGGATCACGGCGGCGGAAACAACTCGACTTTTACGACTCACGTTGTCACGTCATCGGGAACGGATACATATTCTACGATCGCGGCTGCGATGGCATCTTTGAAAGGACCGAAGCACGGCGGCGCGAACATCAAAGTGACTCAGATGTTCGAGGATATGAAGTCTGTTTTGACAGACTGGGAAGACGAAGATCAGATCCGGGCATATCTGGAGGCGCTTCTTGATAAAAAAGCGTTCGACAGGAAAGGATTGATCTACGGTATGGGACATGCCGTTTATTCGATCTCCGATCCGCGAGCGGATATATTCAAAGGGTTTGTGAAAAAGCTTGCGAAGGAAAAAGGCCATGAGGCAGAATACGGTCTTTATGAAAAAGTAGAGCACCTTGCGCCTGAGATCATCGGAGAAAAGAGAAAGATGTATAAGGGCGTTAATGCAAACGTCGATTTTTACAGCGGACTTGTCTACAGTATGCTCGATCTTCCGCCGGCATTGTACACACCGATTTTTGCGGCGGCGCGTATTGTAGGATGGAGCGCGCACAGGTTGGAAGAGCTTAAAAATGTGGATAAGATCATACGTCCTGCGTATAAGCCGCTCGCACCATACCGCGATTATATAAAATTAGATGACAGGTAAGGAAGCATCAGTGACATGAGAGACGAGTTTTATTTCCCATCAAAAGACGGTAATACAGAGATTCATACGATAGAATGGAAACCGGAGGGCGAGGTAAAAGCGGTATTGCAGATCTGCCACGGAATGGTGGAGTATATCAAGCGATATGATGAATTTGCCGAATTTTTATGCGGCAAGGGTTTCTATGTCGTAGGGAATGATCACCTTGGACACGGGAAGTCGGTACAGGCGAAATCAGAATATGGTTTTTTCAGTGAAAAATACGGAAATGCATGCGTTATAGGCGATATTCATACACTTCGGCAGAGGACGATGAAGAAATATCCGAACGTTCCGTATTTTATGCTCGGACACAGTATGGGGTCTTCGCTTTTGCGTCAGTATATTCAGATGTACGGCAAGGGATTGAGCGGGGCGATCATTATGGGCGCGGTTGCCGATCATAAAAAGGCGACGCTTGTGTTCGGGAAGCGCTTATGCAGGCTGATGGCGGCTGTGCGCGGCTGGCATTACAGAAGTCATTTTGTGGATCATTTAGTTGTGGGAAATTTTAATCGAAAATTCAAACCGGCGAGGACAAGAGCCGACTGGGTCACAAGTGACAGAGAACATTTGGACGCTTATGTATCCGACCCGCTCTGCTCATTTGTTTTCACGGTAAATGCATATTACAGCATGTTTTCGGGAATGATCAGCATGCAGAGAAAAGAGGGCGTCTATATGATTCCGAAGAATCTGCCGATTTTGTTTGCGGCAGGTTCGGAAGATCCGGTGGGAAACTTCGGAAAAGGCGTTCGTAAAATATATGAAAAATACAGGGCGGCAGGGATAAGAGACGTATCTTTGCAGCTCTATACCGGCGACCGTCACGAGATTTTAAACGAATCAGACCGGGAACAGGTATATGACGATTTATTTGAGTGGCTTGCAGGACATATGGAAAATAAAGTGTTATAATAGAATTGTTATTGCCGCGAAAGCGTCGGTGAAATTTGATTGAAGGAGTTATCTGATATGGAATTGACAACGATTCGGGAATTATTTAAAGACAGAGAATCATATCTTGGCAAAAAAGTAACGATAGGAGGCTGGGTTCGTAGTCTCAGAGATTCAAAGACATTTGGTTTCATTGTAGTAAATGACGGTTCTTATTTTGAGCCGCTTCAGATTGTATATCATGATGAGATGGAGAACTTTGCGGAAGTTTCTAAACTGAACGTCGGAGCTGCGATTATTGTGAAAGGAACGCTTGTCGCTACTCCGCAGGCAAAACAGCCGTTTGAGATTCAGGCGGATGAAGTGCAGATCGAGGGAGCGTCGGCTTCGGATTATCCGCTGCAGAAGAAACGTCATACGTTTGAGTATTTGAGAACGATTTCTCATCTGCGTCCGAGAACGAATACATTTCAGGCTGTATTCCGTGTGCGTTCTCTGGCAGCGTATGCGATTCATAAGTTCTTTCAGGAGAGAGGGTTTGTGTATGTACATACGCCGCTGATCACAGGAAGCGACTGTGAAGGCGCGGGCGAGATGTTTCGTGTTACGACTCTTGATATGGATCAGATCCCGAAGAATGAGGATGGTACAGTAGATTATACAAAAGATTTCTTCGGAAAAGAGACGAGCCTTACGGTAAGCGGTCAGTTGAACGGAGAGACATATGCGCAGGCGTTTAGAAGTATTTATACATTCGGCCCGACATTCCGCGCGGAGAATTCAAACACAACCCGTCATGCGGCAGAGTTTTGGATGATCGAACCGGAGATTGCGTTTGCAGATCTTGAAGACGACATGGATCTGGCAGAGTCTATGCTGAAATATGTCATCAATTATGTTCTTGAAAACGCGCCGGAAGAGATGAATTTCTTTAATTCTTTCGTTGATAAAGGACTTCTGGAGAGACTGAATAATGTTGCGAATTCTGATTTCGCCCGTGTTACTTACACAGAGGCGATCGAGATACTGGAGAAGAACAACGATAAGTTTGAGTATAAGGTTTCCTGGGGATGTGATCTTCAGACAGAGCATGAACGTTATTTGACAGAGCAGGTGTATAAGCGTCCTGTATTTGTTACAGATTACCCGAAAGAAATCAAAGCGTTTTACATGAAACAAAATGATGACGGCAAGACGGTTGCGGCAGTTGATTGTCTTGTTCCGGGTATCGGGGAAATCATCGGAGGAAGTCAGAGAGAAGACGACTATGAGAAACTCCTGGCCCGCATGAACGAACTTGGTCTTGATGAAAAAGATTATGGCTTTTATCTTGATCTTAGAAAATACGGTTCTACGCGTCATGCAGGTTTCGGATTAGGATTTGAAAGATGCGTGATGTATTTGACGGGAATGTCGAATATCCGTGATGTGATTCCGTTCCCGAGAACAGTAAATAACTGTGAACTGTAATTGCGTTTTGCGGTGTAAGACGTAAAAAAATACATCGAAATAAATATAGAATAAAATTATAAAGTATATCATGAGGGCGCGACAGTTGTGTGGCGTCCTTTTATTGCAATAGCGGCGAGCGAAAGTCCGGGCCTGCCCGGGTTCGTGGCAGCCGGCAGAAAACAGCATTGTTGAAAGGGGAGCGGGCGTGAAATTTATTCATATAGCAGACGTACATCTCGGAGCGCAGCCGGAGGCGGCTGTATATAGTCAAAGCAGAGGAAGAGAATTGTGGGAGTCATTTGAGAAAATACTTGGGGTATGTGAAGATGAGAGAACCGACCTTCTTCTTATTGCCGGAGATCTTTTCCACAGGCAGCCTCTTGTAAGAGAGCTAAAAGAGGTCAATTATCTTTTTTCAGAACTGACAGCTACTAAAGTTGTGCTCATAGCGGGCAATCATGATCATCTGCAGAAGGATTCTAATTATCGTTCATTTGAGTGGAATGATAATGTATATCCTTTGTTCGGGAAGAAATTGGAATATGTCGATTTTCCGGAATTGGAAACAGCGGTGTATGGACTCAGTTACTATGAACGGGAAATTTGTCAGCCGCTTTATGACGATGTGGCTGCAGCAGGCATTGAAAAGAATGAAATTCTGTTGGCTCACGGAGGTGATGACAGGCATATTCCGTTTGATAAAAAGAAGCTGAGTCGTTCCGGATTTTCATATATCGCCCTGGGACATATTCATAAACCGCAGGCTTTGCAAAAAGATAAGATGATTTATGCGGGAGCGCTTGAACCGATCGACCAAAACGACGTCGGGCAGCATGGATATGTAAAAGGGGAGCTCAAAGACGGAAAAGCGGCGATTCAGTGGATACCGTTTGCGGGGAGAGAGTATATCCACAGTTCTGTCGAAGTAGAAAGAAGCGATACGGAAGGAAGTATAAGAAAAAGGGTAAAGCAACTTATAAATGAGTATGGAAATGAAAATATTTACAAAATTACTCTTGCGGGAAAAAGAGATCCCGATATTGCCTTTGAAGTGAATCATTTGGCGGAGGAAGGATGCGTGTTGGAGATTTTGGACGAGACAATTCCGGCATATGATTTTGAAAAGCTTTATGCAGAGAACAAGGAGACTCTTCTTGGCAGATATATCGAGAAATTTGCAGGTTGTGAAGAGGGAAGTGTTGAGTATTGTGCGCTTTGTGAAGGCGTGGAAGCGCTTTTGACGGGAAACAGGGGATAGAGAAAATGGTAATCAGAGAACTTTATGTTAAAAATTTCGGAAAATTGTCGGAGAAACATTTTTATTTTAGGGATGGAGTACAGGTCATCAGCGGAGAAAATGAGTTTGGAAAGACGACGCTTCATGCGTTTGTGAAAGCGATGCTGTTTGGTTTGGAGCGGGGAAGAGGAAGAGCGGCGGCGAAAGATGATTTTACAAAGTATGAGCCGCGCAGCGGCGGCAGGTATGCCGGTGTCATGCGGTTTGACTGCGGAGGGAGACATTTTCGTCTTGAACGTACATTCGGAACAGGGGTTAAAAATTCTAAGTCGGCGGCTCTGATCTGTGAGGATGACGGAGAAGAATTGTCGGTGGAGCATGGGGATTTGGAAATGCTTCTGGGCGGATTGACTGCGGAGTTGTTTGACAGTACGGTTTCGGTCGGACAGTTGAAAAGCAGACCGGGGGAGGCTTTGTCCGATGCGCTGGAAAATTATGCGGCGAATTATTATGAGACGGGGGGAACAGAACTTGATCTAAGCGGCGCAGTGCAGATATTGAGAGAAAAAAGAAAAAAGACAGATCGGTTCATCCGGGAAGAAGCGGATAAAGAAGAACGGAAAATACAGAAAATGCTTCAGGAATGCGAGTATTTGGAGCAGGATATGGATGAGATCCAAAGAGAGTATGAAGAGAGAAAACAAGAATGGGAGCTGCTTGAGAAAACGATAAAAAATCAGGAAAAAGAAAAAGAGTCTGATTTTAATAAGAGATCTGATGAAGGGACGAAGGAGAGCAGAAGTAAATATTTTATTGCGGCAGGGCTTGGAGGTCTTTTTACCGGCGCGGCAGGACTTTTATGGAGCAGATTTATGGCGGAACAGTCGGCAGTGCCTTCCGCACCGTTTGCATGGATCGGCGTTTTTGCTTTTGTGATCGGCGTGTGCGCTCTTGCGGCAGGAGGTTATGAAGCGGGAAAAAAATCAGGAAAGCGAAAAAAAGAGGACGCCCGTGATGTGCCTTATAATAATTCCGATAAAGACGACGAGAGAAAGAAGAAACAAAAACAGCAGCTGGAGTGGCAGATGGAGCATCTGCGTTTGGAATGGAAGGAAAAAGAGCTGCGTTGTCAAAATGTGCGGGAGCAATGTGGAGATGTGAAAGAAAGCGACGCCGGAAAAAGGCTGAGAGAGCAAAGAGAGGCGCTTGTAATGGCAGAAGAGATTCTTGTGCGGACTGCAAAGGAAACGTCTGATGTGATTTCGCATAAGATAAACGCCCGGGCTTCAGAAATTTTTTCGGAAATCACAGACGGAAAATATCGAAGTGTAAATATACAAAAAGGCGCGGGAATTTCGGCATGGAACGGTATGGATCGCATATCTGTGGACCGGTTGAGCGAAGGAACGTTGGAACAGATTTATTTTTCAATAAGAATGGCAGCGTCGGAAATGCTTTTGGAAGAACCGATGCCGGTTATTTTAGATGATGCGTTTGCGTTTTATGACGATAAAAGGCTTGAATCTGTCATAAAATGGTTGAGCCGGCAGAAAAAGCAGGTTATAATATTAAGTTGTCACAGCAGGGAAGCCAAATTGCTGGAACATTTAGTCTAAATGATAACTAGATCAGATGATCATAAATGAGTGTAAAGAGATAAAAAGGTTATTTCAGAGGTGGAATTTTCATGAAGATAGCATTACCGCGAAAAGTGATGATGATTATAAAAAATTTGCAGCTTCACGGCTATGAAGCGTATGCTGTGGGAGGCTGCGTGCGCGATTCGATCCTTGCGCGCAGACCGAAGGACTGGGATATTACAACTTCCGCGCGCCCGGAGGAAGTGAAGAAGCTTTTCAGGCGGACAGTGGATACGGGGATTGAACATGGAACGGTTACCGTGCTGCTTGGAAGAGACGGTTATGAAGTTACGACATACAGAATAGACGGGGCGTATGAAGACAGCCGCCATCCGAAAGAGGTTTTGTTTACAAACCGATTAGAGGAAGATCTGCGCCGCAGAGATTTTACGATCAATGCAATGGCATATAATGATGAAGTGCGCCTTGTAGATGTGTTCGGAGGAATGCAGGATTTAAACCATCATTTGATCCGGTGTGTGGGAGATCCGAGAGAACGTTTTTCAGAAGATGCTCTTCGCATTTTGCGGGCGGTGCGTTTTTCCGCTCAGCTTAATTTCCCGATAGAAGAGGAAACGGCTGAGGCGGTCAGGGAACTTGCCCCTACACTGGAAAATATCAGTGCAGAGCGCATTCAGGCAGAGCTTGTAAAGCTTCTTGTGTCGGCTCATCCGGAACGGATACAAGATGCGTATGAACTTGGGATCACGAGGATCATTCTGCCGGAGTGGGATGCTATGGCGGGAGTGGAGCAGAATACTCCCCATCATAAATATGATGTGGCACAGCACACGCTCCATGCATTAAAGTATGTAAAGCGTGATAAGATACTGCGTCTTACGATGCTGTTTCATGATATGGGAAAACCGGCGAGAAAAACAACGGATGAAAACGGAAGAGATCATTTTAAAGGACATGCGCTGGTGAGCGAAGCGATCGCCAGGGACGTGATGCAGCGTTTAAAATTTGATAATGACACGATCAAAAAAGTGACGCGTCTCGTATGTTTTCATGATTACCGCACAGAGGCGACGCCGGCAAACGTGCGCCGAGCAATGAATCGGATCGGCGTTGATCTGTTTCCGTATTATCTGGCAGTGCGCATGGCAGATGCGAAAGCGCAAAGTTCTTACAGAAGGCGGGAAAAGATTGAGAATATAGTGGCGATGAGAAAGTTCTATCAGGAAGCGATCATAAAGGATGAATGCGTTACTCTCAGGCAGCTCGCTGTAAGCGGACGGGATCTGATGAATCTTGGCATGAGACCCGGCGTAGAGATAGGAAGGATGTTAAGCGAGCTTTTGGAGTATGTGATAGATAATCCGGAAAAAAATGATAAGAAAATATTATGCAACTATGTAAAGAAAAAAATATCTCAAAGGAATAAAACTGTCTAATCGGAAAAAGAAAAGGAAGGTTATAATTGCCCTCTGCCGTTCATACATTAGAGAGAGCTATAATGTAGAAAACAGGGGGCAGTTATGAGAGAAGAATATGAACTGGAAGTTTTGGAAAAGTATGATATAGAAGTGAAAAGCACCCGGCGGATAAGGGGTGCGTTTTTTTGTATAGGCAGCGAGCTAAAGTCCGGGCGTGTCGGAGACTTTGGCGACTGCTTGCAATCCCGTAGTGTTCCTTTTGGCGCGGCGGGCGATTACGATACGAAAGAAAGGCCGATGCTGCTCAAAGAGACAAAACTGTCAGAGCGGCGCGCCCTTTTTTTATATGACGCTCTAAGTGAAATAGAAAGATGTGGAAATGTAAAAGTTGACACACCTGTCTTTACGAAAGAAGGCGAACTTCGAGCCGCTTCCCGGGAAGGAGCTTTTTATATGCTGAAAAAATGGTATCAGGGAAGAGAGTGCGACGTTCGTCAGGAACAGGACGTTGTACGGGCGGCGGCAAAACTTGCCGTTTTGCATAAAGATATGGAAAAACTGGCTGTAAAAATCCGGCCCGGAGCGGATGCACAGGGAAAAAATCCGGTGGAAGAGGTGCGAAGATATAACAGGGAATTAAAAAAGATCCGTTCATTTATTCGTTCCAGACCTGTTAAAAATGATTTTGAAATTTTGTTTTTGGAAAATTTTGAAAAAATGTACCGTACGGCGGACGATATTCTCGCCAGGATGGAAACTTCCGGCTGCAGAAAGCTTTTTGAAGAGAGCGTATCAAAAGGGAGCGTCGTACACGGAGATTATAATTATCATAATCTGATCATGCTCAGAGACGATATTGCCGTAACTGATTTTGAACATATGCATACGGATATACAGATAAAAGATTTCTGTTATTTTTTAAGAAAAGCAATGGAAAAAAATCAATGGAAACAAAAAACAGGACAAAAAATATTGGAAGAATATGAAGAAGTACGTCCTTTGTCGGAAAGGGAGAAAGAGTTTGCGGCGCTGAGTCTTGCATATCCCGGAAAGTTTAAAAAGATCGCGGGCAGCTATTACCGGTCGAATAAGGCGCACCTCTCGGAAAAGAATGTAGAAAAGCTACAGATATGCATCCGTCAGACAGAAGAGAAATATGAGTTCCTTAGTCGGATATTTCCTTTGAATTTATAAATAATTGTTGTATAATAAAACATATCGGGCATATAGGGGCGGATATAAAATTTATATTAGTTTAGGAGGTAGAAATATGGACTACAAGGCGAGGTATGAAGAATGGATTTCTAATTCATACTTTGATGAAGATACGAGAGCGGAGCTTGAAAGTATCAAAGAGGATGAAAATGAAATAAAGGAACGATTTTACATGGATCTGGAGTTCGGTACTGCAGGACTGAGAGGCATCATCGGCGCGGGAACAAACCGTATGAATATTTATACAGTACGCAAAGCTACACAGGGACTGGCAAACTATATCATGAAAAACGACGGTCAGGGAAAAGGCGTTGCGATTGCGTATGATTCCCGTCATATGTCCACGGAATTTGCCAAAGAGGCTGCATGTTGTCTGGCTGCAAACGGGATCAAAGCATATATATTTGAATCGCTGCGCCCGACGCCGGAGTTATCTTATGCGGTGAGAAAACTCGGATGTATCGCAGGCATCAATATTACGGCAAGCCATAATCCGCCGGAGTATAACGGCTATAAAGTATACTGGGAAGACGGCGCGCAGATCACGCCTCCGCACGATAAAGGAATTATGGACGAAGTGAAGGCTGTGGAAGATTACACAACAATGAAGACGATGACGGAAGAGGATGCGAAAGCGGCCGGACTTTACGAAGTGATCGGCGCGGAAGTTGACGATGCTTATATTGCGGAACTGAAAAAGCAGGTGCTTCATAAAGATGCGATCGAAGCAGCGGGCAAAGATCTTAAGATCGTGTATACGCCGCTTCACGGAACGGGAAACATTCCGGCTCGCCGTATTTTGAAAGAGCTTGGTTTTGAGAACGTATATGTCGTAAAAGAACAGGAACTGCCGGACGGAGACTTCCCGACAGTTTCCTATCCGAACCCGGAAGCCGAAGAGGCGTTTGAACTCGGATTAAAACTGGCGAAAGAGATCGATGCGGATATCGTTCTTGCGACAGATCCGGATGCGGACAGGCTCGGCGTGCGTGTGAAAGATAAAGACGGAGTATATCATGATCTGACCGGAAATATGTCGGGATGCCTTCTTGCGGATTACGAGATCGGACAGAGAAAAGAATTAAAAGGTCTGCCTGAAGACGGATATCTTATCAAGACGATCGTGACTTCCAATATGGCGGATGCGATCGCAGAGCATTATAATGTCGGATTGATCGAGTGTCTGACAGGATTTAAGTATATCGGACAGCAGATTCTCGGATTCGAGACAAAAGGAAAAGGAGAGTATCTGTTTGGATTTGAGGAAAGTTACGGATGTCTGATCGGAACACATGCAAGAGATAAAGATGCGATCGTCGCTACGATGGCTCTGTGTGAAGCTGCCGCATATTACCGCACAAAAGGGATGACGTTGTGGGATGCGATGATCGAGATGTATGAGCGTTACGGATATTACAAAGACGACATCCAGTCTATCACAATGAAAGGAATCGAAGGACTCGAGAAGATTCGTCAGATCCTTGCCACATTAAGAAGCGAGCCTCCGAAAGAAATCGCAGGATATAAAGTACTTAAAGTGAGAGATTATCAGGCGGATACGATTCGGGATATGGAGACCGGAGAAGTTACGGCTACAGGACTTCCGAATTCAAATGTACTTTACTATGAGCTGCCTGACGGAGCGTGGGTATGCGTAAGACCTTCGGGAACAGAGCCAAAAGTGAAATTCTACTACGGCGTGAAAGGTACTTCTCTGACAGATGCGGATGTAAAATCCGACGAAATGGGAAAAGCCATAATGGAAATGGTGAAAAATCTTGACAAAGCTGTGTAAACCCGATATAACAATATTTAAAGGTGGAAATCCGTGTGCGTTCGGAATCTTCCCCTTTAAAATGAATAACATGTATTGTGGTACAATTAAGAGGAGGATTTACCTATGAACAAGACAGAATTGATTACAGCAATCGCAGAGAGCGCTGACATTTCAAAAAAAGATTCTGAAAAAGCGCTGAAAGCTTTTGTTGATGTTGTTACCGAAGAACTTAAAAAAGGCGAGAAGGTTCAGCTTGTAGGCTTTGGTACATTTGAAGTGAGTGAAAGAGCTGCAAGAGAGGGAAGAAACCCGCAGACAGGAAAGACAATGAAGATCGAGGCTTGCAAAGCTCCGAAATTTAAAGCAGGAAAAGCTCTTAAAGACGCTATCAATTAATCAATTCGTTTGAACGGGCAGATAAAAAGGCACTTACGGGTATCATCGTAAGTGCCTTGTTGCTTCTGTTTTTACTGAAAACAGAGGCGGGTCCGGACATTATTGAAGGAGAGAAAAATGCGGCTTGATAAATTTTTAAAAGTATCCCGCCTTATTAAGAGGCGGACTGTAGCAAATGAAGCATGTGATGCAGGGCGCGTTTCCGTCAACGGAAAACCGGCAAAAGCATCTGTGCAGGTAAAACCGGGCGATGTGATCGAGATCTATTTCGGAACAAGAGAAGTGAAAGCGGAAGTGCTGAAGCTGGAAGATACGACGAAGAAGGAAAAAGCAGAGGAATTGTTCCGGTATTTGTAGAGAAAGAGAAAAGAAAAGCATAAATGAAAACAACCTCTCATATATATAACCATGCTGTAAAAAGTTCGGAGGCGGGAGGGAGTTTTCATGGAAGAACAGCGTATTGCGAAGGCGCATAAATTAGTTGTAAATAACAGAAAGACGAGTACGGTGACAGGGGTGCTTGACGTACTGTCTTTTGATCTAAACGAGATACTTCTTGAAACAGAGCAGGGGATGCTCATGGTGAAAGGCACGGATCTTCATGTCAACAGACTGACCGTGGAAAAAGGCGAGGTAGATCTGTCGGGCAATATTGACAGTATTGCTTATTCAAGCGTAACGCCGCAGGCGAAACAGGGGGACAGCTTTCTGACGAAGCTGTTTAAGTAGGATATGATACCCGGGATCGGAGCAGAAGCCGGAATCTTTCTGTATGCGGCGCTGGCGGGAGTCGAAGCGGCGGCAGCTTATCATGTACTTGTTTGTTTTCGGAAGCTTGTTCCTCACAGCGGCTGGGCGGTCAGTCTGGAGGATTTTATTTACTGGCTTGCTGCGAGCATCTATATTTTTCGGAAAATGTATGACACAACATACGGGAGCATCCGCTGGTTTTTTGTGTTTGGGATGCTGTGCGGAGCGGCGGCAGGGCATGCGGGGATCAGAAAGATTGTGAAACTATGTGCCGAAAGATGCGGAAAAAAGGAAAAAACGGAAAAATCGTGCAGAAAAGCAAGGAAAGAAAATAGAAAATAAGTCTTGAAATGAGTCAGAAAAGAAGATACAATATTACTTAACACTGGGGAGTGTAAAGAAAGATGAACAGGGTGAGATAAATGAACGGCAAGAAGAAAAGAACGGCGGACAGAAGGAATGCCGGACGCAGAAGATCGGCACATCTGCACAGTTATAAGAAAAGCGTTTTGATGATTTGTACGGTTCTTGTGTTTTTATCAGGCGTACTTGCGGTGGGCGCGGTAAAGCTTTATGCAAAGAACAACGCGTATAAGGCTCAGGAAGAGGAACTGGCGGCGCAGATCAAAGAGGAAGAGAAGCGCTCGGAAGAAGTGAAAGAATACGAAAAGTATGTTCAGACAGACGAGTATATAAAAGAGACGGCAGAAGATAAATTAGGACTTGTGAATCCGAATGAGATTATTTTTAAACCGTCGAATAAAAATAAATAAGACGAAAAACAAACAGAGCAAAAAAGCCAGACAGGCATGTACGAAAGATAACTCCGGGGAAGATTTCCCGGAGTTTTTTTATTGACGGCGGCGAGTTGAAGTCCGGGCCTGTTCAAGACATTGACGGCTGTCTGTAATTCCGGAATATGACTCTTGGCATTTTCGGTGATGCCGCTTAAGAAAATACCGTGTTACATTAAGACGGGAAAGTCAGATTGTAAGAAAGGGGATATATAATGAAAGAAGGACAGGCTTTGCAGGGAAGTCCTTATGTAGAACAGATTGAAAAATATGCAAGTTCGCTCAAACAGCTTTCCCATACATTTTTAGAGTTAGAGGCACACAAAGAAGAGTTTTCGGGAGCCGATATTGACGGGATGTTTGACCGGGTGAAAGAAAGGGTCTGCAAAAAATGTGAAAAGAACGCGTGGTGCTGGGGAGAGAACTTTGTTCATACGTACCAGATGGGATATGACGTGCTCTCGGCGGTCGATCATTATGGAAATGAATTAAACGTAGAGACAAAGAGAAAACTGATGCAAAGATGCGAGAAAGCTCCGAGATTTTTGCGGGAGATGCTGGAAGGTTTCAGGGATGCGAGACAAACGATCATATGGACAAACCGTCTGGCGCGAAGCAGGGAAGGGTGTGCGTTTCAGATGGATCTTTTTGCCGATATTATGAAACAGACAGTGCGGGAATTGGAAAAAAGTATTTTTACGGATGAGCGCATGGAAAAGAGGATAGCAGGGGCGCTTAGAAAATGTGGAATGCGAGTTTTGTATACATATTTGTTCTTAAATGGCGAAGGAAAGTTTGAAGTACATGTGACAGTACGAAGTACAGGCAAAGAGAAAGGGACGGCAAAAGAAGTCGTTCAGGCCGTATCAGAAGCAGCGGGAAGACGTTTTGTCCTTGCACATGGAAGTCCGCAGGTAGTCGGATTCCGTTATATGACGATCGTATGCAGAGAGGGACCGTCGTACTATACGCTGTCAGGTACTGCCAAGATCGGGAAAGGATGTGCGAAAATATCGGGAGATAATTTTACACTCATGGAACTGCCGGGAGGAAAGAAGGCGGCGGCTCTTTCTGACGGGATGGGCGCAGGTGAGACGGCATGTAAGGAGAGCACGCTTGTGATCGAGCTTTTGGAAGAATTGCTTGCCGCGGGATTCCCGGAAAAAGCCGCCGTTCAGATGATCAATACAACGCTGGCGACAGGGCGGGAGGAGATTCATTATTCGACTGTGGATCTCAGTGTGTTTGATCTGTATTCGGGAGAATGCGAGATCGTAAAAGCAGGAGCTTCCTCGACATTTATTAAGAAAAAAGACTGTGTGGAGCATCTAAGTTCTACGAGTCTGCCGATCGGGGTTGTCCATCATATAGAGATTGATTCTGTCAGGAGAAAACTTGAGGACGGAGACTTTGTGATCATGGTTACGGACGGGATTCTTGACGCCCTTCCGGTAGGAGAGCAGGATATATTGCTTGAAACGATCATTCAGGGAAGCGCTATAGTCAATCCGAAAGAAATGGCGCATCATATCCTGGAACAGGTCCTGGCGTGGACAGGCAGAGAGCCTGCCGATGATATGACGGTGATCGTTGTGGGAATGTGGGAAATATGTGACAGGAATACTTTACAGGCGCGGATGGATTCGGTATAGTATGCGTATAGTGAAAAGCTGTGTATTGCGCGGCGCTTCATACATAAAAACACGGATTTGGTATAGTATACTTATGATGGAAAAAGCAGGAAGAGAAACAGAAAAATTAATAGAGGAATTGATCGTACAATTTCATATGATCGAACATGGAGATGTTGTGATAGCAGGCGTATCGGGCGGAGCGGATTCGGTATGCCTGCTTTTGACGCTCTGCAGTTTGCGGGAAAAGTTCGGTTTCGAGGTAAAAGTGTGCCATGTGAACCACTGCCTGCGCGGAGCGGCTGCGGATGCGGACGAGGAGTATGTAAAGAAGCTTTGCGGCGAACTTGGAGTGGAGTGTCGTGTTTTCCGAAAAGAAGTGGAATTAATCGCTGAAAAACGGAAACAATCTTGTGAGGAAGCGGGAAGGGAAGTACGAAGAGAAGCATTTGAACAAATGTGTGCCGAAAACGGAGGAACGAAGATCGCAACCGCGCATCACAGAGACGATCAGGCGGAGACGGTTCTGCTTAATATAGCAAGAGGAACAGGAATACGCGGCCTTTGCGGGATCGTGCCTGTCAGGGACAACCGGATCAGACCGCTTCTTTCACTTACAAGAGACAGAATCGAGTCTTATCTGCGGGAGAGAGGAATCGTCTGGCGCGTCGACGCAACGAATGAGGAGGACGATTATACACGCAACCGGATCCGGCATAAAGTGCTGCCGGTATTGGAAAACGAAGTAAACGATCAGACGGTGAAACATCTGGAATCGTTATCCCGTCAGGCGGAAGAAATATGTGAATATCTCGATTACAGCGTGCGGCAGTTGTGGAAAACCTGCGTCAGCGTGAGAAAAAAGGACCAAGAACAGAAGGAATCGCCGATAGAACTTGTCATAGAAAAAGAGAGCTTTTTTCAAAGTTTTCCGGCAGTGAGAAAACTGCTTCTGCAAAAATGTATCGGTAAAGTGCGCGGAGGACAGAAAGATCTGACGTCTGCCCACCTTCAGTCGGTTTCGGAATTGTTTGACCGGCAGGTGGGAAAACAGATCGATCTGCCGGGAGGCGTTGCGGCGAAGAGGACATATGACGGGATAGAGATCATAAGGCAAACACAAAGCAGGGCGGAAACGGGAAAAGCGGCGCCGGAGTCAGACGCCGCCGGAAAGTTGGAACTGCGTTTTGTGGAAAACGGAGACATTTTGCAGGCAGAAGAAATCCCGCAAAAAAGTTACACGAAATGGATTGATTATGATATAATTAAATGCGGTCTTTGCGTACGGACAAGGCAGAGCGGCGATTATCTCGTGATCGATGATCAGGGGAGACGTCAGAAACTGAAAGCATGGTTTATCAACGAGAAGATCCCGAAGGAAGAAAGAGACAGGATGCTTCTTGTCGCAGACGGAAGCCATATTGTGTGGATACCGGGATACAGGATGAGCAGAGCGTACAAAGTGACAGAAAAGACAAAAAATATTGTTGAGATAAAGATTACGGAGGAAGAAAAAGATGGCAGAAACGATCAGAGAGATGATTTCGGAAGAGAAAGTTGACGAGAGGATCAGGGAACTCGGAAGACAGATCAGTGAAGATTACGCAGGAAAACAAATTCATTTGATCTGTGTGTTAAAGGGCGGCGTATTTTTTATGTGTGAGCTGGCTAAGCGGATTACCGTGCCGGTTTCTATGGATTTTATGTGTGTCGGAAGTTACGGAGACGGAACGGCTTCGAGCGGAGTTGTTCGTATAGCGAAAGATCTGGATGAGTCGATCGAGAATAAAGAAGTGCTTATTGTGGAAGATATCATTGATTCCGGGAATACACTGTATTACCTGATCGATGTGCTGAAAAAGAGAAATCCGGCAAGTATGCGCCTGTGTACGCTTTTGGATAAGCCGGACCGCAGAGTGAAAGATGTAAAGGTTGATTACTGCGGATTTGAGATCCCGGATGAATTTGTTGTGGGATATGGGCTTGATTACGCCCAAAAATATAGAAACCTTCCGTATATCGGCGTAGTGGAAGGCGTGGAATAATCAGGAGGATCAGTTTTGGATAATAACAGAAATTACAGAAGTGTGAATGGATTTACGATCATTATATTTATGGTGATCGTTTTTGGCGCGCTCTGGATGGCAAACCGGATGCAGATGCATCGACAGGAGATGACATACACAGAGTTTGTTAAGCAGGTTGAGGCAGAAAATGTAACAGAAGTATATATCGATCAGAATAAGGCAGTTCCGACAGGTACGGTAGTGTTTGCTCTGAAAGATACAGATGAGAACCGTTCGGTCAATGTGTCGAATGTGGAAAAAGTAGAGAAACTGCTTGATAAAAACGAAGTTTTATATCAGGTATCCGCAATTCCGGAAACGTCGATGCTTTCTTCCGTTCTTCTTCCGACCGTGATCACGCTTGGCGGGATCATGCTGCTTTTCTTTCTTATGAACCGTCAGGGAAACGGGGCGAATGCAAAAGCGATGAACTTCGGAAAAAGCCGCGCCCGCATGACAAATCATGACGAGATAAAGGTGACGTTTGCAAATGTAGCGGGACTACAGGAAGAGAAAGAAGAACTTGCGGAGATCGTCGATTTTTTGAAAGCGCCGAAAAAATATGTGCAGGTAGGCGCTCGTATTCCGAAAGGCGTTTTGTTGGAAGGACCTCCGGGAACAGGAAAAACACTTCTTGCAAAAGCTGTTGCAGGAGAGGCGGGAGTGCCGTTTTTCAGTATTTCGGGTTCGGATTTTGTGGAAATGTTCGTAGGTGTCGGCGCATCTCGCGTGCGTGACCTTTTTCAGGATGCGAAGAAAAATGCTCCGTGTATTATTTTTATTGATGAGATCGACGCTGTGGCAAGACGAAGAGGCAGCGGACTTGGCGGCGGTCATGATGAAAGAGAGCAGACGTTGAATCAGCTTCTCGTTGAGATGGACGGATTCGGCGTCAACGAGGGAATTATCGTGATGGCTGCGACGAACAGAAAAGATATCCTTGACCCGGCAATATTAAGACCAGGACGTTTCGACAGAAACGTACTTGTAGGCCGGCCGGATGTCGGCGGCAGAGAGGAGATCCTGAAAGTTCATGCGAAAAACAAACCGTTGGCGGAAGATGTGGATCTGAAACAGATCGCTCAGACGACGGCAGGATTTACAGGGGCGGATCTTGAAAACCTGCTGAATGAAGCTGCGATCATAGCTGCAAAGGATAACAGAATGTTTATCCAACAGAAAGATATCCGTCATGCGTTTGTAAAAGTAGGCATCGGAGCGGAGAAAAAGAGCCGCATCGTATCTGAAAAAGAGAGAAAGATTACGGCTTACCACGAGGCGGGACATGCGATTTTGTTCCACGTTCTTCCGGATGTAGGACCTGTATACAGTGTGTCTATCATTCCGACCGGCGGGGCAGGGGGATATACGATGCCTCTTCCGGAGAAAGACGAAATGTTTAATACAAAAGGGCAGATGCTTCAGGAAATTACGGTTTCCTTAGGCGGTCGTGTAGCTGAAGAAGAAATATTTGACGATATTACGACAGGCGCTTCGCAGGATATCAAACAGGCGACTGCGATCGCAAAATCAATGATTACAAAGTTCGGTATGTCCGAACGCCTCGGATTGATCAACTACGACAATGACAGTGACGAAGTGTTTATCGGACGCGACTTCGGGCATACGTCAAGAGGATACGGAGAAAAGATCGCGGGAACGATCGACGAGGAAGTAAAACGTATTATTGACGAATGCTATGCCAAAGCCCGTTCTATTCTTGAAGAATACCATGATGTTCTTGAGGCGTGCGCAAAACTTCTGCTTGAAAAAGAGAAGATCACACGAAGCGAGTTTGAGGCATTGTTTGAGGACGGAGTGTCGGAGGAGGGGTAATATATGAACAGAGAGGCACTATTCTGTGACGGTACGCAGGATTATGTCATCCCTGCAGAACCGAAGGAAAACGAAAAGATCAAGATTCGGTTTCGCACGGCTCACAACGATGTGGAAGAAGTCCATATTTTGACCGGCAATTCGTCGTATCCGATGTGGAAGATTGTTTCGGAAGGCGAATTCGATTTCTATGAGATAGAATGGCAGCTAAGTGATGTTCCGTTCAGTTATCTGTTTGAAGTAAAAAGCGGAGATCAGATATGTTATTTCAGCAGGTGCGGCGTTTCCGATCAGAGAGAAGATTTTTATGCGTTTATGATCGTTCCGGGATTTTCTACTCCCGAGTGGGCAAAAGGCGCGGTTATGTATCAGATTTTTGTGGATCGGTTTTGTAACGGCGATCCGACAAATGACGTGGAGGACGGGGAATATATTTATATCGGCGCTCCGAGCGTAAAGATCAAAGACTGGAGTAAAGTTCCGGCGGCGATGGATATCCGTAATTTTTACGGAGGAGATCTTCAGGGCGTCATGGATAAACTGGATTATCTTCAGGATCTCGGCGTTGAGGTTGTATATTTTAATCCTCTTTTCGTTTCTCCGTCAAATCATAAATATGACATTCAGGATTATGATTATATCGATCCACATTATGGAAAGATCGTCTCGGACGGCGGAGAGACGCTTCCTAAAGGAGCGAAAGATAATACAGGCGCTACAAAATATCAGAAGCGAACAGGCGATATCCGCAATCTTGAAGCGAGCAACGAGCTGTTTGCAAGGCTTGTGGAGGAGATGCACAAAAGAGGGATGCGTGTGATTCTCGACGGCGTATTTAATCATTGCGGATCGTTTAACAAATGGATTGACAGGGAGCGGATCTATGAACAGCAGCCGGAATATCCAAAAGGGGCATATGTGAGCGGGGAAAGTCCGTACCGGAAGTTTTTCCGTTTTCATGATGAAAGAAAAGAGGCGTGGCCTTACAATAAAAGTTATGACGGATGGTGGGGACATGATACGCTGCCGAAACTTTCTTATGAGGATTCCCCGGAACTTGAGCAATATATTATGGATATAGGAAAGAAATGGGTTTCGCCTCCGTATAATGCGGATGGATGGAGACTTGACGTTGCGGCGGATTTAGGGTGCAGCAACGAATATAACCATATGTTTTGGAAGCGTTTTCGCAAAGAAGTAAAAGAGGCAAATCCCGAAGCTTTGATCCTGGCAGAGCATTACGGCGATCCGGGAGAATGGCTGCAGGGGGACGAATGGGACAGCGTTATGAATTATGACGCGTTTATGGAACCTTTGACGTGGTTTTTGACCGGAATGGAAAAACACAGTGACGAGCGAAGAACAGACCTGTGGGGAAATGCAGACAACTTCATAGGCGGAATGCGCCATTTTATGGCAAGTATGCTCACTCCTTCTTTGCAGGTCGCGATGAATGAGCTGTCCAATCACGATCACTCCCGTTTCCTGACAAGGACGAATCACATCGTAGGACGCGCCGAACATGTCGGTGCGAAAGCTGCGGAAGAAGGCGTTAACTATGCCGTTATGCGTGAAGCGGTTACGGTTCAGATGACATGGGTCGGAGCGCCGACCGTTTATTACGGAGACGAGGCGGGAGTATGCGGATTTACAGATCCGGACAACAGGCGCACATATCCGTGGGGCAGGGAGAATAAAGAACTGCTCGCGTTTCATAAAGAGATGATCCGAATCCATAAACAGGAAAAACCGCTTAGGAAAGGGTCGATCAAGCTGCTCTATGCGGAAAGAAACGTACTTGCATACGCAAGATTTCAGGAAGATGAGCAGATCATTGTTATCTTAAACAACAGTAAAGATTTAAAAGAGCTGACAGTTCCGGTCTGGTTTGCGGGAGTTCCGAAGCAAGGCAGGATGGAAAGGCTTATGTATACATATGAGGAAGGATATACGACAGAGTATGACGAGTTCATTGTAGAAAACGGAGAGATCGTCATCAATATGGGGCGTCATTCCGCAATCGTAATGAAACCTATTTCGGAGGGAGAGAAAACATGGCAGGGAAAGTAGCGGTTCTAAATGATCTGGCAGGCTTCGGAAGATGTTCGCTGACAGCCGCAATCTCGGTATTGTCGGCGATGGGGGTGCAGCCGTGTCCTCTTCCGACAGCCGTTTTGAGTGCACAGACAGGGTTTGAAAGTTATTTTTTTCAGGATCTTACAGAGCAGATGGGGATGATTACCGAAGAATGGAAGAAATCAGGCGCGCAGTTTGACGGGATCGTTACAGGGTTTATGTCAGACCACAGACAGATCGGGGAAGTGAATCACTTTCTCGATCTGTTTCACAAAGAAGGCACATTTCTTCTTGTAGACCCGGTGCTCGGAGATAACGGAAAACGATTTTCTGTTTTTGACGGGTTATTTCAGAAAGAGATGAAACAGCTTGTTAAAAGAGCGGATATCGTGACGCCGAATGTGACGGAACTTTGTCTTTTGACGGATTATGATTATGATAAGATTCAAAATATTTCGGAAACGGGAGACAGAGAAGCTCTTTTTTCGGAAGTGTCGAAAGCGGCAGGCAGACTTTTGGACAGTGGCGTATCGGAAGTGATCGTGACAGGGGTGTTATTTGAGGAGCAGGACGCTGCGAAAGAGTGTACAGTCGGAAAAGAGACCGGAACAGGCGGCAGGAAGGTCGCAAATCTTACGGTGACGCGTGAGAAAACAACGGCAGGGATCTCTTCTTTTATCGGGGCAAGTTACTCGGGAACAGGAGATCTGTTCGCTTCCGTAATTGCAGGCGGAAAGGCTCGCGGAGACCGTACAGAAGATTCGGTCAGACTGGCGGGAGAGATGATCGAGAAGGCTGTTAGGGAGTCGGCAGCGCTTGGAATTTCGGGGAAAGAAGGAGCAGAATACGAAAAATATCTTTGGATGCTGTGCAAAAAGACGAAAGAAAGCGGCGAAAAAAAGGGAAAATAAAGAGCGGATGTGGAAAAATATAGAAAAATATCACAAAAATGAGGAAAACTTAAATAGATCAGGCGGCAGGGTTGTAATTCCTATATGCGAGTGATAGAATACGGATATATTCGTACAAGGTTGGGGAACTTGTACAGATAAGTATAATACTAATAAGTACGAGGGTGTATAATGGGGAGAAAAAACAGAATATTTAAGGGGAATCTGAAAGCATCGCAAATCTTGGCGGTGCTTATGTTGATCGTTATGATCATCCGGCCGATTATGGAAGTCTCGGCAAAACCAGGTGAAATTACAACAGAAAACCCTTCCGCAGAGGTGGGGAAGGAAGGAGAAAGTCTGTCCGACGGAATAGATGGGAGCGCCCTATATCCGTTAGAAGAGAATGGGCAAAACGGGCAGACGTCTGAAAACGATGCTGTACGGCAAAACGGGCAGACGTCTGATGAGACAGACGCGAAGAACAGTCCGAATGCATCGGATAGAACGGTTTCTGAAGGATCATCGGAAGAAGAGAACATGACATCTGCGCAGCAGGAAAGCTTGTGCAATGATGAATATTGTTCTCACATCTATTATGATCTGGATGGGAGGCAACATGCGCTCTGTGCTCTCGGGGAGCGGATGACAGAGACGGATGTTTACAGAACAGTGGAAGACAGCGCGGTATATGAAGCAATGTATTTTGCAAGTATCCCGAACTTGTATGAGGCAAGTGCGTTCGGCGGAGCGACAACGTTTGAGAAACTGCATGTAAATACAGTCTACGCATTGTTTTATAAAGAAGATCCGATTGAACCGGGGAATGCGGGGAAAAAGGAAATACCGAAGACATATCGAATGATCAGCGTCGACGAAGCGGGACTGTTCGGAACGGTAATACCGGAAGGCTGTTCTTATGTTGCGTTTGAGATGGAAGTAACGAATAAAAACGGAGAAGCGAGAGAAATAGACTCTCAGATCGTATACAATCTGCGTCAGGCCGCAAATCCGAACGACCCTTATCATGAGATAAAAAAAGAGCCGGTAATAGACGCCGCCGGAGAGGTAAAGCAAAGAGGATCGGGATCTTTTGTATTTACGCAAAAGACAAGAGACTGCTTTTACTGGGACATGTCCTATCACACGTCCTACTGGGGAGGTCATCCGTCATCAAGTAATAACATCTTGGATGAACTGGCGATCTATGTTGATAATGACAAAGACGGAAATTATGATACGAAAACAGATAAAGTGTGGGATGAGTTATGGGTATCTTACGCAGATAAAAACGGAAAGATCGTATCAAAGAAAGTTACAAGAGAGACCCGCTATGAATTATGTACTTATTATGCGTTTGGAAAAGGATCAGGTCTGACAGAACTGTCGCTTCTGGCAATTTCAAACGGAGAGCTTAATGAAAAAGGCGGTTTTAAACATCCTTCCGATAATAAAGAAGACGATAAAGTATATTATCAGTTATATAATATTGCATCAGGCGATAACTTTTTCATTCTGAGGAACTTGGATGACAGTCATCGTATTTGGAGAAGTTATGAAACAGACGGCGACCGGTATGTCGCGTTTAAAGATCAGATGTACGGAACGTCGGGAGCGCTCGTTGCAAGTGGTGTAGAAGGCGGGAAAACAGAAGCGGCGGATACGGTGGAATATCGTCTTTGCGAAAACCCGGAAGACGGGCAGGCAGTGGAAACCGAATGGAAAAAGATGGATCAGGCGCTGCCGGAATCTTCGGGAACGGGTCAGGCAAGCGAAGATATGGAAAATGAAGTTTTTTATAAAACATTTTTTACACATGAAAAACTGTCGGATAAAGAAAAGTATATTCAATTTCGTATATGTGAAAACAGAGCAGACGGCAAAGTTGTAAAATATAAGACGGATATAACTGAGATTGACGATACTTATGCTTTTCCATGCTTTTTCGCAGACGTACTTCAGAAGAAAAGTTTAAGTTATACGAGTGAGCAGTCGAAAATCAACGGAACATGGAGTTCGATCTTTAAGGCGAGCGATCACGGAGATGAGGGAAAGAACATTCCGATAGCGAAAAACAAGTCGTATGATCCAAAATACTATTACGCAAATACGACGTTTTATGATTATTATTCGGATTATGAACTTCAAGGAAAAAGATTGAGCGAAGTAAACGGATCGCCGTACGAATATGAAACGAGTTTCGGAATATTGAACGACGGCATCTCCAAGTATTTCCAAGGGAAAAATGAAAAAGCGGCGGCGTGGTATTATGGAAAATATATCAGGCATCCGGCTGTAACAGACGGGGATAATCCGCTAAATAATTCTTCTCCGGGCAATATGTCGGGAAATCAGATCGGACCGAATGACTGGCATTCGGGAAATACGTTAAAGTATGCTTACGGGCATGTCGATAAACAACTGGAAGATGGAAAAATCTCAACTGCAGGTGTGAAACTTCCGCAGTTTGACGAGAGTTTTCTTCGCGGAAACAATGCGTTTCACTCGGCGCTGGGATACGTGTATAATAACGTTTCATTTCCGTTTTTCCTTGCAGATGACGGCTATTGGGAGTACAGTAGTTTGAAGTCCGATCATGTGCTGCGGTTAAAAGAAGATCCCGATAAAGGCTATTATTTAGACGTAGGAGAAAAGGAAGACGCGCTGAAAACAGGTGACAGAGATGTCGCAATGGGAAAAGATCAATTCGGATTTTTCCCGTTTAATGACAAAAACGACGCAACGAAAGAAAACTCGTTTTACCGGTTGGATAGGATGAAAACGAATTTCTGCTTCGGTATGAAGATGGAACTGGAATTTAAGCTGACGGAAGACGGAAAAGTGCGTATGCCGGGAGAAAAGGCAGGAGAATATATTGAGAAGCCGATTGAATTTGAGTTTTCGGGAGACGATGATTTCTTATTGTATATCGACGGAAAACTTGTACTTGATATGGCAGGGAAACATAATCCTCTGGAAGGTCATATTAACTTTGAGACCGGAGCGGTAGATGTGTACGGATTAAATAAAGACGGCGCAACAGAGGACGGATATCCGATCAATAAAAATCAGCATCATGCACAGGCGAATATTTATGAAAAAAATGATGCGAACGGTCCGTGTTTAGATATGGAAGAACTTTCGCAAGGCATACATAAGATTACGATTTTTTATGCGGAGCGCGGAGCGGGTGTTTCCAACTTAAAGATCCGTTTTAATTTCCCGAAAACGAATCAGCTTGATCTGACAAATCAGGTAAGCACTGCTTCGGCAAATCAGGACGTATTCGGAAAAGCATTAGGATATATCGGAAGTTTTACTTATAAAATATTGAATCAGGCGACAAGCGGAAGGCAGATTCCCGTGGAAGATTCGGTAGGTTATCTCCGTAACGAAGGCGCTGTTAAGTTTAACGATTTTAAAAACAGCGGAACATACAGAGGGTCTAAGACCGGAGAAAGTGAGCTCAAAGAAGCAGATCCGGACGCAGAGACAGACGGCCCGATTATCGGTGAGCGCAGCGATGTGATAAAGCTTGTGAATAAAGACAGCGGCAAAAATCTCGATCAGTATCAGATGTCGGAAGAAATTGCTTCGGGAAAATACTGGACAACGATCGACTGTGCGGAGAACGGAGGCAGTGTGGATCTGTCAAAAGCGGCATATCTTCAAATGTCAGTTTATAATAACTCGGATGCTTCCAGCGCTACCGGGTGGTCGTTAAAAGCGAGACTGACAGACCGGCACGGAAATGTGATCACCAGACCTGCCAGTCAGATGACGTATTACGGATACAGTAATTCGATGCCGAAAGGCCAGTGGTCGATCGTTCGTCTGAATCTGGCAGACTGGAATTCGGGAATATCGGATTTTGATATGAAAAATGTCGCCAAAGTGCAGTTCGCCTTTGCGCGTGACAGAGGAAGTCTGTATATGGCGGATATGGATTTTAAAGGAAAGATCATTCCGAACCAATCGACCGGATTTTATGCAAGCGACGATCAGATTTCAGATTATGAATCGCTGGGAACAAAAGAGCGGCCTCTTAGCTATAATGAGGCGGTCTTAAATCCGGTAAGCGGAGCGTTCTTCCGGTTGAATCCGATACAGGAAACAGATGTTGTGAACAACGGAAATGACCTCATGGTCAGATCGAGAGGACTGTTAGAGCTTACAGATGGAAACAAAGCGTCTTTTGTCGATAAATTCCGTGAGGGAAGTTATTTGCAGATCACACAAGACGATCCGCTGAGAAACAAAGTATTTCGGACTTCATGGTCGATTTTGGAAAATGCGGTATATGACGGTGCGTCGGGAATGTATACGGAAGGTTATATTGCGGATAACATTCTTGCGCTGCATCCGACGGCAAGAACGGTGGAAAATGATCCGGAGATTTTGAATAATACAGTGACGGATGTAAGAACATATACGGCGTCAGACGACAGAAATGTAAAGAGCGCGGACGGAAAAGGGTATCACTATCCGAGTTCAAACAGAGAAGGACATGTATCGGAAAAGAACGAGACTTTTGTTTTCAGAAGCTATCTCGATCCTGACAACCTTCAGAAAAACGGGATCCATCTGACTGTGGCGTATAAAAACGATCTGATCAGCGGAGGACTGATCATTACAAAAACCGTCGATCAGATCGATCCGAAAAAAGATCATACATATAAATTTCATGTTCATTATACTGACGTAGCCGGAATGAGCCTTGAAGGAAATCTCGGATCGGGAAGCATGTCGGAAAGCGGAAGCAGTATTGTTCAGGAAATCGACGTAACTGTTCCGGCGGGAAAACAGACTGCAAGCGTAGCAGTGTACGGTATTCCGAAAGAGACTGTATATACGATCCACGAGGAAAATGAGATACCGCAAAATATCGAGATCGGCGGGAATTATACTTATCCTCAAAACGTGGCAAAAAATTTCGTGCAGACAGATCCTGACAGAGGCGGTGTACGCACAGGTGATGAGTATGACCACAAGGTGAAGGTGGGAACAAAGAAATATAATGTGAACGGAACGGAAGTCGAATATAAAACGGCGGAAGGTACAATGAAAGAAAGCGTACAGGAAGTTACGTTTGCGAATAAACAAGTGCCTGCTCACGGAGAAATTAAGATTACGAAAAAACTTCAGGGAAAAGCGTATGGAGAAGAGCGGGGTTATTTGTTCCATATCCATTATAAAACAACGGATGAAAACAATAAGGAAAAGGTCGTTGTCGTTCCGCAGACTGTAGTTGTAAAAGCAGGGGAATTGACAGGAAGTACTGTCTATGAAAATATCCCGCTTGGCGCACAATATGAAGTACATGAAGTAGATGAAACCGCTCTTCTGACTTTGGAAGCGGACGCAGGATCAACGGTATTGGGAAGTGATGACCCACTTTCGGATACCGAACAGAATCATTCTCATACAGATGTAAAAGCAGAGAAGAAGCATATTTCGATCATTCCGGAAGAAGAAGGGGCGATCGGAAGCGAATGTGCGAAGAAAGGGTTTTGGACAGCGCAGGGCGGAACGGGAGAAAGCCGTCATAATTTTACGTTTACAAATATCGGCTCTCATAATGTTGCGGTCTTGAAAACAGACAGTTCCCGAAACGTGCCTTTGGAAAACGCAGGTTTTACGCTTTATGATACGGAAGATAATATCGTTCAAAACCGGACGGCCGTTTATATGTGGCAAAATGAGATCAGTATAAGCGATCCGAATTATGACAGTTCGAGCGGAAGGTATCATCGGGGAGATACGTCTTATACGGTATATACGCTGAAAGGCGATCCGGCTGAGAAAAACGTTTATTATGTACCGCTGACGAACGAAGAGATTGCCGCATATAAAAAGGGAATGGAAGATCCTGAAAGCGCGGAAGGAATGGATGCACAGAATCGTGAAAAAGTTCGCGCGGCGGCATGTTTCGAGAACCTTGCGGCAGGAGAATACGTTTTAAAAGAGACGACGCCTCCGAACGGATACGGCGCGTCAGATCCGATTCGGTTTAAATTATCGATACAGGAGGGAGAGGAAAATCAGTTTGTACTTCCTTACGGAGTAAGTTTGGAAAGTCCTCTCTCCAATAAAGAAAATGTGACTCTTCAGGTGAGAAATGAAAAAAACAGCGGAGTCGTAAGCTTTACAAAGGAAAACCGAAAAGGAGAGCCTTTGAAGAACGCGAAGTTCGCTTTGTACCGGCTGATCTGCAGCGATCCGTCTCATGGAGGAAAGCATGATAAAGATCTGATCCGGCACGATGAAAACGGTAGTCTCGACGCCGGATATGCGTATAAAGATTGTTGGAAATTGCAGGGAACGGCGGTTTCGGATGAAAACGGAACAGTCGAATTCCTAAATCTTCCGGCAGAAGAAGGCACAGAGTACCGTCTGGCGGAGTTGAAAGCTCCGAGCGGATACGTGACGGCGAAAGGTCAGTGGAAAGTCACATATGAGAAAGAGACTCATGAACTGAAGATAACCGGAAGCGTAAAAAGGCCTCCGGCATTTTCGGGGGAAGGAACGGATGAGAATCCGTATAAAGTGATCAACTATACTTATGCCGAATTTCCGTTATCAGGCGGAAGGGGATACAGCTATCTTGCAGGCACGGTTCTGATCGCGGCGGCAGCCGGGTTGTGGTTTTGGTATGATTCGAGAAAGAGAAAAACTGTAAGATCACGCGGCATGAGAAAAAGGGGATATAAATAATAAGGAGGAAAAAGTTAATGGACAAGAAAACAAAAATGAAAGAAAAAAAGGCAAGCGGCATTTGGAAAAAAGTGTTGGGAATCTGTCTTGCGGTAATCATGGTCATCGGGATGACGATGCCGGCATGGGCGCAGATCGATGCAGAGTCGAAAGGTTCTATCAAAGTTACGGCAGATGAAAGCGGATGGACAGCATCGGCGTACCGGGTGATCGATGTGAATTTTGATTTTGACAACCAGCAGCCGAAAGAGCCTGCTTATGTGTGGAACAAAAACGCCGCAGAATGGGTCAGAACAAACTTTAAAGATTATATTGAAGCGGACGGCAACGGCGTAACAGAAGCGTTTATAACAATGGATACGGATAAGGATGCGGTTAAGGTAAAAGAATTTGCAGATAAGATGTCGTCGGCGATCGCGGCAGATACGATTCAGATGGGAGCGGCAGGAAGCGTTCAGCCGGGTGAAGGTCAGACGGAAGCGACGATCGGAAATCTTTCAATGGGCGGATATCTTCTGCTGATGACAGGCGGAAGCAAGATCTATTCTCCGGTATTTACACATATTTATCCGAAGTTTAGCGACGATACAAAAGAATGGGCAATCGTAGACGGAGATATTACAATTACCGCAAAGGGAACAAACCCGACGATCAAGAAAACTGTAAAAAATGCAGACGGAAAAGAAATATCTACGACGGCGATCGGAGATACGGTAACTTACGAACTGACAGTTGATATTCCGGTTTATCCTGATAGTGCAAATGTAAAAACATTTGTTTTCGGAGATGTTCTTCCATCCGGTGTAGCGTTGGTTGAAGATTCAGTGGCAATCAACCCGTCAGGTGCGCAGACAGATCTTTCGGAACACTTTATAAAAACAGAAGGAAAATTTGAATACAGCGTCAAAGATTACGGCAATTTGAAAACGGCAGTCAACGGTGCAAGTCAGATTATCGTAACTTATAAGGCAAAAGTTGTATCAGAAGCTTATGAAACACCGGATAACTTGAAAAACGCAGCGTATTTGAAGTACAACAGCGCTTCTTATAATACACAGGGCGTTGAAAAAAAGATCAATGTGGACCGTCAGTTATATACGTATGGCGTAAAGATTAAAAAGGTAGACAACAAGGACGAGAATACGGCGCTTCAAGGTGCGGAGTTTGCTTTGAAAAAAGGCGATACAGAAATAAAGTTTGCGAAAAGCGGAAAGATGTATTATCCGGCAGCAGACGGAGATGCAAAACTGACGACAGATGGAAATGGAGAAATGCTTATCGCAGGTCTTGATCTTGGAACATATACATTGACAGAGACGAAAGCGCCGTCAGGTTATACTTTGCCGAGAAATCCTGAGACGACGATCACGCTGTCTGAAAAAGACGCTGTAAACGGTACGCTGGATGAGTCAAAAGCAGAAGGAACGAATGTGAAAGCAAACTCGGCATCTGTTGATACACAAAAAACATGGCAGTTGAACTTCGTTCTTACAAACGGCAAAAGTAATTTCAACCTTCCGATTACAGGAGGCATCGGAACGGCAGTCTTTACGATCGGCGGAATTATGATCATGGCAGGAGCGGTAATGCTTCTTACATATGCGATCCGCAGAAGCAGAAGATAGGAAGTTTCAGGAAGAAAAGAAAAAAGTTCCGAACGGAAAACAGACAGAGAAAAGGCAGAAAAACAAATAGAGAAAGAAAAAGACAGAAAGAAAAGGGTTTGTCTGTATGCGCGAAAAAAGAAAAAGCCGAAAACGGCACAATAAACGCGGGCAGATATTAACACCGGTCATATTCCTGACGTCCCTGCTTTTATTTGCGGCGGGCGTCGGGATTTTCATTTATCCGGCGTTAAGCAACTATCTGGCGCAGCGTGAGCAAAAAGAAGTCATAGAAGAGTACGCTCAGACTGTAGAACAAATTGATAAAGACAAGATGGCAAGACAGTGGGAACTGGCAGAAGAATACAACGAGACTCTTCTCGGTGATCCCGTTCATGATCCGTTTATTCCGGGAACAGGATATGCGCTTCCCGATAATTATGAAAGTGTGCTGAATGTAAACAAAGACGGCGTAATGGGGTATCTGAAGATCCCGAAGATCAAAGTCGATCTTCCGATCTATCATGGCACAAGTGAAGAAGTTTTGGAAAAAGGCGCGGGACATGTCGACGTGACCGCTCTTCCGATCGGCGGAGTGAACCGGCATCCGGTCATCAGCGCGCACAGAGGTCTTCCAAGCGCGGAATTATTTACAAGGTTAGATGAATTGGAAAAGGGAGATCGTTTTTTTCTCCATATCCTTGATAAAACGCTCGCCTACAAGGTAGATCAGGTGAGAGTTATTAAGCCGGAAGAATTGGAACAACTGCAGACATATCACGATAAAGATTATGTGACGCTTCTGACTTGTACGCCTTACGGAGTGAATACACACAGGCTTTTAGTACGCGGAGAACGGATTCCGTATGAAGTGGCGGAAGAAAATGGGGGTGAGGCGTTCGATGATGAAAAGAATCAGGGAATGCCGCAATGGGTGAAAGAGTATGTTGTTATGATTATCGCAGGGATCTTGCTGCTTGTTTTCGCAGGCAGGATGTTTGCGGCGAGAAAATAAAAGAACCGCAGAACAGAAGAAAAGAAGACTACTGTTCTGCGGTATTTACTATTTCGTCAAAACTTCTACGCCGTCATTTGTGACAAGTACCATGTATTCGATCTGGGATGACAGTCCGTCGTCGATCGTGTATACAGTCCAACCGTTATCCTCATCAACGAAGAAGTCGGGACTGCCTTCATTGATCATCGGTTCGATCGTGAAGATCATACCGGGAACGAGAAGCATTTCACTTCCTTTTGGAGTGACATAGCTGACAAACGGATCTTCGTGGAATTCAAGTCCGATTCCGTGTCCGCCGATCTCTTCTACGACAGAATAGCCGTTTTCCCGGGCGTGAGTGTTGATCGCATGCGCGATGTCACCGAGATGTCCCCACGGTTTTGCGGCCGCAAGTCCGAGGTTGACGCATTCCTCTGTTACGCGGACGATTTTTTCGGCTCTTTCGGAAACCGTTCCGAGCTTAAACATACGGGAGGCGTCGGAAAAGTAGCCGTTTAAGATTGTAGAGACGTCAACGTTGATTATATCGCCGTCCTGAAGAATGATATTTTTATCCGGGATACCGTGGCATATTTCGTTGTTGAGCGAAGTGCAGACACTTTTCGGAAATCCCTGATAATTAAGCGGCGCGGGGATTCCCCCGTGTTCTTTCGTGAACGTATATACGATGTCGTCGATCTCGGCAGTGCTCATTCCGATGCGGATGTGCTTTGCGACTTCATCGAGTACAGCGGTATTTAATCTGGCGCTTTCTTTGATCTTTTCGATCTGTTCAGCCGTTTTGAGGATTGCCCGTGTCGGAACAATCTCGCCGCGTTCTGAATGCAGAAGAATTTTTTCTTCGATCGGCATATGGCATTTTTTGTATTTTTTGCCGCTGCCGCACCAACAGAGTTCATTTCTTTCCATGAATAACATCTCCTTGTAGTTATTTTATTACTGTATTTTAAAAGCGGTGAATGAAAAGGCCGCTTCGCAGTTTTGGTTCAAACCATGTTGATTTCGGAGGCATGAGAAGCCCGGCGTCCGCAACGCCCATCAATTCAGTCATAGAAGTGGGATACATTGCAAATGCGATCCCGCCTGTCTGATCTGCGGCGTCTTTCAGCGCGTCAAGTCCCCGGATTCCGCCGATAAAACGGATGCGGGAATCTGTTCTGGGATCGCTGATGCCCAGAACCGGGGAAAGGATGTGATCCTGTAAAACGGAAACATCCAGATCTTTTACCGGATCGCCGGAGAAAAGGTCTGCTTTTGCGTTTACACGATACCAGTTTCCGTCGGCATACATTCCGAATTCGCCTTTTTTCTGCGGGCGGACTGCTTCTACGCCGGCCAAAGCCACATCGAACCTGCTCTTTATTGTATCAAGAAATTGTTCAAATGTATACCCGTTCATATCCGTAACAACTCGATTGTAGTCGTAGATCGCCAGTTCGTCCGCGGGGAAGAGAACAGAAAGAAAATAATTGTATTCTTTTGTTTCTGAAAAATGGAGATCTTCTGCTCTGCGTTTCAGTCCGACTTTGACAGCAGAAGCTGCGCGGTGATGTCCGTCTGCAATGTACAGATGTGGAATCGCCTCAAAAATCTTAGAAATGTCAACGATCGTTGACATTTTATCTATACGCCACACCTCGTGTCTTATCCCGTCGTCAGAGGTGAAGTCGTAGACTTCAGGTGTTAATCGGACGTTTTTGATGATCTCTCCTAGTTTTTTGTCGGCGCGGTAAGCGAGAAAGATCGGTCCGGTCTGGGCGCTGCATGCGTCGATGTGACGGATTCTGTCCTGCTCTTTTGCTTCCAGTGTATTTTCGTGTTTTAAGATCACATTGTTGCAATAATCGTCGATCGAAGCGCAGCCTACAAGCCCTGTCTGTGTTCTTCCGTTCATTGTAAGCGCGTATAAGTAGTAACAAGGTTCTTTGTCCTGAAGAAAAGAACCTTCATCGATCATACGGTTCAGTGTTTCAGATGCTGTTTTATATACTGCTTCGCTGTATGGATTTGTGCCTTTTGGAAGAAGCGTTTCGGCTCGGTCGATCTGAAGAAAAGACTTCGGTTCGGCAGCCACGATTTCTCTTGCTTCCTCGCTGTTGTATACATCATAAGGAAGGGCGGCTATGGCAGAAGCTAAGTCTGCGCGAGGGCGGATTCCTTTAAATGGTCGGATAATGCTCATAGTAGTACCTCCTAAAAATCATCTGTCAGATAACTATACCACAGGCGAAAGCGGTTTGTCACGGGAGAGTCGACCTGAAGTGCGGTAAAAGTGGATATCTGTATGGATGAACTATCGTAACAGTTCAGCCCGCGCCATTCGTAAAACCGCACTGCGTGCTTATTGTGGCTGGCGTCACTGTTTTACTCATGAATAGGCGCTTAGCACATACAGATATCCACTTGCAAAAACATGCAAGCATGTTTTGTGCTTCTTGGATATCTGTATGGCTGAACTGTTAGACAAAAACCGACATTTTACTTGCCCGAATTATAAAAATATAGTAGTATTAATTTTTAAAGGAGAGGAAATTATGTGGTATTGGATTATAGTAGCTTTACTTGTGTCGGGTTGTGCCGCGATGTTGTTTGTATCGTTTTCGGGAATCAAACAGAGCAAAGCGGAGTTGGCGCGGGCAGAAGGAAGAGGAAGAAAAAAACGTCGGGATGAATATGAAGATGAGTATGAGGCGGAAGTCCGCACGCGTTCAAAACGAGAACGAGAGGCGCAAGCGTATGCAAAGGATCAGCGCCCGAAACGTAAGAAACGCCGCTGGAAGATCATTCTGGAAGATATTGACAGTTGGGAAAAATATAGCTTTACATTTTGCGACAGCGTAGGGATCGGCAGAGGAAAGGACGGAAGCATGTATGAGAGATATCTTCCGCTCACTTCTGACGGAAGGATCTCCAAGCTTCATTGTGTAATCATACATAAGAATGACAAATTATATGTAAAAGACGAGGATTCGAGAAACGGTACATATTTAAACGGTGTCCGTATCGACCGGCCGATGGAGATCCAAAGAGACGATATTATCGGAGTCGGGGAGACGCGGCTTGAAGTGCAGAGGATTTTGCGTGAGAGCGATTAAACACAGCATATAGAAAAGAACAGTCCGTTTTGCGGGAAGGCAGACAGTTGCCGCACTGTAAAGCGGGCTGTTTGCCGTATAGGAAGCGGCGCGTTTTTGGCAGTCACATTTTCGGGGAATGAACATATAGTACACATATAATATCAGTTCGGGAGTGAGTGCGATGAACGAAAAACTGCCTTATTATATGGCTTATCCGATGCCCTTTTCTTTTGATGACGAGCGGATCGAGAGAATGGATCTTGAATATTTGAAAAGTATGTATCCGAAGATTCCGAAACGGATTCTTCCGTATGTAGAAGAAGAATGCGACCGTATGGAATACGAAAACAGTATGGTGTACGACGCATATCCTGATAAACTGCAGTTGAAGCTGATGTGCACACGGGTGTGTGACAATATCAGACGGCATGAACATATTTGCCGGGAAGAGGATGAGAAGGAGGAAGATTTATCCGAAGATGAAGCAATAACTATGGAGAATCTGAGGGATCTTGTGGAGGTAATGCTGTTTCAGGAGTTATACAAACGCCGTTGTGATCACAGAAGATGTTGTCGCAGATTTTTTAAATAAGCGGAACTGTTTTATGCAAGTTTTGTGAGGCGAAGCGGAACTGTTTGGCAAAAAATATGTTTTAGTTGAAAATTACATGGAATATTTGCTTGAATTTTATGTATATTTTACAGAAATTTTCAAAGAAGCTCTCTTGATTTACTATTAAGATGAAATGTGATAAAATAAATAAGATATAGTAATGTATATTAGGTGGGGAATAAAATAAGGCGGAGAATACATATGAAAAAAAATTTGATTTTTATAGGGATGCCCGCAGTAGGAAAGAGTACGGTCGGCATCGTTGTGGCGAAGCGTCTCGGAATGCAGTTTATCGATACAGATCTGTTGATCCAGGAGCAGGAGAAGAAACTTTTGTGTGAGATTATAGCCGAAGTGGGAGAAGATGGGTTTATTGAGATCGAAAACAGGGTGAATGCAGACGTCGATGCGGAAAACGCGGTCATTTCCCCGGGCGGAAGTGTGATTTATTGCGAAGAGGCGATGAAACATTATAAAAATATCGGAACGGTCGTATATTTGAAAGCGTCTTATCAGACAATAAAAAAGAGAATCCGCAATCCGAAAAAGCGCGGAGTTGTTCTGCGCGACGGACAGACGTTTCGGCAGCTTTATGAAGAGCGCGTGAAGTTCTTTGAAAAATATGCGGATATTACGATCTGTGAAGACGGATGCGAGATCGAAGATACGATAGAAAATGTCCTGGAAGAAGTAAAAAACTTGACAATGTACAGTGAACAACACTAGAATGATACGTTGACAAAAGTTGGGATTTAAAAAAAGCCGGATATGTGGTAGAATAAAAACGGCAGACTGAAAAGATATTATAAAGAATATAAGATAGAAAAGAGATATAGAAAAAACGTACGGGAAAGTACAAGTATGATAATAAAATCTAAACAGAGGTGTGATATGGAACAATATATCATAAAAGGCGGAAATCCGCTTGTCGGAGAAGTGGAGATCGGCGGCGCGAAAAATGCGGCGCTTGCAATTTTGGCGGCTGCAATCATGACGGATGAGACTGTTCAGATCGATAATCTTCCTGATGTGAATGATGTGAATGTGATGTTGGAAGCGATCGAGGGAATCGGCGCGATGGTGCAGAGGATCGATCGTCATACAGTAAAGATCAACGGAAGTACGATCGGCGATTTTAATATAGAGTATGATTACATTAAGAAGATCAGAGCGTCTTACTATTTGCTGGGAGCTCTTCTCGGGAAATATAAAAGGGCGGAAGTCGCGCTGCCGGGAGGATGCAATATCGGAAGCAGACCGATCGATCAGCATTTGAAAGGATTTCGGGCTCTTGGAGCGGACGTTGATATTGAACACGGCAAGATTGTCGCAGAGGCGGAGAAACTTCGCGGAACGCATTTGTATTTTGATGTTGTGACAGTCGGGGCAACGATCAATGTGATGATGGCGGCTGCTATGTCCGAAGGTCTTACGATCATGGAAAACGTGGCGAAAGAGCCGCATGTTGTTGATGTGGCAAACTTTTTAAACAGCATGGGCGCGAATATCAGAGGCGCAGGTACTGACGTGATCAAGATTCGCGGCGTGAGATCGCTTCATAAGACGGAGTATTCCATCATACCGGATCAGATCGAAGCGGGAACATTTATGTTTGCGGCTGCGGCGACAAAAGGAGACGTAACGGTATTGAACGTAATTCCGAAGCATCTTGATGCGACGATCTCTAAATTAGTGGATATCGGATGCGAAGTGGAAGAGTTTGACGATGCGGTTCGCGTTGTTGCAAAGAAGCGTCTGAGGTGTACCCAGGTGAAGACGCTTCCGTATCCGGGATATCCGACGGATATGCAGCCTCAGATCGGGGTGGCGCTCGCTTTGGCAAAAGGAACGAGTACGATCACGGAAAGTATTTTTGAGAATCGTTTCAAATATCTCGGTGAACTGGTCCGTATGGGAGCACAGGTAAAAGTGGAAGGCAATTCTGCGACGATTGAAGGCGTTGAGCGGTTTTCGGCTGCTCGTGTGAGCGCGCCGGATCTTCGCGCGGGAGCAGCGCTTTGCATTGCGGGTCTTGCGGCGGAAGGCATTACGATCGTGGATGATATCGTTTATATTCAGAGAGGATATGAGCGGTTTGAAGAGAAACTTAGAGGGCTCGGCGCTATGATCGAGCGTGTATCCAGTGAAAAAGAGATTCAGAAGTTTAAATTGAAAGTTGGTTAAAAAAAGGCAGAACCGAGAAACGGTTCTGCCTTTTGGCTCTTTCGGCGATGGAAGATATAAAAAGAAAAAGTGCGGTTTCCGGGAAGTGGAAAGGAAACTGCACTTTTGGCGTTTTGGATAGTTTTTATCGGATTTTTCGAGTGGACTCCCGTACTTTTAATTCTACAGGGAGAAGGATCTGCTGTTTTAATACGGAGTTGCTTTTGATCTGACGAATCAACACTTCTGCCGCCAGTTTTCCCATTTCGGCAGAAGGAAGCCGGACGGTTGTCAGGGCAGGCGAAAAATTCTTGGAAAGGGAGATGTCATTAAAGCCGACGACACCGATGTCCTGAGGACATTTTAAGTTCAGCTTTTTAAGCTGAGAAAGGATGACGCTTGCCAGAGAATCCGAACCGGCGAAGATCACTTCGGTTTCGGGATGCTTTGAGAGCAGTTCCTTTACCTGTGCCGCACATACTTTTGAATCCCAGTCGCAGTTATAGATCAGTTCGGGATCGTAAGGAATATTATTTGCCCGAAGCGTTTCACGGAAGATCATCATGCGGCAGCAGGAGTCGAAGTCGGATGGGGCGGATGAGTTGGAAGCGCCGCCGATGTAGGCGATCTTTTTGTAACCGCATTTGATAATGTGGTCGAAGATCAGTTGGTTTGCATATACGGTGTTGTATCCTATATTGCAGTATCCGTCAATATAGTTGTCGACAAATACGATTTTTTTATTGAGCGTTGTAATAAATTCAAGAGTTTCGGGCGGAATTTCCGTAATGATCAGTCCGTCCAGTTCCGAAAGCTGCTTTTTGAGTCCGGGAGTCATATTATGCAGCTGGGAATAGCTTACGATCAGGGAAATAAACGCATTGTGAGATGCGCAGTAAGATTGAATCCCTCCCAGAATATCATTGAAATAAGGATCGGAGTAACTATAAGTAAGAGACATGATGCAGCCGATGTGGAGCTGACTTTTTTTTCCTGTATACTGATAATGAAGTTCCTCTGCTGTTTTCAGAACGCGTTCTCTTGTTTCCTGACTTGCCCGAAAATCGGGATCGTTAGAAAGAATTTTGGAAACAGTAGTAATGGAAACGTTTGCCGCTTTTGCGACTTCTCTAATTGTAGCCATAATATCCCTCCTTGTTTAGTAAACATAGTATCACAAAAAATAGAGAATGTAAACCTAAATTTTATGTAAATTATCAACAAAAAATAAAGTTTAGTAAACAAAATAGGTTAAAATAACTATAAAAACCAGACAAAAATAAAATAATTTGTTAAAATTACTTGAAAATAAATAAAACAAATATTATTATCTAGATAAACAAAGACAGATTGTTTAGTAAACGGAGGTGCAACATGAAAAAATTTACATTTATAGGAGCAGGATCTTTGGATTTTACAAAAGATCTTGTAAGAGACATTCTTACGTTCGAGGCATTTCGGGATGCGGAACTTATGTTGATGGACATTGATCCGAAACGTCTTGAATATGCGGTAAAAGGAGTACAGAAAATCGTAGATGCCGGAAAATATCCGGCAGTAGTAAAAGGAACGCAGGACCGGAAAGAAGCATTGAAAGATGCGGATGGCGTTCTGATCACGATTTTGCAGGGAGGTGTGGAAGTATGGCGTCATGATATCGAGATTCCGAAGAAATATAATGTAGATATTTGTGTAGGAGATACGCGTGGCCCGTCCGGTATTTTCCGTTTTTTGAGAACGGCTCCGGTGCTTCTCGATATTATAAGAGACTGTGAAGAGGTATGTCCGAACGCGGTAGTTCTCAATTATACGAATCCGATGGCAATGCTCGTAAGTTATCTGCAGTCGATGTCTGACATGAATATTACAGGATTATGTCACAGTGTTCAGGGAACGGCGGAAATGCTTGCAAAATGGATCGGAGCAGAAGAAAAGCAGGTTCGTTATACATGTGCAGGAATCAATCATCAGGCGTTTTATCTTGATTTTGAAGTGGATGGAAAAGATGCTTATCCGGATCTTTATAAAGCAATCGAAAGAGAAGAAGTGGCGGCTGAAGAACCTGTCAGAATCGAAATGTTCAAGAAACTTGGATATTTTAATACAGAATCGTCGGGACATAATTCGGAATATGTGGCATGGTTTAGAAAACGTCCCGATCTGATCGAAAAATATTGTACTCACGGAACAGGATGGAATCCGGGAGCGTACGGATTTATACTGGATGAGTATTTAGGACGGGAAGATACATGGGAAAAGGAATATACGGACTGGCTTGAAAACGGAGAAGTCGATCTTGAAAGAGGAGAGGAATACGCTTCCAATATTTTCAACGCAGTGTTCGGCGATCACACACCTTACTTCTTTAACGGAAACCTGAAAAACCATGGTTATATTACAAATGTGAAACAAGGCGTATGTGTGGAAGTTCCGACAGTCGCAACAGAAGCGGGAATCGTTCCGATCAAACAGATCACGCTTCCGGATCATCTGGCAGTGCTTGTAAATAATTCGGCGCTGATCGAAGACCTTGCCGTGAAAGCTGCCATTGAAGGCGATCCGAACCTTGTATTCCAGGCTGTTTTGTATGATCCGCTTACAAGCGCGGTCTGCAGCATGGATGAAATCCTGAACATGGTTCAGGAGATGCTTGATAAAAATGCAGAGTATTTGAGTTACTTTAAGTCGTTAAAGATAAATATGGAGGTGCTTCATGAAAAAGAGAATCGTTAGTTTAATATTATGTGGGCTCATGGTATTTTCAGCGGCAGGATGTTCAGGCGGCGGAGAAAATAAAGCAGGAAAAGACGACGTTACACTGACAATGTGGACACATATCAATGAGCCGTGGAATGCGGCATATAAAGATGCGATCAAAGAGTTTGAATCGGAAAATGAAGGCGTTCGGATTAAACTTGAGACGTTCCCATATGATGAGTTTGAATCAAAAGTACAGACCGCTTTGATCGATGGTGAAGGCGGAGCGGATATTTATGAATTGTGGGGAGGCTGGGCATTAGATTTTACTCCTTACGGAACATTGATGGAACTGCCGGAGGAAATGGCAGAAAAAGTGAGAGAAGAAAATTACGAGCCGACATACGGAGCACTTGAGTATGAGGATAAAATGTATGGTATCCCGCTGGAATATAATATCGAGTACGGCGGAATGCTTGTGAACGATACATTGCTCAAGGCGAAGGGGCTTACTGTTCCGAAAACATGGGAAGAACTTCGTAAAACGGCAATCGAAGGAACAGAGCACGACGGCAATATTTTCCAGTGCAAAGGTTTTGATTTTGTGAACTGGGATTCCGTGCCATATTATTTCCTTGCCTTTATCCTTCAGCAGGATGCGGATTACATGACGGCGGACGGAAAATTCGACGTGACGACAGATGCGGCTAAGACAGCGTTTAATGAACTTGCGACAATGGTGACAGAAGATAAAGTTACAGATCTTGAAGGACTGACAGGCGGAGCGGATATGGAAGGTTATCAGCAGTTATATGCCGGACGCAACATGATCGTACCGCGCGGACCGTGGACGATCTCCGAAGGAGAACAGTCATTCGGATTAAAACTCGGCACGGATTTTGATTATGCAGCTATGCCGCAGTATGGAAACAATCAGAAATTTGCTTCGGAAAACGGATGGTCGCTGGCGGTAAGTTCCAGTTGTAAAGAACAGGAAATCGCTTTGAAATTCCTTGAATATCTGTATCAGGATGATGTTATGTTAGAGCATAACATACGCTGCACACAGATTCCGGCAAAGAAAAGTCTGGCTCAGAGCGAAGAGTACAAAAAAGAAGTTCCGTACGCGGACGTTCTTGTAGGAATTCTCGATCAGGGACAGTTTATCGGAAACTTTAACACGGATCGTCTGAAAGAAACAATCAACAATACGTTTGTTTCCTATTGTTCCGGGGAATACGGATCGTTGGACGAGGCGATGGAAGATATGAATACGAAACTGAATGGAATACTGGAATAAAATAAAAAGACTGCCGTAAAACGGCAGTCTGACTCACAAGGGGGTGCGTCATGAAAAATAAAAAATTTGTAGGGACGGTCATGGTACCGGCTATGCTGCATATGTTTGTATTTATCGTTATCCCGATCGTGATAGGTCTTGTGATTTCTTTCTTTAACTATAATCCACTCAGTTCAGACAATAAATTTATAGGACTGGAAAACTTTGTAAGGCTTGTTCAAGACGCGGATTTTCGTAAGGCGCTTTTAAATACGCTGTTATTCGTGCTCATCACGGTTACTTTGAATATCGGCATCGCGCTCGTTGTGGCGCAGATGATCTCATGGTTTAAATCAAATAAGGTGAGAAGTTTTTTCCGTATGGTATTTTTCCTGCCGTGTATTGCGCCTATGGTTGCAACATCCGTTGTATTTGCCCGTTCTATCTTCCCGACGACAACAGGATTTCTGAACGTGGCTCTGAACAAGATCGGGATCGACTCGATCAACTGGCTCGGAGATCCGAAAGTAGTGATGATCTCACTTATTATTTATACGATCTGGGTAGACGTCGGTTATAACGTGATCCTGTTTTCGGCAGGTATTGACGGAATTCCTTCTTATGTGTATGAGGCGGCAGATCTGGACGGAGCGAGCGAATGGGTAAAATTCCGCAAGATTACATGGCCTTTGCTTGGAAGAAGCTTTCAGTTTGTCATTGTACAGACGTTGATCTCACATTTTCAGATGTTTGCGCAGTTTGCAGTGCTCATTTTGAAAGACGGCCCTCAGAATTCAGGACTTGTTCTTTCAAGATATATTTACAAGATGGCGTTTGAGTATAAAGACATGGGATATGCATCGGCTGTGTCGCTTGTTCTCTTTGTCATTATTATGACACTGTCATTGATCGAGCAGAAGAAGAGTGCGGTAGACTGGGAGTATTAGGAGGCATATTATGAAAATGTTAAAAGACAAAAAGAACAGAAAACTAAGGATTATTTCATTCGTGATTTTGTTTTTGGCAGCGATCGTGTTTCTTGCGCCGTATTTTTGGATGCTTTCCAATTCCTTTAAATCTACGAAAGAGATTTTGCTGGAGCCTACGAATATGCTGCCGAAGCAGTTTACGCTTGACGGATATGTGAAAGTGATTACAGATTCGCCGTTTTTCAGATGGATGGGAAATTCGCTTTTTGTAACGGTTATTGATACGCTTGTCGTTTTGTTTACGAGCTCTTTGATCGGATTTGTGCTGTCGAAATATAAATTCAAACTGAACAAATTTTTGTTTTATGTAATATTGATCACAATGATGATGCCGACGGCGGCAATGATGATCCCGAACTTTTTGCTTATATCAAAACTGGGATGGTATGATAAGATCATTTCTCTTGTTGTGCCTACGTTTGTAAATGCATTTGGAATTTTCCTGTGCAAACAGTTTATCGACGATATGCCGAAGGAACTTTTCGAGTGTGCGATGCTTGATAATGCGGGGCCGTTTACGATCTATCGAAAGATCGTGCTTCCGGGAATCCGCCCGGCGCTCGGAAGTCTGACGATCTTTACCTTTTTAGGATTGTGGAATGATTACCAGACGCCGTTGATCTATTTGAACAGCTCGGAAAATATGACTCTGCCTCTTGCAATGTCGTATTTTTCAACTCAGCATTTATCGGATCTTTCGGCGACGATGGCTGCCGCTTCCCTTATTATGATTCCTGCGTCGATCGTATTTATTATATTCCAGAAGCAGTTCATCAAAGGAATTACGATGACCGGAATGAAATAACGAAAAATGTGGAAAAGAAAAAGTTAAAAAAGCAAGAAGTATAAAGATAAAATGTAAATGCTAAGAACATAAAAAGAGGAAAACATAAAAAAGAGAATCAGAAGGGGTGATTCTGTATGGAATTGGAAAAATTTGATCCTGTCTGCGCCGCAGTGCTGAAAAAAACAGAAATTGAAAAACCGGCATATCCGGTGATAGATTTCCATATGCATATGGGAAAAATGCTGTTGGGCGAATCGTATGAAACAAAGTATGACACGAAGGAATATGTCCGGGAACTGCAAGATGCCGGCGTTGTATGCGCTGTGAATATGGATGGATATTTCGGAAAAGATCTGGAAAAGATGCAAAAGAAACAAGAAGGATTCGAGGAAATGTTTTTTAATTTTATGCAGCTTGATTTTTCTGCGTATGATGATCCTGATTTTTGCGATAAAACGAAAAAGGTAATAGAAGATTCCTGTATGCGCGGATGCCGGGGGATCAAATTATGGAAAGATCTTTCGCTGTGGGAGCGGGATAAATACGGCAGGCCGATCCGTACAGATGATCCTCGTTTTGATATCATCTATGATACGGCGGCGAAACTGCACATTCCGGTGCTGATGCATGTAGCTGATCCGGCGGCGTTTTTTACTCCGAAAAGTGAAAAAAATGAACGATGGGAAGAGCTTGATGTCTGTCCGGAATGGGATTTTTCAGATCATGAAAAGTATATGAGTTTTGAAGAACTTATGGAAATGCAAGAGAATACGGTACGCAGTCATCCGGAAACGACGTTTGTGATCGCTCATGTCGGAAGTTACGCGGAGAATCTGGAATGGGTAAGCGGGCAGCTGGAAAAATATCCGAATATGTATATAGATGTTGCGGCCCGGCTGGCGGAGCTGGGAAGAGTTCCGTACAGTGCGAAGAAGTTTTTTGTGAAGCATCAGGATCGGATCTTGTTCGGTACGGATTGTACGCCGCTTGGTATGGGATATCATAAGATTTATTATCGTTTCTTCGAGACAAAAGACGAGTATTTTCCGTATCAGCCCGAAGGAGAACTTCCGGGACAGGGAAGATGGGCAATCTACGGAATCGGACTGGAAGATGAGATCTTGAAAAAGATATATTATAAAAATGCATGTAAAGTTCTTTCTCTTGATGAAAACCGCTTTGTAGGAGGTGTGAGATGAGACGGTATTTAAGCGTTGATTGTGGCGGAACAAAGACGGCGTTTCTTTTGTGCCGTGAAACGGGAGAGCTGGAAGCTGCGTGTACGTTAGGCCCCGGCAACTATATGGTGAACGGAATCGATCATGTGCTGTCAGTATTAAAAGACGGTATTTTGCAGATCTGCTGTCAGGCGGCAATCGCGCAAAGTGAGATCACTCACAGTTTTATAGCTATCGCAGGGTTTAAAGATATACCGGCGGATGTGCCGGTGCTTACCCGCCTTGTACGGGAAACGTTTCCGAGGATGTCGATCACTCTCGGGAACGATACGGAAAATGCACTGGCAGGATCTCTTCTCGGAAAACAGGGAATCCATGTGATCGCCGGAACGGGATCGATCGGGCTTGGATTTGACAAGGACAGTTACTATGTGCGAAGCGGCGGATGGCATCATCTTTTCGGAGGGGATGAAGGAAGCGGTTATTGGATCGGATGTCAGTTGATCCGGCATTTTACAATGCAGGCGGACGGAAGAGAAGAAAAAACGATGATGTTTGATTATATTTTGGAAAAATACGGTCTTGCGTGTCCTGAAGAGATATTAAGGCTCGTTATTAATGAGTGGAAGGGAGAACGGGATAAGATCGCATCTATGTCAAAAGATGCATATGAACTTGCGGAACAGGGCGATTCTGCGGCGGCAGGCATTTTTAAAAGCGCGGCGCGCGAACTTGCGAAGATCGTAAAAGGCGTGTACAGAAACGGGAATTTTGATATACCGGTTTATGTGTCTTATTCCGGAGGTGTGTTCAAAGCGATGAAGTATATAAAAGAAACGCTGGAAGAAGAGCTGCGGGACGTATCGTGCGTTTTCACAGAGCCGTGTCTGCTCCCGTCGGCAGGCGGGATTATACTGGCGTGCAGAGCTGCGGGAAACGAAGTGAGTGAACAGATGATAGAAAATCTGCGTACGGCACAGCATATGCGGGTATAAAATTGATATGAAAAAATGAAAGAAAAGTATAAAAAATATATTGGAAATAAAGCCTTTTATATGATGGTCATGGCGATCGCCGTTCCGATCATGATCCAGAACGGACTTACAAATTTTGTGAACCTTTTGGACAATATTATGGTTGGAAGACTGGGAACAGAAGAGATGTCGGGTGTTTCGATCGTCAATCAGATCATATTTGTGTATAATTTATGTATTTTCGGCGGAACAGCAGGTGTGGGAATCTTTACCGCCCAATATTTCGGACAAAAAAATGATGAAGGGATACGCAGTACATTCCGATATAAGATTTGGTTGGCGCTGATAATTACTGTCGGCGCCGCTTTTCTTCTTCTGTTTTTCGGAAAGCAGCTGATTCTTTTGTATCTGATGGGAGAAAACGGAGGAAATGAAAAGCTGGCGCTGGAATATGGGATGACGTATCTTCGGATTATCTTATTGGATCTTCCGGCGTTTATGATCCTGCAGGTTTATGCCAGTACGATGCGTGAGTGCGGGGAAACAGTAGTGCCGATGAAGGCGGGAGCTGCGGCTGTGGCGGTCAATCTTATTTTCAATTATCTGCTGATATACGGAAAGTTCGGATTCCCCCGGCTGGGGGTGGCGGGAGCGGCTGTGGCAACGGTGCTTTCGCGTTATACGGAAACGGCGATCGTCGTAATATGGGCGCATACCCATGAGAAAGAAAATACATATATGACAGGACTTTATAAAACGTTGTCCGTGCCCCGGGATCATGTAAAAAAATATTTTATAAAGGGAACGCCGCTTTTGCTGAACGAAGCGTTATGGTCTTTCGGTATGGCGGTTTTGGCACAAAACTATTCTGTGCGCGGGCTGACGGTGATCGCGGCGATGAACATAGCGAATACGATCAATAACTTATTCAGCGTTGTGTTTGCGGCGATGGGAGAATCCGTGGCGATCATAGTCGGGCAGGCGCTTGGCTTCGGAGATATGAAAAGAGCGAGAGAGATCGACAATAAGATGATTGTATCCTGCGTTCTTATCAGTTTCGCAGTATCGGTTTTTATGTTTCTTTTCGCGCCGTTTTTCCCCCGGATTTATAATACGACGGAAGCTGTGCGAAAGGCGGCTATGGGACTTGTTTTGGCACAGGCGGTGTTTATTCCCCAGAATGCATTTCTCAACGCCGCTTATTTTACCCTTCGGGCAGGCGGGAAAACAGGTGTCACTTTTTTCTTTGACTGTGTATTCTTATGGTGCGTCAACATTCCGATCGTTTTTGTTTTATGCCGATATACCGGACTTGCCCCGTGGGCGGTCTACAGTGCGATGCAGATCGGGGAATGGCTGAAGTGTATTGCGGGCGCGGTAATGGTGAAAAAGGGAGTGTGGCTTGAGAACCTGACCGGTAAAGGGGAAGATGAAAAATATCTTCTGCGGGAAAATGAAGAAAAGCATTGACATTTCCGAGTGTACATTGTAAAGTCTTGTTTGTAACAAAACAGTTTAATAAAAATACTTTCTCTTATTCAGAGCAGTGGAGATACAAAGGATCTGAGAAGCTGCGGCAACCCCTGAACAGGAAGGTGCCAACCTGAGCGAGTCATCGAACAATAAGAGGATTGTTGTGATAGAGAGACAGTCCGCTTTTACGGGCTGTTTTTATTTGCGGCGGCGAGTCAAAGTCCGGGTCATCCGGGGATCTTGACGACTGCTTATGATCCGAAGCAGTCTGCCGCAGGCAGATATCTTTCTTGATCGTAAAGAAATAGAGAAAGTGAACGAAAGGAGAATGGTTATGGAGAGAGAAAAGATTTTATTTACTTCCGAGTCGGTTACGGAAGGACATCCGGACAAGATGTGCGATCAGATTTCGGACGCTATTTTGGATGAACTTATGAAGCAGGATCCGATGAGCCGTGTCGCATGTGAGACATGCTGTACGACAGGCGTCGTTATGGTGATGGGAGAGATCACGACGAAAGCTTATGTAGATATTCCGAAGATCGTACGTGACACGGTTCGTGAAATCGGCTATACAAGAGGAAAATACGGATTTGACGCCGATACATGCGGCGTGATCACAACGATTGACGAACAGTCGTCCGATATTGCGATGGGAGTGGATAAAGCGCTCGAAGCAAAAGAAAATAAAATGTCAGAAGACGATATTGAAGCCATCGGAGCAGGAGATCAGGGAATGATGTTCGGTTATGCGTCTGATGAAACAGAAGAATATATGCCGTATCCGGCGGCGATGGCGCATAAGCTTGCGCGCCGTCTAACAGAAGTAAGAAAGAACGGAACACTGCCGTATCTTCGCCCGGACGGGAAAACACAGGTAACTGTGGAATATGATGAAAACGGCGTTCCAAAGCGTTTGGATGCGGTTGTGCTTTCTACACAGCACGATCCTGAAGTGACGCAGGAGCGGATTCATGAAGATATTAAGAAATATGTATTCGATGAAGTGATTCCGGCAAATATGACAGATGATGAAACAAAGTTTTTCATTAATCCGACAGGACGTTTTGTGATCGGAGGACCTCATGGAGACAGCGGTTTGACAGGACGTAAAATCATTGTTGATACTTACGGAGGAATGGCGCGTCACGGCGGCGGAGCTTTCTCGGGAAAAGATTGTACAAAAGTGGATCGTTCCGCGGCATATGCGGCGCGTTATGCGGCGAAAAATATTGTTGCGGCAGGTCTTGCGAGACGATGCGAGATCCAGCTTTCTTATGCCATCGGCGTAGCGCAGCCGACGTCGGTATCCGTAGATACGTTCGGCACAGGGAAGGTTTCGGATACAAAGCTTGTGGAGATCATCCGTGAGAACTTTGATTTCCGTCCGGCGGGAATTATTAAAATGCTGGATCTGCGCAGACCGATCTATAAGCAGACCGCTGCGTACGGACATTTTGGAAGACTTGACGTTGAACTGCCGTGGGAAAAACTGGACAAAGCAGACGATCTGAAAAAATATCTTGAATCATAAAACAGATTTACCGGCGGGAAAGACCGGTATAGAAAAAGGATAGAAAACTAAGATGACGATTCGGCCGTCTTTTCGATACAGGGTAACGGATATCCATATCGAAGAGGCGGCTGATTTGTTTATAAAAAGTTTCGTTGAAGAAGGGGAGGGGTAACGGTATAATATATAATATCATGCAAAAGTGAGAATCTGTTTTAGGAGGAGCGCCTATGAAGCTTAGGACAAAATTGATCGTGGCATTTATGTCTGTTATGATTTTGCCGATGATCTTTTTGAATGTAGTGATGCATACGTTCGCGTCGCGGGAAGTAGGAGAACTTCAGCAGCTTTATATGATTGTCGTATTCATCACAACGACGCTGCTGATTTATTGGATCTACCGTTCGGTTTCTGTTCCGCTGGCGAAACTGCAGAAGGCGGCAAGAAATATCAAGGAAGGGAATCTTGATTTTGAGATCAGGCAGGAGTCGGATGATGAGATCGGACAACTCTGTCAGGATTTTGAGGAGATGAGGCTTAGGCTGAAGGCGAACGCGGAAGAGAAGGTTGCATTCGACCGGGAGAACAAGGAGCTGATCAGTAATATTTCCCACGATCTGAAAACACCGATCACGGCGATCAAAGGATATGTGGAAGGAATCATGGACGGGGTTGCGGATACCCCCGAAAGGATGGACAGATACATTAAGACAATATATAATAAAGCAAATGAGATGGATCTTTTAATCAACGAACTGACGCTTTATTCCAAGATCGACACGAATCGTATTCCGTATAATTTTACGACGATATCGGCGAAAGGGTATTTTGGAGACTGCGGGGAAGATCTGTATATGGAGCTTGAGTCGAAAGGAATCGAATTTACTTATTGCAATACGATGGAAGAAGACTGCAAGGTGATCGTTGATCCCGAGCAGCTTAGAAGGGTGATCAATAATATCGTATCGAATTCGTTGAAATATATGGACAAGCCGAACGGAAAAGTCACGATGGAAGTAAAAGATGTCGGCGATTTTATACAGGTTGAATTAGGCGACAACGGCAAAGGGATCGCCGCAAAAGACCTGCCGTACATTTTCGATCGCTTTTACAGGACGGATGCTTCCCGCAATTCATCGAAAGGCGGAAGCGGAATCGGTTTGTCGATCGTGAAGAAGATCGTGGAAGAACATGGCGGAAATATATGGGCGACCAGTGAAGAGGGCGCCGGAACAACAATGTATTTTGTAATCAGAAAATATCAGGAGGTATCTATTGATGAGTAAGCGTATTTTGATCGTAGAGGATGAAGAGAGTATTGCGGATCTTGAGAAAGATTATCTTGAACTGAGCAACTTTGAGGTGGAAGTGGCGAATGACGGAGATACAGGTCTGCAAAAAGGACTGGGCGGAGATTTTGACCTGATTATTCTTGATCTGATGCTCCCGGGAGTTGACGGTTTTGAAATATGCCGTCAGATCAGAGATCAGAAGAATACGCCGATTATTATGGTTTCTGCCAAAAAAGACGATATTGATAAAATCAGAGGTCTGGGCCTTGGAGCGGATGATTATATGACGAAGCCGTTTAGCCCGAGTGAGCTTGTGGCCCGCGTGAAAGCGCATCTTGCCAGATATGAACGGCTGATCAACAGCAATGCGGAGGAAAATGAAGTGATCGAGATCCGCGGATTGAAGATCGATACGACGGCGAGACGCGTATGGGTCGGAGGAGAAGAGCGGTCATTTACGACGAAAGAGTTCGATCTTCTTACATTTTTGGCGAGTCATCCGAATCATGTGTATACGAAAGAAGAGCTGTTTCGCGAGATCTGGGATATGGAGTCGATAGGAGATATCGCGACTGTGACAGTGCATATTAAGAAGATTCGGGAGAAAATCGAATATGACACGTCTCATCCACAGTATATCGAGACGATATGGGGAGTGGGATATCGCTTTAAAGTGTAATGGCATGACGAAAACACAGTTTGATTTTATATTTGTCATGAGAGAAAAGGGGTTTCGTTTTTCGGAACTCCTTTTCTATTGTAAATGAGAATAAATGCGTGTATCATATAGAAGTCAAAAGGGAAGCGGCATAATATGGAATATATATGCCGTGTATGGGGAAAACAGATTAAGATCATAGGGTGGTTTTTAGAAATGGAAAAGAAAAAAAAGAGTCCGAGGAGACTGAAGTTCAATACGGTGCAGACGGTTGTTATCGGATTTTTCGGGGTGATACTCGGGGGCGGAATACTTTTGAGCCTTCCGATCTGTAATCAGAAGCCGATCGAGTTTATAGACGCGCTTTTTACGTCTGTCAGCAGCGTATGCGTTACCGGCCTTGTGACGATTGTTCCGGCGGAACAGTTTACATTGCTAGGGAAAATTATTTTACTGCTTTTGATACAGGTCGGCGGACTTGGAGTGATCGCCTGCATGTCTGCGTTTTTCCTTTTATTGGGAAAAAAGATCAATATGAAAGGAAGAATCACGATCCAACAGGCATATGGACTGGATACGCTTTCAGGTCTTGTAAAGTTCGTGATCCGTATTTTAAAAGGAACGTTTTTGGTAGAGGGGATCGGCGCGGTACTTTTTTCGCTCCGGTTTATTCCTGAGTTTGGGTTTATAAAAGGCGTCGGTTACGCAATCTTTCATTCTGTTTCGGCATTTTGCAACGCGGGTATCGATATACTTGGAAGTACGAGCTTTATACAGTATTCAGGGTCGTGGCTTATTAATTTTACGACAATGTTTCTGATCGTTATGGGCGGACTTGGTTTTCCGGTATGGCATGACATTGCGATCAATATAAAAAAGATGACGGAAATCAAGAAAAGACCTTTAAAATGGCTGTTTACAAGACTTTGTCTGCAAAGTAAGATCGTTCTTACGATGACGGGACTTCTAATCCTGTGCGGCGCCGTCGGATTTTTCCTGCTGGAGTTTAACAACCCCGAAACAATGGGAGATATGAATCTTCTTGAGAAGATGACGGCATCTTTATTTCAGTCGGTGACGACAAGAACGGCGGGATTTGCGACAGTTCCGCAAGGAGACTTAAGAGAAAGTTCGAAGCTTTTGGGCTGTATGCTTATGTTCATCGGAGGATCTCCGGCGGGTACGGCAGGCGGCGTTAAGACAACGACGATCGCGATGCTTTTGCTGACGGTTCTCTGTGTACTGAAAAACAAAAGAGATACAGAGTGTTTTGCAAGAAAGATTGATAATAATATCGTCAGATCGGGAATTACGATCACAATGATCACTTTGATCTTCCTGATGTCGGGAATTACCGCACTGACAATCTTTGAACCCGGAATTGATTTCCTTGATCTTACTTATGAAGCGGCGTCCGCAATGGGAACGGTCGGACTGACGGCAGACCTTACTCCGATCCTGAGCAGGGGAAGTCATGTGATCCTTATGATCCTTATGTATGTCGGAAGGATAGGACCGCTTACTATGGCGCTTGCATTATCGGGAAGAAGCGATAAGATTTCTAAGTTCAGAGAACTTCCGGAAGAAAATGTGATGCTCGGCTAAGTGGGAGAGACAACGTAATGCTTGGATAATTGGGAAAGAAAATGCAATGCAGAGCATGAAGATGAGAATATGGACAGAGAAATAAAAAAGTAGAAATACAAAACCGGAAATGTAAAGACAGAAGCATTTAAAAGGAGGGAACATATTATGGATAAACAATTTGCGGTGTTGGGACTTGGAAGTTTCGGGTCAAGCGTTGCGCTTACATTGGAAAATATGGGATGCGATGTGCTCGTCGTAGACGAGTCTTACGAGAAAGTACAGGAAATATCCGACAAAGTTTCTTACGCGGTCAAAGCGGACGTGTCAGAGCCTGACGCGCTGCAGGCTCTCGGAGGACGTAATCTTGACGGAGTGGTAGTTGCCATTTCGGAAAGTTTAGAGGCAAGTATTATGGCGACGATGCTTTGCAAAGAAATGGGAATTCCTCTCGTCGTTGCAAAGGCGAAAGACAAACTTCAGGGCGCGATCCTGCAAAGAGTCGGAGCGGATCGTATCGTGTATCCTGAGATCGAGATGGGAAGCCGCGTGGCAAAAAGCCTCGTGTCGAAAGAATTTGTGGACTGGATCTCTCTTTCAAATGATTACAGTATGGTAGAGATCGTCGTGCCGCAAAACTGGGTAGGAAAGAGTCTTGTCGATCTCGGAGTCAGAGAGCGTCTGGGAATCAATGTCGTCGGTATTATCAAGAACGGAAAGATCGAAGTCGCGATCAATCCGCAGGAGCCGCTTCGGGAAAAAGAAATATTGATCGTGATCGGTTCTAACGATATTCTTGAGAAATTTGACATGAAAAACAGATAGAAAATGCAGGTGAGAAAATGATTACAAGTACATCGAATATACAAGTAAAAGAATTGCTTCGTTTGCAGAAAAAAAGCCGTGAGCGGGAGAAAGAGGGCGTATTTATCGTAGAAGGACCGCGCATGGCGGAAGAGATCCCACGGGAGCGCATTGTAAAACTGTATGTGTCGGAAAGTTTTCAGGCGAAATGCGTCAAAGAAAAAAACGATCGGTTTATTCAAGAGGCGGAAGTGATGTCGGATACGGTATTTGCGCATGTGTCGGACACGAAGACTCCGCAGGGAATCCTTGCCGTCGTACGCCGGATGGAGTATACGGCGGAAGATATTTTAGGGGAGACTCCGCATGTGCTCGTTCTTGAAAATATTCAGGATCCGGGCAATCTCGGAACGATTTTCAGGACTGCAGAGGCGGCGGGGGCTACAGGCATTGTTTTGAGCAAAGACTGCGTAGATCTGTATAATCCGAAAGTGATCCGCTCTACGATGGGAGCGATTTTTCGGATTCCGTTTATTTATACGGATGATCTGAAAGGAACGATCGACGAACTGAAACGGGAAGGAATCACGGTTTATGCGGCGCATCTTAAAGGGGAAAACTCCTATGATATGGAAGATTACAAGACGGCATGCGCATTTCTTATCGGAAATGAAGGAAACGGTCTGACAGAAGAAACTGCGGCATGTGCGGATCGGAAAATACTGATCCCGATGGAAGGCGGCGCAGAGTCGCTGAATGCAGCGGTGGCTTCGGCAGTACTTATGTTTGAAGCGGGCAGACAAAGGCGGAACAAGAGAAAATAAGGCGGTGCGAGTCTGTAAATGATGATCAAAGTAAATGAAAACAAATGTGAATAATTGAAAGTAAATAAATACAGATAAAAAATAAATGAAAAGAGAGGATAAGACAATGGATTTAAAAGGAAGACATTTTTTGACACTGAAAGATTTTACACCGGAAGAGATCATTTATCTTTTGGACCTTGCCGCAGAATTAAAAGAAAAGAAGAAAAAAGGGATACTTGTCGATCATCACAGAGGGAAAAATGTGGCGCTGATCTTTGAAAAAGACAGTACGCGTACACGCAGTTCTTTTGAGATAGCGGCACATGATCTCGGAATGGGGACGACTTATATCGGAACGATGGGATCTCAGTTCGGGAAGAAAGAGAGCATCAAAGATACGGCAAGAGTACTTGGAAGAATGTATGAAGGAATCGAGTACAGAGGATTCGGACAGGAGATTGTCGAAGAGCTGGCTCAGTATGCGGGAGTACCTGTATGGAACGGATTGACAAACGAGTATCATCCGACACAGATGCTGGCAGATATGCTGACGATCCGTGAACATTTCGGGAAACTGAAAGGTCTGAAACTTGTATATATGGGAGATGCCCGTTATAATATGGGCAATTCGCTCATGATCGCCTGTGCAAAACTCGGACTTGATTTTGTGGCGTGTACGACAGAAGACTATTTCCCGAATGAGGAGCTTGTAGAGGAGTGCCGCGTATATGCAAAAGAATCAGGTTCTGAAATTACATTGACAAGCGATGTGAAAGAAGGAACAAAAGGCGCTGACGTCATCTATACAGACGTATGGGTATCTATGGGAGAACCTGACGAAGTGTGGGAGAAACGGATCAGAGAGCTGACTCCGTACAAAGTAACAAAAGAAGTGATGGAAAATGCAAAACCGGAAGCAATCTTTCTTCACTGCCTTCCGGCGTTTCATGATCTTGGAACGAAAGTCGGAAGAGAGATCGGCGAGCGTTTCGGAATCACAGATATGGAAGTGACGGACGAGGTATTTGAGTCTGAACAGTCGAAAGTGTTCGATGAGGCGGAAAACCGGATGCATACGATTAAAGCGGTTATGGATGCTACATTGAAGTAAAAAATAAGTAGAAAAGAAGATAAAAACAGAGAAGATACAAAGGCAAAAAGCAAGAAAGATAAAGACAACGAAAAGCTGAGAACGTAAAAAAGATAAAAAGTCGAGAGAATAAAAAGACGAAAACTTGAGAAGGCAAAAAGCCAAGAAAGTAAAATCAGAGAAGGCGAAAAGCAGATAAAATTATGAAAGCAGAGATTTTGAAAATGCTGCGGGAAGCAGACGGGTACATTTCGGGGCAGGAAATCTGTGAGAAGTTCAATGTGTCGCGCACTGCGGTCTGGAAGGTGATCCGCCGGCTTCAGGAAGACGGCTACGAGGTGGAAGCTGTGCGAAACAAAGGGTATCGCATGGTGGAAAGTCCCGACATTTTGACAAAAGAAGAAGTGGAAAGCTGTATGCATACGGAATGGGTGGGAAGAAATGTCGTATGTTATAAAGTGACGGATTCAACGAATCTGCGCATCAAGCAGATGGGAGATGAAGGCGCTTTAGCCGGAACGCTGGCTGTGGCGGAAGAGCAGACGGCGGGAAGAGGGCGCAGAGGACGTTCGTGGGAATCACCTGCCGGAGCGGGGATCTTTATGTCGGTTCTTTTAAGACCGAAGATCACGCCGGATAAAGCGTCTATGCTGACGATCGTGACGGCGTGCAGTACGGCGAAAGGAATAAAAAAATATTTTGAAAATGAGGGAGCTTCCTGTCCGGATATTCAGATTAAGTGGCCGAACGATCTCGTTGTCAACGGGAAAAAACTGGCAGGTATTCTCACGGAGATGAGTACGCAGATCGATTATATCAATTATGTGACCGTCGGGATCGGAATTAATGCAAACACAAAAAAGTTCCCGGAAGAATTAAAAGATCATGCAACATCGCTGTATCTTGAATGCGGACATATGGTGAAACGAGCGTCTGTCATTGCGTCGATCATGAAATGTTTTGAGGAAGATTACCGCCTGTTTCTTGAGACGGAAGATTTATCCGGACTGATGGAAACGTATATGTCGATGCTTGTCAACCGGGATCGGGACGTTCTTGTACTTGATCCAAGCGGAACATATAAGGCAAAGGCACTGGGGATCGATAAAAACGGAGAGTTGATCGTGAGAAGGGAAGACGGAACTTCGGAACATGTCTATGCCGGAGAAGTCTCGGTCAGAGGTGTGTACGGTTATGTATAAATGCATGTGCGGGATAAGAAATGCATGCATAGGATAAGCTGAGAGATATGGATGAGTATAGACGAACTAAATGCAGATTTTAAGTTCGGAAAAAAACAGGAAAAAGAGAGGTAATGTATGGAAGAAGAGGTTGTGCTTTGTGCGGCAAGCGCATATGAACAGAAATTTTATTTGAATCCTCAGTTTGAGTCGCTGCCGGAAGCAGTGCGTCAGGAACTGCAGATCATGTGCGTATTGTATACGGAAGATGTGGGAGGCATTCTCCTTGTCGTATATGATGAAGAAGGAAATCTCGAGTTAAAAGTAGAGCACGAAGAAAATGATTTTGCTTTTGATGAGATAGGAAGTGTGCTGAAGATCAAACAGCTTCAGCAGACGAAAAGAGAATTGTTTGAATCGCTTGAAACATTTTACAGGGTGTTTTATCTCGGAGAGGAGTAGGGTGTGGAATTTTTACAAAAGGTCATCCAACTGTATGCTGAGAGAAAAGAATGGTTTCTGGATTTGTTTGCGGCACATGTGGGGCTGGCTTTAACGGCGGCTGTGAGCGCGGGGATCATAGGACTTCTTTTAGGGATTTTTATTTCGGAACATAAAAAAGCGGCAGGTCCCGTTCTGACGATCGCAAATATCGGTTATACGATTCCGGCGATCTCACTTCTGGGAATGCTGATCCCGGTTTTGGGGATCGGAGATAAGACGGCGATAACCGCTCTTACGATTTACGGCATCATGCCGATGGTGCGAAATACGTATGCGGGAATTACCGGCGTCGGGGAAGAAGTAGTCGCGGCGGCGGAAGGAATGGGGAGCACGCGCTTCCAGATCATGACAAAAATCAAACTTCCACTGGCAGCGGGAGTCATCATAGCAGGCGTAAGAAATATGGTCGTTATGACAATCTCTGTGTCGGCGATCGCGTCGTTTATAGGAGCGGGAGGTCTTGGAGTAGCGATTTACAGAGGTATTACGATCTATGATTCGGCAATGACGTTTTGCGGTAGTTTTCTGATCGCGCTTCTGGCGATCGTAAGCGATCTTTTGCTCGGATTGCTGGAACGGAAAGTGAAAAAGAAAACAGGCATAAAAAACAGATAAAACAGGAAAACATAAATAAAAAAACATAAATAGAAAAATATAAATAGAAAAATATAAACAGAAAATCATAAAAGGACACTATGAATAAGGAGGCAAAAGATGAGATTAAAGAAGATCACGGCGCTTTTTCTGACCGGCGCGCTTATACTTTCGATGGCCGGATGCGCGGGAAACGGAAGCAAAGATAAGAAAGAAGGAAGTGCGGGAAACGAAGCTCAAGAACCGGTTAAGATCGCCACAAAGCCGATGACAGAGCAGTTTATCCTCGGAGAAATGTTGAAAAAGCTTATCGAGGAGAAGGCAGGTTATGAAGTAGAACTTACAAAAGGTATCGGCGGAGGAACGAGCAATATCCAGCCGGCAATGGAAAAGGGAGAGTTTGATCTCTATCCGGAATATACATCCAGCGGATGGATTCTTGTGCTCGGACATAAGGCAGGTGAAGTAAGCGATGATAAGATGCTTGCAAAACTTCAGGAAGAATACGAAGAAAAATTCGATATGACGTGGGTAGGGCTGTATGGTCAGAACAATACGTATGCCGTTGTCGTAAGAGAAGATACGGCAAAGAAATACAATCTTGAGACATGCTCGGATCTGGCGGCGGTTTCGGATCAGCTTGTTTTCGGAGGAAACCCGGATTATATCGAGAGAGCGGACGGTCTTCCGGGGATGTCTGCGGCGTATGGATTTCAGTTTAAAGAGATCAAAGATATTGATATCGGTTTGAAATATCAGGCGCTTAGAAACGGTGATATTGATGTGACGAACGGGTATACGACAGACGCTCAGATCAGTCAGGATGATGTGAGAGCGTTAAAAGACGATAAGTCTTATCAGGTAAATTATTTTTGTTCAACGGTTGTCCGCAAAGATGCGCTTGAAAAATATCCGAAGCTCAAAGAGACGTTAGAGCTGATGGACGGAATTCTTACAGATCAAAAAATGGCGGAACTGAATTATCAGGTTGAGGAAGAAGGACGTGACGAAGCGGAAGTGGCGGAAGAATTTTTAAAAACGTCCGGGTTACTGTAAAATATTTTCCGAAAACCGTGAGAACAGAACCGTTTGAAGAAACTTTCGAGAAGAAACAAAAAAGTACAGGGGAATGAATGCGTATGGAAATGATACGTCTGGAACATGTGACGAAAAGCTTTGGCAGATATAAAGCATTGGATGATGTGAGCATTGTTGTGGAAGAAGGCGAATTTTTGACGGTGATCGGCAGATCGGGATGTGGAAAGACGACGATGCTTCGGATGATAAACGGATTGCAAAAGCCGGATTCGGGAAAAGTATATGCGGCAGGGGAAGACGTAGGAGAGGCAGATTTGATCCGGCTTCGAAGAAAGATCGGCTACGTGATACAAAATAAAGGGCTTTTTCCTCATATGACTGTTGAAAAAAACATTATTTACGTTCCTGTTATAAGCGGACAGAAGGATAAACGGCAAAACCGGAAACTGGCGGAAGAATTGATCGGTCTGGTCGGTTTGGAGCGTGAGATGCTTGACCGTTATCCCGAAGAACTCTCCGGAGGTCAGCAGCAAAGAGTCGGGATCGCAAGGGCGCTTGCGTCCCGCCCGAAACTTCTTCTGATGGACGAGCCATTCGGGGCGCTGGATGAAATTACAAAGCGGGCTATGCAAAATGAACTTCTGGCATTACAGAAAAAATTAGGAATGACAGTCGTGTTTATTACGCATGATATCAGGGAAGCGATGAAATTGGGAGACCGGGTTCTTGTGATGGAGCAGGGAAAGATCGCGCAGTGCGATACGCCGGAAAATGTAAAGAAAAATCCGGCGGATGAATTTGTGAAAGAACTGATCGGATGAAAAAACTATGAAAAAACGTAATCTGACAAAAGGAAATGTGACGGCTGTAATGCTGCTGTTTGCCGTGCCGATGATCCTTGGAAACATCATGCAGCAATGTTACAATCTGGCAGATACATGGATTGTCGGGAGGTTTGTCGGCGCGGAAGCGCTGGCGGCTGTCGGAAGCGCATATACGCTTATGACGTTTTTAAATTCGATCCTGATCGGCATGTGTATGGGGAGCGGAGCGCTTTTTTCAATCTGTTATGGCCGAAGAGCGTTAAGAAAACTAAAAGAATATATTGTTTCATCGTTTGTGCTTATTTTTTCAGTGACAGTGATTTTGACGATTGTTTCATATGTGTGCCTTGATCCGATTCTCACGCTGATGCAGATTCCGGCGGATATTTACGGACTGATGCGCTCTTATATGGGGCTGATCCTCGCCGGATTGATCTTTGTTTTTCTCTATAATTATTTTGCGTTTCTGCTCCGTTCATCGGGAAATTCGGTGATTCCTCTGATTTTTCTCGGCGTCGGAACTGCGCTTAATATCGGACTGGATTTTTTCTTTGTCGCAAAACTCGGGCGCGGAGTGAAAGGGGCGGCTGAGGCAACGGTTCTTGCTCAGGCAGCGGCAGGACTTGGAATCGCATTATACGCTCTTGTGAAAGAACCGGAACTTAACATGAAGAAAATGAAAGAAGAGGGGATCGGTATAAGGGCAGATCTTTTGAAAGAGATCTTTTCTTATTCTGCATCGACGGGAATCCAGCAGTCTGTGATGAATTTCGGGATACTTATGGTTCAGGGACTTGTGAACAGTTTCGGAACATCGGTTATGGCGGCGTTCGCTGCAGGGGTAAAGATTGATACATTGGCATATATGCCGGCACAGGAATTCGGGAATGCATATTCGATATTTATCTCGCAGAATTATGGGGCGGATAAAAAAGAACGGATCAGAAAAGGAACAAAAAGCGCTGCCGTGACTGTCATAATGTTTTGCGCGGCGGCATCTGCGGCAGTCTTTTTCGGAGCAGAGTTTTTGATGGGGATTTTTATTGATCCGCAGAAAACACAGATCATTCAGATCGGAACAGGGTATTTGAAAACAGAGGGAGCGTGTTATTGCGGGATCGGAATCCTGTTTTTGCTCTACGGATATTTCCGGGCAGTGGAAAGACCGAAAGTTTCTCTTCTTCTTACGATCCTCTCACTTGGAACACGGGTTGTCCTTGCCTATGCATGTGCGCCGTTGTTCGGCGTTGGAGCGATCTGGACGGCGATACCGATCGGCTGGGCGATGGCGGATGCGGCAGGAATCATCCTGTTAAGACGCGGCGAGCGTACTAACAGGATGAATGAAATTATGTAATTGTCGTCTGTCAACGTATAAACTGTTTTCTGTAAGCGGTAGGAGTCATGCCGCATATTTTTCGGAAACATTGGGAAAAATAGCTTGAAGAAGAGAAGCCGCACTGTTTTGCAATCGCTGCCTGGTTCAGATCCGTTGAAGTAAGAAGTTCCTGACTTGTGAAGATCCGTTTCTGAGCAAGATAGTTCATAGGCGCGATCCCGTAAATTTCGGTAAATGTATGGGCAAAATAATATTTATTCAGATGGGTCAGCTCCGCAAGTGTGTCAAGAGTGATGTTTTCTCTGAAGTTAGAATCGATGAAGCGCTTTGCGTAACTGCATTCGCGGGTAATCTTTTTTGAGGAAGGAAGCATTTCTACGGGCGATCCGGTATGTCGTGAAAGTTGAATGATGAGAGCTTCGAGAAGATTTTGACAGATCGTCTCGTAGCTTTCTTTTTGTTCGTCCATCTCCCGGAGGATCGTATGAAAGTAGAAGTCGAGATTTTCGGAGAAATCTTCGCACTGTATATTTAAATATTCTTTGTCGTTATAAATAAGAAAGTTTAGTCCCTCCACGCCGAGGACAATGTATTCCAAGGGAGAATTTTTGTCTGAAACTTCCGTGTGGCGGATGCTCGGGTTGATGATGATCAGATTCTGTTTTCGGATCGGAAATGATTCTTCTTCTACAATGAAGCTTCCGCATCCGTTCAGTACGTAAAAAAGCTCGGAAAAATAATGGGTGTGCGGGTAGCTTTCCCAGTCTTGTTCGTACTTTGAATAACTGGAGTAGAGCAGGCGGTACGGCATTTGCGAAAATGTTGTTTCCTGATTAGAAGTGTTGAATGAATGTCGTATATTTCCCATAAATACAGCCTCCGTTGTTTATCTGGAATAGTTTAGAAATTTTGTTTTTAACTAAAAAAGTAAAAAAATTAATGTGTTTATTATAGTGAATTCTTTAAAAAAAATCAAGGGAAAATGGATGTATTGTAGAAGCGGCGAAAAAAGAAATTATATATAATGCACAAAAAAATAAATATAAAAAAGTTTTTGTCGGAAAAACGCAAAAAAAGTCGGGGGAAATACAAAAAAAGCAATATTTATAAAAAAAAGGACAAGAATGGGTATTGAAAAATTATCGGATTTCGTTTATTCTAAGACCAAGAGAAACAAATCGTTAAATAAAGGAGGACCAACGATTATGAAAAAGAAAAAACTGATCAGTCTGTTACTTGTTGCTTCTATGGCATTCAGCCTTGCAGCTTGTGGTTCATCAGGCGGAGACGACAAAGACGCTGACAAAGGTGGAGACGAAAAAACACTGAAGGTTGCAGCGGTAGAAACAGCTTACGGCGCAGACATGTGGAAAGAAGTTTGCTCAGCATTCGAGAAATCTCACGAAGGCGTTAAGGTTGAACTTACAATCGACAAAAAGCTCGAAGATGTAATCAACCCGCAGATGAAATCCGGCGAGTATCCGGACGTGATCTTAAGAGCTGTAGGAGCTGAATCGGGAATCACAGAGACATTCGTAAAAGACAACAACCTTGTTGATCTGACAGATGTTCTTGATATGACAGTACCGGGCGAAGAAGTAACTGTAGGAGACAAGATCCTTCCGGGATTCGTTGAGAATACAATTACAAATCCGTACGGAGACGGAAAAACATATCTGATGCCGATGTTCTACGGCCCATGCGGACTGTTCTACAATGCAGGACTGTTTGAGGAAAAAGGCTGGGATGTTCCGACTACATGGGATGAGATGTGGGCACTTGGCGACAAAGCGAAAGAAGAAGGAATCGCATTGTTTACATATCCGACAACAGGTTACTTTGACGCATTCTTCTATGCTTTGATGCATGAGACAATGGGAGACGATTTCTCTAAAGCGCTGACATATGAAGATGGTATCTGGGATACAGAAGGCGCTAAACAGGCATTTGACATTGTTGCAAAACTTGCTACATATACAGAAAAAACAACACCGGCTAATGCAAACGACAACGATTTCCGTAAGAACCAACAGCTTGTACTTGACAACAAAGCGCTGTTCATGCCGAACGGAAACTGGGTAATCGGCGAGATGGAAGATGCTCCGAGAGCAGACGGATTCGAGTGGGGATTCACAGCTCTTCCGGCTGTTAAAGAAGGCGGAGAGAGAGCTTCTTACACATTCTTCGAGCAGATCTGGATGCCGGCAGAAGCAAAAGAGCAGGATCTCGGAAAAGAATTTATCGCTTACCTGTACTCTGATGAAGCAGCTAAGATCTTCTTCGATAAAGGCGGAGCAGTTCAGCCGATCGAAGGAATGTCTGATATGATCACAGATGATAATACAAAACTGTATTACTCAATCTACGACACAGGCGCAGTTGCAGTTATGGATGCATTCGCAGCAACAGAGCCGATCGAAGGTCTTACAACACGTTCTACATTCTTTGATCCGGTTAACTCTCTTGTAACTGGAGACAAGACAGAGCAGGATTGGATCGATCAGATCAAAGCTGACAGTGCTAAATTCCATGAAGCGCTGAAATAAATAAAAAATAAATCACCGGAAATTTACCGGTTCTGATGACCGGAAGAATATCACAGGTGTAGGCGGGCGGTGAATCTGTTTTCACCGCCCGTTTTATCCTGACAGGAGATGAATTAATGAAAGCAAGAAAAGGAAAAGGGCTGTTTGTATTTTGCTGTCTTGCCCCGGCAGCGATATTGTTTATCGTATTTATGATCCTGCCTACGATCGATATTTTCCGTATGTCTATGTTTAAATGGGGTGGATATACAGATAATAAGACATTTGTAGGATTGGACAACTTTAAAATACTTTTCAAGAGTGACAAATTTTATCAGGCGTTCCAGAACTCGATTTTGCTGATCGTTCTTGTTACACTTGTAACATTTACATTTGCGCTTGTATTTGCTTATATTTTGTCACGGGAAAAAATTAAAGGAAAAACATTTTTCAGTGTTATTTTCTACATTCCGAACATTTTGTCGGTAGTAGTTATCAGTGCTATTTTCTCGGCAATCTATGATCCGAACCTTGGACTTTTGAACTCTTTTTTGAATCTGTTCAAAGGAGCGGAAAACCCGACGCTTTGGCTTGGAGATCAGAAGATAGTTATTTACAGTATTGTGATTGCACTTGTATGGCAGGCAATCGGTTACTATATGGTTATGTATATGGCAAGTATGGCAAACGTGCCGGAAAGCCTTTATGAGTCGGCGGCTTTGGAAGGCGCGGGAAAGATCAGACAGTTCTTTACGATCACAATTCCGCTGATCTGGACAAACATCAGAACAACACTTACATTCTTCGTTATCAGTACGATCAATATGAGTTTCCTGCTTGTAAAAGCAATGACAAACGGCGGACCGGACGGAGCGTCAAATGTATTCTTAAGTTATATGTATCAGGAAGCGTACACGAACTCTTCCTATGGATATGGTATGGCGATCGGTGTTATGGTATTCCTCTTCTCGTTTGCACTTGCGGGAATTCTGAATGTGGCAACAAAACGTCAGGAAATCGAATTTTAAGGGAAGGAGATCAAGATGGGAAAAACAAAAGTAAAAGAGTCAAAAAAACCATTGACACTTTCAAAAGTGGTAGTATATATCTTATTAATTCTCCTTGCGATCACAATTATCATTCCGGTCGGCTGGGTATTTGTTGCATCTGTTAAGCAGAATTCAGAGTTTTACGGAAGTCCGTGGGTACTTCCGGAGAAGATTTATTTCCAGAACTTTATCGATGCGTGGGAGAAGGCGAGCATGGGAACTTACATGCTCAACTCAGTGATCGTAACAGCGCTTGCATTGCTTTTGCTGATCGTGATCTCTCTTCCGGCGGCATATGTATTGTCCAGATTCAAGTTTAAAACGTCAAAATTCTGGAACGTACTTTTTATGGCAGGCCTGTTCATTAACGTAAGTTACATTGTTGTACCGATCTTCCTTATGCTCAATAACTGGGATAAAACGCTTCGTCAGCTCACAGGAGGTACGTTCTTTTTGAACAACCTGTTTGTGCTGGCTCTTGTGTATGCGTCTACGGCGCTTCCGTTTACGATCTATCTTTTGTCCGGATATTTCAGATCTTTGGCAAAAGATTTTGAAGAAGCCGCTTATGTAGACGGAGCAAGTTACTTTACAACGATGGTAAAGATTATTTTCCCGATGGCAAAACCGAGTATTGTTACGGTAATCTTGTTCAGTTTCCTGTCATTCTGGAATGAATACATTATTTCAATGACACTTCTGACAAAACCGGAACTGAAAACTCTGCCGGTAGGACTTATGAACTTGATGGCGGCGCAGAAATCTGCAGTTCAATACGGTCAGATGTATGCAGGTCTTGTTATTGTTATGCTGCCGACGTTGATTTTGTATATCTGTGTACAGAAGAAACTGACACAGGGTATGACACTCGGCGGATTGAAGGGTTAGGAGGTTGATATCATGGATGAAAGAACAAAACAGGTTTTAGTAGGAATCATTGTTGCTGTTATTTTTATCGCGTCTGTAGCCCTTATCATTATCGGTCAGAAAAATATCGGACCGCAGGGGCTTCTGACAATGCTTGCAGGACTTGCGGGTCTGATCGGACTTCTTGCTTTTTATAATCATAAATATAAATAGCAAAATATAACAGAAAATAGAAAAAGAAAAGCAGAAAAAGAAAACAGGAAAGAACAAAGAGGGTATAATTCATGGAAAATTCAAAAGGACTTGTGACCATCCCTACAGATCTCGACGTTGTTCCCGAGACTTTGGAACTGATGAAGCGCTGGGGAGCAGATGCGATCAGAGACTGTGACGGTACAGATTTTCCGGAGGCGCTCAAAGACGCAGACGCGGAAATTTATTCTACATATTATACGACAAGAAAAGACAATGAGTGGGCGAAGGCAAATCCGGAAGAGATACAGCAGATGTATCTTATGACGCCGTTTTATACGGCTGATTCCGAGAGTCTGTCGATTGAGATCATGAAAGGTCTTTATCCTGACATGCTCAGTCCGAATACACGGGATGACATTAAGCGTTGGTGGGAGGTTGTAGACCGCACGACAGGAAAAGTCGTTCCGACAGACGAGTGGGATTATAATGAAGAGGAAGGAAAGGTTACGATCAAGGCAGTTCCGTTCCATGAGTATACTGTGAGCTTCCTCGCCTATATCATGTGGGATCCGGTGCATATGTACAATGCCGTAACAAATGACTGGAAAGATGTAGAGCATCAGATCACCTTTGATGTCCGTCAGCCGAAGACACATGAGTATACATTGAAACGTCTGAGAAAATTTATTGAGGATCATCCGTATGTAAACGTACTTCGTTTTACAACATTTTTCCATCAGTTTACACTTGTATTTGACGAGCTTGCCCGTGAGAAATATGTAGACTGGTACGGATATTCGGCGTCGGTAAGTCCGTATATCTTAAAACAGTTTGAAGAAGAAGTGGGATATCCGTTCCGCGCGGAATATATTATCGATCAGGGATATTACAATAATCAGTATCGTGTTCCGAGCAAAGAATTTCAGGATTTTCAGGCGTTCCAGAGAAGAGAAGTTGCCAAGATCGTAAAAGAGATGACAGAGATCACGCACGAATGTGGTAAAAAAGCAATGATGTTCCTCGGAGATCACTGGATCGGAACAGAGCCGTTTATGGAAGAGTTTAAAACACTTGGTATTGACGCTGTTGTAGGAAGCGTAGGAAACGGTTCGACGCTTCGTCTGATCAGTGATATCGAAGGAGTGAAATATACAGAAGGACGTCTGTTGCCGTACTTCTTCCCGGATGTGTTCAACGAGAACGGAGATCCGGTCAAAGAAGCAAAATATAACTGGGTGACAGCAAGAAGAGCAATCCTTAGAAAACCGATCGATCGTATCGGATACGGCGGTTATCTTAAACTTGCGCTTCAGTTCCCGGAATTCCTTGATTATGTAGAGCAGGTATGCAACGAGTTCCGTACGCTTTATGCAAATGTAAAAGGAACGACACCGTACTGCGTGAAGAAAGTCGCAGTGCTTAACTGCTGGGGCAAGATGAGAGCATGGGGATGCCATATGGTACATCATGCACTGTATCAGAAACAGAACTATTCATATGCAGGAATCATCGAGTCGCTGTCAGGAGCGCCGTTTGACGTTGTATTTATCAACTTCCAGGATATTCTGGATAATCCGGCGATCCTTGACGATATCGATGTGATCATCAATGTCGGGGATGCAGATACGGCGCATACAGGAGGAGAATGGTGGGAAAACCCGAAGATCATCGAAGCGATCCGCGGATTCGTTTACAACGGCGGAGGAATTATCGGTGTCGGCGAACCTTCCGGTCATCAGTATCAGGGACATTTCTTCCAGCTTGCTAACGTATTCGGTGTAGAGGAAGAAACGGGCTTCACACTCGGATACGACAAATACAACTGGGATGAGCATGAACACTTCATTTTGGAAGATTCTGAAGAAGTAGATTTCGGAGAAGGCAAGAAGAATATTTATGCTCTTCCGAGTGCAACGATCCTTGTGCAGAAAGAAAAAGAAGTACAGATGGCAGTAAACGAATTCGGAAAAGGACGCGCTGTTTATATCAGCGGACTTCCGTACAGCTTCGAGAACAGCCGTGTACTTTACCGTGCAGTGCTTTGGAGCACACACAGCGAAGATGAGCTGAACAGATGGTTCAGTACAAATTATAATGTAGATGTACATGCTTATCCGAAGAACAACAAATACTGTGTTGTAAATAATACGGATGAGCCGCAGCAGACAACGATCTACCGCGGAGACGGAAGCAGCTTTGAGCTTGCTCTTGAGCCGAACCAGATCATCTGGTATGAGATCGCGTAATGTCTGGATCGTATCGTGCAGGCAGTGTTCTGCCGATTCATTTGCGGTCGTTTTGTTGGGGAACAGACGACAGCAGAAAAGTTTGTGAAAAAGAAAATAGAATGAATGAAAAAATATTACGGTTCATATGTATATATGAGCCGTAATATGATATTGGAGGAAAGCAATGGCGAAACGTGAGAAAAATCCGGCATCGGATAAAACGGGAAACGACACAGGCGTCTCGTTGCTTGTGCTCGGTATTGTGAGCGTTATTTTCGCACTTTGGATTCCGATCGTCGGGATCGTTCTGGGGACTGTATCGCTTGTAAGAGTGCGGAAAAGAAATGATCTGTCAGGAACAGTCATGGCAAAGGCAGGAAAAGTCTTAAGCATCGCGGGAATATGTATAGCCGTTGTAAACTGGATTCTGGCAATCGTCCTTACATTTATGACGTTAGCATAAGCATGATAAGAATAGCATAGGAAAGAGGAGCAGACAGGAGAAATGTTAGCATACACATATGAAGAAAACGGAAAGTTTGTTTTGAAAGAGAAAGAAAAACCAACGCTGCAAAGTGAGGACGACGCGATCGTACGTGTGACTTTGGCAAGTATTTGTTCCAGCGATCTCCATATCAAACACGGCGCCGTTCCGAGAGCAGTTCCGGGGATAACGGTCGGTCATGAGATGGTCGGGATCGTGGAAGAGACAGGAAGGCGTGTGACAAAGGTAAAACCCGAAGATCGTGTCACTGTAAACGTCGAAACATTTTGCGGGGAATGTTTTTTCTGTAAAAATGGGTTTGTGAATAATTGTACGGATCAAAACGGCGGCTGGGCGCTCGGATGCCGGATCGACGGCGGGCAGGCGGAATATGTCCGTGTTCCTTATGCCGAGCAGGGGTTAAATAAGATTCCGGATTCGGTGACGGATGAAGCCGCTCTTTTTGTAGGAGACGTCCTCGCAACCGGGTTTTGGGCGGCGCGGATTTCAGAGATCGGAGAAGAGGATACGGTCGTCATTATCGGAGGAGGACCTACGGGAATTTGTACGCTTTTGTGCGTGATGCTTAAGAATCCCGCAAAGATTATTTTATGTGAAGTAGATCCGGAGAGGATCGCATTTGTAAAGGAACATTATCCGGACGTACTTGTCGTGAATCCGAAAGAGACGGATGCAGAACGATTCGTGAAAGAAAACAGCAGGCATAACGGGGCGGATCGAGTTTTGGAAGTGGCGGGAAGCTCGGATACATTTGAACTTGCATGGAAGGTCGCGCGCCCGAATGCGATTGTCACAGTCGTGGCGCTCTATGAAGAAAACCAGACGCTTCCGCTTCCGCAAATGTACGGGAAAAATCTTATTTTCAAAACAGGAGGCGTAGACGGATGTGACTGTGATGAGATATTGAAACTGATCGAGCAGGGATGTATCGACACAACGCCGCTTATCACACATACATTTCCGCTGGAAGAAATAGAACAGGCATATGATATTTTTGAAAATAGAAAAGATAATGTGATCAAGATCGCAGTCAGTCACATTTAATTGTGATCATCGTAATGTAATCACTTCGGTCTTTGATAGACATTTCATTTAGTCCTTCTTCGTATGCATACCCTGTAAGCGTCAGATTGTGTTTGCGGGCATAATAAAGGATCGAGCGGTAGATTTCGGGAAGTTTTCCCCAGTCACCGATGCAAAAAGCGCGCAGATATGTTCCGGCAGGCAGGATTTCATCATATACGTCAGAAGTTTGCGGGCAGTATGCAAAGAAGGAGTGATAGCTGTTAAAACTGTTTTTTTGGATATCTTCTATGGAAATACAGCTTCCGAAATTGTCATAAAGATGAAATAATTTTTTCAGGCGGAGAGAGAACTCCGCGGCGATGGAAAAATCGTCTTCGTCGTATTCTCCCGAAATAGGGGATGAGAAGATGATCTTTCTCTCGGGCAGCGTACAGCGTTCGATCGTTCCGTGCTGCGAATACATTCCTATTTTTAATCTCTCTGCTTTTTGTTCTAAAAAAGCCTGTGCAGATAAAAGCTGTTCGATGGACTCGTCGATCAGCTTTTTCTTTTTTGTCATCATCTCTGTAAAAGATTCGTCGGAAGGGCGGGATGAGTAATCTTTGATCTCGTCTATGGACAGACCGATCTTGCGCAATGTAAGGATCAGTTCTAACTCTGTAAATTGAAAGCATGTATAGTAGTGGTATCCGTTCTCTCCGATAATTTCGGGGCGGAACAGCCCGATTTCATTGTAATAGTGCAGCGTGCGTTTGTTGACTCCGGTCAGTTTTGCAAATTCCCCGGAAGAATATAAATAATTTTTTCGATTCATAAAAAACTCCTTGACTGTACAGTTACTGTACATTATATGATACATGATGAAAAGAAGAAAATCAATGATAAAGCGCAGAAAGGAGATCGGGATGGAGTTTATATGTGCCGAGGAGAAACAGTGGAAAGAGATAAAAACAATTTATATGGAAGCATTTCCGAAGCGGGAGAGAAAACCATATTTTGCACTGCGGCATTCCGTAAAAACGAAAAAAGCGGTTGTTATGGCAGCAACCGAAGGTGAACAGGTGTTGGGATTTATCGTCCTTATTCCATATAAAGATATGGCAATGGCAGATTATCTGGCAGTGTCATCTAAAGTTCGCAGCAGAGGAACCGGAAGTTATATTATGCAGAATGTGTGCAGGCAGTACAAAGATAAAAAAATTGTTCTTCTGATCGAGCGCCTTGATGATAAGGCAGAGAACAAAGAACAGAGGATTGCCCGCAGAAAATTTTATTTGAAAAACGGATTTACGTCGTCTGATATTTTTATAACGGGAGCAAGCGGGGAAATGGAGATTATGAATTTCGGAGAAAAGGTTTCGGAAGAAGCGTATATAGATCTGCAGAAATATGCGCTTGGAACGGTGATGTTCAGATTGTCCAAGATCAAAGTGGCAGAGAAAACGCCGCATAAGAAAAGAGAGGAGGCTGACCAGGGATGAAAACAATATTTTCAAAAGTAAAGTTAAGGCCGGGTCAGATCGTTCAGTTGTTTTTGCTTGTATTGCTGTCGGCAGTAGGGCAGATGCTTTTACCGTCGTTTTTGGCACAGATGATCAGCCATGGCGTGGCGGAAGGAGAAAACCGTATTGTCTGGATGTATGCCGTGATCATGGCGGGAGTAACATTGTTTTCCTGCGTGATCAGTTTTCTCTCTGTTAAGATTGCATCTTATATTTCTACAGATTTTGCGGCACAGCTTAGAACTCAGGTCTTTTCTAAAGTGCAGGAGTTCTCGGCGGCAGAGATGGACCGGTTCGGAACAGCGAGTCTTGTCACAAGAAGCACTTCGGATATTACGAATGTACAGAACTTTTTGACATTGCTGCTTAGAGTCGGATTGCTTGCGCCTATGATGGCTGCGGCAGGACTAGTGTTTTCCGCGGCTACGGGAGGAGAAGTCAGTTCGGTTCTTCTTGTCGCGATACCGGTTCTTCTGACTGTATTGACGATCATCATGGTACTGGCATCGAAGTATTCGATCCGTCTGAGAAAAAAGCTCGATCAGATCAACAGATTGTTTTTGGAATCGTTGGAAGGAGTACGCGTGATCCGCGCGTTTAATAAGCAGAAGACAGAAAATGCACGTTTTGAAGAGGCAAATGAAGATTATGCGATGACGGCAATGGCAGCAGGGCGGATCACAAGCCTTCTGATGCCCGCTATCAGTGTGATCTTCGGAGTGACGACGGCGGCTGTATTGGGCATGGGCGCATATTATGTAAGTACAGGCGCTATGGAAGTAGGTTCTTTAGTGGCAAACAGCCAGTATATCAGTATGGTACTTACATCTGTGATGATGCTGTCTCTTGTCATTATGATGTTTCCTACAAGTTATGCATGTGCGAAACGAATCGCGGAAGTTTTGCAGACAGACAGCTCGATACGGGGTGGAAAGTTTCAGATGGAAAATCGTCCGGTGCGCGGAACGGTTGAGTTTCGTCATGTGACATTCGCTTATCCGGGAGCGGATGAGCCGATCCTGAAAGATATTAGTTTTGAATCCCGTTCGGGAGAAGTTACGGCGATCATCGGAGGAACGGGACGGGGAAAATCAAGTATATTAAAACTGATCCCCAGACTTTATGATCCGATGTTCGGAGAAGTGCTGATCGACGGAGTGAACGCGAAAGAATACCGCACGGAAGATCTTCGTTCTTTGATCGGATACGTACCGCAGAAAAACGTTCTTTTCTCGGGAGATATTGCAGATAATCTTAATTTCGGAAATGAAAACGGAACGGAAGAAGACTGGAAACAGGCGGCAAAGACTGCCTGTGCGGATGAGTTTATCTGTAAGAAGAAAGAAGGATATCACGATTCGGTCGCCCAGGGCGGCACGAACTTATCCGGCGGGCAGCGTCAGCGTATGGCGATAGCGAGAGCGATGATGAAAAAACCGGAAATTTATGTGTTTGACGATAGTTTTTCTGCTTTAGATATGAAGACTGACCGTCAGCTCCGTCAGAATCTGAAGGAAAGCATCGAAGATGCAACGGTCATCATGGTAGCGCAAAGGATCAGCACAGTTCTTGACGCAGACCGGATATTAGTAGTTGACGACGGGCAGATCGTAGGAAACGGAACGCACAGGGAATTGTTGGATACTTGTCCGCTTTATCGGGAAATTGCAGAGATTCAGTTAGGAAAGGAGGCACTTTGATATGAAAAATACGACAATATTTAAGAGGCTGCTGGGCTATTTAAAAGCGTACAGACTTCGGTTATTTTTTGTACTGCTTTCAGCAGTTATCAGCACTGCCTTTATGGTTCTTGCTCCGTTTCTTGTAGGAAAGGTGACGACGACGTTGTTTGCAAGTATTGCCGATAAAGTTTTTTACTGGGAAACGATCATCTGGCTTTTGGCGGCGTTGGTAGCGTTATATTTTGTATCACAGTTGTTTTCCTTTTTGCAGGGATTCGGTATGGCAAAGATCACTGCAAATGTGATGCAGACGATCCGCAGGGAAATCGATGAGAAAATGCATCGGCTGAAACTGAATTATTATGACGTTCATACACACGGAGATATTCTCAGTGTAATTACAAACGATGTAGATACGATCAACAATACGATCAGTCAGAACTTAACTTCGATCGTAACACAGGTTACGACTGCCATCGGCGTACTTATTATGATGCTGATGATCAGCCCGAAGCTGTCTTTGATCCCGATTGTTATGGTGCCTCTTTCTCTATTGAGCGCCGCAGGAGTGATGAAAGCGAGCGAAAAGTATTATGGAGAACAGCAGGAGCTTCTCGGTAAGCTGAACGGATATGTAGAAGAGATGTATAACGGACAGTCCGTTGTGCAGACGTTTAATTATCAGGAACGTGCGAAAAAGAAATTTTCTCAGTTGAATGACGCGCTTAAAAACAGTTCAAGAAAAGCGGAGACAACAGCAGGGGCGATCAGTCCGATTACAACTCTTGTGAATGATCTTGGGTATGTTCTTTGCGCCGCTTTAGGATGTCTCTGGGCGATCGCCGGAAAGATCGCAGTCGGAAACGTACAGGCTATGTTGGAGTATACATGGCGTTTTGCAGAGCCGTTTTCCGCAATCGCCGGAATGGTAGGAAGTTTCGGAGCGGCAGCGGCAGCAGGAAACCGTATTTTCGGACTGCTTGACGCAGAAGAGGAAATTCCGGATTCAGACCAGTGCATCGTACCTGATGACCGCAGCGGTCGCGTTACATTTGAAAATGTGACGTTCGGATATACGCCGGATCATCTTTTGATGAACGGGATCGATTTGACGGTAGAACCGGGGCAGAAAGTTGCGGTAGTAGGACCTACCGGAGCGGGAAAAACAACGCTGATCAATCTTTTGATGCGCTTTTATGAGGTAAATAACGGATCGATCAAAGTGGACGGAACTAAGATCACGGATATGCCAAGGGAAGAACTGCGCGACAGATTCGGTATGGTTCTTCAGGATACATGGCTGTTTGAAGGAACGATCGGAGAGAATATCGGATATGCCGAGGATAATATGAAGAAAGAGAAAATAGTAGAAGCCGCGAAATCGGCATGCGCCCACAGTTTCATCAAAACACTCCCGGGCGGATACGATATGACGCTTAGTAAAGGAGCGGAGAACATTTCGCAGGGAGAACGCCAGCTTCTGACGATCGCAAGAGCGATCGCTTCCGATCCTGAGATCATGATCTTAGACGAGGCGACAAGTAACGTAGATACCCATACGGAAGTTCTTATTCAAAAAGCGATGGCAGAACTGATGAAAGGACGCACAAGTTTTGTGATCGCCCACAGACTTTCTACGATCCGTGACGCAGATATGATCCTTTATATGGAAGACGGAGATATCAAAGAAGTCGGAAATCATGAAGAACTGATGAAAAAGAACGGGAAATATGCGGCTCTTTATATGAGTCAGTTTGCGTAACCGGATTATAGAAATTTTACAGCGGGGCAAAGGAACTGAAATAGAGGGGAAAGATGCACTATTCGTAAAATACTGGAAATTCTATGTTTTTTGTAAAAAACGCTTGCAGAAAGTAAAAAAAAGAAAGTATATTATCAAATGGGAAAAATAGTGTAACAGAATAACAACCGGAGTCTTGCGTGATCTATTCCACAACTCTCCGGTTATATTTATGTAAAGGTATATTTTGTAAGGAGGGAAAGCATGAAGATGCAGAAGAACAAGAAACTTGTGCAAGCTGCCGCGGTAGGACTTTCAGTCTGTGTGCTAGCAGGAGGCGGTCTGTTCGTATGGAATATGTACGGCAAAAATGCAGAAGAAAATGAAAAGCAGATCGTATCAGATGAAGTTGCGGAAATTGAAAGCTTGAATTCACGCGACAATGTTGTAGATTTGGAGGAGCTTTTCGAGGGAGAAAAGGCGTCGGGAAAAGAAGATGTGACGAGCGAGAAAACAGAGAAGAAAGAAGATTCTTCGACGAAGTCAGGCTCTTCTCAAAAGTCGGATTCTTCTAAGCAATCAGGCGGGGCAAAAAAACCGGAGTCATCAAAAGATACAGATACATCAAAGAAGCCGGATAAGAAACCATCCAAACCGGACGAGAAGCCATCAAAACCGGATGAGAAGCCGTCTGTGCCGGATGAGAAGCCGTCTGTGCCGGATGAGAAGCCGTCCGTACCGGATGAGAAACCGTCCGTACCGGATGAGAAACCGTCCGTACCGGATGAACAACCGTCAACCCCGCAGAAACCGGCATTGCCGCAGGTGAATGAACCGGGGTGGACCACAGGTATATATTAAGGAAGGAATATGAGAGGGATGAATCAAAAGAGAAAGAGATTAGGGTTATGGATACTTTTTCTGGCGGCGCTGCTTTTGACGCAGTTCACCGTTCCGGTTAAGGCATCCGAGCCGCAGATACAAGATGTAAACATACAGATGGTTGGAGGGCAGATTCGTACGATCGATCCGATGGGGCTGCGAATGGTTGCCTGCATCAAGAAATCATATATTCAAGAGTTGGAAAAAAGCGGAGCGACGGTAAGTTATGGAATCGTACTGCTTCCGAAAAAGTATTTGACAGAAGGTCAGGCATTGACGCTTGACGGCAAGTACCTTTATAACGGCTCGGTCTATAAGCCGGCAAAAGTACCGGCAGTAAAGAAATTTTCAGAAGACAATGAGAGGATTTGCTTTACAGCCGTTTTGGCAAATCTGCCGAAAGAAAGATATAAAAATGATTACGCGGCGAGAGCTTATGCAGAAATCACGAGAACTGTGACAGAAGACGACGGAAAGAAAAAAACAACGACAGAAGTTGTATACAGTGAGAGTGAAATCGACCGTCAGGTATATCGGATTGCAGAAGAGGCTGTAAACGGAACTACAGAGGCGGAAGAGACAAAACAGTGGCTTCGAGATAACATTCTCGCTCCGGTAGATACGCCGGAAGAACTGCCGGAAGAAGAAAAAAAGATCTCGTTTCGTCTTGGAAAAGTGTCCGGTGTGACATTGTACCATAAGACAACGTCAGAAGCCGGAGTGGAAACTGTAGAAGAAGTATCACAGTTTAATCTTACAGAATTTAAAAAAGAAGATTATCTTGTGAAAGTTGAGATGGAAGATCAGCCTGAGATATTTGCGGGAATTACGGAAGTGATCGCACCGCAGACAGAAACAGGAAAAGTAAGCTTCAAACTTGACAGAAAAGATTATACTACTTCTCAGGCAGGACAAACGATCGAAGGCGCGGTTGTAGAGTTTGGTACGAAGTCTAACGATAAAGTATCTACAAAATATATTACGATGCAGGCGCTGATCGATCAAATGAAGGCAAATCCAAGCGGAACTTATACTCTGGAGCATGATATAGACGCAAGTATGGTTCAGGCATCAGAAAGTCTTGTTCCAACATTTTCAGGTACGTTTAACGGAAACGGGTATAAGATAAAAGGACTGACATCAACTTTGTTCGGAACAGTTTCCAATGGAAAAATAGAGAATGTAAAGCTTGAAAATGTCTCTATTACAAAAAGTATGAGCGATAGCTTCAAAGATGCAGGAGCAGGAACATTGGCGAATAAAGCCGCTAGTAATACGGTGATTGAAAACGTTCATGTAAATGGAAGCTTAAGAAATCCAAATACAAGAAGCCTTCTCGGAGGTCTTGTCGGACGTATGGATCATGCAAAAATAAGTAAATGTTCGGCGAATGTAGAGATATCAGGTTCTTTAAATACGACAGGCGGATTAGTCGGTCAGATGTCAAACAATACAACAGGACCAAATATTATAGAAAATTCATATGCCGTAGGAACGATTTCGGGAACACAGGTAAACGGCGCTGTCGGCGGTCTGATCGGATGGCATAACTCAAGGCAAAGTGGATCTGTGACAAATTGTTACGCAGCTGTTACAGTTAAAATTACAAAAAGTGGAAATGTAAAAGATCCGGGCGGATTGATCGGATATATTGGGAATTCCGATTCAACAGGAATAATCAAGAGCAATGTTTCATTTAGTACAGGAACATCGGGATATAAGTTCGATGGATCGACAGAGAATACCAAATATACATCGGCACAAACTGAGAAATTATATAGTTTAAGAGAGAGTAGTTTGAAAAGAGAGAGTAGTCGTACCGGAAATACGAATCTGACTCAGATCACAGATGTTACAGTGGATAAACTTTCACAAAAAGAGTTTTACACGAACATGGGCTGGAGTGAAGACGTTTGGGATTTTGCTCCTCTGAAAGAAGGAAAAACTCCAATCCTTAGAAACAATGACTCAAATATGACGACAATGCTCCAGACAAAGGAAATCGCATCGGCAGCCGACCTGAAGAATATTAAAAATGATTTGTCAGGTGTGTATGTTCTGACTACAGATATCGATATATCGGAATCAGCGTCGGGAACAGCGGTTATCCCGGGAATATTTAAAGGAACATTAAAAGGAAACGGTCATCAGATCATCGGTCAGAAGATTCCGTTGTTCGATACGTTAGATGGAGCGACGATCGAAAACGTGAAGCTTGTACAAGGCGAGATCAATCAGAAGGGAACAGATAAAGTTGCGGCTCTGGCAAAAACTTCACAGGCAGACACTCTTATCAAAGACGTATATGTCAGAGATATGAGCGTTACGGGACAAAGTAATGTAGCAGGTCTTGTTGCAAGTATGAATAAGACAACTGTAGAAGAATGTTCTGTCAACGCCACAGTAAACGGAAAACGTGCAGGTGGATTTGCGGCAGAGATTTTAGGAGATTCAGTCGTTAAAAACAGTTATGCAAGAAGAACGGCGGATAAAGAGACATTTGCAGCAACTGAAGGCGACCTGCAGGGCGGATTTGCGGCTGTCATTAAAAAGTCAGAGCTGATCAATAACTTCAGTGAGCTTACATTAAGTCAAAAGGCAGAGGAAAAACCGGAAGAGACACCGAAAAAATCATCTGAAAAAGCGGCGAAAACGGCATGTATGGTCGGTAATTTCGTTGCAGAAAGCGGAGTAGGATCAGAAGCGGTTACAAAAGCAGAGCACAATATTTCCTTTGGTCCGAAGGAATATTCTTTTGCAGGAAACAGTACGGCGGAAAATGTTTTAACGAACTATACAGAGAACTACGAGTATACAGGAAGCGTTTCAAATGATGAGGGAACTCAAACTCCTGAACATACAGGAAAAATCGATAAAGCGACAGCAGCGCAGATTACAAATAAAACCTTCTATATAGACACACTTAAATGGGATGAGAAGATCTGGTATCTGGATGATGTGGCAGGTGGAAAAAGACCTCGTTTAAAGGCAGAAGGTGATGTTTACGGAGCTGAGGAAGAAGATACTTCAAAAGGAGAGGGCTCGGAAGGAGATTCAAACAACGCGCCTTCGGAAGAAGTAGTTTACATACAGGCGCCGGTACAGGATGAAGAAACGGAAGAGCCGCAGATGGCAGGAGAGACTCCGGCAGAAGTGATCAGTTTTATCGCGCAGAAAAATGCAGAAGAGATTGCGGCTATGGACAGTCTGGAATCTGTAAAGGATTATCAGGCAGATCGAAAACTGATTTATGAAAACTTGCGGTTGTTTATGCCGTTCTATACATATGAACAGATCGTCAAAGACGGAAATAAGGTTGATCCGTCGCATGTATTAAATAAAAAGACGGTGCTTGCGGTCTATCCGATGGATGACCGTGGCAACAGAATTGTGGCATTATCCGATAAGACAGTTCAGGATATAAAAAAGATCCGTATTCAGTTTACAGATGAAACAACACCGTTGATCTATAATATTACATATATTGATACAAGGGAAAATATTGCTTCGTACAAAGTAGCGCAGATCCCTGTTCACTTTAACTTTAGAAACTATGTTGTCAGTACGACAACAACGCAGTTTAATAAACTATTGACTGCGGCAAAGGGATATGATTTTGACGGAGATATTGAAACGAGAGTTTCTCAAAAAGACAGCGCTTCTGTATTGTCGGTATACCGGAAAAATTATAACAATGTTGTCAAATCAGAGATGGAGCAGGTGCTTATTTCCATGGCGGCATCAAATCCGCAGTATCCGGTAAATACTACAAATAAAGCAGCAGAACTGATGGTAGAGGAAAATCTTATCGCAAATGGATATCTGAAGGACTTCCTCTATGCGTACAACTATATAGACCGTTGGTACGATTTTCAGATCGGCGGTATTAATATAAGAGACGTTGTGCTTTTTGACAACTCGATCTTAAAATCGGGCAAATCTCCGCGCAATCTTGTGGCAGAGATCGTACAGCTTAGCAGCAGCGGGGGACGTCAGGGAAATAGTACGCCGTCCTTCTACATCAATCGGATCTCACAGTATACGGGAATTTCAAACGTCGCTTCTTTCGTAGAATATTTTATGACTGCATACGCAGGATACACGGATGTAAACGACTGGATCATTGATAATTTCCAGGGCGGATTCATCGTAGAAGCAAGAGCGAATAATCCGAAGATCGATTCCAGATTATGGAGAATACTGAAAAACAATACGGTACAGAGAAACAACGAGCTGATCCTTCCGGTATTGTCTTATAAGACATCGAAGAACTTGTATCTGGCATCGTTCCCGACATCTCTTGTATATGGAAACTTGCAGATTTACAACGGATATCAGAATACAGATGAGTGGAGACAGCAGAAGAAGCAGCAGGTGATCAATCAGATCAATGATTTCAAGACAAGCTATGATAACTTCGTGGACGTTGCAGAAAACGGAGCACAGTCAATTAATAAAAGTAAATTCCTGATCGTCGATTCCTCTGCAAATAAAGATCACAGTCAGGATGTATTCCAGGAATTTTACAAACCGCTGCAGACGATGTGGAAGAGCAACAACGGAGCGGTAGCCGTAATATTCGGAAATCCGAATTATGATTACATTTATTATAACAGCTCTAACTTTATCGGAGATCTGACCGTCTTAAACCATGAGATGGGTCATGTGACAGATATGTGGATCTGGATGGAGAATAAAGGAAAACGTCCGGGACGTAACGGAGAGGATTACTCGAACGGATTTGCGAACCAGGCAAACGTCGACTATAACATGAATTTCATGAAAACGTATGCAAGAGACGGTTCTATGTTGACGAACCTGACGCCGGACAGAATCAATACACAGGAAGAATTTAAAAGCTATTACAAAGAAGTGTTCGAGACGATCTATACGTTGGATTATCTTCAGGGCAAAGCGTACCTGGAGCTGACGCCCGCACAGCAGTCGGCGATCACATCGCAGCACAGATATGGAACGACGAACAATTACCAGAGTCGGAATCAGTCAAACAGTACATGGAGAACGATCGGCGCCGCCGAGCTTGAGAATATGAATCTTAAGACGTTGGACGATCTTTGGGATAATCAGCTGACGATCAGACCGGGACATCGGTTCGGTCTTAGAAGTATGAACGATGTCGGCGTGAATAATCTCGGGGCATATCAGATCGACAGAGTGTGCTATGCAAGCTGGTACGTGCCTTACGTTGACGGAGGAACGCCGAATGCCCAGACGTTTAGAAGAAACGGATACGAACTCGGCGGACTGTACGGATACAGCGACGGTCTTGTAGAGTATTTAAGTAACCGTACACAGACAGGAGATCTTGCATATTTCAAAAAGAAAATGCAGGATGAGAATTTCTCCTTTGAAACATACAGAAAGAATAAAAATAAAGAGATCGAAGAAAAGATCAAAAAGCAGAAAGAACAGGACAACGCATATTTTGACGAGGAAGCGCTGATCGAATATTTGAAACAAAATATGATCAATTACGGAAATGGTATTAACTCCGGCGTTTCAACCGGAAACAATACGCTCAACAATATTAAAGAATCAAGAGAAAACGTATTCCGTTATCTGCAAAGAATTACGGATGAGTTCAGAAGTCCGGTTTACGCAGATACGGCAGAGTCAAGACATGCGGTAACGATTTCCACAGGGCAGGAGCTGATCGAGAAGATAAACGAGAACCCGAACGGATTCTATGTTCTTGAAAAGGACATTTCTATGGCGGACATTAATCTGACAGGAGAAGTTTATATTGACAAGACGTTTATCGGAAAACTGCAGGGGAACGGTCATAAGATTACAGACGCGCAAGGACCGCTCTTTGCAAAGATCGCCAACTCTTACGTTTCCGATCTTACGATCGTAAATAAAGAAGGCGAGACAAAGGACTGGTTCGGAAAGACAAAACAGTATACGATCATTGTCAATGAGCAGAAAAAAGAAACCGTTCAGGAAATTAAGACTTTAGAAGAATTACAAACAGTCGGACAGAACAAATATACAAAATATGTGCTGAAAAATGATATTGACGCATCGACGGCAACAACAGGTAAGGCAGTTGCAGAAGGCGTATTTAAAGGAGAGTTCGACGGAGGCGGATTCACGATCAAAGGACTGAAAAAACCATTGTTTGAAAAAGTTCAGGAAGGAACAGTCCGCAACTTGAAGATCGAAAATGCAGAGATCAACAGTACAGAAGAAAGCAGCAAAAACGCAGTTATCACAAAAGAATCAAACCACGCTGTCTTTGAAAGCCTGAACCTGGCGGATATCAAAGTCAGCGGAGTGAGCTACAATGCGGTAGTGACAGGATATGATTATACAAGCTCTGTTTTCTCGAAAATACAGATCCGCAATGCGCAGATCACGGGTACGAAAAATTATAATGCCGTTTTGGCAGGCCGCGCATCCGGGTCGCAGATTCAGGATGTCGCCGTGATCGGAAGCAGTGTTGCACTTAGCGGAACAGACTGCGGCGGATTCATCGGAGAAGGCAAAAACGTGACGATCAGCCGCGTGTACAGCGATGCGGATATGACCGTCAATACATACACAGACGATAAGAACCGTACGCAGAGCGCCGGATTCATCGGCAATCTTACAGGCAAGAGCAGCGTAGAATATGTATTTGCGGCAGGAAAAGTAGACAATAAAACAAGCGAACAGCTTTATAACTTCATCGGTACGCCGGACGCACTGAAAACGATGGTGAAAAACAGTTTTGTTATCCAAAACGCAGGCGGAGTATCGAATATCACAGACGGCGTAGGACAGGAGATCTTGCGTGAAGCAACGTCTCAAGAGGCGGCAACGTCAGATTTCTACAAAACGTCAATGACTCTGAACGAAGAGACATGGAACTTGAGTTTAGTTCCGATGAAAGGTTATCCGGAACTGAAAGGAATGGAGAAGCGAGAGGTCATCTCCGTAAAAACGGCGGAGGACTTCATGAAGATGAAAGACTTCCCGACTCAGGAATACCGTCTGAAAGCAGACATCGATCTGTCAGGAACAGAACAGACAGGAAGCGTGATACCGGAATTTTCCGGTGTGCTTGACGGAGAGAATCATAAGATCACCGGTCTGAAAGCGCCGCTGTTCGGTCAGTTAAGCGGTACGGTGTCGAATGTAGCCATTGATGCAGGTGCGATTGAAATCGGAAACAACGTAGATACGACTGTCGGTATATTTGCGAATACGATGACAAACGCAACTGTTGAAAAAGTCATGATCGCAAACGGAAGCATCAGCAGTACAGCAGGAAAAGCGGCAGGATTCGCAGGAACTGTGACAGACTCGACTGTGAAAAATATTTTCATTCAAGGAATAGTAAATGCAGTTTCGACAGCGTCCGGTTTCGCAGAAACGTCCCACCATTCGGTTATGGAAAATATCTATGTAAACATAGATGTAAACGGGGCAGACGGCGCAGGATTCCTTGTGAACAGTACAGGTGAAAATAGTTACAAAAATATCTGTTCAATAGGAAACGTCGCAGAAAACATGTATAAACTGGCAAAAACAGACATCACGTTTACAAATGCTTACGAGTTGTCGGCAGCAGACGGAATCAGCTCTGCGGCAGAAGCAAACGGCGTGAAAACGATCGGAAAAGAAGTGTGGACGAAAGCGTTCTATACAGAAACACTTAAGCTAGATATATCCGTATGGGATGTAGAGAATGCAGAGACGAACGGATATCCGTTGTTGAAAGAGTTCAATGTGAACTTATCTCCGATGACTGTGGAAATTCAAAAACCGCAGGATATCCGGAAGCTGAATAAACTGCCGGAAGGAAGATTTACGATCACGGCAGATCTGGATTTTACAGAGTACGGCGCGGCAAACATTACAGAAAACATTGCGGAAAACAGCATAGAAAACAACGCAGATATAAACGCGGCTGACAGCGTGGAAAACAGCGCGGAAAATCATGCGGAAGAAACAGCGCAGGCAGGAACATGCCTTGTGACAGAGACGTTTACAGGAAGTATAAACGGAGGCGGCCACAAAGTAAGCGGCATGAAGAGCGCGATGTTCAAACAGCTTTCAGGAAAAATAGAAAATCTTGAATTTAGAAACGTTCTTGTAGACAATGAGACGGCAGGAGCAAACGTGCTTGCGGAAACGACGCAGAGTGCAAATGTGAAAAACGTACATTTCAACGGAATTACACTGCGAGGCGCAGGGTACACAGGTATGATTGGAAAAGATACAGGATCGACATTTAGTCAGATCAGTGTACAGAACGCAGACGTGACGACAAGAGCCGATTATGCAGGTGTGTTCGCGGCAAATGCGGCAGGAACTCAAATTTTCGATGTGCTGATCACAGATACAGAAGTGGCAACGTCGAACGCTTATGTGGGAGGATTCATAGGAAACGCTGAGAGAATCACCGCACAGAAAGTATTCGCAGATGCAGAGCTGAATATTCCGTATACTGTTTCCACGCAAAATACGGCGGCGTTTATCGGTCAGGCATCGGAAGACAGCAAGATTCAATATAGTACGGCGGCAGGCGGCGTCTATCCGGAAGATCCGTCGTCAACAAGATATAAGCTGACGCATATGGATAACAGCTCTAATCTGAATGAACTAAAGGCATTTACAAATTGCTTTATTAACACAGATACGCCGGGATACGACAGCATAGCAAACGATCCGAAAGGTGTGACGCACGAAGCGCTTTGCGGTACAGAGTTCTATACAAATGAGATGCGCTTGTCTCAGGACGTATGGGATCTGTCGGATGTGGCAGGAACAGGAACGCCAAGCTTGAAGACGATGCCGGAAGAAGACGTGAGAGCGCCGGAGACAGCGCCGACGCCTGAAGAAGAAATACCTATGCAGGAAACAGCTCCGGAAGGATATACAGAGATCCGAACGGCAGAAGAACTGCTCACGATCCGAGACAGTTCGGGTAAATATATTTTAATGAGCTCGATTTCACTTTACGATGCAGAGCCGCAGGACGGCTCATTCCTCGGCGACTTCAAAGGAGAACTGAACGGAAACGGACTGACGATCCAAGAAGTTTACGGAGCGCCGTTGTTTAACACATTGTCAGGAAAAGTTGAAAATCTGAAACTGACAGACGTTAAAGTAGAAGCTTGGAGTCAGAACCAAGGAGCAAATGCATTTGCGAAAACATTAAGCGGCGCGACAGTTTCAAAAGTAGCGCTCAAAAACATCCTCGTCGCAGGAGGTAATAATACAGGAGCGCTTGCAGGAACAGCACAGAATTCAACCGTAAGCGAAGTGTGGGCGGAAGGATTAAATGTCAATCCGTATGGACCGATACATGGACAGAATGATGCGATGGTTGGCGGCTTGATCGCCGACTTAAAGGGCGGATGCCATATCAGCGACAGCTATGTCGGCGGCGAGATAACTGTAAATGGCGAGACACAGGGCGGTGTATTCGGATATAATAGTAATATGGATAATGGACCTGAAAATACAGTGAAACAAGTTGTTTCTAACATGAAGACAAAAGCAATTTCCGGTCAGACAGACGGAGCAGGATTTATAGGAATGATTGGATATGATTATTCGTGGAGCACATGGATGGAAAACAGCATTGCAATCGGTGAAGCGGGAGTAAGCAGTGATCATGGAAGTGTCGGTCAAGCTTATCGTTTTGCGACAAAAGGGAACTCAGAATCGCCGATAAGATTTGGTTTGCAGAACTGTTATGAAGCGAATGTCAGTGGAAGAAGCAGTGTAGTTTCAGGTTACTTGGATGAGACGGGGAGGTATAAAGAAACATCGTTCTATCAGGATACTCTGAAATTCGACAGCTCAAAATGGAACTTTACATCTGTTGAGAAAAAAGGCCATCCGACACTAAGCTGGATAGCAGACGCAGAACCGCTTCCGCCATTGCCGGAAGGTTCGGCAGTAACGACACATAAACAGTTGAAGACAGAAGTGCCGCAAGGATATACGGCAATCCGTACTCCGGCAGACTTTATGAAGATCGCAGAGAATCCGAGCGGAAAATACATTTTGATGAATAATATTTCACTGGAGCAGGTAAAACTCGCAGAAGGTCAGACGTCCTATATTATGAAGCGCTTTGAAGGAGAACTGGATGGCAATAATCAGGTGATCCACGGGTTAAGAGCATCGCTGTTTGATTCCATCAGCGGAACGTCAAGCAAAAAAGCAGTCGTGAAAAATCTGCGTGTGCAGAATGTATTTGTGAATGCAGGGTACAAGGATATTTTTGATTGGCAAGGAAAACCAGTACTTGCAGAGGCAAACGGACTCGCACGTGAAGTTAGCAACGGAAGGTTAGAAACTATATATATGAACTGCGTGAATCTAAACGGCGGAGGAAATACAGGCGCTTTGGGTGGTTTGGTAAATGAAACCTATATCGGAAAAGTTTGGTTGGAAGGAATTGATATCAACAGTGGACTTAGCGAAGAAGAACTTGGAAGATTTAATCTTGTCGGAGGAGCAGTCGGAAGTTTATCAGGTTATAATTCCAAATTTGAAGATTCCTACGTAGAAGGTAAGATTATTATGGATAATAATCAGCAGGGTGGAGTTGCCGGACAAGTAAAAGCGGCAGTTGTGAGAAATGTGATAAGTAATGTGGAAGCGAGATCCAATAAACCGGATTCGTGGACAGAAAAAAGCGGATTTGTAGGAGATGTTAATACAAGTCTCCAATATGATAATCGTTGGTATCTTGACAGATGTATTTCCATAGGAAATTCAGGAAACAATTATAAGTTTTTAGGCAAAGATCTTAAGGCTGTTACAAAAAATAATTTGAATTTATGTTATGAAGTTACAGGAAAAACAGGAAGGTCTAACGTTACAGATGCAACGAGTCAAAGCGGTACACTGCTGACAATAGATAATATCAATAATGTAGAGTTGTATCGTGATACGCTTTCTTTTAATGACAATACGGCACAGGCAGATCCGAATGCATGGGATTTCAGTTCTGTTGCGGAAAAAGGCTATCCGACGTTAACATGGCTCTTGACATATGACGGCGCAGCGGCTACTATGGTAGAGCAGACACCTGTACAAGACCAGGAGCAGGAAGCAGCGCAGGATGAAAATCTTGCTGAAGCGGAAGTAAACTTACCGGAGCAGGATGAATATTTAAAAGAAGACTAAAAGATATATAGAAAAGAAGATGAGGAGGTATGGAAGTGAAAGAAAAATACGAAACTCCGATGATGGAGATGATCGGATTCAACAGAGAAGAAGTAGTTACTATGTCAGGTCAAGGAGATGAGATTCCGAATGAGAATTTCGTAGATAGTAATGATACAGGCTGGGCTGATTAATTGAGTCTGATATGAAACATTAAGAGATCCCCGGCAGGCGTTGTCAGCAGGCGCGCCTGCCGGGGGTTTTTCTGCCTTTTACTGTCTTTTGTCAGGGAAAAGCGTTTGAGAAAATAGTTGACAAAAGCAGTAACTTTGATACAATCTGACTATGGGAATGAAGTTCTCCCTTAGTGATGAAACTAAAACCGCTGATTTGGCTGATGACTTCTGCATTTTGACGCAGGAATTATCAGCTTTTTTATTCTATAGGAAATTTGCATTTTCCATAGAATAAAACTCTTCCGAAGAATGCACACGCCGCAATAAGGAAGTTTACCGCTTTGCGGCGTTTCGGAGGTGGCAAAGCGTCAAAGTGTTCATGAGTGAGGAGAGGCGGAGGCGAAGTGGACTTCTTTATTTTATTCCGGTTTGTCAGAGAAGGAGGATGGGGTTATGCTGATCAGTATTGCCATGATGTTTTTAGTCGGTATGTCTATGGGGTGGATCTGTAAAAAGATTCATCTGCCGAGTTTGTTCGGAATGATTGTAACGGGAATTGTACTTGGGCCATATGTATTGGACGTGATCGACGCTTCTATTTTGAATATTTCATCGGATCTAAGAAGGATCGCTCTTATTATTATTTTAATGAGAGCGGGATTGTCATTAGATCTTAATGATCTGAAAAAGGTGGGACGTCCTGCTGTTTTAATGTGTTTTGTTCCGGCATGTTTTGAAATAGGAGGAATGATCTTATTAGCGCCTAAGCTGCTTGGAATTTCGATTTTGGATGCCGCTATTATGGGAACGGTCATTGCCGCGGTTTCTCCGGCAGTTATTGTGCCGAAAATGTTGAAACTGATGGAGGAAGGATACGGTGTAAAGAAGAGCATCCCTCAGATGATTCTTGCAGGAGCATCGGTTGACGATGTGTTTGTGATCGTAATGTTTACGGCATTTACAGGATTAGCGCAGGGCGATCAAGTTTCGGCAGTGGACTTTATCAATATTCCGATTTCGATTGCAGTCGGAGCTTTAGCAGGATTTCTTATCGGATTTCTCTCTGCAGAATATTTTAAAAAGATTCATATAAGAGATACTTCAAAAGTTATTATTCTTGTGTGTGTTTCCTTTTTGTTAGTTACATTTGAAGATGAATTTGCATCTGTCATTCCATTCGCATCTTTAATCGCGGTTATGACAATGAGAATTGCTTTGCAGCAGAAGAGAAAAAACGTGGCGAAGCGATTGTCGGCAAAATTCAATAAACTTTGGGTCGGCGCAGAAGTGATGCTTTTCGTACTTGTCGGAGCAACTGTGGATATCCGGTATGCAGTGTCGGCGGGAGTTGTATCTATTGTTTTGATTTTTGCGGTTTTGGTATTTCGGATGTTGGGAGTATTCTTATGTTTGCTGAAAACGAAGCTTACAATGAAAGAACGGATGTTTTGCGTGATCGCGTATATGCCGAAAGCCACTGTTCAGGCAGCTATCGGCGGCGTACCGCTTGCGATGGGATTGTCCTGCGGTAATATTGTGCTGACGGTTGCGGTAACTGCGATTTTGATTACAGCACCGCTGGGGGCATTTCTGATTGAAGCGACTTATAAAAAATGGTTAGGACGACAGACAGAGATCCTAAGTAGATGATATAAAGGAAATAACAGTTCAATACATACCTCTGCAGCTTGCGGCATACATTGTAAAAACGATGTTTACAGGGGAATATTTTGAAAGATTATATCGAAGAAAGAGCCGTTGAGATTGCAGCTTATATTATAGATAATAATGCAACGGTGCGGCAGACAGCAAAACAGTTTGGGATCAGTAAAAGTACGGTACATAAAGATGTAACCGAACGACTCATACAGATCAACCCGGCTTTAGCAAAAGAGGCGCGAAAGGTATTGGATACGAATAAGTCAGAACGTCATATTCGGGGAGGGATGGCTACGCGGGAAAAATATTTGCACAAAATGTTATCTGAATAGAAGTGAAAGTTCTTTACAAATCGAGTCAGAGCCGAATATACTAGAAAGATACAGTAAGGTACGAATTAGCAGTAAGAGATAAACGCGAAGGTTTATATTTAGGCGGAGGTGACGAATGAGGATCGTAATAGTTGACAGCGAAGAGACATCCAGAGAAGTCATTAAACAAGCTATAAACACAGTGGTTGAGACACATAAAATAAAATCAGGGTGCAAAATTGTCGGGGAAGCGGCAGACGGACGGAAAGGGTGCGAGATAATCGTGAAAGAACGCCCGGATCTTATTATCATGGATCTTGAACTGCCGGGGAAAAACGGTTTGCCACTTTTGAAAAAGATACGGTCTGAGCAAATTCACAGCAGAGTGCTTGTAATTACAAAAGATAATGATTTTGACAGGACAAGACAGGCAATTAGTTTTGGAGTGGACGAATATTTGCTGAAACCGGTGAAAAAAGTGCAAATTGCAAAAGCGCTGCAGATGATTGAGGACAAGTTGGCGGGAGAACTTGTGATAGAAACAGCTCTTTCCGTAGAAAATATTTTTATGGCATGTTTAAACGGACAGATCCACAGAGATGAGATTGTTGACGGAATTACACACGAAAAGTATGGATTTACGCTTGCCGATCGCGGAAACCTGTTTGTGGTATGGCTTGGAAACGGCTATATGGAGCAGAGGGAGATGACGCAAAAAATATTAGAAAAACTTGGACAGAATCAAGAATTTTCGGTTTGTGTGCTTCCTATTGATGAATGGCATCTTTTTACTGTGATCATATATGGACCGGAGAAAAAAACAATACGGTATCCTTTTTTCAAAAATGAGGTAGTGTCACGATTAAGCGGAATGATCCGAGGGGAACTGGTCTGTTTGTGGGAGGATGTGCAGCATTTAGAAATGTTGAATGTATCACTTAAAAATCTACGGATGATACGGGAGTGGAATCTTTTCTTTGACAGAGGAGATCTGATCAGACGCGAGGATGTAGAATCTATGGAAATCGTTCCTCTTAAATATCCGGCAGAACTGGAGAACAGGCTGCGCCGGTCGGCAGTTATTTCCAATCGAAAAGAAATCATAAAGTGTTATTATACGTTGTATGATCTGTGTAAACGCGACCCGCATAGTCCGAGTCAGATAAAAGAAGTTTTGATTCGTTTTAACATGGCTGTTTTGAACGCATATAAGCTGAAAAGAGAAATTCATTCGGAACTGCAGGTGCAAAAAAGCATGCAGGATATTGCGAAGGCGATGAGTTGGGGAGAAATTCGCGCCGCGGTAGAATTATTTTTCAGGACACTGAATTTTCAGGCAGAGGAAGAAAACGAAAATGCCGATTTAAGTCCGCTGATTCAAAAAGCGCTGCAGATGGTAAAAAAGGAATACGATCAGGGGATTACCTTGGAAGAAATGGCAGATAAATTATTTGTATCAGAAGAATATTTGAGCAGTCAGTTTAAAAAAGAAATCGGGGTAGGCTTTAAAGAAATGGTTCGTACATTACAAATAGAACGAATCAAAGAACTGCTTACCAACACGAAACTGAAATTGAATCAGATTGCGGAATTGGCAGGATATTCAGATGCAAAATACATGAGCAGAGTATTCAAAGATGAAGTGGGCGTACTGCCAAGTGAATTCCGTAAATCGGCGCATTGCTGATACGATAAATGCATTAAAAAAGTACTCTTTTATAAAGAAATTCACCCTTTTAACTTTGGAAAAATATGATAATATGAGGTCTGGAAATTACAGATGATTGTTTTTAGGGAAAAATAGAAAGAAAATATTCTAAAAATATAAAAACAATTAAATTTCGCATAAATATTCAAAGGAGAGGTGAAAAATGAGTGAAATGAAGATTACATTCAAGCATCCTGATGAGATTCTTGATTTTGTAAACACGGTCTCCAAGTATGAATTTGACATGGATATGAAAAAAGGACATGTAGTCGTAGATGCAAAGTCATTACTTGGAATTATGCATCTTGGTATTAATAATGAAATTGCTTTGCAGATGTACACAGATGACTGTGAAGAACTTTGCAGAGAAATTGCAAAATATGCAGCATAAGAAATTTTATGTTTAAAGAGATGTGTATGAAAGGTTGTCCGAATCTTGAAATTACAATCTTGCAAATAAAACATGAATAGAACTTGAATTAAAACCGAATTAAAACCGAAACGATGGAAACTACAAAATAGTTGAGAATAATAAATTCCTGACGTATAATAAAATACGTTGGGAATTTTTGTTGCACTTGTAAAAACGGAAACGCCCAACTATAATGAGTACATAAAAAGCGGTTATCATGCCGTGTTAAACAGGAGGACAATCTTGAAGAATGAACTTGTGATCGTGCTTGATTTCGGCGGACAGTATAACCAGCTTGTTGCCAGGCGCGTAAGAGAATGTAATGTATACTGCGAGATCTATTCTTACAAAACAGATATTGAAAAGATCAAAGCAATGAATCCGAAGGGAATCATCCTGACAGGAGGACCGAATAGCTGCTATCTGCCGGATTCACCTACCTATACAGAGGAATTATTTAAACTGGGCATTCCGGTACTTGGCTTGTGCTACGGTGCACAGCTTATGATGCATGTTCTTGGCGGGGAAGTGAAGAAAGCAGATGTGAGAGAATATGGAAAAACAGAGGTTTTGATTGATAAAACTTCTTCAAAGATTTTTGATAATGTTTCACCATCTACAATTTGCTGGATGAGTCATTTCGATTACATTTCCCGAATTGCTCCGGGATTTGAAATATCCGCACACACGGCAGACTGTCCTGTAGCTGCCGCAGAAAATGCAGAAGAGAAGCTTTATGCAATTCAGTTTCATCCGGAAGTGCTTCATACGGTAGAAGGAACGAAGATGATCAATAATTTCGTGAAAAATGTGTGCGGCTGTACCGGAGATTGGAAGATGGATGCGTTTGTAGAAAGCACGATTGAAGCAATCCGCGCAAAAGTCGGAGACGGAAAAGTGCTGTGCGCTCTTTCGGGAGGCGTAGATTCTTCTGTTGCTGCAGTTATGTTGTCAAAAGCAATCGGAAAGCAGCTTACTTGCGTATTTGTCGATCATGGTTTGCTGAGAAAAGATGAAGGCGATGAAGTTGAAGCCGTTTTCGGACCGGAAGGACCGTATGACCTCAATTTTATTCGTGTCAATGCTCAGGAAAGATTTTATGCAAAATTAAAAGGTGTGGAAGAGCCGGAAGAAAAACGTAAAATTATCGGTGAAGAATTTATACGTGTATTTGAAGAAGAAGCAAAGAAGATAGGTGCAGTTGATTTTCTTGTGCAAGGAACAATCTATCCGGATGTAGTAGAAAGCGGTCTTGGAGGCGAGTCTGCGGTTATTAAGTCGCATCATAATGTAGGCGGCTTGCCGGATTATGTTGATTTTAAAGAAATTATAGAACCGTTGCGAGATCTTTTCAAAGATGAAGTGAGAAAAGCCGGATTAGAATTAGGAATTCCGGAATATCTTGTGTTCCGTCAGCCATTCCCCGGTCCGGGACTTGGTATCCGCATCATCGGAGAAGTGAACGCTGAAAAAGTGAAAATCGTGCAGGATGCGGATGCCATCTACCGTGAGGAAATCGCAAATGCAGGATTAGATAGAAGTATCGGCCAGTATTTCGCGGGGCTTACAAACATGAGAAGCGTCGGTGTTATGGGCGATGAGAGAACTTATGATTATGCTATTGCACTCAGAGCGGTGAATACAGTTGATTTTATGACTGCGGAAGCAGCAGAGATTCCGTATGAAGTGCTTAATAAGGTAATGAGCAGAATTATCAATGAAGTTAGAGGCGTGAATAGAGTTATGTATGATCTGACAAGTAAGCCGCCGGGAACGATTGAGTTCGAATAATATATTAGAGCCAAGAAATGCCTATTTTATGGGCTTTCTTGGCTCTTTCTATGTCCGTTGACAATCAAATGACAATACTTTTTTAATATTATTGTAAATAATTTCTTCTTATTTAGCTGGGAATTGACTTTTCCAGTCTAAATAATCTTTTTCTGTAATCTCTTCATTTCTGAATTTCTGGTACATATCAGCCCATGCTCCAATATTATCCAGCATATTTAAAGAATCATGTCCTTTGTCTTTAAACATGAGTTGTGGTACGCCGGATTCATCCCGGTAGGCGTGCAGACCATATTGATCCTCTAAAGCAAATAATGCGTGCATGACACTAACATAAGTATCAAAGTTTGGATCAGACATGGCGTATGGACTGATCTTTAATGAGTTTGCTATTTTTTCCAATTGTTCTGATGATGGAAAACGATTCCCAAGTTCATAATTTCTAATTGCCGATTCGCTTAATCCGGACATGATTGCCAATTCTTTCTGTGTATATCCTTGATCGATCCGGAATTTTCTTATTTTCTCACCTACTGTCATAAGAAAACACTCCTTTGCTGATTGTTACTTAAAAGTATAGCATAAACAGTTCAAAAATGAAATATAAAAATAAACCGTTCATTTTTGAAATTATTCTATTGACAGTACGGAAATGAAATGTTATGATGCATATACACCGTTCGATAATGAACTGAAAAAGAAAGGAGGGATATAGATGGCTAGTAAATTATTTATATCAGCAAAAGAAGTAGCAAAAGAATTAGAAGTATCTGATTCCTATGCGTATCGTTTGATCCGTCAGTTAAATACTGAATTGGAGCAAAAAGGTTTCGTTGTTGTCAAAGGAAAAATCAGCCGTAAATATTTTGAAGAACGAGTTTACGGTATGAATGAAATGGAATAGTAGGAGGTGATGTTTTGACAGTAATTAAAAACCAAAAGTCAAATACTTACGAGGTAAGAACCTATTATAAGGACTGGACCGGCGTAAGAAAGCAGAAGACGAAAAGGGGATTTAAACGCAAATGTGATGCCCAGGAATGGGAAAGAGCGTTTAAATTAAAGGAGAATTTGAGTCTGGATATGTATTTTGAAGATTTTGTGGATCTTTATCTGAATGATATCAAATCTAGAATCAAATATAATACCTGGCTGACGAAAAAGCATATTGTAGAAAAAAAGATTCTCCCATATTTTTCGAAAAAGAAGTTGCAGGAAATAAAACCTTCTGATATTCGACAGTGGCAGAACACCATGATGAACTATCGGAATAAACAAGGAGAAGGCTATTCACAGGTCTATCTAAAGACCATCCATAATCAGCTGAGTGCAATTTTGAATCATGCAGTTAATTTCTATGATTTGAAAAGCAATGCTGCACGCAAGGCGGGATCTATGGGAAAAGAAAGAACAAAAGAAATGCTTTTCTGGACAAAAGAAGAGTATATGAAGTTCATTGAAGCGGTGGCGGATAAGCCAATCTCCTTTTATGCATTTGAAATTCTATATTGGTGTGGAGTGCGTATGGGAGAGTTGTTAGCACTGACACCGGCAGATTTCGATTTTCAGGCTTGTACTATCCGGATCAATAAATCTTATCAAAGATTAGAGGGGAAGGATATTATTACGGATCCTAAGACTGTGAAGAGTAATCGCATAATTACCATGCCGGAATTTTTAAGCGAAGAATTAGAATCGTATATAGGAATGCTGTATGGTTTAAATGAAAATGACAGGATATTCCAAATTTCAAAAAGCTATCTTCATCATGAAATGGATCGTGGTGTGAAGTTGTCAGGAGTGAAGAGAATACGAATCCATGATTTACGACATTCTCACGTGTCATTGTTGATCAATATGGGATATTCTGCGGTGGCAATTGGAGAAAGGGTAGGGCATGAAAGTGTGGAGATCACATATCGATATGCACATTTGTTCCCAACAATCCAAACAGAGATGGCGGAAAATCTAAATCAGGAAAGAGAGGAATATCTGGATGAGTGAAAAAAATAGGGATAACAAGAATCGGTGGCGTAATGTAACCATAGCGTTTCGAATGTCTCCGGAAGAAAATGAAGAGCTGGATTTAAGAGTAAAGCTTTGTGGATACCAGACGAGACAAGAATATATCATTGAAAGTGTTTTACATCAAAAAGTCACAGCAGTAGGAAATCCATTGATGTTAGTACAGTTTAGAAAACAGCTTCGAGGGATTGAAGAGGAACTAAAAAGGTTAACTACATTAGAGGATGCCGATGAAGAGTTGTTTACACCTATTCGAACAATGTTGGAGATATTAAATGCATTTGCAGAAGAAAGAAACTATGAAAGAAGGAAAAAAGAAAAAGCCCAGAAATAAACTGAGCAAGTTCCCTGATCATCAGAATAACTGATATATCACCTTAACAACTTGAGTATATCACAAAATTGTTGTTGCAACAATTGTTAAATTCTGTTTGCCAGGGACTTGCCCGGTTGGGCAGGAGGTGGAAATGGAAGATAATTATAGAGAAATAAAAAAGGCAGAACCATGCCTGAAATTAATCCACATGGATCAGGTTGAAGTGGAAGAAATTGAATGGCTCTTTTATCCGTTCATACCATACGGGAAGGTCACCATTATTCAGGGAGATCCTGGAGAGGGTAAGACCACCGTGGTGTTGCAGATCATTGCAAAGTTAACAAAAGGAGAAGCAATATTAAGTGAAACAAGCGAAGGAAAATCCGAAGAGACAGGCGTAGAGCCAATCAATGTGATTTATCAAACAGCTGAAGATGGACTGGGCGATACAATCAAACCGAGATTGTTAGCGGCAGGGGCAGATTGTTCCAGAGTCTTGGTGATTGATGACCAGGATCAGCCATTAACAATGGTAGATGAAAGGCTGGAAGAAGCGATTATACAGACGAAAGCAAGACTTGTAGTGTTAGATCCAATTCAAGGCTTTCTAGGGGCTGGTGTTGATATGCATAGGGCAAATGAGATTCGCCCATTGATGAAAAGAATTTCTGTATTAGCAGAGAAATATCAATGTGCCATTATTCTGATCGGTCATATGAATAAGAATAGTAATGGAAAATCATCCTATCGTGGGTTGGGGTCTATTGACTTTCAAGCGGCAGCAAGAAGCGTATTGATTGTTGGAAGAGTGAAAGATGAACCGGAAATCCGAGTGATCTGTCATGTAAAGAGTTCTCTTGCTCCGGAAGGAGATGCTATCGCCTTTCGATTAGACAAAGAAAAAGGATTTCATTGGATTGGAAAATATGACATCAGTGCAGAGGACTTATTGTCTGGTGATGGACGAGGGCAAAAGATCCGAAGTGCGAAAGATTTTTTAAAAGAGATCTTAGCAAATGGATCAATGGAACAGGCAAAAATAGCGGAAGAAGCAGAAGAACGAGGAATTAAAAAGAAAACACTTTGGAATGCGAAGAAGGAATTACAGATTGATTCTGTGAAGATAGGAAATAAATGGTTCTGGATGTTACAAGAAGAGTAAAGGAAGATGGCAAGATTACCATATCTTAAAGAATAGGGAATCTTGCCACCTTGATTAAAAAGGAGTGAAGTGATGAAAAAAGTACAGATTGATTATGAACTGTTTCGAAAATTGATCTTTTATCATTTGGGTTCAGATGATCAGTATGAAGAAGATATTCGAAATGGCTTGGAAGAAAAATTGGATGCATTAGTCAGACATGAACTCTATACGAAGTATAAGACGGCTCCTTCTGAGGAAGAGCAGGAGAAAGCACGACAGGAATATTTAGATAAGCGTGGAGTGACAGCCAGTTATCGATGGTGATGTTTGTTTTGGGAATATACAACAGGAGCGTGGCACGCACCTGTATCATACCAAACAAGGAGAATTGCTGTAGGGTGTAGCCGATACAGTACTGGCTGATTTGAAAGCTCCCGGCAGGGCGCAAGGGTACTTTTGATGGACGTTAGGCTGTCGAAAGTGCTTTTGCGTTACTTTTGACAAAAGTAACAAAACATGATCGCCATATCTGGCGTTTTAAAATGAATGAAAGGAGATTTATTGAAAAGGACAATTAGTTTTATGACAGGGAAAGGCTCCCTGAACCATAACAGTAGAAAATTTCATGCAAAGAATACGGATCCGAACAGAACCCATTGGAATGTTGAATATTGTAATGAAGATATCAAAGACGTATATCATGAATTATTTGACGACGCCTTGAAGCGTTACAATGATAAACAGACTCGAAAAGATCGTAAGATAGATGATTACTACGAAAAGATACGTTCCGGGAAACAAGAAAAATTATTTCATGAGGTTATCCTTCAGATCGGTGATAAAGACAATATGGGATCAGAAACGATGGAAGGACAACTTGCTGCAAAAATATTAGATGAATACATGAAAGGATTTCAAGAACGGAATCCTACGTTGCGAGTATTTGCTGCTCATCTGCATTTAGACGAAGCAACACCGCATCTACATATTGATTTTATCCCCTATGTTACAGGAAGTAAGCGAGGACTTGATACAAGAGTATCTTTAAAACAAGCCTTATCGTCATTAGGATTTAAAGGTGGTTCCAGAAGTGAGACGGAGCTAAATCAATGGGTACAATCAGAAAAGGAAAAATTAGCCATGGTCATGAGGGAAAATGAGATAGAATGGGATCAGAAAGGAACTCATGAACCACATCTTTCTGTATTGGATTACAAGAAAAAGGTTCGAGAACAGGAAGTAGAAGAATTAACGGAACATAAGAATTTATTGGAACATGATTTGCATGATATCAGTGAATGTGTGGATGAGATCCAAAAGGAAAAAGAACAGGCAGAAAAAGAGAGAGATGCGGTAATTAAAAAGACAGAAGTGTTAGAAAAACGATTTTCTGCACTAAATTCAAAAGCTGGACTTGTTGACTCACATGCACGTGAGTATGGATATTATCCGGAAGAATGGCTGCCAGAAGCCGGAACTTTAGAGTCTGCAAAATCTTACAGGAAGAGAATATTTCCTTTGGTGAAAAAAGTTGCGAACATGATACAGGCATTGTATAGCAAATATTTAGAACTGAAAAGCAAAAATCAAAAGCTATCAGATCGAAACCTGGATCTTGAAAATCGTGTAGATCGGTTGCGAGAAGAAGTATCTGTTATAAAGAAAGAGAATGTAGCTTTGTTAAATGTAACATATGATATGGATCGGGTTGTAGCTGTTTTGGGAGAAAATAAGGTGAAGGAAGCAATAGAAGTGGCAAAACATTTGGAACAGGCAAATGCAAAACAAAAAATCAAGAAGAGACGTATAGATAGAGAGAAAAGATAAAAAAATGGTTGTGAAAATGGACTAGTTCAGGACGGATTCTGGATTAGTCTATTTTTGAAATATATGGTTATAAAAAGAAAATCAAGAATGAAAGTTAAGAAACTATAATGTATAATATCTTAGAAATAAAAGAAAAAAATAGCATGTTTTATGTAATATAAAGCCTGAATAACAGCATGGCAAAGGAAATTTGCGTAATATTTTGGGATAGGTAAAGCCGCATTGCTAGCCATCAGGCATAAAGGCGAGTAATAATATGGCTAAAGGAGGTAAGCAAATGAACATCGGTGAAAAGATTATCGAAATCAGAAAAGAAAGAAAAATGACACAGGAGGATTTTGCAAAAATATTTCATGTAACAAGGCAGACAGTTTCAAATTGGGAACATGAGAAAAGTTATCCAGATTTGCAAACAATTATTCAAATCAGTGATGAATTTAATATTTCGCTGGATAAGTTGTTAAAGGAGGACATACAAATGGTGAAAAAAATCGATAGTTATAAGAAATATAAAAAGGTATTTTGGGGAGTGGGAATATCTATTTTAAGTATTGTTATTTGCGTAGTAGTATATCTGGCTGTATGTACGGTGCAACATAATAAAATGTATGATAAGGTACTAGACGCTGGATTTGAAAAAGAGTTGACGGAAGATTTTATCGAAAAATATCAAGGCTATTATGCTTTGACAGAAGATGGCGTGGATTATTTGGTGGAACCAAAGGCTATTGGGAAATACGAATTAGATAATAAGAATTTTGTTTTAGTTGCTCGAAAAGGAGAGCAAGATATTACATTGATGATTGATGAGAACAAAAAAATTACATTAGCATTATACCCGGGACGGATTGAAATTGATCAGGAAGGAAAACAAGTGAATGTAACAGAAAATATGACGGATGAACAAAGAAAACGTGAAAATGAGTTGTTAAGCGAACGAAAGGAAGAACTTATGCCTATTCTTCATAAAGCTTTAGAACTTTGGGAAGCAATAAATAATTAAAATGCTAGAGTGCATATAAACAGTTGCTTTCATAGTAGTATAATAGTTATGAACAAATAGCTCAGAGTGTAAGCTTTGGGCTTTTGGGCTATTTGTTTTAGCTGGAATAGATTAACATAGTATTTTGAAAATAACTGTGAAGCATATTGTTACTTTAAAGAATAAAATGGTATAATGTATGCAGATGATAATGTACGAAAATGTATGAGGGTGTATATGGGACAAGTAAATTTATATAAAATTGATGAAAATAAGAGAATTGGCTTTCTTGATCAACTTAGAGAAAAATTAGAAGTTGTACTTTAATTCGACAGATATTTCTGAGAGGTGGTTTTTCTTGAAAAAATTTTTGAGTGACAATAAAGAAAAGATTACAACTTTCATTATATGTGGAACTATTTTTATCATAGCCCTTTCAATTATTGCTATGATAAGTGGTGCTATAATGAGACTTTTTGGTTTTGAATATGAATCAGTAGGTAGTATCGTTTTATTCTTTATAGTAGCTACAGCAATCTCTTTTCCATTAAATCTGATAGCAGGAGCCTTGCCAAAAGCACTGTATGAACTTGAAAGGATGAGCAAAAAAACTGCTTTGATGTTATATTTGACTTTAGACACTATTGCTACCAGTTTTGGATTAAAAATAGTAGATTATTGTATGCCATCTGTTTCTGCAACAACGGTTTCTATTATTATTATTTCTTTCTTATTGTCATTACCAGGAAAGGATGATTTCAAGGATAACCAAGAAGATAAATAAAATTTCAGCTTGTAGGGGAATTGAAGTGCTTTATGAATGCTATAGTATTTAAGACTATTAGTTGATTTTAATGTATAGCATATTACTGACAATAAAATGACAATACAATCAGATAAAAACATAGCGAATACATATAAAACAGTTCAAAAATGAACGGTTTCAAAACTAAAACAATGAGGAAGCACCACAAAGCAAATAGAACTTTGCGAGTTTGAATAATCCACACAATCATAAGAATCCAGTATTTATGAGGGTTGAAAACAAATTTGTTTAGTAATTGGCAACAAAATGGCAACATTTTGTGATTATTCAAGAGATAGAAATTTTATTTCATAACGTATATAAAGAAACCTTACTGATTTTCAGAAGTAAAAAACTGAATATCGGTAAGGTTTTCTTTTTTTCTTAATTTTCTTTTTTAGTCAATTCTTTTAAGAGGTAATCACTCAGTTCCTGAGAGGGTATCTTGGCACGTTTCTGGTAAGTATCCAGTTCCGGGTACTTATATCTCCATTCATCATATTCTTCCTTGCTGATTTCACCGTTTTCCAATTTGTCAGATTGTTCCATCCATGCACGAAGCATTTCATCGACAGATGAGCCGGGAGCAGATATGGAAGAGTCAAGGCAGAGATGAGGTTGTCCATCTACATTTTTTACCTTTAGACCATATATATCTTCCAGTGCAAATAGTGTATGCATCAGACCTATGTGAGTATCAATATCCGGCACTGTTAAAGCATGAGTATTGACATCGAAGATCTGAGACATTTGTTTTACAAGATCAATTTTCGGAACTCTAGCTTCAGATTCATATTGAGCCATGCGGACATCAGAGGTTTTTCCCATGAATCCCAGTTGTTCTCCAAGTTGCTTTTGTGTCATGCCTTTGCGGTTGCGAAAAAATTTGATACGTTGTCCGATTGCCATTTTTGTTTGCCTCCTTATAGTGGTCATTCGTGTTGCCATAATTAATCGTGATAGAAAATAAAACAATTCTGTTTAGGTTCAGTATAGCATGAGCAATTTTGGATAGCAAGAAGAACTTAAACAAAAAAATTTAATATTCTCACCAAACTACTTGACTTAAATAAAAATGTTTAGTATCATGCAAATGTAGCAACCTAAACAAATTGCGTTAAGAATGAAAGGAGAGATGCGATGTGACGAACAGAACTTTTATGACAGTAGAAGAAGTTGCAGCGGAAATGGGAGTTTCCAAGTCTTATGCTTATAAGATTATCAAACAGCTAAATGAAGAATTACAGAAGCTGGGTTATCTTACGGTAGCTGGCAGAGTAAACACCAATTATTTCCGCAAAAAAGTATGTTACAGCGAAATGTAAGAGAAAGAGAGGAGAATTTGTATGAGTATTCATAAAGATAATGCCACTGGAAAGTGGCGAGTAGTCTATCGTTATACCGATTGGACAGGAGAAACGCACCAGTCATCCAAAAGAGGATTTCCTACAAAACGAGAAGCGCAGATGTGGGAACGAGAGCTATTGCTGAAGAAAGAAGCCAAATTGGATATGACTTTCGAAAGCTTTTATGAGATTTATGTGGAGGATATGCAAAATCGAATTCGTGATAATACCTGGGGAACGAAGACAAATATTGCCAGAACTAAAATTCTTCCTTATTTCGGAAAGCGTAAAATAGGAGAAATTGAGCCAAGGGACATTATTGCATGGCAGAATGAATTGCTTGCGATCCGGCAGCCGAATGGAAAGCCGTATTCCGCCTCTTATCTGCAGAAAATTCATAGTCAGTTAAGTGCTATTTTCAACCATGCAGTTAATTTTTACCATCTTCCATCTAATCCGGCACAGAAAGCAGGAAATATGGGAAAAGAGGAACACCGGGAAATGCTGTTCTGGACAAAAGAAGAATATTTGAAATTTGCAGATGCCATGATGGACAAGCCTGTTTCCTATTATGCGTTTGAAATACTTTACTGGTGTGGGCTTCGCATGGGCGAATTATTAGCACTTACACCGGTAGATTTCAATTTTGAAACGCATACACTACGGATTAACAAGTCCTACCAGAGGTTGCACCGGGAAGATGTGATTACACCACCAAAGACATTAAAAAGTAATCGAACCATTAAGATGCCGCAGTTTTTGTGTGATGAGATGCAGGATTATCTGAAAATGCTGTATGAGCCGAAAGAGGACGAACGGATTTTCACGATTTCCAAATCTTATCTGCATCATGAAATGAACAGAGGATCAAAAGTGTCTGGGGTGAAGCGAATCCGTGTGCATGATTTGAGACATTCCCATGTATCGTTATTGATCAATATGGGATTTACGGTATTGGCAATCGCAGATCGAATGGGACATGAGAGCATTGATATCACTTACCGATATGCGCATCTGTTTCCAAGTGAGCAGACACAGATGGCAGAACAGTTGGATATTGAAAGGATGGAAAAATCAAATGGAGAAGAATCTGGACAGTAAAGGAAGATGGAGAAACAAAATCGTAGCATTCCGGGTATCACCGGAAGAAGCAGAGCAGATTGATGCATGTGTCCGATTGTCAGGACTTAGCAAGCAGGACTATATCACAAAACGATTAACTGATCGGGAAATTGTGATACAGGGAAATCCAAGAGTGTATAAAGCATTGCGAAATCAGATGGCAGAGATTTATGAAGAATTGAAACATCTGGAAAAATGCAGTGAGGAAAACGAAGAGTTGTTGAGTACCCTGAGATTGGTCGCAGAGACATTGTATGGATTGAAAGGGGAAAATGAATGACAGCAAAAGAAAAAATGACTGCTCCGATTGCATCTGTTGGCGCAGATGTGGAACAGCCATTAGAAAATTTAAAAACCAACCAAAGTATAGCAGATTTGCCCGGTAAGGGCAATCTGCAAGCCACAAATAATGCGGAAAATACAGCAAAATCAGCAAATAAAAAGAATCAAGATGATCTGGAAACAGTTTCCATGATGGAATTATATGATACTGCATATCCACCAAAATTGCCGATTATAGATGGACTTCTGTATAACGGAACTTACCTGTTTGTTGGTTCACCGAAAATTGGAAAATCATTTTTCATGGCACAGATCGGGTATCACATCAGTAAAGGACTTCCATTGTGGGGCTTTTCAGTCAGACAGGGAACGGTTCTGTATCTGGCATTGGAAGACGATTATGCAAGGTTGCAGAAACGATTATCACAGATGTTCGGAATGGAAGGCAGTGAAAACTTTTATTTTGCTACAAAGTCCAAATCATTAAATGCTGGATTGGAACAACAGCTTGTGCAGTTTGTAACAGATCATAAGGACGCAAGGCTCATTATTATTGATACGCTTCAGAAAGTCCGGGAAGTCGGTGGAGATAAATTCAGTTATGCCAGCGATTACGAGATTGTAACAAAGTTGAAAGCATTCAGTGATAAATATAGCATCTGTTTTCTGGTTGTGCATCATACAAGGAAAATGGAATCTTCCGATAGTTTTGATATGATTTCTGGCACGAATGGATTGCTTGGAGCTGCGGATGGAGCATTCGTCATGCAGAAAGAAAAACGGACAGATAATAAGGCAGTTCTGGAAGTGGCAGGGCGTGACCAGCAGGATCAGAAACTGTGGTTGAACTTTAATCGGGAGAGATGTGTCTGGGAACTTACCAAGACAGAAACAGAACTTTGGAAAGAACTAGAAGATCCAGTGTTGGAAAAAATCAAAGAACTTGTAACAGAAACTATGCCAGAGTGGGTAGGAACAGCAACAGAGCTTGTGGAAGTATTGCAGGTGGAAATGCAGCCGAACGCATTATCACGAAAATTAAATGTCAGCCTGGAACGTCTGATTCTGGAATATGGAATCCAGTATAAAACAGAACGAGGACACGATGGAAGAAAAATTAGATTAACCTTTGTCGGAAAACAAGCGTGACGATATGTGACGGTTGTGACGGTATTTTATATAGCGTGACGGTAGTGAAAATATCGTCACTATCGTCACGACCGTCACGGAAAGGAGAAACATGGAAAGAAAATCACAGGTACAGATACCAAAAGATTTATTGCTGGCATTGTTCCAGTATCATCTTGCCGGGAACGAGGAATATCAGCCAGAGATAGAAAAAGCATTGATGGAAAAATTAGATAGTGTGGTAAAACATCAGTTATATACAACATTTAAAACAGCACCAACTGAGGAAGAACGGGAAAAGGCAAGACAAGAGTATTTGGATAAGTGTGGAATGCATGAGGACTTTCGTTGGTAAAGATTCTGTTTGATTACCTTATGACAGGAGCGTGGCACGCACCTGTAGATAGCAGACAAAGAGAAGGTCTGTAAGGTGTAGCTGGTAGTTGATTGGCGAAGAAAAAACTTTTTAAAAGGGGGCCCTGATTCAGGGCGTCCCTGAGGAAATGATAAATGAAGGGAGAATGACACCATGAGAGAAGGAAGATTAGGTTACAACAGTTATAACAAGAGATATGGCTTATTATCATCAGACTTATGGATTGATACGGGATTTCATTGCGGAGAATGTCTGGAAGTTCTAGTTGATGATCAGTGGGTAAAGACACGAATGGAAATGAATCTGGCGAGAGAATGGTATTTGGTTGGAACACCATATTGTGGAGATCTGGAGTATGTACGGGCAAGGATACCGGAATAAAGCAGACAGGAAGAGTAATAGTCGGTTTGTTGTTAGTGAAAAAATAAGCCCGGATACGGGCAGAAAAAGAGGGCGAATACGCCCAAAATGAAAAGCGAAAGCCAAGTTGTGGTAGATGTAAGAAGCATCTCACAAAGCCCTCGGCGTTTGAGAGCGAAATACACCCATCGCACAAATTAAAGATTTGTACTCAGGATATTTCGCCCTGCCGGGAGCTGTTCCGCCGACAGGCGGATAGTTCGTAAACGGATGCCGATGCATCCACTCACAAATGATATGGCAGAATTTATTTTGCCGAAGACAAGGAGGGAGTGCCTATCGGAAGAAATTCATTTATTCAAATGACAAAACTAAGCAATGTAAAAGGCAGGATCACTTATATATCCAGTCATGCAAAACAGGAAAACCTCTATGCAGTTTATGAAACCACAGAACGGAAATTCTGGCGGGAACTTGCAAAATGTAATCAGGAAGAATTTGCAAAAAGTGGAACAGAAGGAAAATGTATTGAGGCAAGAGAACTGATCATTGCTTTGCCAGAGAGTTTTACAGAATATCAGCCGGATAGATTGCTACAGCTTTTTACAAATCATTTTAAACAGAATTACGGAGCGGAGTGTATTGCTGCTCTGCACCACAATAAAAGAAAGACCAATTATCACATTCATCTGATATTTGCAGAACGGAAACTACTGGATGAACCAATCATTAAGATTGCCAGTAGAAATATGTTTTATGATGAACATGGAAAACATGTCCGAACCAAGAAAGAGATACTGGGAGAAGATGGTGAGATACGAGAGGGCTGCCACATTGTGAAAAAAGGCGAAGTGTATGAGAAGAAGCTGTTTACAGCGAAAGATGAACGATTTAAGAGTAATTCATTTCTGGATGAAGTAAAGCATTCTTATACAGACTTAATCAATATTTATGTGCAGGACGAGAAACAGAAGTTGCAGGTATTTGAGCGTGGTGGTGTGTATCTTGCAACAAAGAAAATTGGAAAGAACAATCCAAAAGCACATGAGATAGAAGCGGATAATCAGAAACGTCAGGAATGGAACAGAGCAGTTGATATGGCATTGATTAGTGGCGTACCAGAGCCGCAGATACTGGAAGTGAAGCGAAAACAAATTACTGAATCAATTAAGAAATCTATTGCTCGGCATGGAAAAAGTCCGGGATTATTTGGCAGAGTTATAGCAGTGGCGGTTGAAGCACTGGAATTTTTGATAGAAAGTGTGCTGTTAAAAAAATTCAGAGAAGTGTCGGAACAGACTCACGTGGCGCAGGCAGGAACAACGGAACCTGAGCAAACAGAGAGGAGTGCAGAAAATATCGTACCAGAAAGTGTGAAGATAAAAGAAGAAAAGACAGAATCGAAGCAGCCAGAAATGACAAGGCTTGCATCTAAGTATCCGAAATTTTTCAAAGTTAAGAAAGAACTGGACGAACAAAATACTGCAATTCAACAGAAACAAAAACAGCTTTCTGCAAAGAAAAAAGAACTGTCAGAAGTCAAAGGCTGGTTTAAGGGAAGAAAGAAAAAAGAATTGCAGGGAGAAATTGATGCATTGACAAGTCAGATCAGAGATATGAAAGATTACCTTCCAAGGATTGTACAGAAAATTGGTTATAGAAGCGTACAGGAATTTTTAAAAGATTTTAAGGTTTCCAAAACTGAGTATAGCCAGTATCGGATTGCAATAGAAAAATGGAAGAAAGAAACAGGAAAAGAGCCAGTAGCACATGGTATTAGAGCGAAGCTGGCAGAAAAGAAACAGGAAATACAGAATGAACAGAAAAATAAACAGCGTACCCACAAACAGAATAAAGATCGGGGTGCAAGATAGGAGGACAATCATGGAAAAACACATTATGGGAGAAAATGGAATCAGCTACACTTTAGGAGAGGACGGTCTGTATTATCCAGACCTGTATCTCCCGGAGGAGACAGAGTATCCGATTGGAAAGTATGGAATGTTGAGAAAAACTTACTTGAAAGAGCATCGAAAAGGATTATATCTGGAGTTGGTACTTGCCGGAAAGTTAAATGAGCATTTGCATCAGGTTGACGAGGAGTGTAATCAGATGATGGACAGACTGATGGAACAGATGAAAGAAAAGCAGGGAGTGACAGAAAAATTGAAGATGCAGGATCAGATGGCATGGGTTAGGAGAATGAATAACATCCGGGCTTGTGTGGAGGAGATTGTAGTAAAAAAGATTGTCTATGCGTAGCGTGTAGGGCGGCTTTTTAGCTGCTCTTTATCATAAAAATAATGAAATATGAAAATATCGAGAAAAGAACATAAGTTCGATAAAAAAGCTTGCAATTATTCAGATAAATGAATATAATGATGAGGAGAACTAACGGAGGATGAATATGGATTACTTAACAACAATGGAGATGTCAAAAGAGTGGGGGATTTCTTCAAGGAGAATTGCTGTTCTTTGCGAACAAAATCGTATAAATGGAGTTATAAAAAAAGGAAAAACATGGCTTATTCCGCAAGATTCTATAAAGCCTGCAGATGCTAGAAAAAATAATCATGGTCAGCGAGGTGTATCAAGATGTTAAAAGATAAAACATTGACATATATAAGCTTGTTTAGTTGTGCAGGTGTTGGTTGCTTTGGATTTAAAAAAGCAGGATTCGAATGTATAGCAACAAATGAATTGATTGAAAGAAGAATAAATGTTCAAAAGTTTAATGACAAATGTAAATTCGATTCTGGATACATCTGTGACGATATAACGACAGAAGAAACAAAAAATAAGATTTTTGCAGAAATAAAAAAATGGGAAAAGATGGGCAACGATAAAGTGGACGTTTTAATTGCAACTCCGCCTTGTCAGGGGATGTCAGTTGCTAACCATAAGAAAGCCGAAAATGAGATTATTAGAAATAGCTTAGTGGTAGAATCGGTACATTTGGTTCAAAAAATAAATCCTAGATTTTTTATTTTTGAAAATGTGGCTGCTTTTATGAAAACTGGATGTACAGCGCCAGATGGTTCGGTAAAGGCAATAGGCGATGTTATATATGAAGAATTAGGCGAAAAGTATATTATCGCTAGTAGAATATTGAATTTTAAAAATTATGGTTCCAATTCATCTAGAACACGTACTGTTGTTATAGGTGTAAATAGAGAGATGGCAGAATATGTATCTCCGATAGAGTTGTATCCAGCGTATGTAGAAGAAAAAAGTCTTAGAAGTATTATCGGCAATATGCCGGAACTTGAATGGGGAGAGATTTGTTCAAGCGATTTTTACCATGCATTTAGAACATATCCAGAGAGAATGAGATGTTGGATACATGATTTAAAAGAAGGAGAGTGCGCTTTTGATAATCAAGATGAACTGAAACGTCCACATAAAATAGTAGATGGTAAAATTGTACCTAATATTCAGAAAAACGGCGATAAGTATACACGTCAATACTGGGATAAAGTTGCACCATGTATTCATACAAGAAATGATCAGCTGGCAAGTCAAAATACAGTTCATCCGAAAGAAGATAGAGTGTTTTCTGTTCGTGAACTTATGAAAATTATGACTATTCCAGATGAATTTAAATGGGTAAATTTTTCTCTGGAAGAATTAAATGCACTTCCAGAAAAGAATAAAAAAGCTTTGTTAAAAAAAGAAGAAATAAAGATAAGACAAAGTATTGGAGAAGCAGTTCCGACAAATGTATTTTTCCAAATAGCGGAGAATATAAAAAAATTTATGGAACAAGAGCATTTTACAACTGCAATTATAAATAAAACGATAGAGAATTATAAGTTGGAAGATGCAGAGAATTTGATTAAATTTATTCAGAATAATCCTCTCAATTTAGGGAATGCATCATTAGCAAGGATTGCTGAATTAACAAATTCAAAAAGGGAAAATAATGCTGCATATTATACGAACAAGTTTATTTTGAATGAAATATTTAAGGAGTTGCCATCTATAGAGAAAGATGTGATAACTATTTTGGAACCATCCGTGGGAATAGGGAATTTCTTGCCTTTTATTTTCAAAAAATATGAGGAAACCAAAGAAGTAAATATTGATGTGGTAGATATTGATGGTCGTAACCTGGAAATATTAAGACTATTGTTAGCTAAGCAAAAGATACCATCTAATATGAAATTGAATTTTATTCAAGCAGACACATTGTTGTATGATTTTAACAAGCATTATGATTTAGTTATTGGGAACCCTCCATTTTCAAAGTTGAAAGCAAAAGATGCCGCAAAGTATCTGAAAAACAACATTAATAAAGAAACAACTAATACATTTGAGTTCTTTCTAGAAAAGGCAATGACACTATCAGATTATGTTGTTATGATAACGCCAAAAGCGGTATTAAATACCCCGGAATTCAGAAAAACTCGTGACCTGCTTGCAACTAAAAAAATTGATTGTATACAGGACTATGGGGAAAATGGTTTCAAGGGAGTATTGGTAGAAACAATTTGCCTATTTGTTGATACAAACGAAAAGCCAAATGAAACTAAAGTGGAATCATTGACTTTGAAGAAAACCGTGGTTCAAAAGCAGAAGTATATTACAGATAAGGAATATCCATACTGGATTATTTATAGAAATGATTTTTTTGATGGTATTTCTCAAAGACTTGATTTTGATAAGTTTACAGTATTCAGGGATAGACAGATTACCAATTCCAATACAACTCAGGATAAAGGCAAAGATTGTTTAAGAGTTATTAAATCAAGAAATATAAGTGATGATGGAAAGGAAATAATTGATATTCCGGGATATGACTCTTATATAAAGAAAGACACTGTAGAAAATTTGAGTGCTTATAAATTTGTGGGAAATCAGAATGTTTATTTAACTCCGAATATGACATATAAACCAAGGGTAATGCGTAATTCTGGAAATGTAGTAGTAAATGGTTCGGTTGCAGTATTGATTCCTAAAGAAAAGATGGCATTATCAGAAAGACAAATGGAATATTTCTCTTCTGCAGAATACAGAAAGTTTTATCAAATCGCAAGAAACTATCAAACACGTTCATTAAACGTGGATGCAACAAGTGTATTTTTTTATGGAGTACTAAAGGAGTGTTGTAATGGATAATACAACAATACAAAAATTTTTAGATGAACATGATTATGATATCAGGAAAACACATAATGGGCGTTGGATAGATCAAAAATGTACAATGGATGTAGTATGCCTAGTATCTGATTGTATTGTGGAATATACCAGTAATAGAGAGGATAAGAGATTTACAGTAAATGATATCTGGTATAGTGACTATACGGTGGAAAATGTTCAACAAATTTTTAGCAAACCAAATCCTACTCAGAAAGCATCAAATGAATATGATAAGTATTTTGGACAGCCAATAAAGTTACTGGATGCGGCAGGCGTAATTCACGGTGAAAAAAGTGGAAGAGGATACACGTATTCTATCGTGAATCAAGAATTGTTAGAGTATATAAGCTTCAGAGAAAGAAATAGTTTTAACTTCTTATGTTTATATATTGAAAAAGTTCTTAAAGATAGTGGACTTTATAGAATATTTGAATACTTTTTCAGGTTACAGGATAAAAACAGTTTTAGAGAATTGAAAGATGCATATACGCAATTTACAATCAATTATACGCCGATAAATGGAGCAACAGAATGTGGTAGAATTTTTACTAAAGTGTTGAATCCATTAGCTTGTAAATATCGGAAATGTGGAACGGAAAGAGGTCATATATCAAAAGATATTATTACTCAAGATATGATTATGTATAATCAGAGAAATTGGAGAGATATTTTATCTGAGAAACCGAAAGATATGACGAGAATTGAGTATGAGATAACATTGCCGAAGCCTAGTGAAGACTGCATGACAACGTATCGTATTAATCGAGCTAAAAAGAATTTGCGTAGATTTAATGATCAGTATCGAAATGGAAAGACGGAAGTTTATGATGAAAGGCATATCAAGGATCCAGCTACACAGATGCATCATATATTTCCGGCAAGTGATTATCCTGCAATTGCAGACTATTTGGAGAACTTGATTGCCTTGACACCTACACAACATTATACATATGCTCATCCGAACAATAATACGCAATATATTGATAGAGCATATCAATATGTGTGTTTGATTTCTAAAACAGGGACTATTAGAGATAATTTGATAGGGAAAAATAAAGCTCCAATTATATATGATTTTTATTTGTATCAGACAGTACTGAATACAGGATTAGGGACAGAGGAATTTTATGAAATTCAAGAGATGGATTTTGATGGACTGTTAAATTGTATTGAGAAATATTATGTATAAAAATAGGAGAAGATGATGGAGAAACTTGATTGGGGAAAAAGACTTGTTTTTGCTAATGTGCGAGAATATTATGAAACGTTAGGATTTTTGTGTAAAGAAAAAGAAGTTATAAAAGTATACATAGAAGATAATAGAAAAGCAGGGGCCAGAGGAATACAAGGACGTTTAAGAATAGTAGAGGGAAATTACAAGTCATTTCCTAAACCATTAAAAGAACTCTTTGAAAAGAGCAAGGATAAACGTCCAAGCGTGACCGAATATGTGAGAAATTTGCAGAAAAATCATAGCTTTAGAAAAGAAATTGATCCAACAGGAAAACAGTATACGACGTGGATTTATAAAACTTCATTGGAAGATGTAAAAAATACAGTTCCAAAACAGTATCAAGATGATTTTATGAGAGGATATCTTTGGAATTATAAGATTGATACAAGAATATTAAACAAAGAATATCTTTCAATTAATGCAAAAAACAAAAATATTACAAATACAAGTGAAACAAAAGACGCTATTTTAATGCAGAATAAAAAAGTAGCTAAAAGAAATAATGAAAAGCGACGAGTATCCCAATATGATGTATTTTTATCACATAGTTCATTAGATAAAAAAGATATATTGTCTTTGGTTGACTTATTTGTAAATGCAGGATATGCAGTCTATGTGGACTGGATTGAGGATGAAGAGTTGGATCGGTCAGAGGTAACGCCAAAGACGGCACAACTATTAAAGAAACGAATGAATTCATCTCAAGGATTAGCATATGTTGCTTCGTCAAATACAGCACAATCCAAATGGTGTCCATGGGAGCTAGGATATTTTGACGGAAAAAGAAAAAAGAGGTGCTGTATACTGCCAATAATGGAGGCTGGAGATTTCGCAGGTCAAGAGTATTTAGGTTTATATCCATATTTGAGGTATGGGCGAGAAGAAAATGAAGTAAAAGAAGACTTTTGGGTTTATGATCAGGAGAGTGATAATCATATTACTTTGAGAAATTGGTTGAATGGAGAAAAAATAATATAAAGTTTGATTACATATTAATGAGGATGACTGGAATGGGAAGAAAAGTATTTGTTTCGTATAAATATAAAGATAATGATGTGAAAGAATTGCCTAATGTAACACAACCAACATGGCCGTGTGATTATGTTGATTATATTAGGAATAATGTTTTAAAAGATGATGATATTTATAAAGGTGAAAATAGTGATGAAGATATTTCTGCATGGAGCGAAGATAAAATTTGGAATCATTTAAAAGGAAAAATCTATGATAGCACAATCACGATTGTTTTGGTGTCGCCTAATATGAAAGAAAATTGTAAATGGCAACGCTCACAATGGATTCCGTGGGAAATTAGTTATTCAGTTAAAGAAACAACCAGGAATAACCGAATGAGTCATCGTAATGCTCTTCTTGTTGTAGTTTTACCAGATAAATTAGGATCATATAAATATTATGATAAAAATAACCTTTTTCCAATATTAAAAAGTAATATTGATAATGGGTATGCGTATGTTGTTACATGGGAAGATTTTTTGAAATATGCAAGTGCAGATATAAGCATTGCATTTGAACATAAAGATAGTACACCCTCATATAAAATTATTAAATCTCTTTAATATATTTAAAATTTAAAGTAATGACTACTTTGAAATGATATGTAATATATGGGATAAAAACAGTGAAAGAAAAGAGGATTAATATGAATAAGGAAATCTCTTCATTTATTGATAGGTATGTAAAAGAAATTAAAAATAATAGTGCTGCAATGTTCATCGGAGCAGGGTTTTCTAAAAGTGCGGGATATGTTGATTGGAAAAATCTACTTAAAGATGTAGCAGATGATTTGGAGTTGGATATTGATAAGGAGTATGATTTAGTTTCTTTAGCTCAGTATTGTTATAATAAAAATAGAAATAGAAGCATTATTAATGATTTGATTTTTGATGAGTTTAACAAAGAAAAAGGCATTGATGAAAATCATCGTATTATCGCACGGTTACCGATTTTTACATATTGGACAACAAATTATGACTCCTTGATTGAAGAAGCATTAGAGGAAGCTCAAAGGATTGTAGATATAAAGTATAATAATAAACAACTTTCTCTTACAAAACCACACCGGGATGCCGTTGTATATAAAATGCATGGAGATAAGAACAACCCTGATGAAGCGATATTAATAAAAGATGACTATGAAAAATATTATAGAGAACATGCACAATTCATTACGGCATTAAGTGGAGATTTGATTTCAAAAACATTTTTGTTTATTGGATTTAGTTTTTCAGATCCAAATATTGATTATATATTAAGTCGGGTTAGAATTGATTATGGAGAGCAAAATAATAGACAGCATTATGCAATTATGCGTAGAGTAAATGAAAAAGATTATAATAATCGAGCCGAGTATGAGTATGCACAACGTAAACATGAATTTTTTATTGAAGATCTTAAACGTTATAATATACGTGCTCTCCTTATTGATGAGTATAAAGAAATTACGGACATTTTAAATGAAATAGATAAAAGACTGAATCATAATAATGTTTTTATTTCAGGTAGTGCCCAAGAATATGGCAAGTATACTGAAAAAGAGGCTTTAGAATTTATCGAATCATTAAGTAAAGAATTAATTTTGCAGGATTTTAATATAATTTCAGGCTTTGGTTTAGGTGTGGGTAGTGCTGTTATTATTGGCGCATTACAAGAAATATATATGAAACGAAAAAGTATAAATGAGGATAGATTACTTTTACGTCCATTTCCACAAGGAATAGAGGACAATAATACTCGGCAGATTTTATGGAAAAAGTATAGAGAAGATATGATTTCTAGGTCTGGTGTGTCAATCTTCTTATTTGGTAACAAATTAGTTGATGGAGAAATTGTATTGGCTAACGGTGTAGAATCAGAATACAAGATTGCGTTAGAACGACATTGTTTGATAGTGCCTGTTGGATGTACGGGATATATGGCGGAAGAAATATGGGAAAAAGTGGACTCAAATATGTCAGATTTTTATACGAATGTTGATGACGTATTGATTGAAGCATTTAAAAAATTAAATTCTAAATCTAGTAAATCAGAACTAATAACTAACATTCTTTCGTTTATTAAATTGTTTGAAAATGGAAAATATAGTCCAAGATAAAATGGGAGGAAAGGAAATATGGCACATAAGACTTTTATTTCATATAAGTGGAGTGAAGCACAGGATTTACGTGATGATATCATAACTGCACTTGGAGAGGATGCTACATACTATAAAGGTGAAACAAGTGAATCACCCGATTTAACGGATACATCGACTGAAAATATTAAAAAGAATTTGAAAGATATGATGTATGATACTTCTGTTACAATTGTAATTTTATCACCCAACATGAAAGAGAGTAAATGGATTGACTGGGAGATTGAATATTGTTTGAAAGATATAACGCGTAAAGATAGAACTTCACATACAAATGGAGTTGTAGCTGTTATTATGAAAGTGGATAATAGTTATGAGTGGTTCAAAAAAAGTGGAACAAATTGTCATGGTTCTTCGACGGTATCATATGAATTAGATAAAGTGTTCGACATTATTTCGCAGAACCATTTTAATTCAAATCCGGAACAATGGCATTGTGATAAATGTAAAACATATGATTGGTTAAATGGTTCATATATTACTTTTGTTGAAGAAGAAACATTTATGGATGATCCAGAAAAATATATCAATAATGCGTATGATAAAAGTGAGAATGATGCGAGTGGATATGATCTTGTAAAACAAAGATAAATATGCACTGTTCTCAAATTGAATGTTGTCAAACTTATCTGCACCAGTTATAATGAAGTGGCAACAAATTGGCAACAGAAAATCAGCGAGCCAAAATAATATATGTAACAGAAATAAAATAACGGCAAAAAAGATATAAAACTTAAACAAATATATTTAAGAATATCTTTGAACTTGCCGAGTTTGAATAAGTTGGAGTATCAAAGAAACCCAGTATTTATGCGGGGTTGCGGCACTTCAAGAAGTCTTTTGATAACAAATTGATAACAGTTGCATAAGAGCCATTATTCTTGTAATCCAATGGTTTTGCGGTTAAAGAATGATTGACAGGTGGTTGTGCAACAAATAAATCCATATTATAAACTAAGCCCTTAGCTGTGGGTATGAAACTCATGGCTAAGGGTTTTTTGTCGTCTTTATTTATCTGGTTTGAGTTGGTCTTTGAACATTTCAACCAAAGCGTCACTAAGTTCCTGTGAGGGTACTTTTGCCCATCTCTGTGTGGTATCGAACTTCGGATAGTGGTAACGCCAGTTATCGTATTCTTCCCTGCTGATTTCTTCGGAAGATAACTTGTCCGCCTGCTCTTTCCAAGCATAGAGCATTTTTAGTAGTTCGTGGGCGTTTTTTCCTTTTTCCTTGTTGACTTTCAGACAGATTTCTCCGTCTGCTTCGCTGACAGTCAGACCATACAGATCTTCAAGGGTAAACAAAGTGTGCATCAGTCCGATATAGCTGTCAATGTCAGGTACATCGAGGGCATGAGGGGAAACATCAAGTGCCTGTGCCAATGCAGCAGTAAGTTCCGCCTTCGGTTTTCTTGTTCCTGTTTCATATTGAGCTAAACGTACATCAGCACTTCGTTCAGGAAAACCGACAATCGTACCAAGATATTTTTGTGTCATTCCACGCAGAATGCGGAAAAAATGTATTCTTTCTCCAATAGCCATCATCATCGCTCCTTGTATATGTAGTGTAATCAGTATAGCAGATATGTTTAGGAGAAGTCAAGATAATACAAAACAAAAAAGTTTAATATTTTTCAAAAAACCGCTTGACACAAGCAAATATGCTTAGTATAATGAATTCGAAATTAAGCAAATAAGTTTAGAAAAGAAGGAGGGCAATCTATGGATAACAAATTTATTCGTGCCGGAGAAGTGGCACAGGAACTAAGCGTATCAAAGCCTTATGCCTATAAGTTAATTCGACAGTTGAATGAGGAATTGAAAGAAAAGGGCTTTATTACGATTGCGGGGCGTGTGAACCGCCAGTATTTCTATGAAAGGCTCTACGGAGCAGGAAAGGAGGAAAAATAATGCCGGTATTTAAGAATGAGGACAATGGAACATGGTATGTGATGGCAAGGTATGTGAACTGGAAAGGCGAGCGTAGGCAGAAATGTAAACGTGGTTTTGCTACCAAGAAAGAAGCACAGGAATGGGAGCGGATGTTCCAGTTACAGAATGCTTCTGACCTTGATATGAGTTTTGAAGCCTTTACCGAATTGTATATCCGGGATGTGAAAACACGTCTGAAGGAGAACACATGGCTGACAAAGGAGCATATCATCCGCACGAAGATACTTCCGTATTTCGGAAAGTTAAGGATTAGCGAGATTTCCACAAAAGAGATTATCACATGGCAGAATGAACTGCTTGCCTATCGGGATGAGAAGAAAAAGCCATACTCACAGACCTATCTAAAAACGCTGCACAATCAACTGTCAGCCATATTTAATCATGCGGTACGTTACTATGAGCTGCGTTCCAATCCTGCCGCAAAAGTAGGAAATATGGGAAGTGAGGAACACAAGGAAATGCTGTTTTGGACAAAAGAAGAATACAAGAAATTCTCTTTTGAAATGATGGACAAACCAGTTTCCTTTTACGCTTTTGAAATGCTCTATTGGTGCGGTATCCGAGAAGGAGAACTTCTTGCACTGACCGCAGCCGATTTCGATTTTGAGAAAGAAACCGTCAGAATCAATAAATCTTATCAGCGGCTACACGGAGAAGATGTGATTACCACACCGAAAACAAAGA